>Ga0181595_10000057_pt1 | contig 101093 bp, 90 predicted proteins | sample 041ome_7_FD_145604 | JGI IMG/M metagenome (GOLD analysis project Ga0181595, IMG submission 145604) | Coastal salt marsh microbial communities from the Groves Creek Marsh, Skidaway Island, Georgia - 041401AS metaG (spades assembly) | ecosystem: Environmental > Aquatic > Marine > Intertidal zone... | reverse complement strand
TGCTTGGGTAGAAAATTTAGGAGAGGGTAGGTTTACACTTCATGCTCTTCCCACTCAAGCACAGTGGGCCCCCGTGTATGGCATTACCCCCTACGATTACAATCAAGACGGCTATGAAGATTTGCTTCTTGTCGGTAATGAATATGGGGTAGAAGTACATCAAGGCCGTTCGGATGCATTACAGGGGCTGGTATTAAAAAATACGGGAGCAGGTAAATTTGAGGAAATTTCAATAGAAGAATCCCATTTCGTAGTGCCCAGAGATGCTAAAAGTTTGGTTACCCTTTCCGTTCAAGGGCAACCTACTTTTATTGCTTCCCAAAATAATGATTCCCTTAAGGTGTTTAACCCTTCTGCCAAAAATGCGATTCAGGTAAAATGGGAAAAGGGGGCATATAGTTGTTTAGTGTATAGCGAAAAAGGCACGCAGCGAAAATTAAATTTACCCCAAAGTACCTTTCAATCGCAAGGAACCGCTTCTTTTTGGGTGACAAAATCAACCCAAAGGATTGAATTTTTTGCGGCAGATCAAACTCTTATTAATACCCTCTCTACGTTTTAATGTCTATAAAAAATAAACTTTTTAGGTTTTGGTTGTGTTTGGGGGGGCTATTCCTGAGCTTTTCTTTTCGTTGTACTGGGCCTACTCCAAAGACACTTAAGATTAATCGCGAAAACTATGCGGAACAACTGCAGGGCTTTTGGCTTGGACAATGTATAGGCAACTGGACCGGGTTAATAACGGAAATGGATAAAATAGGTATTCCTGTGGACGGGAAAGGCGAGGGATTTTATACCCGTGAAGATTGGGGGAAACCTGATCAGCCTAATTTATGGGGGTCTAACAATTACTCCGAAACCATTGATTTTCTTTTTGCAGAAAAAGACAGTATTTGGGGCGCAGACGATGATACAGATATTGAATACATTTATCAAGAACTTCTTTTTCAAAGCCCTTCCCTTGATCTAACAGGAGAGCAAATTCGAGAAGCTTGGTTAGCGCATATTTACAAAGAGGAAGAAAATTATTTATGGGTATCCAATCAACGTGCCTTTGATTTGATGCAAGAAGGCATAATTCCCCCTCATACTAGCGATCCTGAGGTTAATCCTTTTTATGAAATGATCGATGCCCAATTAACGACTGAAATTTTTGGGTTTTATGCTCCCTCACAACCAAAAGTTGCACTAGATCTTAGCCATTTGGTTGTTCGAACTACTGCCCAACAAAACGCTGCGCTTATTGCAGAATTTAACATCATTGCCTACAGCCTAGCGGCTCAACCTACAGCCCACAATACAGTTAAGGAAAAAACCCAATGGATAGCCCATGAGGCCCGTAAGCATCTTCCCGATTCAACATATCCGGCAAAAATGTTTGACTTTGTTCAAAAATATTACCAATTAGGTTTGCCTTGGGAAACCTCCCGTGATGCCCTACATGAAAAATTTCAAATACGTCAAGAAGAAGGTTATAAGTGGGCTACCCTAGACGAAAGTTGCCACGGCTGTTTTGCCGCAGGAATCAATTTTGGCGCGAGTATTGTCAGTTTGCTATACGGAGAAGGTGACCTTAAAGAAACCATTAAAATAGGGGTTTTGGCAGGATGGGATTCCGATAATCCTACCGCTACATGGGGGGGAATGCTTGGATTTATGTTGGGAAAAAAAGGAGTCGAGGCCGCCTTCGGAAAAGAATTGTCCTCTACCTTCAATATTCATCGTACGCGAAAAGGATTTTCAAACAATGGGATAGATAACTTCGAAAATATGGCCCAAAAAGGAGTGGCCATTGTGGACCGTGTGGTAGTTGAAAAAATGAAGGGTTGGGTTGAAGGGCCACATTGGATTATTCCAATCGCTAATGAAAATGAATTGACTAGCCAATAATTTGGTTTCCTAATCGTTTAAAAGAAAAAGCCGTTTTTTATGAACGTTTTTCTTCGGAGTATTGTCGTTTTTATGGGTATGTGAATTACCGTTGGGTTCGAAGAGCTAGTCCTGCCACCCAACTCCAAACAAATAATTTACCCAGATTTCATGCGGCCCATTCTATTGCCCTTTGGGAAAGTAAAAAATGAATTTATTTTTTAAGGGTAATTTCAATCACGCCATTACGCCCTTTTTCCCCGTATTTTTTTAGTGCCTGTCCCCCTTTTAGTACATTGACTGATTCTATATTATCGGGATCTATAGAATTCACAGTATTAAAATCTTCGTTTATTTTACCGTCAACAATAAGTAAGGGAGAAGGGACCGTGTCTTGCGTAGCTTCTTTTTTGTCTGCGAAAAAGAGGTCCTTAGGGCTTTCATCTTTTCCAATAAAAAAGATTTCTCGAGGTTGATTTTCTTTAAGAGTAATCACCTTACCAGACCCTATATAACTTCGGTATTCTCTTGTTTTTTCTGCTGTCTCCTGATTCAATTTTGGGCTTTCGTATATCTTAAACACTAAGCACGAAGTGAAAAGAAGTACAGTAGATAAGGCAAATAAAATGGTTTTCATTTTTTTAAGGTAAGATACGAATTACTGATAAGTTTAAGTAAGGGTGTCTGGGGTAGCGTTGGGAGCGGACGTAATTCGAGCTAGAGTGAAATAAGAATTGTCCTTTCCACGGTCTCTTAATAAAGACCATCCCCACTTGAAATTCTTGACGAAGGGAGTTGGCTTCAATATCCATTGGCAATTCGTTGGTTTGAAGATTCCCGGAAAGACTATAATCATAAATATTGTAAATAAATCGAGTCCCTAAAAACAACGATGACCCGTCCGATAACGCTTCTAGTCGTTCACCAAAAAAGGGCAGTCCTGCCAATGACCCCAATTGAATTCCCATTCGAGTGCTCAAATACGTACGAAAGGTGCCCGCCTGGGCTTGGTATTCTTGAACCCATTTCAAAGGGCCTTGAATTTCTTTACCCCATTTTAAATTTACTCTGGCATTTAGGTGAAAGGCTTGAGGTAGTGCCCAGGCCCAACTCAAGGGGTCTAATTTTAACACGTAAATATGGTAGGTGTTTTGCATCCATTTTGCGAAGGTCTCATTTGCTCCTGTAGTACCCAATTGAACTGCCCATCCGTATCCAAAATCAGGTTTTCGAAAGGTTTCTTCTAAGCGTTCAATAAACAGCCACCCATTATAGGGAAAATCAATTTTATCCGGATCAGAAGTATAGCGAAAAGACGGGGTGTTAATTTCTTGTCCTAATGTCCAATGTCGGGATCGAAAAACTGAGGGAGTATTCTCCTTGTTTTTAGATATTGATCCACCGTATTTTAGAAAAATACCACTGCTGTAATAGCGATCAATCCCAAAATACAAGTCGTTATCAATTTGAATGCCTGCGTAGTTTTGGGCAAAAGCAAAAGAGGTAACCAGGAAAAGCAATCTGATCCAAAGCCATCGGTAGGAATCCTTGAAAATCAATCTTTATTTTTTAAGACTAATAATGGTACCGTGCAGTAAAAATCTTTTTTATAGATCAAATCGGGCTCCCATAATTTTTCAAAAAATCCACGCTCCCTTTTGAACACCACTAACATGTCTGGCTGGTATGCTTGAAAGTGTTCCAAAACGCCTTGATAAACGGTTGCATTTTCGGAATACAGTAGTTGCTCTGCGCGTTTTAAAACTTCATCGCTTATTTGGTGATTTCGATTGGCAAAACCGGGAACCTTTACCAAAAGCAGTCGCAAAATTGAGTTAAATTGATCCTGAATGTTAACCAAGGGGTCTAATATACTTGAAGATTTAATTTCCCCTGTTTTAAAAGCCATCAACATCTTTGTAGGGGGATCAAATGGTTTTTCTAATGGGGCTACTAATACGGGCACTGTAGTGCGTTTAATTACACTCCCTGCTATTCTTCCCAAAAAAACCTCATTGTTAATTTCATTGTTTAATGGCGCTGTAATGATTAAATCCAGGCCAATGGTCGTGTTGAGTTTTTTAATTGTGCCCACTAGGTCTCGTTCGCTACTAACAATTTTTACATTGTCCGATTTAGGCGCAATTTCTTTTACCATTTTTTTAATTCGAGCATGGTTTTCTTTTTCTAATTTGGCATTTACATTAGAAAGCGTTGCTAAACTAGAATGTTGTGGATAGGCATCGATTACATAAACGGTGCTTTTAAAGGGTTTAGCAAATTCAAGGGCGTATGCCAAAATAGTAGGGGCAAAACGAGAAACACCAATGGGAACTAGAATATGTTGCATTCCAAAAGTTTTTACTAAAATACTAAGTATCCTGTATCAATCTTATTTTTACATTAAAAATATATGATTCGGCGGGCCACAAAAAAGGACATAAAAGAAGTACTTGCCCTAACTAGGGCTTGTGCATTGGCTATGGAGGCCAAGGGAATATTTCAGTGGAATTCTCATTATCCTTCGGAGGAAGTATTTGTAAGAGATGTTTCCCAAGGGGCCTTATCTATTTTTGAAAGGGAAAAGAAAGTGTGTGGATGCATCATGTTTTCTAATGAAAAAGATGCCCCGTACAATAGCGTAACATGGCTCACACCTGATCAGCAAAACCTCTACATACATAGATTGGCAGTGCATCCACACTTCCAAAAGCAAGGAATTGCACGAAGTTTAATGGATTTTGCGGAAGCCTTTGCGGCAACCCATCAATTTCAATCTATCCGTTTGGATACTTTTAGTCAAAATCCCAGGAACATTCGCTTTTATGAAGCGCGTGATTACAAACGAGTGGGTGATGTTTATTTTCCAAAACAAAGTCCTTTTCCTTTTCACTGCTATGAAAAAGTTTTTGTTCGTCAATAGTTTGCGTACTTTTATTGCGAGATGGAAGCATTTGTAACTCATAGTATAAAAGAAGGAATAGGCACCCTTACTTTTGGACACCCCGCAGGGAATTCGTTGCCCAGTTTGCTATTAAACCAAATAGCGGAAGCGCTACAAGTTTTACAGAATGATAAAGATGTTCGCGTAATCGTAATTCAAAGCCAAGGCAATAAAGCCTTTTGTGGAGGAGCTTCGTTAGCGGAATTGAAAACACTTAACACTCAAGAAGAAGCGACAGCTTTTTTTATGGGTTTTGCTACAGTTATGAATACCCTTCGGCAAATAGATAAATTTGTTGTCGCTCGGGTTCAAGGAAAAGCAGTTGGTGGAGCCATAGGCCTAATTGCAGCGGCTGATTATGCTATTGCCCATGAAGAGGCTTCCATTAAGCTGTCTGAGCTCTCTATTGGAATAGGGCCTTATGTTATTGAGCCTGCTGTTAGTCGAAAAATCGGAACAACTGCGTTTGGACATTTGTCATTGGCAGCAAACGAATGGAAGTCCGCCCTTTGGGCACATCAACGGGGGTTGTATGCTGAAGTTTGCCCTTCAACACAGGCCTTAGATACTGCTGTTCATGCCTTTGCTCAACGGCTTTCTAATTATGCCCCTGAAGCAATGAAACAGTTAAAAAAATTACATTGGAAGGATACAAGTCATTGGGCTACCTTACTTCCGGAAAATGCTAAAATCACAGGACAACTTGCTCTTTCACCATATACTAAAGCGGTTCTTAATACATTGTAATAGCGATGAGTACAAAAATTAGAATCACCAAAGAATTTAAATTTGAAACAGGACATGCCCTTTACGGATATGACGGGTTGTGTAAAAATGTACATGGTCACAGTTATAAATTGGCGGTTACCTTAATCGGAATACCCATTGCCGACGAAAATCATGTCAAATATGGAATGGTAATGGACTTCAGCGATTTAAAAAAAATTGTGAATGAAATTATAGTCACTCCTTTTGACCATGCCACGGTTTTAAATGTGAATTCCCCTCATAAAGAACTAGCGGATAGTATGGAAAAAAGAGGACATAAAATTGTTCGCGTGCACTATCAACCCACAAGTGAAATGATGATCATAGACTTTGCTGAACGGATACAGGCAAAACTACCTTCGCATCTTACCTTGGAACGCCTTTTGCTTCGTGAAACGGAAACTTCCTTTGCAGAGTGGGTAGCCGACGACCAAATAGAGGCTTAAAACCCTAAGGCATCTAAGTCTGCTTTCTTTTTGGGTTTGTCATTTTCATCGGGATCTAAAACATCATTACAATCAACAGGAATACTCAAGTTTTCTGGAGCACTAAAGTCGTCCATTGAAATTGCCAATTCCGGTTTAGCATACACCCCTTTCATATAGAGACCCCATATAGGGAGTGCCATCGTTGCCCCTTGACCAAATGCAATATCTTTAAAATGTATAGATCGGTCTTCACCCCCTACCCATACTCCGGTGGCTAAATTGGGAACCATTCCCATAAACCAACCATCACTTTGGTTTTGAGTAGTTCCTGTTTTTCCAGCGATTGGGTTTTCAAAAACATAAGGATATCCTGTCACTACCTTTTCGTAGATATAATTTGTTTTTTCCAAGCCTGCATGGCGCAATCGTGCTCCTGATCCATGTTGGGTAACCCCTTGCATTAAGTTAACGGTTACATAGGCGGCTTCTTCTCCTAAAACGTCTTGAGTTTCAGGAACAACTTCATAAAGGGCTCTTCCGTTCTTATCTTCAATACGAGTAATCATAACCGGCTTAACATAAATCCCTTGATTGACAAAAGTGCTGTAAGCACCCACCATCTCAAACAAACTGATGTCTGGCGTACCCAAAGCTATTGACGGTACTGGAGGCAAATCAGAAGTTATTCCCATTTTTCGTGCTAGATTAATAACGGGTCGTGGGCCAACCAAATCCATTAAACGAGCGCTTATCGTATTCACAGAATTGGCCAAAGCGTTTTTTAATGTACGGGTTCTGCCGTAGTTATCACCAGAATTTTTAGGACACCATGCTTCCATATTTCCGTGTTTTAACGGCTCAATGCAAAACAATGCATCCGGTAAAGAATCGCATGGAGAAAGCTTTAATTGATCGATTGCCGTTGCATACAAAAACGGCTTAAAGGTTGACCCTATTTGTCGTCGCCCTTGTTTTACTTGATCGTATTGAAAATGCTTGTAATTATACCCCCCTACCCAGGCTTTTACATGGCCCGATTGGGGTTCCATAGAAAACAAAGAGGCCCGCAAAAAATACTTGTAGTAGCGAATTGAGTCCATAGGCGTCATAAGGGTATCGAGTTCGCCTTTCCAACTAAAAACTTTCATCGGTACTTTTTCATAAAAGGAGACCAAGATCTCCTTCTCATCAATACCTGCTAATTTCATTTTACGCCAGCGTTCTGTTCTATAGGCTGTACGTGTCATTAAGGTGTCAATTTCTCCGTCTCTCAAGTCTAAAAAAGGAGCGGTTGGGTTTACTCTTTTCCTGTTTTGCCTAAAAAATTCACGTTGTAAATTTTTCATATGGTTACTAACGGCATCTTCAGCTAAGGATTGCATTCGGGAGTCTATAGTGGTAAAAATTCGAAGCCCATCACGGTATAAATTATGGTTGGTTCCGTCCGGTTTTGGATTTGCTTCAATCCATGAGTCCATAAATTCTTTTAGATAGGCTCTAAAATAAGTAGCCAATCCTTCCCTGTGAGATTCGGGGGTAAACGTTATTGTTAAAGGAAGTTGTGAAAGGGAATCTAAAGCTTCTTTTGTGATAAGTGCATTGCGATGCATTTGTTGAAATACAATGTTACGCCGTTCTTGAACCTGTTCGGGTCGCCGAATGGGATTATAAAGAGAGGAGTTTTTTAACATTCCCACAAGAGTGGCTGATTCTTCTAGGCTTAAGGTTTCAGGTGTTTTCGCAAAAAATATTTTTGCCGCAGATCGTACGCCATCGGCTTGGTACCCAAAATCATATTTGTTGAGGTACATCGCTAATATTTCCTTTTTGGTATAGCGGCGTTCCAATTGAACTGCAATTACCCACTCTTGCGCCTTTTGAAGTATGGCTTTAATTACGTTACGAGAACGTACGCCAACAAAAATTTGACGTGCGAGCTGCTGTGTAATCGTACTGGCTCCGCCTCGTTTGCCCAAATAAGCAACGGCGCGCAGTGTTCCCTTCCAATCGATTCCCGAATGATCATAAAAGCGTTCGTCTTCGGTAGCTATCAATGCCGTTACCATATTTTCTGGCAGTTCTTCAAACGTGATGGGAGTTCGATTGTCATCAAAATAATATTTCCCTAAAATTTCACCATCTGAAGATATAATCTGAGAAGCCAAATTGGTGTTGGGGTTTTCTAAATCTTGTAAGTCGGGCATTGGGCCAAACCACTCTAAGGCGGCTCCACCAAAAAGGAGGACAATTCCAGCAATTACAGCAATAAATGCAATCCAAATTCCCCGAATTAGGGATTGAAAAGATGATTTTTGGGTTTGTTTTTTTGCCATTTTATTTAAATTCTTCAATAGAAATTCCCACAGAAATTATTCCCTTTAAGGAGTTAACGCCTTCCGGGTCCCCATTATTGCGCATCGCTTGGGCTATAGAAAGTTTAATGGGTTTGTTTTGGGGTAGAACCACGCCTTGTTTCCACCACAATTTACTTTCTTTAACCTCAGTAAACCCAGTGCCTAACCACTTCCCATCAGGTTCAGCCATAGTGTATTCAAGGGTGTCTTGTGATACTACCGTTTCACCTGCCTGTATTGTGGCTACTAAAAAAATATTTGCAAAGGGATAGTTGTTATCGTTTTGCAGGCGAATAAAAATATTTTGAGGTGATTCGCTAATTCTGTCTTGAGGGAGTATAAAGTCAATTGGTTTTGTTCCTAGCCCTTCAGGCGCCAAAATCGAGTATGCTGTATATCCGTCTCCTTTACAAGCTGTTATGCTTACCCAAAGAACGAAAATGAATGTTTTAATTTGAGGGCTTTTCATAACGCTTTTTTCTGTTGTTACGATTTTTACCCCGTTTAAAATGTTTCTTTTTTGGGGTGTCAAAACGATTTAAACTGTCTTGTCCAACAGCACTTTCAAAAAGTTTGGTGTCGGTTTGTGGAAGTTCTTCTATGTATTCCTCCAAGCTTGCGACGGGTAGTTTTTCTTTGTTTTTTTTAATGATGGTAAGAACCGCCTCCAAGGGTATTTTGTGCCAGGTAATCCAATCGTCTTTATAACTGTACCAGAGCAGTTGTTTAAAAATGTCCATTTTTTGAAAAACTGCAATTCCCTTTTCGGTATGTAGTTTTACCTCTGGACGCGGAAAAGCTTTTATCGCTTTTCGATATGCATCTAACTCATAATTGAGGCAGCATTTTAACCGGCCGCATTGCCCTGATAGTTTTTGAGGGTTAAGCGAGAGTTGTTGATATCGGGCTGCCCCTGAAGAGACCGACCTAAAGTCTGTAAGCCATGTCGAGCAACAAAGCTCTCTTCCGCAAGTTCCAATTCCCCCCAAGCGGGACGCCTCTTGGCGAAGTCCAATTTGTTTCATTTCTATCCGAATTGAAAAGGCTTGTGCCAAATCTTTTATCAGTTGACGAAAATCTACTCGATCAGCAGCAGTATAGTAAAAAGTAGCTTTCTTGCCGTCTCCCTGAAACTCAACATCAGATATTTTCATTTCTAGTTGAAGGGCTATGGCCAATTCACGTGCTCTTTTTTGTACCTCAGCTTCTTTTTCACGTAATTGCTGCCAAAGGGCGATGTCTTCTGTGTTCGCTAAGCGCAATATATGGCCTACCGCTTCACTTTCTTCGGCTACTTTTTTGCGTTTCATTTGTACCCCAACCAACGACCCGGCTAAAGTTACCGTACCAACATCATAGCCATGTGAGGTTTCTGTTATAACAACTTGGCCTGAGTGGGGTTTCATGGAATTTGGATAGCGAAAAAATTCTTTCCGACTGTTTTTAAAACGGACCTCTACTATTGAAAGTGTTTTTTCTCCTTGTGGAGCTTCCATGTTTTCGAGCCAATCAAAAACGGTGAGTTTGTTGCAACTGTCGCTCCCGCAGGTGCCGTTGTTTTTACATCCCCTGGGTGATCCCCCTTTCCCGCTACTGCAATTGGAACAACTCATGTGTTGAATTTGACTTTAAAGATACAGGGATTTCAATGAAGACAGGAATTAAAAATCTTAAATTAGTGTTTAAATTTTAAGACTTCTGATCGTCCTTTTTTAAATATTTTATTGCTGTTATACGTGCCTTTTCTTATCGCTTTTTGTTCTTCGAGGGGTAGGGTAATCGTTTCTTTACATGCTTCTGAACAGCAAATATTCATTTTCTCACGGCAAGCATCGCATTGAATAAATAATAAATGACAGGCTTCGTTTTGACAATTTACATGAGTGTCTGCAGGGGCACCACATTGGTGGCATTGCGAAATGATGTCTGAGGATATCCGTTCTGAACGTCGCTCGTCAAACACGAAATTCTTTCCTATAAATTGATTTTCTAGTGCTTTAGCCTGAACCTGACGAGCATATTCTATGATTCCCCCTTCAAGTTGAAAAACATTTTTAAACCCTTTGTGTTTAAAATAAGCACTTGCCTTTTCACAGCGTATGCCCCCAGTGCAATACATCAAAAGTTTTTTGTCTTCCTTATGTTCAGACAACTCTTTTTCTATAATCGGTAATGAATCCCGAAAAGTATCAACATCTGGGGTAACGGCTCCTTTAAAATGACCGATTTCACTTTCGTAATGATTTCTCATGTCGACACAAATTGTATTGGGATCTGTCAAGAGTTCATTAAATTCTTCTGCATTTACATGTATTCCCTTTTGCGTGACATCAAAAGTAGCGTCGTTGAGGCCGTCGGCAACAATTTTATTGCGCACCTTAATTGTTAGCTTTAAGAAGGATTTTAAGTCTTGTTCAATAGCAATGTTTAAGCGTACTCCGTTTAAAAAAGTGATTGCATCGAGTGTCGCTTTAAACGCTTCAAACTGTTTTGCTGGAACTGAAAGTTGCCCGTTAATTCCTTCATTAGCCACATAAATGCGTCCTAATACTTCTATAGGGTTCCATTGTAGGAACAGATAATCTCGAAACAGTTGAGGGTTCCCTATGTGAGCATATTGATAAAAGGAGAGCGTTAGCCGGTCTTCACCTGCTTCTTCTAGTAATTGTGCGCGCTCTTTCGCACTTAATGTGTTGTACAGTTGCATGCTATAAACAAATTGAGTTCTAAGAGAGTGTAAAGATAGATAAAAATTGAGTGTTGACTCTGGATATTGAGTGAATCCAAAAAAAAGGCCCTTAATTACAAGGGCCATTAATTTGTTTTTACTCTACTTACTTTAGGTATTCGGACTTAGGCCCTACTAGTATAAGATCCGTTTGTCTCCCGTTTACATACCGAAACCCGTTGGGTCCAAAATAACCCGGTTCTTCTAACATTATCCGAATGTCCTTATCCCATTCCGGTATAAAAACTGTCGCGTTTAATTCAATTGCATACACGGTGTTTTTATGAAGAGGGTGTTCTCCAGAGCCTGGAATCCCTTGTTGTGAATCCCACATTCCAAATGTAGTTCCGGCAGCATGTCCATACATTCCTAAAGGGTGGGTGTATATTTGTGGCCGTAAGCCTGCAGCTTTACTTTGTTCGAGGGCAGTTGCTAAAGTTTCGTTGCCCGTTTTTCCCTCCTCAAAATTATTGGTTAAGAAGTCTTGTACAGCGTTACCTTGCGATAGGGCTTCTATTAAGAACGAAGGGGCCTCTGTTTCTTCTGGTTTAAGTACATACGCCAGCTCTTGACAATCCGTGTTTAGGGTTAAATAGGTAATTCCAAAGTCACAATGAACTAAATCTCCGGGTTGAATTACATCGAATTTAGATTGTCCATCGAAAGCATACAAATCGCTTTTTCCTGTCCGCTGAACATCAACAGTAGGATGAAACCAAGTCGACAACTGCAGTTCAGCAACCCGATTTCGAAACCACCAAACCACATCTTCTGTCGTGGTGGTTCCTGGTGTAATAACTGCTGTTGAAAAAGCCTCTTCGATAATAGAATGTGTAATTTCAGTTAATTGGCTAAACAGGGTCATTTCTATTGGTGTTCTGGTTTCTAGCCATCGTACAGCTAGGGTTTCTGCAGAAACAACTCGTTTGTGAAATTCTTTCGGTAAGGCATTTATCATTCCTTCAAAATCAGTCTTTACCAGTCCGTCTGCAAGACCATAATGCTCAGAAGTGTTGATCCCAATTTTTTTCGGGTTTTGACTTACAATATATTCTGCAAGTGCTTTCCATTGATCCGGTTGTTTTTCTTTATTCCAAATGGATCGGATATTGTTTCCAAAATTATACCGTGTTATAGCTACTGCATCTACCCCATCTGCTTTTTTTGAGAAAACCAATATGGTTCGTCTTCTTGCATTTAACCACGTTGGAGGAAGTAGTGTTTTAACCACCGGATCTTCGTTGTATTCGCGTGTTATCAAAACCCACATGTCAAGATCTGTTTCCTGCATTAGTTGAGGTAATAGGTTTTGAATACGCTCTTTTTGTATCCGATCAATAAGTTCAGCGCGTTCTCTTAGCGGCAAAATATTTTGGCTAAATACCAAAGTTGAAATACTAAAAAATAGGATAAAAAAAGGTTTCATATGTCTGTCTGTTTAATCAGGAGTGAAGCTACAAAAATTTGTTAATAATGCAGTATCTCCATTCTTGTTCACCAACTCAATAAAATGTACTTTAGCGAAAAAGTGCGATATGGCGGATGATAAAAGTGCAAAGTTAAAAGCCCTACAACTCACCCTTGATAAGTTGGATAAAACCTATGGTAAGGGCGCGGTAATGAAGTTAGGTGACGAACCTATTGAGGAAATTGAAGCCATTCCTTCGGGTTCAATTGGATTAGACATTGCCTTAGGCGTAGGAGGCTATCCTCGAGGGCGAATTGTCGAAATTTATGGTCCTGAATCTTCAGGAAAAACCACTCTTACTTTACACGCCATTGCAGAATGCCAAAAACAAGGCGGTATCGCTGCTTTTATAGACGCTGAACACGCCTTTGATCGTTTTTATGCCGAAAAGTTAGGCATTGACGTAAGTGAACTCATCATTTCACAACCCGACCACGGAGAACAAGCATTAGAAATTGTCGATAATTTAATTCGCTCAGGGGCTATAGACGTAATTGTGATTGACTCGGTAGCTGCCCTTACGCCTAAAAGTGAAATTGAAGGGGAAATGGGGGATTCCAAAATGGGTCTTCATGCGCGTTTAATGTCACAAGCCCTCCGTAAATTAACGGCTTCTATTAGTAAAACACATTCCACGGTATTTTTCATTAATCAGTTAAGAGAAAAGATTGGGGTAATGTTTGGAAATCCAGAAACTACTACTGGAGGTAATGCCTTAAAATTTTATGCTTCTGTTCGATTGGATATCCGAAAATCAACCCAAATAAAAAGTACAGAGTCTGAGGTGCTCGGGAACAAAACACGAGTAAAAGTGGTTAAAAACAAAGTGGCTCCTCCTTTCCGTACCACTGAATTTGACATTCTCTATGGAGAAGGGATTTCCAAAATTGGTGAAATTATTGATTTGGGTGTGAACTATGAGATTATCAAGAAAAGCGGTTCATGGTTTAGCTATGGAGACACAAAAATTGGCCAAGGGCGTGACGCTGTAAAGACCATGCTTTTAGACAACCCCGAATTAATGGAGGAATTGGAGAAAAAAATCATGGACACGTTAAAAGCCGTTAACTCCTAGCCCGTAAATCGAGATTTCCATAAATCAATCGCCTTAAGGGCAAGCTGTTCCGGATCGTTTAACAGTTCGTTTTGTATGCGTGAATACACCTCCTCTTGAAGGGAAGAAATGTCGCTTTCTTTTAGATGATGGGTTGGGAGCACCTCTAAGGCCTGAACACGTAAAGTTCCGGGATAACCGTATGAAGTGTACCACGGAAACTTTCTTTTACAGTCCAAAAATACCATCGGAAAAATAGGCAATTTGTGTTCAATTCCAAGTTTAAACGCCCCTTGTTTAAAGGGGTTTAATAAAATAGTTTCGTCAACATATTCTTTCTCTGGAAAAATACAAACGCTATACCCTTTGTCTATAACTTTTTGAGCTCTGTCATACACCCCAAAACGACTTTTTGAATTTGAGCGGTCCACCATTATTGCAGCGCGCTTGAAGATATAGCCAAAAAGCGGGATTTTGACGAGTTCTTTTTTGCCCACAAAAACAAAAGGGGCCTTTCGCATTCTTAACATCACCATGACATCAATGTAACTCGTATGATTTGCCACCAACATTAAAGGTTGATCTTCAGGAGGAAAATTTCCCAATTTTTTTACGTGAAATCCCATGCCATATAAAACCAAAGGAGCCCAAAAGTTTCGGGCAATCCAAAACACATAGCGGTACCCATTGGGCAATAGTAATACAAGTGTTAATGGGATGAAAAGAAGTATAACGGGTACTGCTGCTAGGGTATAAAACCATATTCGCCAAAGAATTAATACTGCTTTTTTCACTTACTAAAGGTACAGCATTCCCGTTGACTTAAAAACCTTTTGATAGTATGAAAAAAAGCGTTGTGAAGTTGCTCCCCAAGAAGAGGAAAGGTATCTTTGACAAAAAAATATCCATGGCAAGGATTTTAACCGGTGTACAATCTACCGGAACGCCACATTTAGGAAATTTATTAGGTGCTGTGCTTCCCGCCATTGAAATGGCAAAAGCCACTGCTGATGACTCCTTTTTGTTTATTGCTGATTTGCATTCTCTAACTCAAATTAAAAATGGAGATCAACTGCGCGAAAATACGTTTGCTACAGCAGCCACATGGCTCGCCTGTGGTTTAGATATTGACAAAACTCATTTTTACCGTCAAAGTGACGTTAGTGAAGTTACCGAATTAGCTTGGTATTTGCATTGCTTTTTCCCCTACCAACGCTTAACCTTGGCCCATTCGTTTAAAGATAAATCAGAGCATCTGTCCGATATCAATGCGGGTCTTTTTTCATATCCCATGCTTATGGCTGCTGATATTTTACTGTACGATGCAGAAATCGTTCCTGTCGGAAAAGATCAATTACAGCACTTGGAAATCACCCGTGATGTTGCATCACGCTTTAACCACCAAATGGGTGAAACTTTTGTATTACCTAAAGCACAAATTCAAGAAAGCACTCAATATATTCCGGGTACTGATGGAGAAAAAATGAGTAAGTCTAGAAATAATATTATCAATATATTTCTGCCTGAAAAAGCCTTGCGCAAACAAGTCATGGGAATTCAGACCGACAGTACCGCACTAGAGGATCCTAAAGACCCTGAAACGTGTACGGTATTTTCTCTTTATTCTTTACTGGCTCCTGCATCTTCAGTACACGCCCTAAGAGAACGCTATCTGGCAGGAGGTATGGGATATGGTCATGCCAAACAACTCCTTTTTGATTGTATACTGGAGCGTTTTGAAAAGGAAAGAGCTCAATTTGATTATTACTATCAACATCCTGAAGAGGTGCATATTGCGTTAGCAAAAGGTGCCGATAAAGCTAGAAAAGTTGCCCATGAGGTTTTGCTTCGTGTACGTGATAAAGTAGGGTACTAAATACACTCAAAATATTTTCCCGGCAAGGCACGAGCGACCCCTTTCATTTCCAGCTGAAGCAATAGGGCAGAAAGGCTACTGACTTTCTTTTCTAATCTTAACGCCAATTCATCAAGGTGTAATTTGGAATGCTGGTTTAGAAGGTCAACAACCTTTTGTTCTTCTGGAGTTAGAGTAACAAAAAGTTTTTGCTGCAAAGGGGATTTTTTTTCGTTTGTTTTCCATCCTAAGGTTTCGACTAAGTGGTTGGGGTCGGAAAGTAATTGTGCTTTTTGTTGGACAATCAATTCATGACACCCCATACTTCTACTGTCTGTTGCACGGCCGGGTACCGCAAAAAGTTCTCTCCCATAAGAATGGGCAAGATTGGCGGTGTTCATACTTCCCCCCTTAATACCGGATTCAATTACCACTGTGGCTACAGCCATTCCTGCTATCAAACGATTCCGCCTTGGAAAATTTCCTTTTTTAAATGCCGTTTGAGGTAAAAAATCAGAGGCTAAAAGGCCTTGCTTCGCTATAGCGTTTGCCTCTGGCCCGTGCTCTGGGGGGTAGATTTGATCCAGACCATGGGCAAGACATGCCACAGTGTCTAAACCTTGCTTTAATGCCTCGCGGTGAGCTATAATGTCTATTCCCCTTGCTAAACCCGAACAAATAATAGGGCGATAAGGGGCTATGGCTTGAATTAAGTTTTCACAAAACAATTTTCCATAAGGAGTGTATTGTCTTGTCCCCACAATACTCAATATTGGCCGGTTTTCAAAAGACAGTTCCCCTTTTGTAAATAAAACCAAGGGAGCATCAGCACAAAAAGTTAGGGGTTTTGGGTAATGAGGACTTCCAAAAAATACAGGCGTTATCTTGTATTGATCGATTCTTTGAATTTGCTTTTGCACCTTTGGAGAATAGTCTTTCCATCGGCGCAACGCATCACAAACTACAGATCCTATGACCTCTACACGCTCCCATTCTTTTCTTGAATGAGAAAAAATAGCTTCCGGTGTGTCGAAATGTTCAACCATTTTAAGCGAACGTTGCCACCCCAATCCGGGGAGACAATGTAACAGTAAGCAAGCTTCTAAACGATTCATGGAGATTCACGGGATTCTCCTAAAATACAAAATCCTAAAGAGTCTTTAATAAATAGTTAGAATTGCACTATTTTAGTATTTTTGAAGTCATGCAGCTTACACGATTCATCCAAGAGCTTTTGTATCAACACGAATGTGTAACAATTCCTCAGTTTGGTGCTTTTTTAACACGCCCGATGCGTGTCAGAATTACCTCAGAAGGGATGTTTTATCCCCCTAGAAAAGAGGTCAATTTTAATCAGTTATTGGTTGCAAACGACGGCGTTTTAGCGCACTACTTTGCGCAAAAAGAAGGAGTTAGTTATGAACACGCCTTACGCCAAATTGAAAAAGAAGTGAGCTCATGGAAAAAAAGACTGCAAACACAAACCCTTCGTTTTCCGGGTGTTGGAGAGCTTCGGCTGAACGCTGAAAAAAAAATTCAGTTTATCCCTTGGGGAAAAGTCAACTTTGACCTACATACTTTTGGCCTTGTCCCCTTTAAACGCACGCTTCTTGAAAAAGAGGCCGTAGAACCAAAACTTATACCCCTTATGGAAAATCCACCAAAAGACGACCTAATGTTTACCCCAGAGAAAGAAAAATCAGTTTCTGATAAGCCTTGGTTGCGGTATGCAGCTATAGGAGCAATTGGTGTAGCGCTTTTAAGCGCTACCTATTATTTTGGCGATCAGTACTTAACCGATCAGCGCCTTGATGCACAAGTAAATGCACAACAGCAAATTGAAAAAAAGGTTCAAGAGGCTACTTTTGACCTTGGTTCTTTTTCTACAGTAGAAGTTTCGATAAAAGCAGATCCAAAACCTGAAAAAGGGGTGCTTGCTCAGCCTATGTATAGTGTCATTGCTGGATCCTTTCGCTCCGTGGAAAATGCCGAGAAAAAAAGAGCGCAATTGGTATCTGAAGGATATGAAGCTGCTTTAGCAGAAATTAATCCTGAAGGGTTATACCGCGTGGCTTATGGTCGGTTTAAAACCAAGAAAGAAGCGATTAGTCTGTTGTACTTTCTTAAATATACGCTTGAAGAAGAAGCGTGGTACTTAGAAGAAAAGTAGTTTACATTTGGTAAACCCACCCCTTTGGATTTAAGGGCTTTACGTTATTAAATATGCTGAATTGCACCTGTGTTTTGCCGCTCTGTTGGTTTGTGAAAGCGATGCCTATCTCCTGTTTTGCTTTTACTTTGTCTCCTTTTTTTACATGCAGTTTTCCCAAATTTTTATAAACTGTGATGTAATTACCATGTCGAATTAATACAGAAGGATTACTCCCTTTGTAGGTAACAACTGACATTACTTCCCCTTCGAAAACAGCTCTTACTGTTGCCCCTGTTTCTGTTGCAAGGGTTACCCCATTGCTTTGAATATAGGTGGTTTTAACCACGGGGTGGGGCTGTCTTCCAAAGCCTTGAATCACAATCCCTTTTTCAACGGGCCAGGGTAAACGTCCTTTGTTGGCTTCAAAATTTGCAGCAATCAATTTTGCTTCAGGAGTTAATTCAAAAGAATTTCCTGTCTTCCCAGCGGCTTTATTTGATGCGGCTATTGCTTCGCGAATTAAACGGTCAATTTCTTTATCAATCTCTCTTGCTTGTTGTTCTTTCTTAGCAATCTGTGCTGCTAAAGTGCGTTCCGTTTTTCGTAAACGGGCCACCAAAGATTCTTGATTCTTTTGCTCTTTTTTTAACGCTGCCTGAACCTCCCTGTTTTCTGTAATTAATTCTTGTTTCTTTTTCTTTTCTTCAATTAATGTGCTGTTCAGTTGTTGTAATAATTGTGTTTTTTCGGCAATGGCAACTCCTTGCTTTTTTCGAAATTGTGTGTATTGTTTTAAATATTGTAACCGTTTATAGGCTTGTAAAAAGCTTTCAGAAGAAAACAAAAACATTAAGCGGTTTTGTAAAGACTTACTGGCATATGAGTGCTGAATCATACGCGCATAATCTTCTTTTAAAATCTGAAGTTCTTTTCGTTGTTGGGTGATTTGGCGTTCGTTAACCTGAATCTGACGCGTGAGTAAATTGGCCTGATCGTTAGTCACTTTTATAAGCGCTTCACGAACATTTAATTTTACTGTTAGGTCCTCAACTTCCGTTAACACGTCTTTTCTTTTTTTGGTATTTGAAAAGAGTAAGGTGTTGATTTGTTTAATTTCATTTTTTAACCGTATCCGCTGAGCTTCTAATTCTTGCTGCCGTTTACTTTGCGTTTGAGCGTTTAGGGTCAACCCCAAGAATAAAAAACTTACGAGGAATGCCCAACGCAAACTCATCAAAATTCTAGGGTTTTATATCCCCCTGGTATTTCAAAAGGAAAGGTAAGGGTGTCTGGAAAATCAATTCGTGTAAACTCAAGCTCCACTTTTTGAATTTGGTCACCCTCTAGCAAAGTGATTTCCACTTTTTGAGGTACCGTTTCTCCTTCTATACGTGTGTGATTGAGATAACGAATGGATACGTTTTTGTTTGTCCCTGGAATGAGAACTCTTTGCTCTGTAAGCAGAAAGGTAACGGGATCAAAAAAAAGTGTGGGTTGAATACCGTTGCGTTTTCCCTGCGGAAGAAGAATATAGTATTGAGGATTTGAAATTTGTTTCCAACGCCCCGAACCCAAATCTAAAAAAGGAATACCCAAAAATAAATTCTCAACATCTTGATAAGAAAATGACAGTTGTAGCATTTTATTGATTCCTTCTATGTCTCCCTCAAAATAATTTTTTTGAAATTTTTCATAAAAGGATACTTTTTCAGGGGTGATTAAAAGCTTAGCAATTGGCACAATCATTGAGGCGCTTAACCAAATGTTCTTTTGTGATTCAAGGCGAAGTTGAGCCACTATTTGTTGTTGTCGACTTCCGTCATCATAGGTTACACGAATTCGAGAACGCATTCGATTTACTTTAGGATAACTACTTTTAATTTTTGCCGAAAGTGCTGAAATATCCACATTTTTAACGGGTGTTTTTGTGGGCAATATGGCTACCGATTTACAACCGCTTAGTAAAAAGAAAAGCGTACCAACAAAAAGTAAAGCTAGAGTTCGGTTTTTCATTGCAATTCTGAATAGTCTCCTAGACTTACAAAGGTAGGGTTTCCTTTATAACGAACATGATTCCCAATCATTGCTTTTTCACTTTTAAATTCTTCTAAATAGCAATGTTTTTGTATTAAACTGTGTTTAATGGTACATTTTACAAGTTGAGTCCCTTCACCAATTGAAACTCCAGGGCCAACCGTACTGTCTTTGATCATTGTGTTTTTTCCTATAAAACAGGGGGGGATAATTGTGCTGTTTTCTATACTCGCTGAAGGGTCAGTCAAAGAGGCCCCTTCTTGTGCCAAAAGAGTTAGCATCTCACTATTGGTTTGAAGTGTCGCTTTAGGATTACCACAGTCCATCCATGCTTCAACATCTCCCGGTTTTATTATGGCACCGTCTTGTAAGAGCGCTAAAATGCCTTCATTAATTTGATATTCTGATCCAGGGGCTAATTTTTGTTCCAATACTGCCTCTAGCTTTTTTTTAAGTTGTTCAATGGCTTTAAAATAGTAAATTCCTATAACGGCACGATCTGAAATATATTTTTTTGGCTTTTCTACTAAATTGACAATGTTGCCTTTGGTATTTAATTCAACCACCCCGAAATCTTCAGGTTGTTGAACCTGTTTAACCCAAATAACGGCATCGGCTTCAGGATCAAGGGTTAAGGAAGCCCGTATGAGGGTGTCTGCATAGGCAACAACTGTAGGGCCCTCTAAAAGCTCTTGAGCACACATGATTGCATGCCCTGTACCTAGAGGTTTGAGCTGTTTAAATATGTGAGGCTTTGCCCCTAATGAAGTTGCTAAATTTTGAAGGTCTTTCACAATTTGATCACCAAAAAAAGCGGGGTCTCCTAAAACAAAGCCTATGTCTGTTATTTTGCTTTTAGCAACTTTTGCGATTTCATGAACTAATTGATGAACAATTGGAGTTCCTGCCACTGGTAAAAGCGGTTTCGGTACAGTTAAACTGTGGGGGCGTAAACGTGATCCACGGCCCGCCATAGGAACAATTATTTTCATCTTTTTACGTTTTTCCCGTACTGCCAAAGCCTCCTTCTCCGCGTTCTGTTGAAGGTAGTGTTTCAACTTCATCCCATTGAATTTGTTGGTATTGGGATAAGACCAATTGTGCAATACGTTCGCCAGGTTGAATTGTAAAATCGTCATTGGAAAGGTTTACCAAAATAACGCCAATTTCTCCTCTGTAATCTGCGTCTATAGTTCCTGGAGCGTTAATCACCGTTATGCCGTGTTTAGCGGCCAAACCACTACGAGGGCGCACTTGGGCCTCAAATCCTTCGGGTAAGGCAATTTTTAGTCCTGTGCCTATGATTTTTCTTTCTAATGGCCTTAAAGTAATCGGTTCTTCAATTACTGCTTTTAAATCAACCCCTGCAGAGGAGGTTGTGGCGTAGCTTGGCAAATCATACGGGCCTTGGTTTTGGACAAAAACGTGAATCATTTTGTTGTTTTAGAATTTAAATTTAAGTAAAACCAATAGTTTGCTCTGTAGCAAATCCATAATTCTTTCCTTGATTTGTCAACTACAATTAATCGACGCCAATTGATGTTTAATTAATACTCTGTTTCTTTTTGGAGCATAAAATAAACGGCCAGAATGACTGTTAATGCAACCAACTCAAACCCTAATTCGATATAAGTGAAATACTGATCAAACCCATCTATAAATTACCCTCCAACCCTTAAAATTATAAAGCCAAAAGTTAATGCTGCTGTGAAAAGTAAAAACTGTTTTTGGTTCGAGTAAAATTGGCTAATGATGATCCAAAAAATTCCAATGGTAGCCATAAATCCCATCATGACTCTTAAAATAGTATGTGACTGGACTGAAGGCATTAACACTTCGTATTTTTCTGTGAAGAACCATTCAGGGGAAAAATAACCGCTCACCCCTAAAATTAAGAGTAATAACCCTGCACTAAAATTGATTAACTTAACGAATCTAATCATCTATTGAGGCTCGGATTTTGATTGCCTTTTGGGAATTTTGTTACTGTTTTGTTTCGGTTGTAAACGTTTACTGTTAAAGGCTTTTAGTCACAATTAAAATAACGGATTCCATCCCAGTTGCGTTTGAAAAAATTTTCTTTATCCTTTAAAAAATGGTCAAATGGGGTGTTACTTGGCTGAACTGAAAGCCACATTATAGGAAGGTCGTCCGGTGTTGATGTGCATTCAGAAGATTCACAGGGATGCCTGTATTTATACCGCGCATGACCTGCTTCATGATAAAAAGTATACAACCGCTGTACAATTGAATAATCTTCCCAATAGGATTTTATAATTTCAAAACTGACTGTACCATCATCACAAATATTAAATGCTCTTCCTGCATGTTCTGCTGTAACGCCTGAGGCAAAATCCGGTTCGGTGCCAAAGAAAACACTTACTATTCGCCCTTGGCTAGGATCTGGTTTCCCTGAACGTATTGCATCTTTTACAAAAAGATTCCAGTAGTCTTCAAGTGTACTGTTTTCGGAAAGAGATGCTTAAAAAGGATCCGTAATTTCATATTTATCTTCTATTTGCTCTTCAATTTGCTCTTCGGGTTCTTTCTCTTTTTGGCAAGACAAAAAATGGAATACCACCCCTAAAAGGGCTTTCAAGTGATTGTTTGTCATGGGGCATTGTAACTAAAGGTTAATCTAGGCTAATTTATAAAATACAAATTAACTGATCCAATTCCTTTAAAAAAGAGCGTTTAAAAGTGCTACCCTAAATGCGTTACCCGTTTAAGGCTTCTGCTCCGCCAACGATTTCAAGAATTTCATTGGTAATGGCGGCTTGTCGCGCTTTGTTGTAAGTAAGTTTCAGCTGATCTCTTAGTTCAGTGGCGTTATCTGTTGCTTTATGCATCGCTGTCATACGCGCACCATGTTCACTTGCCATTGAATCGCGAAGCGCCTTAAAAAGTTGCATTTTCAACGATTTTGGAAGAAGCTGGTTCACAATTTCAACTTTTTCGGGCTCAAAGATGTAGTCCGCTTGGGTGGTCGATTTTTCGTCAGACTGATTAGGAATTATAGGTAAAAAGGGTTCTACTTCAACAATTTGTGTGGCTGCATTTTTAAATTGATTGTAAATAAATACAACCTCATCTACTTCTTGCTGAGCAAATTGATCCATGATTGACTGGGCCATTTGAGCCGTGTTTTCATAATTCAAATCATCTAAAAGGGCGTCGTGTCTTGATTGAACTTTTCCCGTTTTTAGTAAAATTTCAGATCCCTTTTTTCCTATTGTGATTAAAGAAACTGAGGATTGAGCATACGTGGTCTCAATAAGTTGGCGTGTTTTTTTAATAATGTTGGCATTAAACGCGCCACACAGTCCCCGGTTTGATGTAATTGCAACTAATAAAACCTTTTTATTCTCACGAACTTGGGTATAGGGATTTTGAAAATCGCCCTCAAGGGCACTGCTTAGATTTTGTATTAAGGTTGAAAGGGTATTCGCATAGGGGCGCATGGCAGTAATGGCGTCTTGGGCTTTTTTGAGTTTTGCCGCAGATACCATTTTCATAGCACTTGTAATTTGCATCGTTGAAGATACCGATGAAATTCTATTGCGTATTTCCTTTAGATTAGCCATAGATTAAGCAAATTGAGTTGCGGTTTCTTTTGCTACTGCATTTAATACGTCAATTACCTCGTCTGTTAGTTTTCCCGCTTTAAGGTCTTTTAACGTGGCATTGTGTTTTTTACGAAGCGTTTCGATAAAAGAGCGTTCAAACGTTTTTACGTTTTCTACAGGAACGCTTCTCAATAAATTTTTTGATCCTGCATAAATGATCGCAACTTGTTCTTCAACTTTGAAAGGATCGTTTTGGGCTTGTTTCAAGATTTCTACATTGCGTCGTCCTTTTTCAATCACATTTAGTGTAGCGGCATCTAGGTCCGATCCAAACTTAGCAAAAGCTTCTAATTCACGGAACTGAGCTTGGTCTAATTTTAAGGTTCCCGCTACTTTTTTCATTGATTTGATTTGTGCTGAACCTCCCACACGTGAAACGGAAATACCTACGTTAATGGCAGGGCGCACCCCTGAATTAAACAAATCTGATTCCAAAAAGATCTGTCCATCAGTAATTGAAATTACGTTGGTAGGAATATAAGCAGAAACGTCTCCCGCTTGTGTTTCGATAATGGGTAGTGCTGTAAGTGAACCTCCTCCTTTTACTATATCTTTTAGTGTTTCGGGCAGGTCATTCATCCCTTTTGCAATATCATCATCAGCGATAACCTTTGCAGCACGCTCAAGTAAACGTGAGTGTAGGTAGAAAACATCTCCTGGATAAGCTTCACGCCCTGGAGGACGGCGTAACAATAATGAAACTTCTCGGTAAGCTACCGCTTGTTTAGATAGATCATCATAAATAATAAGTGCAGGTCTTCCTGTATCTCTAAAATATTCTCCAATTGCGGCTCCTGCAAAAGGAGCATACACTTGCATGGGTGCGGGATCTGATGCGTTTGCTGCGACTATAGTTGTATAGGCCATCGCCCCTCGATCTTCTAATGTTTTGGCTATTCCCGCTACTGTAGATGCCTTTTGGCCAATAGCTACATAAACACAATAAACAGGTTCACCTGCATCAAAAAATTCTTTTTGATTTAGAATGGTATCGATACAAACTGTTGTTTTCCCAGTTTGACGGTCTCCGATCACAAGCTCACGTTGTCCTCTTCCAACAGGAATCATTGCATCAATGGCTTTAATGCCCGTTTGAAGGGGTTCATTTACCGGTTGACGGAAAATAACTCCGGGGGCTTTACGTTCAAGAGGCATTTCAAAAAGGTCACCCTCAATTGCGCCTTTTCCATCAATTGGATTTCCGAGAGTATCGAGCACTCGCCCTACAACTCCCTCGCCTACACGAATAGAGGCAATTCGCTGGGTGCGTTTTACAACATCACCTTCTTTAACTCCTTTGGAAGGCCCAAGTAAAACCACCCCTACGTGATCTTCTTCAAGGTTTAGTACCATTCCTTCTAATCCTTTATCAAAGGTAACCAGCTCTCCATATTGTGCGTTAGACAACCCAAATACTCGGGCAATACCATCACCCACTTCTAATACAGTTCCTACTTCATCTAATGATGTTGAAGCGCTGTATCCGGATAATTGTTTTTTTAAGATTGCTGATACTTCAGCGGGATTTACTTCTGCCATGATCGTTTACTTTAGATCGAATTCGTTTTTGTTAAAATTGTTTTTAACGATTGTAATTGATGTGTTATACTTGCGTCGTATTGTATGTCCCCAATTTTCAAAATGAATCCCCCTAAAATGGAAGGGTCTATTTTATTTTCAAATTGAATTTTTGATTGGGTTAACGCTTTGGCCTTGTCCCGGATAACTTTTTCGAGTTCTGAACTTAATGGAACTGCTGTGGTGACATAGGCGGTTACCTCTCCTTGTTGTTTTGCATAGAGTTCCAAATATTGGGTTCCTGTTTGAAACAATAAGGCAAGGCGGTTGTTTTGTGCTAAAAGCGAAAAAACTTGACGTGTTTCTGAGCACGCCTCTGGAAAAATTGAAATTAGTACGGATTCTTTTTGAGCGGAGGGCAATAGGGGGTTCACGAGCATGTCCTGTAGCTCTGTGTTAGAGCGTAGCAAGGCACCCATAGCCGTAAAGTCATGGGCAACATGTGTAGCGGCTTTGGTCTCATTTGCAAAGGCCAAAGCGGCTTTTGCATACCGTAGTGCTGCGCGAGTTCCTCTCATTTATTTCAATTCCGTTTCTTTAAGTAATTGGTCCACATAGTTCAATTGCTTGTCCTTGTTTTCCAATTCCTTTTGAAGTACTTTTTCTGCTATATCCATAGCCAAAGTACTTACCTGATTTTTAAGCTCATTAATGGCCGCTCTTTTCTCATTTTGTATTGATTCTTGAGCTTGTGTCATTATTTTTTGAGCTTCGGTTTTTGCTTCCTCTTTTGCCGCTGTAATAATTTCATTCCGTGTAGCTTTGGCTTCTTTAAGAAGAGATTCCTTTTCTGCACGAGCTTCTTTTAAAATACGCTGGTTGTCTGATTGTAAGCTCTCCATTTCAAGGCGTGCTGCTTCTGCTGAAGCTAAAGCCTCTTTAATTGAAGTTTCGCGTTCATCAACCGCTGTTAAAATTGGCTTCCATGCATATTTACGCAATAGAAACAATAGCCCAACAAAAATGAGCAATTGCCAAAAAAACAGACCAAAAGAAAATTCGCTAATTAATTTTTCCATGTTTTAAAACATTTCGGTTAAAATCAGTATTTACTGTTCTTGTTACACTGCAAAAAGAGCAGCAAATCCAATTCCCTCAACAAGGGCTGCAGCAATCAACATCGCTGTTTGGATTTTACCATAAGCATCTGGCTGACGACCTATCGCCTCCATTGCAGAACCACCGATTCTACCGATACCCAATCCTACGCCGATTACTACTAATCCGGCTCCTACCATTACTGGAATTTCCATAGTTATAAATTTAAATTAAACACTTTTTATTCATTGTTGTTAATGGTGCTCATGCTCCTCTGCGGCAAAGCCAAAATAGAGGGCGGAAAGCATTGTAAATATATAAGCCTGTAAAAGGGCTACTAATAATTCTATGAGTGAAATGGCAAAGGCAAGTCCAAATGACAATGGACTTCCCAGCCAGCTTTTAAAAATGAACATTAATCCAATTAAACTCATCAAAACGATATGTCCGGCTTGCATGTTGGCATACAAACGAATAAGTAATGAAAAGGGCTTAATAAAGATCCCCAAAACCTCAATGGGAATCAGAATAATATATAAAGGGACTTTGTTATACCATTTCATTGATCCGCCTAAGGGGTCAAAAATGTGCAACCAATAATCTTTTGTTCCGGTTAGGTTGGTAATTAAAAATGTCAATAGGGCAAGTCCAAATGTAATGGCAATGTTTCCAGTAACATTAACCCCTAGCGGTGTCAAGCCTAATAAATTTAAAAACCATATAAAAAAGAAAACAGTCAACAAAAAACTCATGTATTTGCCATACTTCTTTTCACCAATATTGGGTCGAGCTATATCGTCTCTGATGTAGAGTACAATAGGTTCGAAAAAACGACCAATGCCTGCGGGAACTCCCCCATTTGCTGCATAGGATTGTCCCAGTTTTCGAAACAGCCAAAACATAAGTCCTGCTATTAATAGCATACTAGCCACTCCTTTCGTTATTGAAAAATCTAGCGGAGCCTCATTCAGCGCATGATGTTCCTCGTCATATTCAATTGCTCCTTCGGCATTCGTTTTATAAATTTTTCCGTGATCAATAGCGTAATAATTAGTGCCTACTAGGGCAACACTTTCGCCGTGTTGAAATTGAGATGAAGAAAATATCTTTAATCCGTTGTCCCATAAAATTACAGGTAGGGGGATTCCTATATAAACGTGTTCTCCTGAAGCGTTGGTGTAGGAAAATAGGCTAAAGTCATAGGCATCTTGCAAATGGTGCCCAATGTATTCTTTAATTTCGGTCTTAAGATCTGAAGATGTTGCGCTTTCTTTAGCGACACCTAATTCGGGAACCGAAAAAAGGGCAATTGTGTAACATAAAACAGCGTAAAAAGGGTGTGTCGCTGAAGGCATAAAGTGTATCTTCTATAGTCTTTTTTTGCGCTGCAAATGTAATGCTTTCAGATTAATAAAGAAACAAAACCAGGCTTTTTTAACTGGGCGAAACAATCGGTTGAAAAAGGCTTTTAATTAAATGGGGTACAGGCTCAAAACTTGAAGCGAAATAAGAATACAATTTCCGCTAAAAGACCCAATGCGTAGGGAATGAAAAAAATAAAAAATTCGGAACGGGTTAATTGTCCGTCAAGATAAAATTGGGGATGAAAAAAAAGGAAATATACCCCTAATTTTACTGCTACCGTTATCAAATAAAAGGAAGATAAATTTTCTTTTTTTTTAGTTAGACCCCAATACAGTAATAGTAATGAGAAAAGAGCAAGAATAAAATTTACGATGTAGCTCAGCATCAAAAAAGATGCCGCCTCAGGATAGCTTTGGAAATGTATCGGCCCTACAATTCCCATTAACAAAACAAAAAAGAAAAGACGAAGTGAGTTTTTTAATCTTTCTCCCATAATTTTTTACTCTGTTTATAAATTAGCCACAATATTGCCAATAATCCCCCCCCCGAGGTGAGAAGGGTAAAGAGGCTTTTTTCAGGGTTTGATTGCGAGTCTAAATAGTGCCCTAATCGTACCATAACGTACATGATTATGGCGATTTGAAAGGCTAAACTTGAAAATATCAGCCACTTATTAGGCTGTTTTTTCATGGAGTGTTTTTAATTTTTTAACCCCATCATCTGCAGAGTGCATCGAACAATTGGCATTAAAAATGGCACCCGATTCAACAATTAACTTTTGAACCTGAACTTCACCTTCCACATTACTCCCCGTTTTTAGGGTAAGTATGCCTGAAACTGTAAGTTCGCCTTTGAATGTGCCTTCGATGTCTGCATTAGCACAAAGTACTTTCCCGTTGACATGAGCTTCTTTTCCTAAAATAACTTTACCTGACGTGTTTACATCGCCTTCTAATGTTCCGTCAATTCGGATATCTGTTTGGGCTTTAAGGCTTCCTTTTAGGACGGTGTTTTTGTCAATTTTACTGTATTGCCCGTTTGTGTCTATTGCTTTCATTTTGTTGATTTCCAGGATTTGGTTTTTAAATAGGTTCGATATTGGGACGTCAAAGCTACAAAATTCTCGTTAGTTAGAACGGTTAAGGGGTTCGTTTTGTTTTCTTCTAGCCATTGTTCTATTTCATTAGGATCAAGAATACCATGAACAACAACAAATACGAACTTTTCGTTGTAGGGATCAACACTAATGTTCCATTGGGCTCGTGTTTCCTTAATTTGCTTTTGGAAAATTAATACGCTGGGGTCTATTGGATTCCACTGTTCCCTTTGAAAAACAAATACCCACTTATAGTTTTTGTAAATGGGGCCTTGTTCTTGTAATTCCCCTGTAGCTTCAATTTGTAAAAGCAGGTTTTTTGCCGTTTTGCCTTCTTCTATTTCGCCAAACTTATCAACTACTTCGTTAAGCGCCTCTTTCCAGCTTTCAACCCCGTATAGGCGCCCTACTGTGTGCGCTTTCAATAAGGCTAATTTCGGCTCTATCGAGCTGCCGCTTGTCAAAACTTTTAAGGGCGCTACTTTTTCTAGTACCTCAACAAAAGAATTGTTGTTGTATAGCGAGAGTACGTTTTCATATAGCCTTTCGGGTGTTACTATCCCTGTTGCACTAAAATTTTCTGGATCAGAAAGCAGTTGAGCAAAAGCAGATTCAGGATAATTTTCAATAAGTTCCTTTTTGTAGTCTTCTGCTCGATTTAACTCTTGCTTTTCGGCTATACGAAAGAGATGGTACAAGGCCTGAACCGCCAATTCCTCTGGTGGGTTTTTCGTTAAGAGTTGGGACAGTTTTTGTTGTGCTAAATCGAAATTGCTAAATTTTTCTTTGTAAATCAACCCTAATTGAAGATAGGCCTTTTGATTTAGGGCGCGAATACTGTCAATTTCTGATTCTGTTTTTGGAAGCAAATCAATATACTGATCCGGATTATTACTGAACGCCTCTGGTAGGATCTGAATGTTTTCGCTTTTTTGACTGATTTCAACTTGTGCGCTTTGAAGTTCGCTGGCACTACGCCAATTGTCTACATTTGGGCGATTTCCCCATTGTGAGAGGTACGACTGCCTGCCTTGAAGCAACAAATTTGAATTGTAAAAATAAAAGGAAGATTTGCCTCTTCCTGTTTGGATAAATTGTTTTGTTTCTATTTGTTTTTTTAATTCTTCACTAGATCTTCTTTGCTGATCTTCAATAAAGCGCTCATAAAAGGACCGCTGCTCTGCGACTGAAAGCTTTAATACAGCTAAGATACTGTCCGTTTCATTAGCTCTTTTTTCGTAAAGGATTACATCCGCTAAATTGTCCCTTTGGCGTTTGGTTTTTTTATAGAGTACACTTTGTTCCTCAAATAATGGGAGTACTTTATCTAAATAATCCCCTGTTTTTACATAGTCGCCTTGAGAAAAATAATAGGTATATAAAGAAGTATAGTTTTGAATTTCTGTGTAAATGTCTAGCTGGGGGGCTTGGTTTGATTGATCAAATGCAACCAAGGCTAAGCTGTCTTGTCCTTCTTTCAAATACAACGCGCCTAAAGCGCTGTAAATTTGATGCTCAAAAGGAATATTCTCGTAGTTGTTCAACATTCTTTTAAGTTGCAGTTCTCTTGATTCTGCCAATTCTTCTGAGGCCAAAAAGGCTTTCTTAATTTTAGCTTGTACTGTAAATTTTCTGGGAGCTTTGCGTTTTAAGTTTTCAATTTCTTGATACGCCCATCGTGCAGAATCATATTTTTGTTGTTGCTCAAAAAGTTGTCCTGTTATAAATAAATAGCGAGCCTTATTTTTCTTTTTGGGTTCTTTAACTGCTGCCTTCTGAATATAATATCGAGCAGAGTCAAGGGCCTCTAATTGTAAAAACGCCTCAGCTAAGGTGGCATTTGCTAATGGATAAAGCGCATTGTTCGATGGTAACGATTGAACCAAGGGCCTTAAATTATCAATGGCTAATTCATAATTTTTTAATCGAATATTCGTCTTTTCACGCCAAATTTTTCCTTCCACAAAAACACTCCTTTTCGCTCCACTTTTTAACAGGTAATTAAACGCTTCAAGAGCAGGGAAAAACCTACGGTCAAAATAGCGTGCCTTACCCAAGAGTAAATAGGCTTGCTCTATTTGATTGTTGTATTGAACCTCATCAATTCGCATGGAATATTTTTGGATGGTTTTAACTGCTTTTTCCTCTGCGCGATTGAATCCAGGGACAAGTGTAGTTTCGTCAAAATTTTCGCCCCTTAAGTTAAGCGGTTCAATAGGGAGTATTTCGTAAAAATTATCGTCAAAGGCTTGAGCTAAAATTGTTTCCCCAATAGCTAATGCTTCTTTTCCATTAAACAATACGTTGTATTTTGCATTAATCGTATTGTACCCGATGTTTAGAATCCCCCTTTTTTTTGTAGAGCATGCTAGGCTGCTTAAAAAAAGAGCGGGAAAAAGTATTGACCAAGCAAGCTTTCGAATCATATCTGTCTGTTGGGTAGCTTTATAACTTAAAAATCAACGGTTTCGTATTTTTAACAGGATTAAAATCTACTTTTTATATTTATCAAAAATACACAGTCTTCCCTATTGAATCATTTTTTTACTTTTGCCAAAAAAATGTTATGCCTGAATTTCATTCCTTAACCGTGGAACGAGTAGAACGCCTTACTGATGATGCTGTAGTGGTTACGTTTTTAGTTCCAGATCAGCTAAAGGAAAAATACCGCTCTCTACCGGGGCAATATATCACATTAAAAACAACCCTTAACGAAGTTGAACTTAGGAGATCCTACTCGCTTTGTTCTGCTCCTGCCTCAGGAGTGCTAAGCGTTGGAATTAAAGAAGTTCCTGGTGGTAAATTTTCGGGTTTTGTAAACCGATCTCTTCGTGAAGGAGATCAAATTGATGTAGGAACACCCGAAGGCCGTTTTGTGTTTACCGAAAAAGAAATGAATGAGCCTCTTATGGCTATTGCTGCAGGGAGTGGAATCACCCCCATAATGTCGATTCTTGAAGCTGCTTTTGCGCAAGAAAAACCAGCTCCTTTTCTGCTGCTTTATGGCAATAAAACACCTGAAAAAACACTTTTTAAATCTGCTCTTGAAGCCTTAGAGGCTGCCTATGCTCCCTTATTAAAAATCCAATGGTTTTACTCGGAAGTGAACGAAAGCAATTTTTCGAATGGACGAATAGATTCCGAGAAAATTGGTGTTGCCATGGATTCATTTGGGTCTACACCCAAAAAAATCTACCTCTGTGGCCCTGAAAATTTACTAACCTCTAGTCAATCCTTTCTTCTAGAAAAGGGGGTTTCAAAAGAGGCTATTGCTTTTGAATTATTTACCGCTTCAACTGAAATAAATGAAGTAGAGCCACAGGCAGAAGGAGGTGAAATAATACTAACCTGTGATGAAGTGCAACATACTCTTGAGATTCAACCTGGAAAAACCATTCTTGATCTAGCGCTTCAAGCAAAAATTGACGTGCCTTATTCTTGTCAAGGAGGGGTTTGCAGTAGCTGTATTGCTAAAATTACACATGGAAAAGCAACAATGCTGAGTAACCAAATTTTAACAGATTCGGAAGTAAATGATGGATTAGTCCTTACTTGTCAAGCCATTCCTGAAAGCGCTCACGTTGAAGTAGACTATGACGATGTTTAATTTATCTCCACAAAAAGCGTTGCCGCTTTCAATGAGAGCATCAGTAGAACTATAACGTTAACCGTCCTGTCTTTAGATTGTTCAAAAAAATTGCCTAACACATACCACAGGGGCAGTATACTGAGTGTGTAAAAATTTAGTTTAGTGTTGCTGATAAACAGTGCTGAAAATAAGCCCATCAAGACTAAAAGCAACAAAAAGTAATTTGCAACGCCATAGCCCATTACCCGTTCTTTAAATCGATTTGTAAACTGCATGACAATTGTAGCCGCTATCAATGCTATCCACAGGAGGGTTTCAATAGAGAATGGGATCTCTGAAAACGTTATTTTTTGTTCTACTGCAGTTGTTAAAATAGATGGGGCAATAAAAGCCTTTATCGTAATTTCTAAAAATAATAGTAAAGCAATAGGGAAAAGATATAAAAGCAGGTAACTGAAGGTTTGAAAGCGGGGAAGGACAAAGATCATCAGCGAGCATAAAAACAAGGGAATGAATAGTGGATAAACTACGCACAGTATTGAAAGTAAAAACTGAGTATTAAAAAGGGCTCGTTTTGTGTTTTTACCCTCTTTTAAAAGAGCCAGATTGTGAAACGTAAGGAGCAATAAAAAAAGTACTGTGAGCGCTGTAAAATCGATTTTAGCAGAGGGAAGAAATAAGAGCGCTAAGGGTAAACTAAGCGCATGTAATGACCCTATGCTGAAATGCCTGTAATTGTTCTCCAAAACCAACAATAGAAACAACAAAGCGATGAGTGTCAAACTATTTGTTGCGCTAGTAAGTAAAGCATCAAGGCTAAAAAACACTTCGCCTTGGGGGTGAGAAAACAAAAACACGAAGAAACAACACACCCCTCCTAAAAGCAGAGCCACAAAATTTGTTTTACGAAAAATATTGGCTACCATTTCAGTTTGCGTTACCTTTGCAAGGTAAGTAAACCCTGTATTGATGAAAAACTTTTTCGAAGGAATTGCCTGGCTTTTTGAAGAAATATTATTTCTCCCCTATGCTTTTTTACGCCAATTAGAACAATCACAATGGGCTTTGGCCAATACGGTAAATTGGTTGTTTTTAATTGTAGGTTTCGCAGCACTGATCTACTGGATTATGCAACTTAATCTTTTTGATAAAAGAGGTGAAGAAGACAAAGATCCTTCAGCGCACTCTTTCTTATAAATCAAACCCGATATCTTTTCGGTAATACATCCCCTCAAAGTGAATTTCACTTAAGGTTTCATAAGATTTTCTAACCGCTTCAGTAGGGTTCTTTCCAAAAGAAGTAGCGGCCAAAACCCGCCCTCCTGAAGTTAAGACCTGTGTGCCTTGAATTGTGGTCCCCGCGTGGAATACTAACGCATTCCCTTCTAAGCCTCTTATCGCTTTCCCTTTTTCATAGCCTTCAGGATAGCCCCCAGAAACAGCCATCACAGTGGCCGCAGTATCGGGATGAATATCAAGCGTCATTTCATGAAGGCGTTCTTGGTCTACGGCAAGGAAGAGTTCCAGCAAATCGGAGGCAATCCTTGGAATGACAACTTCGGTTTCAGGGTCGCCCATTCTAACATTGTATTCTATTACTTTGGGCTCCTCTCCCACTTTTATTAACCCAATAAAAACAAACCCTTTATAGGGAAGGCCGTCTTTTTTTAAGCCTTCAATCGTTGGTTTTACAATTTGGTTTTCTATTTTATTTTTAAATTCTTCCGTAACGAAAGGGACAGGAGAAATTGCGCCCATACCCCCCGTGTTCAAACCGGTGTCGCCTTCACCAATTCGCTTGTAGTCTTTTGCCATAGGGAGGGTTAGGTAACTTTTCCCATCGGTTAAAACAAAACAAGACAACTCTATTCCCGATAAAAATTCTTCGATAACTACTTTTTGTGAAGCCGATCCAAATTTTTGATCCAGCAACATGGCTCTTAGTTCTTGTTTTGCGGATTCTAAATCCTCAAGGATTAACACCCCTTTCCCTGCAGCTAATCCGTCTGCCTTTAGTACATATGGAGGAGTGCTTTGTGCTAAATAAGCTTCTCCTTCTGTTACGGTTTCTGCTGTAAACTCTGCATAACCTGCCGTTGGGATTTGGTGTCGTTTCATAAACGCTTTAGCAAACGCCTTGCTTCCTTCAAGCATTGCAGCTGCTTGCTGTGGCCCTATAACCCCTATTGATGACAGGTCAGAATCCGCTAAAAAATAATCGTGTAGGCCGCGGACTAGGGGCTCTTCAGGACCAACTATCACCAAACCAATATTATGGGCAAGAACAGCCTCTTTAATCCCTTCAAAATCGGTTACCGCTATAGGTAGGTTGATGGCACAGCTTGCTGTTCCCGCATTTCCAGGGGCTGCATAAAGCTGAGAACAACCCTTGCTTTGTTCTAATTTCCAACAAAGGGTGTGTTCTCTTCCGCCACCGCCTATAATCAGTACATTCATTTTTATCGATTTTCCACAAAGATAATGACTATGGCCTTTTAGGATGGGGAGAGTTTAGCGAATCTTTAAAAAGTTTTTCTTTTCCTTTTCAAATCGTTCTAAATGGTTTGCCTTTTCAGAACTAAATCTATACTCCCTTCCGATCCACTGGTTCAATTCACTCGATTTTAAAATTGGGAAAAGGGATTCCATTCCCTCAAAACGGCTTTTTTGATTGGGGTGTTCTAAGCCGTCTGATAAAAACAGTACCGGTGTGCCAAAAGCTACTGCTGGCAGTGCACTGTGTATTCTAGAGGTAATGACCAGTGCAGCTTTAGCAATGGCTTGTAACTGTTTTTCAGCAGCGTTTCTGCGTTCGTGCTCCGTTGTATGCTCTCCCTGAGTTAGCTGACTTGTCCATGCTACTGTCTCTTCTGTCTGCGCTAAATAATCGGTTAAGTACTTCATTGCCTTGTGATATCGCTTTCGTTGAAGAGGTCTTTTGGCTCGTTCTACTGCTTTTTGTAAAAAACTGTTGTTTTGATTTCCCAATGGAGCTGCTGTTGCCACCAAGCGTTCAAAGGGACTAATTACCAAAATCCCCTTTCGCTGTGTTTTTGGGGATACAAACGCTGAGCGGTTTAGCGTGAGGGTCAAACAAGAAGAATAATAGGCCTGAATGCCTTTTTGCTCTAAGCGGTTTTTTGTGTACAAGTCTCTACAGCCTATAGGTTGGTGTGCTTTTAGGTAAGCCACCCCTATGTCTGACAATAGTTTGTTTTCAACTGCCGGATTTAAGTGAAAAGAAATAAAAAAAGGAACTATTTGAGGAGAAGGTGGCCAATGGGTGGGGTTTTCCATAAACCAGCCATTCATTAAGAGTTTGATTTTTGGTCCTTTATACAAATGGAGCGCCTCTCTGTCAATTGATTCCGTTTTTGGATTTCCAATCCAGTGCTCCGCAGCGATTTGTTGAATAGGATCGCCTAAATTATTTGAATGAGGATAAGAAAGTACTGCTGTATTTAAATCCATAGTTGTTACGCGTTTAGAAAAGACGTAAATGCTTCCTGTCTTCGTTCTAATGAATACTGCCTTTGAATTCTCTCTCGTGCTTGTTTTCCCAATGCTGTATTCTCAAGGGTTAAAAACCCGCGAAAAGCATCAATATCCGTTGATGAATCAAAAAGAAACCCTGTCTCGCCAAGGGCATCGGGTATTCCAAAGACACTAGATCCCAATGGAATAGCCTCACACAGCATTGCTTCACAAAGTACGTTGGGAAGCCCTTCAATTTTTGAGGCTTGTATATAGAACTTGTGAATGCTGTACAATTGTTTTAATTCCTCTCGATTTTGCTTTCCGAGAATACGAACGTTCTTCGGGATTGAGAAGTGGTTTTCTAAAGCAAATTGAACGCCAGCAATAGTAAAATTAAATTCCGGAAAGGCTTTTGCTAGTGAAAACACCTCAGGAATCCCTTTCCTAATACAGGTACGTAAATCCGTAAAAGACGCAACAGTGAGTATCCCATTTGCTCTTATACTGCCGGTTGGTTTCCAAAAAGAAGCATCATAGGCTGTGGGCACTTCTTGAATTCTATCCTTTAATTTGGGTAGCCAAGATAAAAGTCCCGAAGTGGTTCCTGTTTCTTTTTGGGCAACGGGGCAGCCCTTGGCTAAAGTTGAATGAACCACCCAAATTTTATTTGCTAATGAATACGTCCATTGCGCTAATTTTCGGCGCGTATTTTGTTTTAAAAAAAGGCCATAGGAAAGCTTTGGGCTTGCTACAGCATCATATCCGCCGACAATTATAAGTTTGGGTTTTCGAAAACATTCCGCCCAAAAAAAGGGAATTACGGTATGATAATCATTAAACCAACTTACTACAGCGTCTGCCCTAGGAATAAAGAACAAGCCGAGAAGTGCCTCGCTTATTCTGTTCCATACAAACCGAAGGGGGTCTTTATAAGGCGGCGAGGAAATTAGTTTTACTTGGTGCCCTTGGTTTTCGAGTAGGGCTTTATCTTTTAATACAAATGTATTTTGTACCGAGCACAATAAAACGATGCGTTTGCTATGCCTTTTTTTACTATTCATTTGGAATTAAAAATTGATCCAAAACATCGGCAATTTTTCGATTATCTGAAACACGTGGCACTTTATTTTGTCCGCCTAATTTTCCTTCTTGTTTCATGTAGGCATTAAAACCCTTTTTTTGAACTAAACGGATTTTAAGGGGCTGAAGAACTTTTCCTACAATTAAATCAGCATAATATATGTTTTTATTTTGCATGGCTTGGTCTACTTTTAAAGCAAAAGAATCCAAGTCATTCGGGGGCGATTCAAATTCTATATACCATTCGTGAAAAGGAAGTCCCTTTGAGGGATTTACCTGAGGAGCAACTGTAAATTCACGAATTAAAACGGGTTCCTTTTCTGTTTCGATAGCTTGTTGAATGGCCTGCTCTACCTCGCTTACAATTACGTGTTCGCCAAAAGCAGAAATAAAATGTTTGATGCGGCCACTCACAACAACTTTAAAGGGTGCTTTAGATGTAAATTGAATTGTGTCACCAATATTGTACCGCCACAACCCTGCAGTTGTTGAAATTATCATGACATAATGTATCCCCAATTCAACGTCTTCAAGACGATGAACGATAGGTTCGGGGTCAAAAAAGGCATCGGCTTTGACAAATTCATAGTAAATCCCATGGTCAAGAAGTAACAAAAGGCCGGGGTCGCTTTGGTCGGTTTGATAAGCAAAAAACCCTTCCGAGGCAGGGTAAAATTCTAAACTGTCCGTAGAGCGTCCGATTAACTTTTTAAAAATAGCGCGGTAGGGTTCAAAATTTACACCGCCATAAACAAATAACGAAAAGTTGGGGAAAAGTGTGCCTACTTGTTTTCCTGAGATAGCGTTTAATCTTTCAAAATACATTTGAACCCAAGAAGGGATTCCTCCAATGAGCGTCATGTTTTGATGACGCGTTTCCTCAACAATAGCGTCTACTTTTGTTTCCCAATCTTCAATGCAATTGGTTTCCCAACTTGGCAATCTGTTTTTTTGCAGGTAGGCCGGCACATAATGGGCTACAATTCCCGACAGTCTGCCTAAAGCAACACCGTTTTTATCCTCCATTTTTGGGCTCCCTTGAAGAAATATGTGTTTCCCTTTTAGTAGACTTGTGTTTTTTGTTGTGTGAATATAATTTAGTAATGCTTCTCGGGCAGCTCTGATGTGCTGCGGCATAGAGTCAGCTGTAATGGGTATGTATTTCGCTCCAGAAGTTGTGCCGCTAGACTTGGCATAATATTTTGGGCGTCCAGGCCATAAAACATCTTTTTCTCCCTCCAGAACGCGATCTAAATACGGCCGTAATCCTTCATAATCGCGTATGGGAATAGCGGCTTGAAACGTTTTTAGATCGGTAATTTTATGAAAATTATGATCCCTTCCGAAAGTGGTTTTTTGTCCTTTTTGCAGAAGTAGTGCTAGAGTATTTAACTGCGCCTTGTACGGATTTTCAATCCACTTTTTATTGACCCTATTAACCCACGCGGCATAGAGTTTAGCGCCAATTGCTTTGATCATGGCTGGGTGAAGTTAAAAAAGTTTTCAGGGTTCATCGGGTAACCCTCAATCCAGAGTTCAAAATGAAGATGAAACCCTGTGCTTAACTCGCCTGTATTGCCGGCAGAAGCAATTACTTCACCTGCAAGTACCGATTCCCCTTGCGATTTGGTTAATGATGCGTTGTGTTTGTATGCGGAAAGCACTCCAAAAGAGTGTTCAATGATAATTACAAAGCCCGTTTGTGCCGTCCATTCTGAAAATATTACGGTACCGTCTGCTATGGATTTGATGGGTGTGTTTTGATTCAAAACAATATCTACTGCAAAATGGTTTTCTTCTGTATTAAACCCCTGTGAAATCGGACCCAAGGCAGGAGGTAGTAAAAGATCATTTAATTCTAGCTCTGAAGAGATGTTGGGGTTGTATTTTTCTTGTTGTGCCACAAAGGCGCGAAGAAGAGAGTCTTCCGGCACAATGGAAATGGGTTCGGCATCGTTTTGTTCGTTGTCGTTTAAACCCAGATCTGAGGTTTCAGGGTCTTGATAATCAACATCTTCGGCCCATACGGCTCTGACAGCATTTAAGTATTGTAGGTTTTGGTTGTAAATTTCAATTAATGAATCTGTTACAAATAAGTTTTGAGTCGCTTTTTTTCTTAATTCATTCGAGTCATAGCCGGGAATGTACTCTTTCATTGGCGTGTAAGCTATAAGGGCAAATATTCCCGCAAACAGTGAGGCTAGTACAAAAAGCGAAAGTAAAAAAATTCTTATCCGGGATATGCGAACTTGTATTTGTTCTTCAAAAGTCTCTTCGTTCACAATAACCATTCGGTACGGATTGAAGAGTTTTTTGCGAAGCGTTTTTTTCTTTTTTTCTTGCGTTGCCATTACCTACAAAGATAAGGATTACTTTAGCGGATTAGAACACACTTTATTTTTTCCTATTTGCGAAACTAAATAATTCTGTACATTTGTTTTAAATAAGATAACATCATGTTAACATTAATTTTTCTTGGTATGATAGGTGGACCTCAAATAATATTAATTATCGCTGTTGTGCTATTGCTTTTTGGTGGACGAAAAATTCCAGAATTAATGCGCGGTTTAGGAAGCGGGATCAAAGAATTTAAAAACGCAACCAAAGAAGAAGCCCCCGCTGATAAAAAAGAAGAGCTAGAAAAATAGGTCTCATTCCTCTTGGTTGAGTGTGCTCAATATAGTGTTCAACTCAAACATATATTCTCTTTTACTTTCTGAAGGAGCAAAGGCAAAACCTTCTACAACCAACCATTGTTTTTTAAGCGTGTCTTTCACCATATAATTAACAAAAGGGCCTGCCATAAAATCATTGGCCACTTCCCAGGTTCCCTTTGTGAGGTAACTTAATTTGCCGTCCAATTCCGTTTTGTAATAATAGGGCAAATAGGCTTTTTCGGTAATTAGGTAGCTGCCCTCTAAACGCCCCGGAACATAAACTTTCCCTATCGAATCCCGAATTTCAGGAATGCGTTTGGAAAGTGTGCCTTCTAGGGCCCCTTCAGGCAGTGTATAGGCAATTATGTTTAAATGTCCTTTCAAAAGGGGTTTTTGAATCCACACAAAATTGGTGGTATCCTTGAAGGTGGTATAGGCCGAAGGGTAGGTTAGGGTATAGCCAAATCGTGTTTCTAGTGTCGTTTCGTTTGTTGGTGATTTTTTAATTCGCCTAAGCTTTTCCTTTCGTTCATTTTCAGCAAACGTTTGTCGAAGTAATGTTTCGTTTTCTTCAAAATAAAACGATTGTATTTCTTCGTCATTTCCTGAAACTACGGCCAAAATCTGTGGGCGCGCATATTGATTTTGAGCAAGTTGAAATTGAGCGATTGAATCGTTTCTAAACCAAAGAATGTTTCGGCTTTGTCTCGCAAATCCAGAAAAAGCTTTCGGGGGCATATACATCAACGTATATTGTGGCTCATCTATCGGAAGTCCTTCATATACTTGTTCAAGATTATCACGAACGGTGGCTCCCAATGCCCCATTCCAATCCCTTTCTGGCATAACTACTGTAACGTGGTTTAAATTTCCGCTCGATTCGGGAACAAAAGCGTTGCTTTTAGAAGTGGTGTTCGAACAGGACGTTATGAATAGTATAAAAAAAGAAAGGAGTTGACTTTTCATGTTAATCTTGTAAGGCTTCAATTCCGGGTAATGATTTTCCCTCTAGGCTTTCTAGCATCGCCCCGCCGCCTGTGCTAATGTAGCTCATTTTAGAGGCCAATCCAAATTGCTTTACTGCTGCAACTGAATCCCCGCCGCCAACAAGAGAGAAGGCACCGCCCTTGGTGGCCTGTCCTATGGATTCTCCAATGGCAATGGTTCCCTTTGCAAAAGCAGGAAACTCAAACACGCCCAAAGGACCGTTCCATAAAATTGTTTTGCAATTCAAAACAAGCTCATGGAATTGTTCTATGCTTTTTGGACCGGCGTCCATCGCTTCCCAACCATCAGGGATTTCCATTACATCAAATGTTTTTTGGTTAGCCTCATTGCTAAAGGAATCTCCAGCAACAACATCTACTGGAAGGTGAATTTTTACCCCTTTTGCCTTGGCTTTTTCAATTAGGGTCAAGGCATAATCACAATACTCCGGCTCACAAATTGAGTTTCCTACAGACCCTCCTAATGCTTTGGTAAACGTATAAACCATTCCTCCACCAATTAATAAGTGGTCTACTTTTTCTAAAAGGCTTTCAATAATGGTGATTTTTGATGAAACCTTTGCCCCCCCTATAATGGCTAAAATGGGCGACGCTCCTGTTTTCATTACTTTTTCAATAGCAAGAACTTCCTTTTCAAGCAATGCTCCAAAACATTTGTTTTCGTTAAAAAATTGCGCCATAATTGTTGTTGAGGCGTGAGCTCGGTGAGCTGTACCAAACGCATCATTAACGTATATTGTGCCTAGTTGTGCTAGTTGTTTCGAAAAGGAAAGCTCTCCTTCTGTTTCTTCAGGATGAAAGCGTAAGTTTTCCATAAGCAACACTTCTCCCGGTCCTAAATTTTGGGCTTTTTTTTCAGCGTCTTCTCCAACTGTGGTGGAACAAAATTGTACGGGCGTTTCTAAAACCTCGGTTACCGTGGCTACAATTTTTTGAAGGGATTGACTCAAGTCTACCCCTTTAGGTCGTCCTAAATGCGATAATAAAACACAACTTCCGCCTTGTGCACGGATATAGTCAATCGTCGGTTTTGCGGCTTCAATACGAGTTCGGTCAGTAACGTCTCCGTTTTCGTTAATAGGAACATTAAAATCGACGCGAATTACCGCGCGTTGGTTAGCAAAAGAAAGGTCATTAAGTGTGCGCATGAATTAAAATTTTTTCAAAAATACGACAATGGTTGGCCCCATCAAGAAAATTTTAAAAGAACTGTTGTTCCCCTTTTAAGATCTGAGAAGAACCGTATCTTTAGGCTATGAATTGGAAAGGGGTTGTAGGGCAAAAACGATTAATCACGCAGCTGGAAAATCTTATCCAAACAGGGCAGGTTCCCCACGCGCAACTGATAAGTGGGCCTGTAGGTCATGGTATGCTTTCTCTGGCCCTTGCCTTTAGTAAGAATTTATTGTCTTTTGGTGCAGAAAATGCTCAAAATCCAAATCATCCTGATCTTCATTTTATCTATCCTGTGGTAAAAAAAGGCACTGAAAAACAAGTTTTTTCTAGTGACTATGCCTCTGAATGGGCTGTTTTTGTAGAGACTTCCCCTTATGGAAGCTATACTGAGTGGTTTGAAGCGATAGGGGTTGGAAATAAACAGGGCCTTATTGGAGTGGCAGAAATTGAAAAACTACATCAAAAAATGCAGCTTAAAGCTTTTGGTGGAAGAGGAAAGGTATGTATTCTCTGGGGTGCAGAAAAAATGAATGGTGCTGCCGCTAATGCCTTTTTAAAGCTTTTAGAAGAGCCCCCTAAAAACACCTTTTTTATTCTTTTAGTAGAAGATGTTGAGCAGGTTTTGCCTACCGTTTATTCACGTTGCCAGCCCATTGCTTTAGGCCCAATTGAACACCAAGCCTTGCTTGAAAATATCCCTACTGATTTTGTTGGGAATAAAGAGCAAATGGTCGCTATAGCAAATGGTGATTTTGCAAGACTTCAGCGCTTGCTTTCTGACGAGGGCGCCAAGTCGTATGAAGCGTTGTTGGTTGAGGGGTTACGAACAGCTTTTAAAGCACGAGGAAATAAAGGCGTGGTCTTTTCTTTGATGGAATGGTCTCAAAAAATAAGTGCCCTCGGACGAGAAGAACAAAAAGATTTTTTGGCTTTTTCTATCCAGTTTTTTAGAGATGCTTTTTTAACGAATTACACTCTTGAGGGAATCGTTCATTTTAAATCCGAAACGGATTTTGACCTTACGAAATTTGCACCTTTTGTTCACTCGAATAACATAACGCCCTTAGTCCGCCTTTTTGAAGATGCGTATCGATTTATACAGGGAAATGGGAATGCGAAGATGGTGTTTTCAGATTTAAGCCTACAGCTTACGCGACTCATCAATTCGAATTGATTTTTTTAAAAACAAAAATCAAAGAAGAGTACCTTTTGTTAAAAACAGCTTTAAGCGTAAAATAAAAGCCTTTGCAAACCCCAAGAAGCAATGCGGGCTTATTTCCTTTTGCCCGTTCCGATAAATAACTAATATAAAAAGCATCAAACAATAGGGGGTGTTGGGCAACACACTCAAACCCATGGTATCGAGCCAATTTTTTTAATCCGTTGGGTGTAAAGTGCCAAAGGTGACGGGGTACGTCAAGCGCAGCCCAATCAGCACCATAGTGTTGTGCATCATTACTGTTCCAATTGGGTACCGCAATGATGAGGGTTCCAAAGGGTTTTAAGTGGGTGGCAAAGGATGTAAAAACAGAATCCAGTTCGGGAAGGTGCTCTAATACGTGCCAAAGGGTTATAAGGGTAAAAGTGTTTGTTTTTGGAACTTTACCTATTGATTTATAGTGAGTTAGAAGGTTTTCGTAAGGCTGTATCGCTGTGGAATTTGGTTCGACTATTTCCACGTCAAATCCTTTTCTTTTTAAAAACTTTGCAAAGGTACCTGTACCCGCACCTATGTCTAAAAGGGAGCCCGATTGGTGGTAGGGGCGGATGATTTTCCATTTTAAGAAGAGCATTAGGTATTGAACCGTCTTATAAAGTTGATCTAATAAAGAATTTGCGTCTGCTTTATGAGAGGCGTATTCTTTTGAACTGTAATAAGCATCAATGGGCTTTGAAGAAGAAAAATCTGTATGGGCTATTTCTGTAAGACCGTCCCAATATATTGAAAACTCTTCCTTAGAGACCAAATGATCTTTTGCCTTAAAAACAAATGTTTTTTCTTTCATAGGGTTCCACGTGAAACAATTCCTTTAACGCCCCATGGCCACTAACAATACGCTAATGTCGCTTGGATTAATTCCGCTTATTCGAGACGCTTGCGCTAACGTGGCAGGGCGCAGTTGATTTAACTTTTCCTTTGCTTCATAAGAAAGAGAGGCTAAAACATCGAAATTAAAGCCTTTGGGGATTTTGATGTTTTCTAAGCGTTTTAGCTTGTCTGCGTTTTTTCTTTCTTTATCGATATATCCTGCATACTTGATTTCAATTTCGGCTTGTTCAAAAACCTCATCCGTAATGCTGTGGGTTGTTAAAAACTGTTGTATTTCATTCTGTATAAGAATATCCGATCGATCTATGCTGGGGCGAGCTAAAAGTTTTGAGAATTTATCGGTTTGCTTTACCGGTTCTTGATTTTTCGCCAGCAACAGCTCGTTAGTTTGCTCTAAACCATAACTGGTTTTATGTAAAAACTGGACCAAAGCTGTTCGTTTTTGATTTTTATTTTCAACTTGCCGCAGCCGCTCTTCTTTTGCTAAACCCAAGGCGTGTGAAACGGGAGTTAAGCGCTCGTCGGCATTGTCTTGTCGTAATAGCGTGCGGTATTCTGCCCTTGAAGTAAACATTCTATAGGGTTCTTTTGTGCCTTTTAAAATAAGGTCGTCAATTAATACCCCAATATAAGCTTCCTCTCTTCCTAACACAAAAGGATCCTTCTCATTACATTTTAAATGCGCGTTAATTCCCGCCATAATACCTTGCGCTGCTGCCTCTTCATAGCCTGTTGTGCCGTTAATTTGGCCGGCAAAAAACAAATTTGAAATGGGTTTGGTTTCTAAACTATGGTACAATTGAGTGGGTGGAAAATAATCGTACTCGATCGCGTATCCGGGTCGGAAAAACTTAACCTTTTCAAATCCACGGACCTTTTTAAGCGCGTGGTATTGGATGTCGTCAGGAAGTGAAGTAGAAAATCCGTTTACATAGACTTCAACCGTATTCCATCCCTCCGGTTCTACAAATATTTGATGCTGCGATTTATCGCTAAAACGGTTGATTTTGTCTTCTATAGACGGGCAATACCTTGGCCCTGTACTTTGAATCGCTCCATTAAACATGGGTGAGCGATCAAAGCCTGAGCGTAGGATGTCGTGTACATCTTCGCTTGTATGGGTAATGTGACAACTTCGTTGTTTTGTCAAAGGGACCGTAAGCGAAGAGTAGGAAAATTTTGCGGGTTGTTTGTCTCCAGGCTGTTCTTCCATTTTTGAATAATCTAAAGAACGGCCGTCTACCCGTGGGGGCGTTCCTGTTTTCATACGCCCAGATTGGAAACCATGGTCCAACAGGGCTTGTGTAAGGCCTGTGGCGGCTTTTTCTCCGGCCCTACCTCCTCCAAAATTCTTTTCGCCTATATGAATCAAGCCGTTTAGAAAAGTGCCATTTGTTAAGATAACCGTATGGCTGTAGATTTTTAAACCAAGTGAAGTAACAACACCTACTATGGTTTGCTTTTCAACAAGAACATCAACAATCATTTCTTGATAAAAATCAAGATTTGGTGTTTCTTCTAACAGTTGACGCCATTCAAGCGTAAACAAGCTCCTGTCTGATTGTACCCTTGGGCTCCACATGGCAGGGCCTTTTGACTTGTTCAGCATTTTAAATTGTATGGCTGATCGATCCGAAACGATCCCGCTGTATCCGCCCAAAGCATCAATCTCTCGAACAATTTGTCCCTTGGCAATGCCCCCCATGGCCGGGTTGCATGACATTTGAGCGACATTTTGTAAATTCATTGTGACCAATAGCGTTTTAGAACCCATATTGGCGGCCGCGGCGGCGGCTTCACAACCTGCGTGTCCGGCCCCAACTACTATTACATCGTATTTTGATTCAAACATGGGGGTTGTGTTTCACGTGGAACATATTAATAAATGCATTTTCTTCTAACCGCATTTTATCTTTTTGCGTTTCCGTTTTGTCTTCCCAGCCCATACAATGTAACGGCCCGTGGGAAATGACCCTAAGTAGTTCATTTTCAACACTTTCGCCTGTTTCTTTGGCCGACTCTTGTATGGCCCATAAGGAAATGTAAAACTCGGCTTCCAGTCGATTTCCTGTTGAATAATCAAAAGTGATAATGTCGGTATGGGTGTCGTGATTTAAATAGGTTTGATTCATTTCCAAAAGGGTTTCTTTCGAAACAAAATTAAATTGAAGTCGTTTGTGTTGAAAGCCTTTTTCAAGAATGAAATCCTGAAGTGTGGCAATTAGTCTAGTAGGCTCCATGCTATTCGGTAAATCCTGAAACGTTATAATGGTTTTCTTTTTTTTGCAAATATAACGGTTTTGAATGCTGTTTTATCTTGAATCGGCCAGAAGCCCTTATCTTTGCCCAAAAAAAGATGGAGCGCGTACGATTTGCACCTAGCCCCACTGGGCCCTTACATATTGGAGGTTTACGAACGGCTTTGTTCAATTACCTCTATGCGCGTAAGCACTACGGAGTATTTATTCTACGGGTAGAGGATACCGATCAAAATCGGTATGTTGAGGGAAGCGAACGCTACATTCAAGAGGCGCTTGAATGGTGCGGTATGGTTCCTGATGAAGGCCCGTACAATGGGGGTGAATTTGGTCCCTATCGTCAAAGCGAGAGAAAATCCATCTATCTTGAATACATTCGTGTTTTACTTGAAAATGAAAAGGCGTATTACGCTTTTGATTCTACCGAAGAATTATCAACTGCGAGAACTGAGGCGGAACAAAAAGGACACGCTTTTCGTTATGGTGCACACAACCGGTTACAGTTTGTTAATGGCCTGACCTTGAGCAATGAGGAAATAGAGGAGAGAAAAAAAGGGGATTATGTCATTCGATTAAAGGTAGACCCTGGGGCCATGGTTTCTGTTTTTGATGAGGTAAGAGGAACCGTTGCTGTAGCAACGGAAGAGTTAGACGATAAGGTCTTAATGAAAAGTGACGGCATGCCTACCTATCATTTTGCAAATGTAGTAGACGATCATTTAATGCAAATAAGCTGTGTGATTCGCGGGGAAGAATGGCTCCCTTCTTTGCCTCATCACCAGCTGTTATATGACGCTTTTCAGTGGCAGTCTCCCAAGTTTATGCACCTCCCTTTAATTTTAAAGCCCAGCGGAAAAGGAAAATTGTCCAAACGTGACGGAGAAAAAGAAGGCTTTCCTGTTTTTCCGTTACAATGGAAGGAAAGCATTGGGTATAAAGAAAAAGGATTTTTACCCGAAAGTATGGTGAATTATTTGGCTCTTTTAGGCTGGAACAGCGGCACAGAGGATGAATTGTTTAGTCTTGCTGAGTTGGAAAAGCGCTTTTCCGTTTCAGGAGTACAAAAAGGGGGCGCGCGTTTTGACTATGAAAAAGCCCGCTGGATCAATCATCAACATCTTCAAAAAAAGAGCTCGGAAGACCTCCTTCAATTTGACGAATTTCAAACGGCATTAAAGGATTTTACTTCTGCACAACAATTAATGATTGTCGCCCTAATCAAAGAGCGGTTGTATACCCTTGATGACGTTTACGAAGAAGTGCGCCTGTTCATTTCTCCTTACCCTTTTGATGATAAAGCACTAGAGAAAATACTCCTCAAAAACCCCCTTTTAGTTTTAGAGGAGGCACAAAAAGTCATCGCGTCGGGTGTGCCTGCAGAGGCCTTAAAAGAAGTCCTTTTGGAGTGGGCAACAAAGCAGTCTTTGGGAGTAGGCGTCGTGATGCAATCCCTGCGGATTGCATTGGTAGGTAAGCTTTCGGGGCCTGATTTATTTGCTATTATTACAGTCTTAGGAAATTCGGTATCTTTAAGGAGAATTGAAAACGCAATTACTTATATCAACCTAAAACAAAAATCATGAGCATGCTTCCCTATATCTTGTTTGGACTCGCTATTTTTTTACTCCTTTCCGGGTTATTTGTTGTAAAACAACAAACCGCTGCAATCGTTGAACGGTTTGGAAAGTTTATTGCCATAAGGCAATCCGGCTTACACTTAAAAATTCCATTGATCGATAAAATTGCAGGACGTATCAGTTTGCGTATTCTTCAATTGGATGTTATTGTTGAGACAAAAACAAAAGACGACGTATTTGTTAAGCTAAAAGTTTCTGTCCAATATAAAGTGGTTCAAGAAAAGGTTTATGATGCGTTCTATAAGCTCGATTATCCTCAAGATCAGATTACTTCCTACGTTTTTGACGTTGTTCGGGCCGTTGTTCCTAAAATGAAATTAGACGATGTGTTTGAAAAAAAGGACGATATCGCTAACGCCGTTAAGGGAGAATTAAATGATGCAATGATAAATTACGGATATGACATTATTAAGGCATTGGTTACCGATATTGATCCTGATGCAGAAGTTAAAGCAGCCATGAACCGAATTAATGCGGCTGAACGAAAAAAAGTCGCTGCACAATATGACGGAGATGCTGAACGTATTTTTATTGTTGAAAAGGCCAAGGCCGAGGCGGAAAGCAAACGTTTACAAGGACAAGGTATTGCAGATCAAAGACGGGAAATTGCACGGGGTCTTGAAGATTCTGTAGATGTGCTTAATAACGTGGGGATCAATTCTCAAGAGGCCTCTGCGCTGATTGTGGTCACACAACATTATGACACCTTACAATCCATAGGCGAGGCGACAAACAGCAATTTAATCTTATTACCCAACTCTCCTCAAGCGGGGAGTGACATGCTAAACAATATGGTTGCTTCTTTTACAGCAAGTAATCAAATTGGTGAAGCCATGAAAGCCCATAATCAAAAAATGGGCCTTACGGGTGATAAAAAAGATCCGAAGCGGAAAAATACGAATTAAGGGTTTTGTTTAGCCCATGTGTCTCTGAGCCCAACCGTTTTATTAAAAATTAACTTTTCTGAAGAGGAGTCGGGGTCCAATGCAAAATAGCCCATTCGCTGAAATTGAAAGCGATCGCCTGGGGTTGCTGTTTTTACACTTGGTTCAGCAAACGCATGTATTGTCTGTAGTGAATTGGGGTTAAGAAACGATTTAAAGTTTACCTCTTTATCTTGATCGGGCGCTTCCTCCTGAAATAACCTATCGTATAAGCGCACCTGAATGGGCAGCGCCTCTTTTTGGGTAACCCAATGGAGTGTTCCTTTTACTTTTCTCATGCTCGCCTCTGTACCGCTACCGCTTTTACTTTCTGGATCATAAGTGCACAAAATTTCTGTTATATCACCCTGTTCGTTTTTTATCACAGATACGGCTTTGATAATATAGGCGTTCTTTAAGCGTACTTCTTTCCCTATGGACAATCTAAAAAATTTGCGGTTGGCCTCTTCTTTAAAATCCTCTCTTTCGATATAAAGGTGTTTAGAGAAGGGAAGGGTACGGTTTCCAAGATCGGGTTGTTCGGGGTTGATTTCGCCCTCTAAGGTCTCTGTATGGCCCTCAGGATAATTTGTAAGGGTTAGTTTAACGGGGTCTAAGACTGCCATCACGCGAGGTGCAGAAAAATTTAAATCTTCACGGACACAATGTTCTAGTAATGTTAGGTCTATCACGTTGTCTCTTTTTGCAACTCCTGCTGTTTCTACAAAAGTGCGCAACGCTTTTGGGGTATATCCTCTTCGGCGAAGGCCTGCAATGGTGGGCATTCTTGGGTCGTCCCAACCATTTACATGTCCTCCCTGGATAAGTTCCATTAATTTTCTTTTACTCGTAACGGTATACGAAAGGTTCATTCGTGCGAATTCACGTTGTTTTGGACGAAGAGTCTCTAGGGGGCTTAGTGCGTCTAAAAACCAATCGTATAGGTCGCGGTGAGGTTTAAATTCTAACGAACAAAGGGAATGAGAAATGTGTTCTAAAAAATCGGATTGGCCGTGTGTCCAATCATATAGGGGGTAGATGCACCAATTATCGCCCGTTCGATGGTGAGTTTTGTATAGGATTCTGTACATCACCGGGTCACGAAGCAACATATTGGGTGAGGCCATGTCGATTTTGGCACGCAACACATGAGCTCCTTCGGGATGTTTTCCCTCGCGCATTTCTGTAAATAGTCTTTTATTTTCTGATGTTGGCCGGTCTCTAAAGGGGCTGTGAACCCCAGGGGTTGTCGGCGTTCCTTTTTGACTGGCCATGACGTCTGATGATTGGGAATCAATATAAGCAAGGCCTTTATCGATCAATAAATGAGCCCAATTGTAGAGCTGTTCAAAATAATCCGAGGCATAGCATTCGTTTTCCCATTGATAGCCCAGCCAAGTAATGTTTTCTTTTATTGCATCGACATATTGTTGCTCTTCCTTTGCCGGGTTTGTATCGTCAAAACGCAAGTTGACGGGAGCATTATACCGTTGCCCAAGGTTGAAGTTAATGCAGATCGCCTTTACGTGTCCAATGTGGAGGTATCCGTTCGGCTCAGGGGGAAAACGAAAACGCAATTGTTTAGAAGAAAAACCTTCTTTTAGCTCTTCTTCAATAAGGTGCTCAATAAAATGCAGAGGGCGCTCCATGCTCTTTTTAATTTTTGCAAAGATACGCATTGGGAATGATGAACCGAAAGAAGAAAACAGTGATTATCTTTGTCGGTAATTATGGGAAAGATCTTTTTAAAAAATATACGCCTATACGCCTATCATGGGTGTATGGATGAAGAGGAAAAAATCGGTAGTGATTATATTGTTAACCTTACTGTCGCAGCCGACCTAGAGCGTTGTTCAAAAAGCGATCGTCTTTTAGACACGGTTGATTATGTGGCTTTGCATAACATTGTAAAAGAGGAAATGAAAATCCGCTCTAAGCTTTTAGAACACGTGGCAGAGCGCATTTTATTGCGCGTTATGAAAGAACACGCCTCGGTAAAAAAAGCCACCGTAATGGTTTCAAAACGCAACCCGCCTATAGGTGGCAATGTGGAAGAGGTGGCTGTAAAAAGAGTGCTAAAAAGATCTGCTTTAGATTTGGATTAAAGTCGTATTTTTGCCGCATGGCATCGTGGCCGAGTGGCTAGGCAGAGCTCTGCAAAAGCTTGTACAGCGGTTCGAATCCGCTCGATGCCTCTATTTTTTTTCAAAATAGATTTTTCCTCCTAAGCTTTTTTGTGTTGTTTTTTTCTCGGGATTGCTATATACACGCAACACACTAGCGCCCAAAACAAGGGCTTCTATTTTTTTTTCTGGAGCTACATAGGCGTAGCCTCCTGCGATAAGGTTGATCTTTGCTTGAGGCAAAACCAATTCTTCTAACTCACAGCTTGCTCCTGTTGTTCCTTTGAGAAAAAGAGTGTTTGTTGCCCCTTTTAATACTATCCGGCCACCAAATGAAGAATACAAATCCAAGTGATCGGTTTCAAAACTTAGCTCGATTTGACTGTTGGTTTTTGCAATAAGGGTGGCTTTTGTTTGGCGAAAGGTTTGTAAAGAAGAAATGCGTGCGCCCTGATGGGCTTCGATTCGCTTTAGGGTTCTTGAAAAATACAGGTCTATTTTTGTTTTCCCGGGGTTTAGTATGTTTTCGGATTCCAGTTTTATCCGCAGCTCTTGATTTTTCATCGATAAAATTACTGCATCTTTATTTTCTCCCGTAACAATAGCCTTGTTACTTTCTGAAGGGATTAAGTTTAGTTCTATTTTTGAATATACTTTGATTCCTTCAAAAGGCCCTGTGGTAAGTGTCCTTCTGTCTGGGTCTTGTGCTAAGGCCCCCTGTAGAATTAAAAGGAAGAAAACGGAAAGCTGTTTTTTCAACATAACTCAAACAAAATTAATCAACGGGGACAAAATCAAGAAACCGTTTTACCACATTTACCTTTTTCACTTTTATTTTAATCGGGTCGCCCAGTTGATATACTTTTTGTGTCCGTTGTCCTACATATGCGTGATGGTCGATATCATACACATAATAGTCGTCGGAAAGATCAATGGTGCGAATCATCCCTTCGCATTTATTTTCAATAATCTCAACGTAAAGGCCGCGGTCAGTAACTCCTGATATAATTCCGTCAAAATGCTGCCCGACTTTGTCCTCCATAAAAACCATCTGCATGAATTTTATGGAATCTCGTTCGGCTCTTGTGGCCACTTGTTCTCTTTGGGAGGAATGCATACAGGCCTCTTCAAGCGCTGATTCGCTTTGGCCCTCTTGGTTGTGAATATAGCTTTCTAATAAGCGATGAACTAAAACGTCCGGATACCTCCTGATGGGAGAAGTAAAATGAGTATAAAAATCAAAAGCGAGTCCGTAATGCCCAATATTGTGTGTGCTGTATTCTGCTTTTGACATGCTTCGTAACGCAAGGGTATCAATTAAATTTTGTTCACTTTTGCCCTGAATATTTGTAAGAAGCGTGTTAATTTCATTGTGTACGTTTTTGCCCTTTGGATTAAAGCTGTACCCAAAACCCGAAACAATTTTTTTCAAACTAAAAAGCTTCTGTGTGTCGGGCTCGTCGTGGACCCTATATACAAAAGCCCTTTTGTTTTCCTTAAATAGGGTCGCCACTCTTTTATTGGCCAATAACATAAACTCTTCTATGAGCTTGTTTGAGTCTTTTGCGCTTTTAAAGAAAACCGCATCCGGTTTTTGATCTTTATTCAGTTGAAATGCCACTTCTTGGCGATCAAAAGAAATAGCGCCATGTGACATTCTCTTTTTCCTCAGTTTTCTTGCGATTTGGTTGAGGGTGTCAATCGCTTGTTTTACTGTTTCGGTTATTGTATACGTTTTAGCGGTAAGAGAAACGGAAGCATCAATAGATGTCGTGTTCTGGTCTAATACATACTGAACTTCTTCATAAGAAAACCGGTAATCGGAATGAATTGCGGTTCTGCCAAACCATTCTTTTATAATTTCTCCTTTCGCATTAAGTTGAAAAAGAGCGGAAAAAGTCAATTTATCTTCGTTCGGGCGTAAAGAACACAGCCCGTTAGAAAGGGTTTCCGGAAGCATAGGGACAACACGATCAACAAGGTAAACAGACGTTGCCCTATCATAAGCTTCTTGGTCAAGTATAGAGTTGGGCGTTACGTAATGAGAGACATCGGCGATATGAATTCCTACTTCAAAGAGATCTTCACCCAGTTGTTCAAAAGAGAGGGCGTCGTCAAAATCTTTTGCTGTTATAGGGTCTATGGTGAAGGTCAGCTTTTGACGGCAATCTTTTCTTTTTTTAATTTCACTATCCTCAATACGTGTTGGTAAATTTTCTGCTGCTTTTTCTACTTCCTCAGGGAAAGTATAAGGGAGACCATATTCGTGTAGAATGGCATGTATTTCGGTTTCTGATGTTCCTGGTACCCCCAGTGACTTTATTATCTTCCCGTCAGGACTATCATTAAAGGGTTTCCATCCGTTGAAGACCACCACCACCTTGTCGCCGTTCGTATAGTTTTGTATCTCCTTTTTGTCTATAAAAAAATCGGTATAGGAGGTGCTGCTTTTGCAGATAACAAAACCAAATTCTTTTTGTTTTTCAAGGATACCCACATATTCTCGTTGGCTCCTTTCTATAATTCTTTCAACATCACCGAAAAGACTATTTTTTGAGCGTTCTAAACGGACCTCAACACGATCTCCGTGTAACGCTTTGTTTAGGTTTTTTTTAGGAATTAGAATTTCTTCTTCATGCCCTTCTAAAATAATTTTCCCTTTTCCTGTTGGTAATATCGTTAGGATGGTTTCAAAGGTTTTAGAAGAAGATTTTAAATAATGGTATTGCCCCTTGTTTTGTTGTCCAATTTTATTTTGTTTATGAAGAAGACCCAATGTTTTTATAACTAAATTTCTTCCTTTGGTGTCTTTAATTTCTAGAGCCGCAGCGATTTGTTTATAGTTAACTATTGCTTTAGGTTTGGATTTAAAGTAAGCGAGAATTTTTTCTTCTATTCTTTTTTGCTCCTTTTTGTTTTTTGACATAGTATCTGATAACCAAACAAAGGTACAACAATCCAATTGCTTGCTTCTTCACATTATATACACCATATTATTTTTCTTTTTTTGAATTTTAAAATAAGTGGTGATTAGTATAGTGTGTTAACAGTACGAATAAGTTTTTTTAAAAAACATTGGAATCTATTTTTCCTCTCTTTTATTACTATCTACTCTGGTTTTATAAACAACAAAACCGATTGATTGTTAGTTGTTTAAAGAAGTAATTAAAGGGGGTTCATAACCAATTCTGTTTATAAAATAGATTGAAATAACCAAAGAAAAACGGTTCATTTCCCGAAAAGTCATGTCAATAAAAAAGATAAAAGAAAGAGGAAAAAAAGAATCTTTTTATTGAAAAAAAGACAAGCAAAACAAGGCACATAATAAGCAAGGCTTTTTTATATTTCTTATCCACATTTTATTACTATAGCAATAAACAAGTTTTACACAACAACAAGAATATGTACTTTTACAAAAAACAACACAATGACTATTAGTATCGGTAATGATCATGCGGGACCAGAATACAAAAAAGAAATTGTTGCTTTTTTAAAGAAAGAAGGGCATACAGTACACAACTACGGAACGGATTCAACAGCAAGCGTGGACTATGCTGATTTTATTCACCCCGTTGCTAAAGACGTTACAGAAGGAAACGCGACCCGGGGTATTATTATTTGTGGTAGCGGCAATGGTGCGGCAATGACGGCAAACAAACACCAAAAAATAAGAGCCGCCTTGTGTTGGAACGAAGAAATAGTTCGTTTGGCAAGAGAGCACAACGATGCAAATATTTTAAGTCTTCCGGCAAGGTTTATCTCCTTACCCCAAGCGCTTAAAATGGTAGAAACCTTTTTGAACACGCCTTTTGAAGGGGGAAGACACCAAACAAGAATTAACAAGATTCCCTGCACTTAATGCAGTTTGTTATCAAAAAATTTACTGAGTTAAACACAGAGGAGTTATATGATATACTCGTTCTTAGATCAGAAATTTTTGTGGTTGAACAACAATGCATTTATCAAGACTTGGACCAAAAGGACAAAGAAGCACACCATATCATCGGCACAGAAGATCAAGAAATCGTGGGCTATGCTCGCGTGTTATCACCCGGCACAATTTACCCGGAACACACCGCAATTGGAAGAGTGCTAGTTAGTGAGCGCCACAGAAAAAAAAATTATGGCTATTTGGTCATGGAACAAGCGATTGAACTATGCCAAAAACAATACCCCGCTTACCCCATTAAAATTTCGGCACAATCCCATCTGGAACGTTTTTATTCAAATTTAAAATTCAGAGCAACAGGGAAGCGGTATTTAGAAGACGGAATACCACATCAAGAGATGATCTACTCTCCTTCTTTATAGCGAACCTTTTTAAAAACCGCACCGCAGTCTTCAACAAGCTTTTCAAATTGTGGAAGAGATTCGCCCGTATAAATTAACATCCCATTTCCTAAAAATAAAGCGTCTTCATTCAATTTGCTTAACGCAGCACGGAGCTGTCTTTTAATTCTGTTCCGATCTACAGCCCTACGAAATTTGGATTTTGAAACAGCCACACCAATACAACAGTCCTTGTGCCTATCGTCAACATAATAACGCAGCAAAAGGCCACCGCTTTTTTTTATAAAACCCGATTCAAAAAGCGAATCAATTTCTTTTTTGCTCTTTAACCGTTGCACCCGTTACTCATCTTTTGATGCGGTAAAATAATTGTCGCTTTTATCTACATCGGCCATTAAATTACTTGGATCAATGATAATCGTTTCAATTTGATCTTTAGGAAAATTTAAAACTAAAGAATACATAGGATTGCCCCAAACCCAATCTTTATGGACCGTCCACTCAATAGAATAAGGGTTTGTTTTTTCGCCCCGCATCAAACCAATAGGAATATAATGAAGCTCAGAGGATCCGTCTTTGTATACCACGAGTATCTCTAAAGGCATGGGCATTAGCTCTTTTCTTTTAAGCGAGACAACCGTCGTATCAGCACCCCCTTCAACAGAAGTAATACCATAATCTACTTTGTTGGTTGTTTGTGTCCAATCCGTTAAGTACCACTGTAGCTGAAGGCCTGATATGCGCTCTGCAATACGACGCAAATCATTTGGCTGAGGGTGTTTAAATTTCCATTCAGCATAATAGGTGCGTAAAATATCAAAAAGCACATCGTTGCCCACAAGATATCCTAACTGCCCTAAAAATACGGCCCCTTTGTTGTAGGCAGTACTTTCATAGGCATAGTTGTGAGCATAACGGTTTGCATTCGTACTTTGTGGCATTTCGACCCCCGAGGCAGCCAAATTATAATACCCCCTATACGAGCCTTCTAGCGGAAAATCCCGGTTTTGTTTTAACACTTCATTTGAGGCTAAAGAGGAAATAAAAGAGGTAAACCCTTCGTCCATCCATTCGTGTTTTGTTTCGTTGGTGGCCAATACGTGTTGAAACCACGAGTGGGCCAATTCATGTGCGGTTACGCCAAACAAAGAACCGTAATTACGCCCCCCCGTTATTAATGTTAGCATAGCATATTCCATTCCGCCATCACCCCCTTGCACAACGCTGTATTGTTTGTAAGGATAGTCGCCTATCTTCTCATTGTAATAGGCCATTAGCGCAGCGGTATCTGGTTGAAGTTTTTTCCAATTCTCAACAATTTCAGGGTTGTTTTTATAAAAGAAATGTAAGGTTACCCCATTGGGCCCAGGATAGGTATCGTGCACATAATTGTCATCAGCAGCCCAAGTAAAATCATGTACTTGCGGAGCCACAAAATGCCACGTCACTTTTCCTCGTTTTGCTTTTGGTTTTTCTCTTAACGAATACCCTTTTCCAATATCTTCGGCATTTTGTAAGTATCCACTTGCCGCAATAGTATAGTCTTTATCAATAGAAATTTTCACATCAAAATCACCCCAAACCCCATGAAATTCTCGTCCTGTATAAGGGTCTGTATTCCACCCTTCAATATCGTATTCAGCCATTTTTGGGTACCATTGAGCCATTGAAAAAGCGACACCTTCACTCGAGTTTTTACCCGCTCTACGAATGACATCTGGCACATGCCCATCAAAACGCAAAGCAAAAGTGGCTTGTTGGCCAGGGCCTATAGGTTCGTTTAACTCTACCTCTAAAATGGTTTCGGAAAAAACGGTTTTCACAGGCACCCCATTTTGAGTTAGCCCTGTTACATTTAAAAACCCTTGTTGGTCTAGCGTTAGCGAATCGAGATCAATATCAAATCGACGGTTTTTATCTGCCGCATTTTTTAATCGAATGGCCATTTCGCTTCCGGGCTGAAATGCATTGAAATAAAGGTGATAAAACACCTTGTGAAGCGTTTCGGGTGAATTGTTCGTATAGCGCAGGGTTTGAGTACCTGAATAATTTGCAGTTTCAACGTCAAGATCAACTTCCATAGAATAATCTACAGCTTGTTGCCAATATTGAGAATTAGCGGACAACAGTAATAAAGAAAAAAGGAAAGAAAAAACAGTCTTCATATCAAAAGGGTTAGTTTACAAAAACAAAGATACACTTTACACTAAGAATCAAAACAAGAAACAAGCGTAGTGTGAGACTCCATTCGCACCCCTTTTTCTGTTTGACACAAAGCCACAAGTTCATGATACGGGTCGTGCTCTAAAAACAAGAAGATGTTTTTTTCTTCAGCCTCGTGTAAAATCGATTTTTTTTCTTTTAGGGTTAACAGTGGACGTGTGTCATATCCCATTACATAGGGAATGGGTAGGTGGCCCACTGTAGGAACCAAGTCCGCTGCATAAAGAATGTGCTGGCCGTGATAATGAAAAAGAGGCAACATTTGTTTTTCCGTATGGCCATCAATCAATAAGATTGAAAAAGGAAAAGGAGCATCATCAATCCGAGCGCCAGCGCCTTTGACAAACTGTAATTGACCGCTTTCTTGAATGGGCAGTATGTTTTCCGGTAAAAAAGAGGCTTTTTCACGATCGTTTGGCTTCGTTGCCCATTCCCAATGGTTTTCGTGAACCCAATAGGTAGCGTTTTTAAAAGCAGGAACCAAAAGACCATCAGGCCTACGAACAATCGCACCACCACAATGATCAAAATGAAGATGAGTAAAAAAAACATCTGTAATATCATCTCGATGAAAGCCCGCGTTTTGGAGCGAAAGGTCTAAATAATGAGGCCCCCATAATCCATAATGACCAAAAAACGTATCCCCTTGTTTGTTTCCCATACCCGTATCGATCAAGATTAACCGCTTGCCCTCTTCTACAAGCAACAGGCGTGAAGCCATATCAATTCGGTTTTGTGCGTCAGCGGGATTTGTTTTTTGCCAAAGCACCTTTGGGACAACCCCAAACATAGCCCCGCCATCAAGCTTAAAATTTCCCGCCTCTATTGCATAAAGTTTCATGGCTTGAGTATTTGGATTCTTGCTAAAACATTAGTAGAGGTGAGGTACAAATACTCTTCATTTTCATCAAAACCACAGTTGGCGGTAGCTTTGCCAGGCCTAAGAGTTCCTAAATGCCGGCCATCGGAAGAGATTACCAATACCCCTCCAGGCCCCGTGGCAAATAGGGTTCCTGAGGAATGTACTCTTAAACCGTCAAACAAACCGGGCCCCGGACGGTTTATTTGTTTTGTATCAAAAAATATTCGCTCGTTTGACGCCTCTTTTCCGTTCCAATCAAAAGCAACGATGTAGGACTTTTGAGCATCAGAATTGGCAACATAAAGGGTTTTTTCGTCTTTTGAAACCGCAATTCCATTAGGGCGGGTCAAGGATTTTGACAATAGGGTAATGCCGTTATTTTTTGACCAATGAAATATGCCGTTATAAGGCAATTCTTTTAAGGGATCTTTGTCCTGTTGTTTCAATCCGTAGGGAGGATCTGTAAAAAGAAGGTCACCATTCGACAAGACAGTAATATCATTAGGACTGTTAAAACGCGCTCCATCCGTATACGCTACAACCGTTTCATATTGAGGAGGTTCAAAAAAAGGGCTGGACAACCGCGCAATTCTTCGGTCGCCGTGTTGACACAACAACAAGCGCCCTTCGTTGTCTAAAGTAAGGCCATTTGCCCCTTCGTTTGTACTGTGTGGCGCATGTTCTGTCATTCCGCTGGGCGATAAAAACAAGCGAAGCCCTTTTTCCTCGGTCCAGAGATACACTTTGTTTTCGGGCACATCAGAAAACAACACCCCATTAAGTTCAGAAACCCAAACAGGACCTTCTGCCCAACGAAAGCCGGAAGCAAGCACTTCAATAGCGGCGTCAGCAGCTACAAATTGAGCAAATTGTGGGTCTAAGGGTTCCACGGTTCCGATTGTATTTTGTCCTATCAAAGTAGAGGAAATAAGAGATATTAATAATACGCATTTAGATCTAAGCTCGACCATTTTCTTTACAAATTACAAATTTCAGTTGAGGAAAACAGAAAGCCCTATTCTTTTTCAAGCAGGGCACTTAGGTCTTGGGCAAAAGTGAGCATGATCTTTATTTCCTGAAGGCCAGACAAGCGATCCTTTCCCTTAACCATCAATCGGGTTCCATTGGATTCAATATGAAAAATAGGGTGGCTTTCGAAAAAATAAATGAGATCAGGCGTAAACACTTTCAGAATTTCACGTTCATCATTTCCACTTAAATGAAAACGCCGAGAAAAATCAGGGTGTTTTTTAAAATTGATGTCATCAAATCCCGCCCATTGATACATAGCGGTTTTAAAATCTTCTTTGTCTAAAACGAAAACTGGGAGCGGTTTTGGACTATCAAAAAGCAAAAAGGTGGCTTTTAGGTCTTCTTTCGCGATAAAGGCCCCTTCGGAAAAAGACAAATCAAAAAGCTGAAAGGTTTGATCGGGATGAACTAAGGAGTTGAGGCAGTAATTGCTAATTTTTGTTTCAAAAAACAAAAAAGAAGAAAGTGTTTTGGGCGCACTCAAAAGCTCAGGACTATAGGACCAGCCAATTTGCTGAGCAAAGTCGGCAAGGTTTTTTTGTCGATTGGTTAAGCTGTTTTTAAATCCAACCAGGGTTTGTATAGGAAGGCTTTTCCGAACCGAAAAAGGATGTTGTGTTTCTGCTGCATGGATATCAAGACCAATGATTTCAAACAACCCCTTTTTACGTTCAAAGGCCCTTTGATAATCAAACAGCCCTTCCATAACAGTGTGGTCAACAAAGTCACAAAGCGAGAAATCAACAATGGCATGTTGTGATTCTGGAATTTGATCAAGTTTTTTCTTGAGACGGAAAAAATTTAAAAAACTGCAAAAGTTTTTTACACTTACGTAATAATTTCCACTCTGTTCTTCTAAATACATTAACACATTGGGCTTGAAAATATTTAACGAAAACAAAAGCACGCTTTTACTGAGGAACAAATGGATAATAAACGTAAAGAGAACACCGACACCAATTCCTGTGATTAAATTAGTGAGCAGGGTGGTAACTAGGGTTACGACATAAATAAGCGCTTGCTCAGGACCAATTTTATAAATTCTGATCAGATTGTCGGGTGAGGCTAATCGGTAGCCCGTGAAAACCAATATGGCGGCCAAAACCGTAAGGGGAATCCGTTGAATTTGGTCGCCCAAGAGCACCACAAACAAGACCAAAAAAACAGCGTGGAAAAAATTTGCCGACCGGTTGCTCCCTCCATTATTAACATTTACAGAACTCCGGGCAATAACGGTGACTACGTTTAAGCCTCCTAAAAAACCACTAATGATACTAGCAATACCTAAGGCACGTAAATCTTTATTCACATTTGAACGTCTTTTTTTAGGGTCTAACTTATCGACGGCTTTTATGCTTAATAAAGACTCTATACTCGCAATTAGGGTAATGGAGACAACAACGCCGATAAAGTCCCATTCCCCTATTTTATCAAATAAGGGTTGGGGAAGAGCCGAAAAAAGCTGATCGGGAATTTTAATTAATAATTCCGCATCAATAGGTATTGGTCTTCCTAAGGCCAGTGTATAATAATATCCAATTCCAATAGAAACCATCACCACCCACATAGGTGCAGGAATCAAATGAAAATAAGGGTTTCGTATTCGGTTATAAAGGAATAAAAAAACAAAACCAAAAAAACCAAGAAGCCCAGAAAAAGGATGAATCGCGAGGAACGTTAGAAAAGAATCAGGAATAGAAAAAAGTTGCTCAACAGTATTCCCTTTTACGGTCAAAATGCCTAACATCACGTGAAATTGTTTTGCCAAAATCCCAATTCCGATGGCGGCAAGCATACCCTGTAAAGCGCTGGCGGGAAAAAACTCGCTCATAGACCCAAGCCGAAAAACGCCGAAGAGAAAAAGGAGTGCACCCGAAAATATTATGGCTGCAATTGTATAAAGATAACCCGTGTAGAGATCTCCCTCGCCCAACACCGTAATTGCCCCCAACAGTACAATCACCAATCCGTTACCAGGCCCCGCGATAGTAACATGAGAGCCCCCTAAAACGGAAACAACAATGCCCCCGGCAACGGCAGCGATAATACCCGACAGCGGCGGTGCCTCAGAAGCCATTGCCAACCCCAAACCTAATGGCAAGGCTATAAGCGATACAACAAATCCTGAAAAAATATTTTTTGGTAATGCCGATAAAAACGAAACGACTCCTGTTTGTTTACCCATTTGATTTCGTATTTACAATTAATACATCGGTGGGTAATTCGGCAAGGATATGCTCCAAATCTTTTGGAAAAAAACGAGAGAAAAAAGAACTTTCTTCTTGTGCATTCATTATTAATAAATCAGCGCGAACAACACGGGCATAATGGCCAATAGAATACCCTCTGCGCCCAAAAATACTTTGGGTACTCCAATTAACACCCTCAAGCTGAGCCGGGGCAAACGAGTGAACAATATCAAGCACTCTGTTTTTTTCTGCTCTATTAATTCGTTCTTTTTTTAAGGTAGCCTTTCTCAAGCTTCGGTCATCATCAACCGCAACGGCAACAAGCGATTCGCTGATTTCCTCTACAACGGTAATTTTTTCAGCCCCTAAACACTGACTGACATAAAAAGAGGCTTCAACAGTTTCTCGTGTTTGTGGGCTATCAAACCCATTAACCACCACATGTTTACACGGATGACGTTCTACCGCAGGGTTTAACATAAGCAATACTGAACAAGGGGCTTTACGCGTTAATTTTCGGGCAATAGAACCCAAATAAAATTTTACTACATTTTCTCGCTTTAAGGCGCCCAGCAACAATAAGTCAACGTTAAATTCATGACATGCCTTTAAAAGTGTAGCCACGGGCTCGCCCGAACGCCAGTGCACTTCTACCGAAGAGGGACTGTTGGGACATTCTTTTACTAGGGCTTGAAGCTGTTGCTCTTTTGTGTTGTTTTTTTCTCCCACATGAATAAGCAAAAGCTTTGCCTCAAAAAAAGAGGCTAAGCGCATTACCTCAAAAACATTCGCTCGAAGGGAAGGAGAAAAAGCAAAGCCAAACAAAAATGTCTTAAACGGTTGGAAACCCATTGCGTACGCTTTTGAATCAAGTTAAATTGAAAAATGCATTTTCTCAAATATAGCGAAAATGAGAAAAATTAAGGCCCATTACCGACCACTATCCACTTTTGTTTTAACGTGCGCTCTTTTTCGGCACGATTTGATTTTTCTTGACGTTAAGATAATGGGGCTAAAGGGATAACGATTCTCCTATTTTCGGCAACAGGAGCGTTTTGTCGTTTTGGGCAAAATACTGTCGCACCTCTTCAGGCTCAATGGCAATTGGGGGGAAGGTATTGTAATGGCAACCAACAATTGTTGGACATTTAATAAAATCAGAGGCCATAAGCGCCTCTTCTTTTCCCATAGTAAAATTGTCACCAATAGGCAAAACAGCGGCCTTAAGCGGAGGACACAAAGCAGGAATTAATTTCATGTCATAAGTTAAGGCAGTATCTCCGGAAACATAAAAACAATCGGTAGTATTCCACACCACAAAACCCCCGGGATTTCCTCCGTTTGTTCCGTCGGGAAGCACAGATGAATGTATGGCCGAAACATATTTCACCGTTCCAAAATCAAAGACATGCTTACCCCCATGATTTAAGGGGTGGCCACTTAACCCTTTACTACTAAACCAACTAATGATTTCGTAGTTTGAAATGAGAAGCGCCCCTGTATTTTTGGCAATTGCCTCTACGTCTAATACATGGTCTTGGTGGCCGTGGGTAATCAAAATATAATCGGCCTTAATGTCCATAATATTGAGGGTGTCAGCTAATGGGTTCCCCGTAATGAAAGGATCAAAAAGCAGTTTTTTTCCTTGGGTTTCTATTAGAAAACAAGCATGACCATAGTAAGTGAACTTCATATTGAATGGCTTTTGTTCTAAGATAAGGCAAAAATAAAAGGGACGCAATAGCCTATTTGACCCAGGGCATTTGCTAAGAACCGAAGTTAATCGTTAAGCTTTAATACGGCCATAAAAGCTTGTTGAGGAATTTCAACATTACCTATTTGACGCATTTTTTTCTTTCCCTTTTTCTGCTTTTCTAAAAGCTTACGCTTACGTGTTATATCACCCCCATAACATTTAGCAGTAACATCTTTACGCAAGGCTTTAATGGTTTCACGCGAAATAATTTTGGCGCCAATTGCGGCTTGTATTGGAATATCAAATTGCTGTCTGGGGATTAATTCCCGAAGCTTTTCACACATTTTCTTACCAATGGTATAGGCGTTATCTACGTGAATAAGAGCGGAAAGCGCATCCACTTGATTCCCATTGAGTAAAATATCCACTTTTACCAGTTTAGATTCTCGAAGTCCAATAGGAGAGTAGTCAAAAGAAGCATATCCTTTAGAAACGGTTTTAAGGCGGTCGTAAAAATCAAATACAATTTCCGCAAGCGGTAAATCAAAGTTCAGCTCAACACGCTCAGGGGTTAAATAGGTTTGATTGGTAATCTGGCCCCGTTTTTCAATACAAAGCGACATTACGTTCCCCACAAAATCAGATTTTGTGATAATGGACGCTTTTATAAAAGGCTCTTCCACACGCTCAAGAGTTGAGGGGTCAGGAAGGTCAGAAGGGTTGTTTACCAAGAGGGGGGTTTCAGGGTGTTTTTTTGTATAGGCTTGATAAGAAACGTTGGGAACGGTAGTAATTACCGTCATATTAAATTCACGTTCCAAGCGCTCCTGAATAATTTCGAGGTGCAACATGCCTAAAAAACCACAGCGAAAACCAAATCCTAAAGCGGCAGAACTTTCAGGGAAAAAGACCAAAGAAGCGTCGTTGAGTTGTAACTTTTCCATGGAAGCGCGAAGCTCTTCATAGTCTTCAGTATCAACGGGATAAATTCCGGCGAAAACCATGGGTTTTACTTCTTCAAAACCAGAAATAGCTTCTTGAGTTGGGTTTTCAGGAGTTGTAATGGTGTCACCAACCTTGACCTCCTTGGCTTCCTTAATACCCGTGATTAAATAGCCTACATCACCGGCAAAAATTTCATTTTTAGGGACCTGATTTAGTTTCAGGGTGCCTATCTCATCAGCGTGATACGATTTTTTGGTGGCCATAAACTGAATCTGCTGCCCCTTTCTAATTTTACCGTTTAGTATTCGGAAATAGGTTTCCACCCCTCGAAACGGATTGTAAACAGAGTCAAAAATAAGGGCCCGTAGGGGAGCGTTGGCATCACCTTTGGGCGCGGGAATACGATCAATAATTGCGGTTAAAATGGCCTCAATTCCCAATCCTGTTTTTGCAGAAGCCGGGATAACCTCGTCGGGCTTACACCCTAATAGGCCAACAATATCATCGGTTACCTCCTCAGGGCTTGCAGAGGGTAAATCCACTTTATTGAGTACAGGGATAATTTCTAAATCATTTTCTAAGGCCAAATACAGGTTTGAAATGGTTTGCGCTTGAATACTCTGTGCAGCATCCACAACCAGCAAAGCGCCTTCACAAGCAGCAATTGAACGAGACACTTCATAGGAAAAATCCACATGCCCGGGAGTATCAATTAGGTTTAAAACATAAGGCTCACCATTGTGCATATAGTCCATTTGTATGGCGTGTGACTTAATGGTGATCCCCCGTTCACGCTCTAAGTCCATATTGTCCAATAACTGATCTTGTTTTTCGCGCTCTGTTACCGAACCAGTAAAGTCCAATAGCCGATCAGCCAAAGTACTTTTACCGTGGTCAATATGGGCGATAATACAAAAATTGCGAATGTTCTTCATACGGCATCGTCTCGTCGACGGCGCAAAGATACTTAAATGTCGTATTGATAAATGAAAACAACATAAAAACAACAGGAAGTATAGACAAAAAGGAAGGAGGTAAGGAAAACCACCACTTTTCGTACTTTTGCCAAAAACAGAAAAGTGCCAAAGATAGGCTCAATAGAATTACCTGAATTTCCGCTTTTACTTGCACCCATGGAAGATGTAAGCGATCCGCCTTTTCGCGCTTTGTGCAAAGAGCACGGTGCAGACGTTGTTTACACGGAATTTATTTCAAGCGAGGGTTTAATTCGCGATGCTGCCAAAAGCGTTCAAAAATTAGATATTTACGAAAAAGAGCGCCCGGTTGGCATTCAAATTTTTGGAGCAGACTTAGACGCCATGTTGCGGTCAGTGGAAATAGTAGAAGCCTCAGCGCCGGATATTATTGATATAAATTTTGGTTGTCCTGTAAAAAAAGTAGTCTGTAAAGGCGCAGGTGCAGGAATACTTAAAGACATTCCATTGATGGTAAAATTAACGGAAGCCATGGTGAAGCACACCGCATTACCCGTAACGGTTAAAACACGTTTGGGATGGGATCATGAATCCATTAAAATTGTAGAGGTGGCTGAACGGCTTCAAGATGTAGGTTGTGCAGCACTTTCCATACATGGGCGCACACGCGTACAAATGTATAAAGGAGATGCCGATTGGCGCCCGATTGCCGAGGTAAAAAACAACCCCCGAATGACCATCCCCATTTTTGGGAATGGCGACGTTTCCTCGCCCGAGCGGGCTGTTGAAATGAAAGAACAATACGGACTCGACGGGGCCATGATAGGTAGAGCAAGCATTGGCAATCCTTGGTTTTTTAATCAAGTTAAATACTTTATGAAAACAGGGAAGCACGCTACACCGCCGTCCCTAAAAGAGCGGGTTGATGCGGCAAGACGCCATTTGCAAATGGCAATAGATTGGAAAGGGGAAACCCTTGGGGTTTTGGAAACCCGTAGGCATTATACGAACTATTTTAAAGGCATTCCCAATTTTAAACCCCTACGTACACAATTGGTAACCTCTGACACTTCTGCCGAGGTATTTGCCGCATTAGATGAAGTGTTGCCTACCTATTCGGATTACGAAATGGCATAATCCCTAACCTTCTTTTGAAGTCCACGGGTAGCCCATGCGGTGCTAATTGTTCCTAAAACCAAAAGAGTGACAAGCACCAAGAGCATATTTTTAAATTCAAAAACCACAGGGTATGCAAGGCTAGTGCCGGGCACAAAAATAAAAGGATTCAGGGACTGAGCGCCTACGATTAGAATGCCCAGCACCATTCCAATAGCCCCCCCCAAGCCACAAATAAGCATGCCTAATGTGAAAAAAATATGATGTATTCCTTGTGGTGTAGCCCCCATAGCAAGAAGAATTTTAAGCTGAGGGGCTTTGTCTAAAATCATCATTATCAAGGCGCCGATGACATTAAAAAGGGCAATAAGCATAACCAGGGTAAAAATGAAATAAACGGCCAGGTGCTCAGCATTCAACATTTTGTGTAAGGCAGCATTTTGATTTGCTCTAGAGACCAACCGAATGGGCATAGCAAACAGTGGGCGAATTTTTTCTAACAAAAGGGCTTCATTTACTTCAGGAGCGGCTTTAATTGCCAGGGAGGTGTATTGATCTGAATCGACTTGTAATAGCGCTTGCCCAAAGGCAAGATTAGAAAAAACATATTTTTTGTCAAGTTCCTCATTTATTTGGTAAAGCCCTGTTACCATTGCAGGCTTGGCAATAAAAGGGCTTTGATTCAAAAGCGCATTCACTTTCTTTTTAGGCACGGTTAGGTAGAGGAAAGAATTATAATCAAATACCCCGACGCTCAAACTGCTTGCAATACCAAATCCGAGAAGCACTTCAGGACGGTCGAAGGAAATCCACTGTCCTAAGGCGACGCTTTTTTCAATTGGAACCACTGCGCTGTAGGTGGAATCCACAGCTTTTAAATAAGCCACCTGATTTTTTTCTTCATAGGTTAAAAAGACTTTTTCTTCAATTTCTGGCGCAGCAGCCATGATTTCGGGAAACAGCCGAAGTGCAGCCAAATCATCAGGAGACAAACGAAAGTATTTGCCTTGTTCAGGAACGATTTCGTAATCAGGATCAAACGATTCGGTAAAAGAAAGCCCAAAATCCTTTAGCCCATCAAAGGCACTTAGAACCACAAATAAAGCCGCCGTTGCCACAACCACCATGATGAAGGCAAAGGCATTAATTCGGTTGATAACAGTTTGTTGACTTTTAGAGAAAAAATAACGCCATGCAATTTTAAAGGAATAGGACATGCAAGGTTATTTTCGTTGACGCGAATTGAGAAGTGTTGGGTTTTTGATCGGATTTTCACCTTTGTCTAATTCATTTTCAATGCCCTCAATATAATCTAGTGAATCGTCTAAATAAAACACCAATTCCGGAATTTTTCGGAGTTGATTTTTCATCCGTTGCGAAAGGTCATGTCGCAACTGACTTCCGTTTTGTTTTAATGCTTCAAAATAAGGCTGTGCCTTTTGGGACGGGAAAATACTTAAATAGACCTTCGCCAAAGACAGATCAGAGGTTACCGTTACCTTGGTTACGGAGAGAATGAGCTGTGCGCCTCCCACTTGTCTTATTGCCTGTTGAAGAAGCGTGGCTATTTCTTGCTGTAAAACGGTTCCTATTTTTTTTTGTCTTGAGGACTCTTGTTTTTCCATGGGATAAAAATACAGAGAAAAAACGGAGTGGAGTGTTCAATTACGCCATTCCCATAGCACAATATCCCAAAAAGCCCCTCCATAGGTTAGCGTTCCAATAACAGTAAACCCTTTAGAACGGTGTGTTTTTAACGAACGTGTGTTTTTCCGATCCACATCGGTTACACAATATTCAAAGGTTTGGGCATATGCTTTTTGAAAATGGCCATATAGTCCCTGTGCAACGCCACGCTTTCGAAAAGCCTTATCAACGCACAACTGTCCTACAACAATATAGGAGCAGGATTCTAATTTCCGCCCTTTGAAAGACAACAGATTACAATTGTAAATCAGGTCATCTAAAAGCGGATGGTGCCCGGTAAAAGCGGGGGAGACTACCAATGAATACCCTACAACACGATCCCCCACTTTGGCAAGAATAGCGCGATGATGGTCGTTCATTTTTTTTAACAAATCAATAGAATAGACTGCGGTCACAAATCCTTCACGGTCTTGTTCCTCAGGCTCCAAAAGGGATTTAAGATTAGCTGACTGTAAGGTTTTTATTTGTTCCAGCTCAGACAATGAATCACAAAGGGAAAATGATATTTCGGGGGCACCAACCATAGCAGTAGATTAATACAAAAGGGATTTAGAAAGAGACCCCTTCATGCATTGTGTATAAGAAGGGCAAAACTCCCTTTCATCACGATAAGAATAGGTTGCTTGAACACCAAAAAAATACCCCATATTGTGAGTGTCTAGAATCTTTCCTAAATTACAAAAAATAGGGGGCTAGATTTTTTTAAGCCCCCTTTTTTCTAATTGCTAATTCACATTAAAAGACAGGGATGAAAACAAGAAAGATGAAAAGAATATTAACGAAAATAATCGGTTTTATGGGGCTGCTTTTGTGGCTAGCCTGCGCCCAAAACTCAACTAGTGATGCCGAATTTCGCTTGCTTCCCTATCCTCAAGAAATCACTTTACTAGGCCCTAGCAAATTGTATCCTTCAGCCATAAAATCATTTTACTCTTCCTCTGACACTCCTTTGCCAAAGGCAATCCCCTTTGCCAACACGCTAACAAGGGCGTCTTCAGCTGCAGAAGCACAAGTGCTTTTTTCCATTGACCCTGAGCTTGAAATCGGATCAGAGGGGTACCTAATGTCAATTACCACAGACCAAATTGCCCTTAAAGCAAAAGATACAGCGGGGCTTTTGTACGCGTTTACCACTTTAGAGCAGCTTATAGAGGACGCAACCACACAGAAGGCTTCTTTACCCAAAAGCAACATTAAAGACGCGCCCTCTCTAGCCTATCGGGCCATACATATCGATGTAAAACATCATATGGAAACAATGGAATATTATTACGAATTAATGGATCGCTTGCGGCAGTACAAAATCAACGGAATAATTTTGGAAATAGAGGATAAATTGGCTTATCCGAGTCAACCCAAAGTAGGGGCTCCGGAAGCTATATCGGTAGCAGAGTGGAAAGCCTTAAGCGACTATGCCATGGAACGCAACATTAGAATTAGTCCCTTGGTTCAAGGGCTAGGGCACGCCTCATTTATTTTAAAACACGAGGAATACAAAGCCCTTAGAGACGATCCCGAGAGCGATTGGGCTTTTAATCCTTTAGACCCCAAAACCTATGCCGTTCAATTTGATCTTTACCGTGATGCTTTGGCGGCTTTTCCGCACGGGCAATATTTACATGTGGGAGGCGACGAGGTACATACTACGGGACGGGGCAGTACAATGTCTTCTCTCGAACTGCAATTGAATTGGTTAAAAAAAGTTTGTGATTTTGCAGAACAACAGGGAAAAACCCCCATTTTTTGGGACGATATGCCACTAAAGTTTGCTGAGGTTTACCGGCCCATGTTTCAACCCGAAATGAAAGCGGAAACGGTAGACAGTATCTGGAAAGCGAATCAATACAAGCTAGAAGGCTTTTTGGATCTATTCCCTAAAAACTGTATTTACATGCGGTGGAACTACAGCGCACCAGAGTCTTATGGAAACAGTAAGGCCATGCAATGGTTTACCGATCACGGCCTTTCGGTTATGGGGGCTACTGCAGGGCAAACCCGCTGGGTTTTGATGCCCCAAAACGAAAGCAATATGGATAACATTAGCACCTTTGCCCGATCGTCTATAGCCAATGGATTAGACGGGTTATTGTTAACTTTATGGGACGACGATTCTCCACATTTTGAACTGTACCAAAGAGGTATAGCCGCCTTTGCGTCCAATACTTGGTCAGGTGACAAACTAGGGAAAGAGGAGATAAAAGCGACATTTCGCCACCGGACTTTTTCACCTCAGTGGGCTACTGCCTCCGCCGCCTTTATAGATTCACTAGAAACGCCTGTTGGTGCCTGGAAAAATTTAGTTTTACAAGGCAATCTTCGAAATTCACTTACTTCTATGGCAAACCCTTTAGAAAAGGGCGTAATTGATCTTCCCGATTTAACTCAACCGGGCGCATGGACTACAAAACATCAAGGCCGTTTACAAGAGGCAGAGCAAATAGTTCAAATGACAAATAGGGTACTCGCTCTTTTAAATGAAAACAAGGATATGGCCGTTCGGAATCCCTATTTGATAGAGGTGTATAAAAGTGTTGCAGAATTGGCTCAATTTACACCCCAACTGTTAATGGAACTAAAAGCGCTAGATCAAGCCTCAACCGCGGAAAGTCAAACCGAAGCTTTTGAAAAGTTATTTGATTTAGAAAAGGAATTTAAAGTTCTTCGAAGCCGATTTGAAGCCACATATGCCAAAACAAGAATAGTGAACAAATCAGAAAACTATGTGCTAGATCAAGACCATCACCGCCACTTGGCCAATCAGACTCGAAATTTTGACTGGCAATTTAATGCTGAACTGCTGTTGTTTGAAAAAATTAAAAAACATCCTCAGCTTTTAATTCCAGACTCTCGCCAAAACTAGAAAAGACACGATGGAACTGAAAATTAAGAAATAAACCCCTTATTTATTTTTTGGATTTGGCCATATCTACAAACAGCGCAATCAAGGTGATGACGATAAAAAAAACGGTTATATAGCCTGCGGTAACGTGAGTCATAATGTAAATTTTGAACAAGATACAGAATATACCCTAAGGTTGGTGTTTGTTTGCTTCGCGTTTACTAGAAAGTGATTCGAAAACAAAGGGAGGAAAATATTTAAACACCTTGAATTAGCATACGGTTAATACTTTATCATTCCCCCTTTAAAAAAAGGTAATGAAAAAGTAAATATAATTGCATTACTTTTATTTTGCAAGCAAAACAATTACTTTGTTTTACAACGGGAATTAAATAGTAAAAAACAATTCAAATAGCGAGCTATAAAAACCGCTCCAACAAAAATTCAACTTGGTAGAAACTAAGTGTATTGGCTTTAAAAACTAAAAAATATCGAATGAAATGCTACCAAGTTGAAAAACAAAAGTGAAAAAAGGAATTTTCAACTTTTAGACGGAAATATTCTAAAAAGGTTTATTTCTATGAAAAAAAGTTTTAAAATAGAAAATTATGCCTTTAAGTAACCTAGAAAATTAAAAGGGCAAACAAAAAGACTTTACAAAAGCAGTAAAAATTTGATAAGAAGTAGTAATTTTACCGCCTAAATTATTGAAAAGCATTTCAATAAGGTCCTATAGCTCAGTTGGTTAGAGTAGCTGACTCATAATCAGTTGGTCCCTGGTTCGAGCCCAGGTGGGACCACCAACAGAAACCGTAACACCTTTAAAAATAGATTGTTACGGTTTTTTTGTTTTTTGTTTGGCAACTTATTGGCAACAAATCTTATGTTTTTTTTGCAGAGGATTCGACAGATCAACAGGCTATAGTACACCCTGAAAATACTCAGCTAATCCAATGGATGTATGCTCAGTATAGAAACAAATTGTCACGTGCCAAACAAAATAAAGTAGACGACTCAATTGTTGCTACTTTGTGGAACGATAAAAAGGTAACATTTAAAAAGCAAACCCATCAGGATACTGTCTATTGGGCCACAACTAACCCCAAAACAGGAGAAGTTTATCAAATTCGGTACGATGGAAAATTACGGATTCAAAAGCAGAATTGAACAAACAACAAAGGTATCGTTCCTTTCTAAAGAATACTTTCAAAAGTTACTTTTGTAGCACTCCTATTTCTTCTTCAGTTTAAATTTAAGAATCCCAAAAGAGTTGAATTATGAGGATTAACTCGTAAATTTTAAAATCGTAATATTGAGACAATCTAAGACTAGCAAAATAACATTATAGATTAAATATGCCTCTTAATGTAATATAACGCGGCTGAATAAAGGTAAGGGTGCTGAACACAGACACATCATTAGCACTGTTACGCACCTGGTTTTCAATATTTAAAATATTGGTCCCCTTTAATTGAAACTCCCACTTAGAGTCTTTATTTTTTCTATAACTCACACTGGTATCCCAACTCTGGAAGGATTGTTTTTCATTACCAATATCTTGTTGGGTATAACTATACTCGGAAAGAAGAGTTATTTTTTCTAAAATATAGGCATCAAATTCAATAGAAGGGGATCTTACTATAAATTGAGTTTCTCTATTGCCTTGATTATTATTTATTATACTATGACTATATCTTAGGCGAACATTGGGGGCTACTTTAAAATTTGTTCTTATCTCAGGAGTATATGTTTGGGTAAACCCAGTATTGAGCGAAGGACGCCCTTGAACAAACTGATTAATTTTACTATAATTAAACGCTGAATTTAGGCTTGCCCTTATCCTTCCAAAAGTGCGCTGAAGTCTTCCAAAGGCATTAAAATTCTCGTCTGCAAAACTTGAATTAAAAAAAGTACTCGTGCGAATGATACTTTCAAAGTTTGTTAAACTCCGTATTTGATCAATATTGTTATTGTAGGATAATCGAGCAAATACATTAGTATAGTTGAATAAATTAAAACTACTATAGAGTAAACTAACATTGTGAGAAAGTGCATTTTGTAAGTCTGGCGCCCCGTATTGGATGCTGTTATAATTGTTAAGCACAAGTCCTTTTGCTAATCGGGTTACATCTGTAAATTGATTTTGCATTCGATAACTCAACGTTATTGATTCGCTTTTCTTAAGTTGAATACGGGCCTCAAAATCAGGCAATAGGCGAATAAAGTTATCTTCAATCACAACATTAAACTGTTCATTTTTGTTTCCATAGGCATGCACTGAAAAGCCGGGTGTGAACGTGAAAATGCCGCTTCTAAATCGATAATGTGCACCCAAATAAAAATCACTAAAATTGTATTGTACGTCGTTGTTGGAAAGACCCTCATTAAATAATGGAGTTGGATTGAACGTAGTCACATCAGACAAAAATTGAAATATTGACGAATCAAATGCTTGATGACTTACAATGGACCCCACTGTAAGGTTAAGGTTGCTTTTTTGGTTTATAATGTGGTAATAGTCCACTTTAGCATCCAATTGATTGGAAAAAATGGTTCTGTTTTGACCTAAATTAAAGTCAGAAAAAGAGGGATCTAATCCGAGGGCGGTAGCTGTTGGGTAAAAAGGGTTAGTCTCTCCCGTATTAACGAGAATTGCGTTGTAGAATGGATTTTCGTTTTTGATTAAATGTTGTCCCTCAAAAGCAAAAATATTGTCTTCATTTAAGGTGAAATAATAATTCAAATTTTGATTTATAGAAAAAGGGGTTACTTCCTCGGCCTGAACCGTATTGCCAATTACGGAAGAAAAGACATTTTGATTTTGTGAATCATCAGCCCCTCGAACAAACAAATCATAGTCTAATTGATTATTAAAATTGGGCTTGTAGGAGGCGTTTAATTTTAGAAGCGCTTGATTGGAACGTTCGTTATTAGTTTGATTTGTAGTTTCATCGGGAATCTGTATTCCCGCATCAATATAGTTTATAAACCGATCTTCTCTGGCCTCTACAAGGCTAGAGCTAAAAATCAAAAACCCTGTAAAATCAACTTTATCATTAGGAGAATAATTAAAATTTGTAGTGGCTAATTTGTTTTCTACACGAAGTGCATTCCGCTGATTAGTTAAAAAATTTAGACTGTTATCACCCAGGTTGATGTTTGTACCACTCTGACTACTGGGGGAGCGAAATCCCCCCGTAAACCCACGAATGTCTCTAGGCGTCAATGCAACCTCACCGGTATTGTTGAAATCACCAATAAAATTTATAGTGTATTTAGGGCTATAATAGAAAAGTTTGGGCTGGAATAAATACAAGGTCTCATCAGGGGCATTTCCCCCCCCTAATGTGACATTCCCAAACCAAAATTGTTCGTCTCCCGATTTGAGTTTAATGTTTATGGCAATATTATCTTGATTATTTCTAACGCTTCGCAGTTGACCCACTTCTCCGTAATTTCTTAATACTTGTATTTTGTCAACAGTACTCGATGGGATATTTTTGGTGGCAATTTTAGTGTCGCCCTCAAAAAAGTCTTTCCCATTTACCATCAGCTTATTGACAACTTTACCCTCAACCTCAATCTGACCATTTTCATTAATTTCAACTCCCGGTAATTTATCCAGTATATCTTCTAATTTTCGCTCTGATCCATTTTTGAATGAATCGGCGTCATAGATTAGGGTGTCTCCACGAACCACAACAGGCATTTTTACCACCACCTCATCTAATTGAATATCTGCCCGTAAAATGTATTCTTTAAGAACGTCCTCCTCCAGTGTTGTTAAAATATCATTTACAGTTTGCAACCCCAACGCACTGACCTGGATTTTATATGTTTTTTGTTTTTTCAGTTTGAGGGAAAAAACACCATCTTCCTTTGTGATTGTATATGCATCAAGAGATTTGGTCTCTTGATCTATAGCCACCAAACTAGCGTTATTTAACGGGTTTTCTAGACTATCTCTAACAACCCCATAAAAAGTGATTTCTTGAGATTTTAATCCATAAAAACTCAATAAGGATAAAAGGAATATTATTCTTTTCAATGAATATAGTATATAATTGAATTTAATTGCGTCTACGTCCGCCGTAGCTATTTCGCATCTCAGTCATTTTTTCCACCATTGTTGCGCGATAGTCAGATTTTGTAATTACCAATCCTTTTTGAGGAGGTTCAATTGTTTCTCGTTGTTTAGGATTGATTAAAATCTCATAACACAACATTGTAGTATTGTCTGCACTTACCTCTAGTATAAGTCCGGGTAAACCCCAAAATTCCGCAGGACCGTGTTTTACAGGAATTTGCAAAGTATACCAAGCTTCTATTTGGGTTAACCGAACATCTGCTTCAGCGGTTGAAGCGGCATTATTAGTCATGTCTTCCCAAGAAAAATTAAACCATGACAACTCCGTCGAGGGCACCACAGCAGTGGCTTTAAAGCAAGTGTATCCGCCAATTTCTCTAACTTCACTTTCCATATTCCATTCAAAGGGTTGCAGTTGATCTTGAACCAAGAATCGTTTTCCGTAAAATTCTTGAGTCTGTACCAGCGTATTATTTTCTACATCCTTGTATTGTTCTCCTCTAGAAAAGTTAGCTCCCCAACTATCCGTTGCACCCGAAATGGCGTCAATTTTTTCATCCTCGGTAAAGACAGATTCCGTAGTGTTAAATTTTAGCACGTAAGTTTTTTCTAATCGATCTTTTAACCGCTCTTTTATTTGGTTTTTTTGTGCTTCACTCATACGGGCACCCCAGTTTCCAAGTTCCATTTTTGTTTTTGAAAAATAAGAAGCCCTTCCTTGAAAATCTTGGGCAAACGTAATGTTAATGCACAACAAGGGCAGGAGTGAAAGGAAAATAAATCTTTTCATAACAGCTTTTTTATCAAAGATAATTAATCATAAACGATAATTCTATAAATGTTTTTAAGATGCAAGAAAAGTTCAAGGCCTCAAAAGAGGATAAAAAGCCCCGAAACAACCTAAAAAGAAGTTGATAAAACCAAAATTTCTGATGCTTACAAAAAGGAACAATTCAATTTGTTCGGTTCAAATGCATTTATTAGGACAGGGAATTACCGACGCAATTAATTTGCCATAGCGGATTCCAGAAAGCGGTTAACCTCCAACCAATGGATAAAAGCGTCAAACCACCGATTACTGGTGCGATTGGGATTTCCCAAACCAAATCCATGCCCTCCGTTTTGATACAAATGAAATTCTACCGGACGTCCTGCTTTAAACCAAGAATCTATAATTCCAAATTGAGAACGGAATAAAAAATCATCTGTTGCGATGACGTTAAACATCGGAGGGGCATTTTCAGGGACATCTACAGCCCCCATTCCTCCATAAATAGGACCAATAAAGGCCAGTTTCATCGTTTTGGAATACAAGGTGGAATGCATTGTAAGTCCGGCCCCTGCAGAAAAACCAATCATGCCAATGCGCGCTATATCTACTCCCCATTCTTTGGCATTGTTTACAATCATAGCATAAGCGGCTTCGGCATCTTCTAGTTGATTGGAAAGGTCTCTTTGTAGTGGCGATGGTGGCGGTGTTTCATTAGAACCCCCATCAGCTTTAGCGGGTTCTGGACGGGGGCGGTTCATCCATGCCGCAAAATCGTCTAACGATTCTTGGGTAGGATACAAACGATATTTTAATACAAAAGCGGCAATACCTTGTTTAGCCAGCGCCTCGGCTACTTCCCAGCCTTCATTACCCATTGACAGCCATCGAAACCCTCCACCAGGAGCAACAATTACAGCAGCACCATTAGCAGTTCCTTTTTCTGGTAAAAAGGGGGTAAGCGTGGCCTTAGAAATGTTTCTAGCCATAGGGTCGCCCCATTGTCTAAACCAACTTTCAGGCGCGGGTTGGTTTTCAACATTGCCGGTGTTTAGGGGGATTGCGTTGGGCTCATCAGGAGCGTCTAGGGGATAGATGGTTCCGTCTTGCGCGTAGCCTAAAAAGGCGATACATTGGAGTCCGATCAAAAGAAAGTTTAGGGGCGATTTTAAAGACAGTTTTTTCATTCGTTTTTCATTTGTAGAGTTCTTACTGAGAAGGGAAAGGTAGTAAAAAGTTAGGGTTGATTTATTATGGGCTTTACTTTTTCAGCGATAAGCTGCATAGTCTTCTTAAGTTGATTGTGGGTAAGGTTGGCATTGTCGAGTTGAAATGTGAGGCGTTGAATTCCTCCCAGTGCGGCACTATGGCCTAAGATTTTTTCTGCTATTTCTTCGGGATCACCCACCAAAAGGGCCCCTGTTCTTCCATTTTGTGCAGCAAAGCGTTCAAAGGTAACGGGCGGCCATCCCCTTTCTTTGCCTATTCTTGTAAAGTTATATGCATAGCCAGGATAATATTCTTCAATGGCTTGGTCTTTTGTTTCCGCAACATAGCCTAAGGAATGTATGCCTACTTTTAATTCTTCAGGTGAAAAACCGGCTTGTTCACCCGCCCTTCTGTAAAGATCGACCAAGGGTTTAAAACGATGCGTTTCCCCTCCAATAATCGCAATCATTAAGGGCAGTCCTAGGCTGCCTGCTCTGACAAAAGAGGCTGGGGTTCCCCCCACGCCTAACCACACCGGGATTTTCTCTTGATATGGCCTAGGAGTAATCCTTTGGTTTTGCAATGGGGCACGAAACCTGCCCGACCAATTGATGATTTCTTCTTCTTGAATCTTAAGTAACAATTCTAGTTTTTCAATAAAAAGGGCATCATAATCTTCAAATTCATATCCAAATAAGGGGAAAGATTCTGAAAAAGAACCCCTACCAACCACCATTTCCGCTCTGCCAGAACTCAACAAATCTAAAGTGGAATAGTTTTGAAAGACACGTACAGGATCTGCCGCACTTAAAACGGCTACAGCACTTCCCAACCGAATGTTTTTTGTTTTGGCTGCAGCTGCTGCAAGAATCATATGGGGAGCAGAATCCAAAAACTCTTCACGGTGATGTTCACCTATTCCAAAAAAATCCAAACCCACTTGATCCGCATATACAATACGATCAATTAATTCAGAAAGCGCCTTAACCCGATCTTTAGTTGAAGGCACTCCTTGGGTTATGTCTACTGCGGCAAAACTATCTACTCCTATTTCCATTGTTCTTTTTCACTACGCATTACAATTCGATGAATCTACTCAAAGTTTAGATACAATAGAATCAGACAGGATTTTTTTAAGGAGTTGACGTTTGCTGATTTGAATTGGGGTTTGATCACCTACTTGGGTAAAATATAGTTTTCGACGGATATACCTTGGCGGAAATCCTATCTCTATAGTAGTGGGAGAATATGTAGCTGGGCGAAAGGTTACCTCATTTTTTCTGTACACTTTTAAGGTGTCTAGGTCATAGAGCAAACACAAATACCCCACATTAAACTTTTTTTTACTTTTATAGTAGTAGGGCAAGAAATAATATTCTTCGGAATCAAAAGTGACGACTTTTGACAGGGCTTTTTCTACATTTTTTTGTTCCTCATCTGGGGAATTTTTGAATTCAAACTCGTCTGCATATAAATCGTAACGCAACAGAACCTTTTCCGCATTAATTTTCCCTACAGAAAAAGCATCATCATAATAACGCTCTCCCTTAATTTTACCATCCCACATTGATTTAAATCGTTCCGATTTCAATTTGGTGCTTGCATTAACGCTGTCACCTAAAAGGTTGCGCATGTACTGTTGGGCCATCCCGTTATGGACAACAATTATCCAGAAGAAAAAAGTGAAGAAAAGCTTCATGGATTAGTCCATTATAAAGGGAACTTCCATGGCAGTAGGACCAACGTCTTTTTTGGATTCTTTTACCATGCGTTCTACTTCAAGCATCAGCTTTTTATTTTCTATCACAATTCCGTCTTTAATGGTATGAACAATCCCGCCTTTTCGCACCATTTCACCCGTAGGCTCAACCGTTAATGCTCCGAAACTGTACATGTTTCTTAAGTTATAAAGCGGACTTTCGTTTACAATTATTAAGTCAGCAGTATAGCCTGGACGAACCAAACCTAGCTTCTCTTGACGTAACGTTTTGGCGCTGTTTAATGTAGCCGCTTTTAGCACTTCTAATGTGTGCATCCCAGTTTCTCTTAATAACTGAAGTTCACGAATATTTGAAAACCCCGGAGTAGCAAAAATGTAGCTGTCGTCTGTTCCATAGGCCACTCTTCCCCCTCGCTTGTTAAATTCAAAGATTAAATTGCCCCAGAGACTAAATGCTTTTGACCAATAATATTCATCATCGCTAGTCCAATCGTAATGATAAGCACCGTGGTAATTTGGATCTGGACCATTACGTTCAATTAATAATTGATGGGTGTATTTTTTATGCCAGGGTAAACTTTGCGCTCTGAGAATATCTCGGTTTGCTTCATATACCACTCGAGTGGGAAGCATGGTTACGCCATAGTAAACCAAAGAATCAGCCACTTCTGTTAGAAGACGTTCTTCATTCGTTTGCGTCCATACTTTACCGGCTTGTCTAAACCGTTCATTTTCATCATTGTAATTGTAAGTAGGTTTAAAATCTTGTACCTGTCGATCTAAAGCGGATTCAGCATAGGCATAATGGTGCTCTATCATGGTTACCCCAAGGCGGGCTGCATCAACAGCTTGTGTAACAGCGGTTGTGCTGGGCGGAATATGGTAAGTGGTAATACCGCCATTGGCTTTAACTTCTCTACAAACGGCTTCGAGCAGTTCTTGACTCCAGCCTAAATTTCCTGCATTTACCACATGCGCCCCTTTGGCAAACATTTGTTTTACTACTTCAGGAGCATTCTTAGGGTCGTCTAATGCCACAGGGTCAAAGTTGGTCATTGCACCATACCCCCAAATGGGGAAAAGTTTGGGGGCCAGAATTTTATTTTGTTTACTTTTTTTCGCCTCTTCCATACCTGCCTCAAGACCTCTGTCTGAACCCGGCACCATAGTAGTGACTCCGTGAGCCAATTTCATATAATAAACGTATTCAAGGGGCATCGGATCGGTTCTCAGGTGCATATGAAGATCAATCATTCCTGGGAGTACGTATTTCCCAGTAGCATCGATTACTCGATCACCTTCTTCTCTTTTTACGTCCCCTCTTGTTTTGGCAGTTACAGGGTCAAAAGGAATCATATCCGTAATTTGATCCCCTTTAATAACAATGTCATAAGGACCAACGGGAGGACCTCCATGTCCTGGAATTACCATAGCTCCGCGAATCACTAATTTTTTATAAGGGCCATGGGCTAATCCATTAAATTTTTCTTGCGCTTGTATAGTTGCGGGGATGAAAAACAGAAAAGAAATAACCGAAATTAAAATTTTCATAGTGTAAAGGTTTTATCTACCAATGTACTAAATTCAATAGTACCTTGGAAAGAAAAATTTGACCAGGATCAAATATATTTCACTAAATTGGATCTTAAATATCTAATTATGAAACGCTTAAGCACACTTTTTTATGCCCTAACAGGCGTACTACTTTTGGGGCTCTTTTTTTCCTCTTGTACAAACCAGCAAACGAATATTTTTGAGGTAAGCTATGACTCAAGTCTTGCCAAAGAACCCTTTGACGGACGACTGTTGGTAATGATTTCAAAAGATTCCATGACTGAACCGAGGTTTCAAATTAATGATTCGGATCAATCAGCCGTCATAATTGGAATTGACGTTGAAGACTGGGAAGCCGAAAAACAGGTTTTTTTTAGCGAAAACACCTTAGCCTATCCCATAGAGCAATTAAAAGACCTTGAAGAAGGAGAGTATTACGTTCAAGCGTTACTTCACAAATACGATACCTTTACGCTTTCTAATGGGCATACAGTTCAACTCCCCATGGATCAGGGAGAAGGGCAACATTGGAACATAAGCCCACAAAACCTGTACAGTAAACCCCAAAAAATGAGCATTTCAAAAAAGGGAAATGCTCCGTTAAAAATCCAGATTACAGAAGAAATCCCGGCAATACCCCCCGTAGAAGATTCGGAGTATGTTAAACACATCAAAATAAAAAGCGAGTTACTGTCTGATTTTTGGGGGCGCCCCATGTACCTTCAGGCAAATGTTTTAGTCCCTGAAGGGTTTGATAATAACAGTAAAACACAATATCCACTAATGGTCTTCCACGGGCATTTCCCAAAAACAATAGGAGGATTTAGAACAACACCCCCCACCGCACCAAAACAGGACACTATTTTTAGCAGCCGGTTTGGGATAACAGGATATGAATACATTCAACAAAAAGAAGCCTATGATTTTTACAATCATTGGATATCGGAAGATTTCCCAAGATTTATTGTGCTTGAAATTCAACATCAAAACCCGTATTACGACGATTCGTATGCAGTTAATTCAGCCAACTTAGGGCCCTATGGCGACGCCATAACCTATGAATTGATACCGCATGTGGAAAAACTTTTCAATGGCGTTGGTGAAGGCTGGGGAAGGTTCTTATATGGTGGTTCTACAGGAGGATGGGAAGCCTTAGCGGCACAGGTATTTTATCCGAAAGAATACAACGGATGTTTTGCTGCCTGCCCTGACCCGATTGATTTTAGAGCCTATACCGTAGTCGATATTTACAATGATAAAAACGCCTATTACAATGAAGGTAATTTTAGAAAAACCCTAAGACCCGCCATGCGCGATGGAAAAGGCCACATTAAGGCACAATTACAGGATGTTAACAGAAGGGAATATATATTAGGAAACAATAGCCGTTCAGGAGATCAGTGGGACATATGGCAGGCGGTATATTCACCCGTAGGTGATAATGGATACCCAAAACCCATTTGGGATAAATTAACAGGAGAAATTGATCCAGAAGTGGCAAACTATTGGCGGGAAAATTATGATCTACGCTATATCATGGAGCGCGATTGGGATAAAATTGGAAAAGATCTGGAAGGGAAGGTTAACATTTATTGTGGCGATATGGACAATTATTATTTAAACAACGCCGTAGTATTAACGGAAACGTTCTTAGAAAGTACGACGAACCCGTATTACGACGGGGAAGTTGACTATGGCAATAATGCCGAACACTGTTGGAATGGTGATCAAGAAAACCCGAATTACATTTCTAGACTGAGGTACAACACCATGTATTTAGAGAAGATTCAAGAACGACTAAAAAAGACCGCTCCAAAAAAGCATAATTTAAAAAATTGGGGACTCTGATAACTAAATAAACCGATAAAATCATGAAGCATTTAAACACACACTATTATATACTGAGCTTACTTTTTATTTCATTACTGACTACGGATATTTTGGCACAAAAAGCAGACATGCTAACTACTTATTCTTGGAGGGCCATTGGACCTGCGAATATGGGAGGCCGTGTAACAGATATCGACGGTGTCCCTGGGGATGCGTCTACTTTTTATGTGAGTGGAGCCGATGGAGGCATCCATAAGACGACAGACGGAGGCGTGAGTTTTAAACCCATATTTGAAAATCAAAGAGCCTACTCAATAGGCGCTTTGACCCTTGCCCCCTCTGATAAAAATGTGCTATGGGTTGGAACGGGTGAAGGAGATCCGAGAAATAGTGTTGGCTATGGTTGGGGGGTTTATCGCTCTGTAGACGGTGGCGACTCTTGGAAACATCTGGGCCTGAAAGAAACGGAAAGAATAAAGCGTATTGTAGTCGACCCTAATAATCCTGATGTTGCTTGTGTTTGTGCCCTAGGGAAAGAATGGGGACCCAATAAAGAAAGGGGGGTTTTTAAAACTACTGACGGCGGGAAAACGTGGGATAAAATTCTTTATATCGATGAAAATACCGGTTGCGCAGATCTCGCTATGGAAAATGAAAATCCAAGAATTATGTATGCCGGAATGTGGACCTTTAGAAGAAAGCCTTGGCGCTTTGACGATGGGGGGCAAAATACAGCCATTTACAAAACGACAGATGGCGGGGCAACATGGGAAAAAATGATGAATGGACTTCCCCAAACCGATATGGCGCGCCCTGGCATACACATCGCACAGAGCGACCCCAATATTATTTATCTCATGACAGAATTTAAAGGAGGAGGAACCGCTTTCCGATCTGAAGACAAGGGAGCCCATTGGACGTTAGTAAATGACGACCCCAACATTAATTTTAGACCCTTTTATTACAGTGATGTTCGGGTAGACCCCAAGCGGCCGAATATTTTATTTTCTATTTCAGGAAGATTAAGCCGATCAAAGGACAGCGGAGCGAGTTGGGAACAAATCGCTACTACAGTTCATGGAGATCATCAGGCGCTATGGATTGATCCGGAAAACCCAAGCTATATTCTCAACGGAAGTGATGGCGGTTTTCAAAGATCATTTGATGGAGGCGATAGTTGGGAAGTCATCAATAATATAGAATTGTCTCAATTCTATCAAATTCAAGTTGACAACTTAAAACCGTATAATGTTTATGGAGGTCTCCAAGATAATGGAACTTGGGTAGGACCAAGTAATTCTTTATATGAAGCGGGAATACTAAAACGACATTGGAAAGGATTGGCTTATGGCGATGGCTATTATGCCGAACCCATACCCGGTAATGAGCATTTAGTTTATACGAATCTTCAAGGCGGGGTCCCTTTTTTAGTTGATTCTCGCTATGGAAATGTTCAGACGATCCATCCGTATCCGAAAATTGTAGGTTCGGCAGGAGATGCAATAGAAAACCACAACTATAGATTTAATTGGGACGCCCCCATTCACATTTCCCCCCATGATCCAGAAACTGTTTATATAGGAGGGAATGTCATTTTTAAATCCCAAGATAGAGGGAACAGTTGGGAAGTTATTAGTCCAGATTTAACTACAAATGACAAGTCAAAACAAAGATCTTCTGGAGGAACGATCTACCAGGATAATACAGCGGCAGAATTTCACTGTACGGTTTTATATATCGCTGAATCTCCCCTTCAAAAAGGCGTCATCTGGGCGGGAACAGATGATGGAAATATTCAACTGACTAGTGACGGTGGAGCTTCTTGGAATAAACTTAATGACCGAATAAAAGGGCTGCCAGAATATTCTTGGATTTCAAAAATCCACGCTTCAGAGCACGATGCTGGAACAGCTTTCATCGTTGTAGACCAACACAGAATGAATGATTTTAGCCCTTATATCTTTATGACTGAAAACTTCGGAAACACATGGCAAAAAATTTCAACAGACTTGCCACAGGATGACTATGTGAAAGTTGTTCGTCAGGATCCTCACAATCCCAATTTGCTTTTTGCTGGAATGGAACACGGAATTTATGCAAGCTGGAATAAGGGGAAAAATTGGGAAAAGATCAACATAGACCTCCCAAATGTTTCGGTTAGAGACCTTAGAATTCACAAAAGAGATCGAGATTTAATTGTCGGAACCCATGGCCGAGGGGCTTATATTTTAGACGATATCAGGCCCCTGGAAGAACTGACAAGTGCCGAAGGGAAAGAGCTGCATTTATTCCCCGTAAGAGAGGCTGTACTTTGGAACATGTTTTGGCGTTTAGAGAATCTTGGCGACAGAACCTACAAAGCAAAAAATCCAGAATACGGGGCGTACATTAATTTTTACTTGAATCAAGACACAAAAGAGCCGATAGATATTCAAATTAAAGATGGCTCGGGTAATTTGATTACTACACTTACCCATAAACAAGCTAAAAAAGGAATCAATAGAGTGGTTTGGGATTTAGGATATGACGGGGCTCAACCGCTGAAAAACAAAGTTAAAGAGGGATTTAGCTACGGAAGTATCAGACCAAAAGTCGTTCCCGGAACCTATAAAGCCCATATTGCACATAAGGGGATAAACGTAAATACAGAAATAAATATTGTTGGAGATCTGAGAATTAACCTATCCGACGCAGCCTACAAAGCCAAATTAGATGCCCTCCTGGAATTGAGAAATTTGCTCAGCCAGACCCATCAATTAATAGATCAGTTTAGTTCTGTAATCGATCAGTTAGCAAATCTGAATGAAAAACTAGAGTCAAATTCAAAAGCCAAAAGTCTCGTAAATACGACTCATAAGGAATTAAAAGCATATAAAGAGGATCATTTGATGAGGCCCCCACCCTCGATGAACTATCGTCAAAGACCTCGTTTACGAGAAGAAATCCGATCCCTAATGAGCGCTATTGACAATACAACCAACCCCCCTACACTTCCCCAATTAGAGCGGATCAAAAGTTTAAAAGCAGAATTCAATAGCCACCAAACCCGGATGAAAGAAGTTGAAACGAGTATTTTAGAAATTAATACCACTACTGCTTCAACGCCTCAAATTATTTTAAACTAAACGGCATATGCATTTTAAAAATTTACTATTCCTCCTTGTAGTCACGTTGTTTTACCGTTGTTCAAATGAAGCGGAAGTTGATATTTTAATTCAAAATGGCACTCTTTATGATGGTACAGGTGCGGCTTCTTATAAGGGCACTGTTGCCATAAAAGAGGATAAGATTTTTTATGTTGGACCCCCAAAATTTTTTACAGCAAAAAAAATAATCAATGCCACTGATAAAGCCGTATCCCCTGGATTTATTAATATGCTGAGCTGGGCTGTTGAAAGTTTAATTGAAGACGGTCACTCCCAAAGCGACATTAGACAAGGGGTTACTTTAGAGGTTTTTGGAGAAGGAATGTCGTGGGGGCCTTTAACTGAGCAAACGAAGGAGCAAATGAAAAAAACCCAAGGCGATATTCAATACGATGTGCCTTGGAATACCTTGGGAGAATACCTGCAATTTTTAGAAGACAAAGGGGTGGCAACTAATATTGCTTCGTTTATTGGGGCAACAACGTTACGTGTAAACACCCTTGGATATGAAGACCGTCCGCCCACTGAAAACGAATTGGAGCAAATGAGAGAAAGTGTTCATCAGGGAATGCAAGAAGGGGCCATGGGAATTGGTTCCTCCTTGATTTATGCTCCTGCCTTTTACTCCACTACAGAAGAACTCATTGCCTTATGCGAAGTAGCTTCATTGTATGACGGCATGTATATTTCTCATATGCGAAGCGAGGGAAATAAATTGCTTGAGAGTGTTGATGAATTATTGACAATTGCTGATCAAGCTCAAATAAGAGCCGAAATTTATCATTTGAAACAAAGCGGGAAAAAGAATTGGGACAAGCTTGAAAAAGTCATTTTTAAAATTGATTCAGCGCGCGCAAAGGGATTAGAAATAACCACAGACATGTACACCTATACTGCTGGCGCCACCGGACTAGATGCTTCAATGCCACCCTGGGTTCAAGAAGGCGGATTGGAGCAATGGATTAACCGCTTAAAAAACCCGGAAATCAGAAAAAAAGTAATCAAAGAAATGCTAGAAGATACGGATGAATGGGAAAATTTAATGAAAGCAGCAGCGACTGCAGAAAATCTAATTTTAGTTGATTTTAAAAACGACTCATTAAAATATTTAACGGGAAAAACCTTAGCTGAGGCTTCACAACTCAGAGGCAAAACACCACAAGAAACCGCAATCGATTTAGTGATCCAAGACGGGAGCAGAGTAGGAACAGTCTATTTTTTAATGAGTGAAGAAAACGTGAAAAAACAAATCAAATTACCCTACATGAGTTTTGGTTCTGACGCCGCCTCAATGGCTCCAGAAGGGGTGTTTTTAAAGAGCAGCACACATCCCAGAGCTTTTGGAAATTTTGCCAGACTATTAGGAAAGTATGTAAGAGATGAAAAAATAATTTCTTTGGAAGAAGCGGTTTATAAACTCTCAGGGTTACCCGCTACGAATTTAAAGCTTCAAAAAAGAGGGCTTTTAAAAGCAGGGTATTTTGCTGACGTTGTTGTTTTTGATCCGAATGAAATTCAAGATTTAGCAACTTTTGAAAATCCAATGCAATACGCAACGGGAGTAGAACAGGTTTTTGTCAACGGGGCACAGGTATTGGAAAACGGCGGGCCTACCGGAGCAATGCCTGGAAAATTTGTCAAAGGACCGGGATATCAAAAAAAGCCGTAGCCTCAACAAAAGTTAGTCAGAATCCAATTCAAGAATTAGAACCTCCATTTTTTTGGATAAAGACTCGATTGCCGCTGCATAAATTGTATCCCAATGATCTAACTTTTCAGTTTGCTGAATAGCGATTTCGTATTCTAAAGCGGGTAGTATCCAGGCACCATATCCACTAAAAGGATCTGAAGCAGCATATAAGGATTTGTACCATGAGCCAAAAGACATTCCTTCATTGTAAATAAAACTTTTTTCCAGATCAATGAGAAGAGCATTAATTCGGTTGATTTTCTTCTTTGTTAAAGATGCGTTTTTTAAAACGGTATTCATCTTTACGGTTAATGCGTCACCTATTTCTGTTAAAACAGGAAGGGCTTCACTTACTTTAGAAAAACCGTTGAAATCGGGATGAATTGCAAGGACCTTGGCTGTTGCATTTTCAAAATGAAGTTTTAAATCAGCAGCGTATCTCATCACATCGTAAGGAACAAAAGTACCATTGGCCAGGGTTAATGCCATTAAGCCCGCTAAGTGTTCTACCATGGGACCCATTTTAAATTCGGGGTCAACATATTTTTCATAAAACGGAAAACTATCATAATTTGAGTGGTAGAGGTTTGGACCTCCAGCACCACCACTTAAAGAGGGAACCCCAACATGCATATAAAAGGCAATATGATCTGATCCTCCTCCTAAATTTCCAATAGGGGGACTTTGGGAATTGTTTTTATTCCAAAAGTCATACAAGTTTTGATCGGAATAGGGGTAGTTCACTTTTTTGGCGCCTTCTAATAAAAGTTTTTTTAGCGTAGGGGCAGATGAGGCTCCAAAGTTTTTTCCAGAGACCCCACCGTCATAGTTCATATAGGCCACCCCTTTAAGAGCCAATTCATCTCGGAATTGTTCAACCCATTCACTAGAACCAATAACACCATGCTCTTCTGCGTCCCAATGGGCAATAAGGATGGAACGCTTGGGCTGAAAACCACTTTTGCTAAGGGCTCCTAATGTTTCACTTAAACTTAACAGCATTGCTGTACCACTATTAGGGTCAGTAGCGCCAAATCCCCAAGCGTCATAATGACTTCCTAAAATAATCCATTCCTCCGGAGCCTCACTTCCTTTTAGCATTCCAACTACATTTGTGGCTCTGACAAAACCCTTTTTTTGAACTACGTTAACACGCACGGTAAGCTCTTTCCCACCCTCAATTCGATAGGTAAAGGGAAGGCCCCCTTGCCAAGTGGGGGGTACGGGCTGGCCTTTCATTTGACCCAATATTTTTTCCGCTTCACCGTACCCAATTGGGGTTACAGGAATGGTATGAAATTGAGCTTCTTCTGGGCGGAGTCTTTTTATTTTCGTTTTTCCCTCTAAAGGCAATGCCGGTTCAAAGGGCGTTAAAGGGTCTCCTGTAAAGTCAGTGGTTAATAATGATCCCCGTTGAATGGTTGAGGGGGTGTAGTAGGGCCCATCGGGATACACCAAACCTTTGGTAAAGCCACTGTCTTTAGGATCAGTATAAATTATCAGCGCTGAGGCGCCTGAGGCCTCTGCAAACTTTGCTTTAAACCCTCTGAAGTTCCCTCCATAGCGGGCTATAACAACTTTCCCTGTTAGGTCAACACCTAACTCAGCTAATTTTTCAAAGTCCTCTTTTCGGCCATAATTTGCATAGACTACCTCAGCTGTAACATCTCCAGTTCCCGAAAAAGCATTCCATCCTTTCCACAACAATTCGTCTTGAGACGAAGGGTCTTCAGGGAGTATATCTTCCTTTTGATTTAAGAGGGTTCTTGAGGGAGTAACAATTTCTATCGATGAGGTTCCCGGTTGCTTTGGTAAATATACATCATAAGGATATTGGCGCACTTCTAGGCCGGCATTGGCCATAACGGTAGCGATGTAGTCGCGTACTTTTTCGTTAGCTGGGCTACCCACAACATGCGGGCTCAACGTCAATTGCTTTAAATGATTTTTAAAAGAACGTTCATTTTGATTTGCCAAAAACGCGGCTTCTACCCTTCTTTGGTCTTCCCAATCTTGCGTTGAGTATCCATTGTATTGTGCATTAGCGATGAGAGTTTGTAACAGTATCCCTGCGAATAAAAAAGCCCCTTTCATAACGGTTTAGTTTTTTGAAATTTATGTCGTGTTAAATCTAAAGTACAATTATTATTAAGAAAAATCTTACTTCGCCATCAGCCCAGGAATGTTTTTGTAAAAACTTTTAATACCTTAAAAGCAAAACTAATAGAACTGAAATATGAAAAATTTATGTACAATACTAATGGTTATTCCAGCACTTTTATTCTCCCAAACAAAAGCATTAGTTGGAGGAACTCTTATTGACGGCTTTGGAAATGCTCCTATAAAAAACAGTGTAATTTTAATTGAAGGGGAAACAATTCTTAAGGTTGGAACCGTTGAAACCGTAACTATTCCTGATGGGGTGGAAATAATTTCTACAGAAGGGATGAGTGTTTTACCAGGACTTTGGGACATGCACGTACACCTGATGATCACTGGGCATTCAGATTACGCCTATTGGGATAAAACGTATTTACCCCTTTTTCAAAATGTAATTATGCCTGCATCAGCACATCAATTGCTTTTAGCTGGGGTCACTAGCGCACGCGATTTAGGCGGGCCATTAGAGGGCAGTATCGATGTTAAAGAAAGAATTAATCAAGGGGAAATACCCGGCCCTACCCTTTATGTTAGCGGGCCCTTTATTCAAAAGAAACCCTATCCGGGTACAGAAGCGTTTAGGTGGGGAGTAAATGGTGAAAAAGACGCACGAGCAAAAGTAAAAAAGCTGGCAGATGCAGGAGTAGATTGCATCAAACTGATTGATCAGGACGAAATGACTTTTGAGGAAATTACCAGTATTGTTGATGAAGCCCATAAAAACAATTTAAAGGTAGTGGCGCACTCTCATCGCCCTGATGAAATACGATTAGGATTAAAAGCAGGAGTAGATAATTTTGAACACACTGGGCTCTCATCAGCACCGAGATACCCTGAAGATGTGATGGACCTTATTAAAGAGCGGACAGCAAAAATGAACCTTGGCCCCTTGTATTGGACTCCCACTATTGAAGTACTTTTTAACCATGATTATGTAATCAGCAACCCCGAAGCGTTAGACAATACTTCTTGGCATTTAGGATTGCCAGATTCTATTGTTAACGACATTAAAAATTCGATAAAAACACCCGGAGAGCTCCCCTATTTTCAGCTTACTTCCATTCGAAAACCGACTTTAAAAACAAAATTTGACCAATTAAAAAATGCCGGAGTGGTGATGATGATAGGAACCGACAGCGGAGTGCCCATGAAATTTCACTCTCAAAGCACATGGAATGAATTGGATGTTTGGGTGAGTGAACTGGGTGTACCTCCCTTAGAAGCAATCAAATCAGCGACCTACTGGCCCTCAAAATTTATGGGTGTTGAGGAAAAAGTAGGAACACTAACCGAAGGAAAACAAGCGGATATCATTGCTGTAAAAGGCGACGTTTTGAGATATATCAGCCTTTTACAAAACGTTAATTTTGTGATGAAAAAAGGACAGGTAGTTAAAAACAATTTGCCTTAAGTAAAACAAAAACATCTTTATAGCACCGAAAAATTACCCTCGTTTTTGAAGTTGATCAGGTCCCTTTACCATGTTTTTACCGTGTTCTTGCCGAACCTCTAAAATGGCTTTTAGCACTTCAGGATGTTCGTTTGCAACATCAAATTGTTCTGAGGGATCAACATTTAAATTGAACAGCAAAGGCGGACGGTGTGTTTGGTAAAAATTACTGTAAGGGTCTTGGGTTTTAAAATGGGCCTTAAAATCTCCTAACCGAAGGGCATAAAGTTCATCTCCCCGATAATAAAACACCGTTTTTCGGGGGCTTTCTTCTTTATGAAACAAGACAGGACTTAGATCTACACCATCAAGAATGCGGTCTTTTGGAAGCGGCACGTTAGCCAAAGCACTAAAGGTGGTAAACAAATCCATTGTGGTTCCTAATTCAGAAACAACCCCAGGGGTAATATTTCCTGGAGACCAAAAAAGAGTTGGCTCACGCATACCTCCTTCCCAGGTCGACCCTTTTCCACTTCTTAATAATCCTGCACTTCCACCCTCGGTATTCATTACCAACCACGGGCCATTGTCTGAGGTAAAAACAACTATGGTGTTTTTTTCTAGCCCCTGGTCTTTTAGCGAATTTAAAATCTGACCTACACTATGGTCTAATTCTTCAACAACATCCCCATAAATTCCCCTTTTGCTTTTGCCTTCAAAAGATTCAGAAGCGAATAATGGGACGTGAGGCATAGAATGGGCTAAATAGAGAAAAAAGGGTTGGTTTTTATTTTTTTCAATAAAAGAAAGGGCTTCTTCTGTATAGCGTTGAGTTAGGTGAAATTGATCTGTGGGCCGTTCTATAATTTTTTCGTTACGCATTAAAGGCACATTAAAACTTTCAGTTTTTTTGCGGGCTTCAGAAGTCCAGAACGACGAATAATCCTGCTGGGCTAACGGAGAAACATTATCCATGTCGTTGCTATAGGGAATGCCAAAATAGGAATCAAAACCGTGTTGCGTAGGTAAATATTCTTTTTTGTGACCCAAATGCCACTTTCCTATTATTCCTGACACATAACCAGCAGCCTTGAGTTGTTCTGCAAGGGTAATTTCAGTTTGGGGTAAACCGTGATGTGAGTCGGGAAACAACACCCGATTCTTTTTACTGGTCATACCACTCCGAACAGCTAATCTGCCCGTAAGAAGAGCAGCCCGTGAAGGAGTACATACACTTGCCCCTACATAAAATTGCGTCCATTTTTGCCCTTCTTGAGCCATTTGATCAAGATGAGGGGTACGTATGGTGGGATGACCATAAACACCCAAATCGCCATAGCCCAAATCATCGGCAAAAATGACAACGAAATTGAACAAGGAAGTCGGCCGATTTTCTGAATCTTTTTCTTTTTCAACCGGAAAGGAGCATCCGGTTATCAAGAACAGCATTAGCGCAATACCAAGGGAGTTGAACTTCATAATTGATTTTTTTAAAGGTTGAAGATAACTATTCAAATTTATTTTGTTTTAAAATCGAACTTCAAAAAAGCTCAAAAAGTAGTACATTGTTAAGGGATACTATTTATTATAAACCCTTACAACAATAGGTATTGATCATGAAATCACAATTGACTTTTCTTTTTGTCGTTTTATTTACAGGCTCTGTTTTTGCCCAGTTAACACTAAAAAAAGTAACGGAAAGTGAGCTTTATCAAACCCCTCCATTTAAACAATGCCATGCGTCAACCTTAGTGCAACTTTCTGACGGAACATTTCTAGCAGCCGCTTTCGGAGGCACACAAGAAGGCAATACGGATGTGTCTATTTGGTTGTCACGTTATGAAAAGGGAAAATGGCAAGCCCCTGAAAAGGTAGCAACAGGCGCCTCTGCCGATGGGAAGGTGTACCCCAACTGGAATCCTGTGTTGTATAAAATTACTCCTGAAACCCTTACGCTTTTTTATAAAACAGGCCCCTCTCCTAGAGAATGGTGGGGGATGTACAAAGTATCTACTGATGAAGGAAAAACATGGGGACCTGCTCAACGTCTTCCTGACGGAATTTTAGGACCAATAAAAAACAAACCCATCACCCTAGTAAACGGAACCTTATTGGCGCCTTCTAGCACAGAAACTAGAACTACAGATGGACTCTCTTGGAAAGCACACATTGAGAAAAGTGTAGACGGGGGGAAACATTGGGAAAAAATACCGATCGATCCAAACACCCCTTATGATGTAATACAACCAAGCATTCTCGTGCATACTCAAGACACCCTTCAAATTCTTTGCCGCAGTCGAAATGATGCCCTTATGCAGGCGTTTTCTTATGACGGAGGCAATACTTGGAGCGCTATTACAAAAACCCGTTTACCCAACCCCAACTCAGGAACGGATGCTTTAACACTATCGAATGGAAAACACCTTTTAGTTTACAACCCCTTAATCAACGGAAAAAACGACCGCTCTAAACTTCATATAGCTTACTCTGAAGACGGTATCGTATGGGAAGATGTGTATGTATTGGAATCACACAAAAGGGGGGAATATAGTTATCCGGCCATAATACAAGACAGTGAAAACAAAATCCATGTAACCTATACTTATGAAAGAAAAAACATAAAACACCTTACGTTTAACATCCTATAACATGGCAAAAAAGTTATTTTTTGAAGGCATTGTATGTCCCATGATTACCCCTTTAAAACCCGACTTTTCATTAGACCATAGTGCTACTTTACGGCTTGTAGACCATCTTATAGAAGGCCAGATTGAGGGTGTATTTATTTTAGGAACCACTGGAGAAGCAAGTAGCCTAAGCCTTCAAACAAAAAAAGAATTAATTTGTTTGTGTGCTCAAAAATTACAATCCACTCAAATCCCGCTGTTAGTAGGAATTGGGGACACAGCTATAGAACAAAGTGTTTCACTTTGTAGCTACGCAAAAGAACAAGGCGCTGATGCAGTTGTTGCCTTACCGCCCTATTATTTTGATTTGAACGCTTCAGAAATTGAGTCGTATTTTACTGCATTAGCCAACCAATGCCCATTGCCCTTATTTTTATACAATTATCCCAAAAGCACCCACTTTAACATCCCTCCAGATGTAATTCTGGCGTTACACCAACACCCCAATATAATTGGCTGTAAAGACAGTTCAGGAAATCCAGACTATTTAGAAGCGTTAACGGGAATTGCGAAAAAAACAGAGCTTAATTTTCTTATTGGACCGGAAGAATTATTGACGGAATGGGTTTTAAAAGGGTTTCACGGCGGGGTAAATGGAGGAAGTAACCTCTTCCCTAAATTATTTCATCAATTGTCTATAGCCCTTAAACAAAACGATTTAGACAGAGCAAACACGTTACACCAAATGGTAATGCGAATTTCAAAAGAGATTTATGCTTTAGAGGGCGGAGCTTACAGCTACTTAAAAGGAATTAAAGCAGCAGCGACGGCAATGGGCATTTGCGAAAATGTTTTAGCCCCCCCCTTACTCCCCGGAGACGACAACTTTTTAAAAACGATTCGGCACCGTATCCAATCCATTGAAGAAGAATTAGATGCGCTTCTATGAAAACAATTGACAGTATCATCATACTTCTTTACCTGGTAACCCTACTTTTTCTTGGAGGGGCCTTTTTCAAAAAAAACAAATCCGTAACGCGGTTTACTTTAGGATCGGGAAACACCCCTTCTTGGGTAGTCACTTTTTCCATTTTTGCAACGTTTGTAAGCAGTATAAGTTATTTAGCCCTCCCGGGCAGTGCATTTTCAGGAAACTGGAATCCCTTTGTGTTTAGCTTGTCTCTTCCCATAGCGGCTGTTATTGCCGTTAAGTATTTTATTCCAGTATACCGAAAAATGAACAGTCCCTCTGCCTATACCTATATGGCCCATCGCTTTGGCCCATGGGCGAGGACCTATACAGCGGCCTGTTATTTGTTAACTCAACTGATGCGCATTGGCACCATTCTTTTTTTATTGGCTCTTGCTCTAAATGCTATTTTGGGATGGGATCTTTTTTGGGTGATTGTCTTAACGGGAATTTTTGTTGCACTATATGCGGTTTTGGGAGGTATAGAAGCGGTGATGTGGGCTGATGCTATTCAGGGCATTATACTTATTGTAGGCGCAATTGCGTGTGTATTTTTTATGGCAAATTCAATTCCCGGTGGAATAGCAGAAATTTTTTCAATAGGTACGGAACAAGAAAAGTTTAGTTTAGGGCCCTATACAACCGACATAACCCTTCCCACTTTTTGGGTAGTATTGGTTTACGGGGTTTTTATCAACCTTCAAAATTTTGGTATTGATCAAAATTACATTCAACGCTATATGGTACTTCCCACAGAAAAGGAAGCTAAAAAAGCCGCTTTTTTTGGAGGCTTACTCTACCTTCCCGTTTCAGCCGTTTTCTTGTTTATAGGAACCGCCTTGTTTGTGTATTATCAAAACACAGCACATATTCTACCTTCAGATTTTCCAGCGGATCAGGTCTTTCCCTATTTTATTGCTAACGCATTACCTGTGGGTTTATCAGGGCTTTTGGTGGCTGCCATTTTTGCTGCGGGAATGAGCACCATTTCAACGAGTTTTAATAGTATGGCCACGGTTTTTTACATTGATTTTTATCAAAAAGGAAATGCGAACGTACACGAATCCAAAGCAATAAAGGCGTTGTATGGTGTCTCATTTGTTATTGGCGGCTTAGGAATCCTAATTGCATTAGCCATGATTGATGTGAAAGGAGTTTTGGATACTTGGTGGAAGTTTGCATCTATTTTTAGCGGAGGAATGTTAGGCCTTTTTATTTTGGGAATATCCACCACCAAAGAAGGGAAAAACATTCCCATACTAGCTACGGTCCTTGGGGTGTTAACGTTACTTTGGGCCACCCTTTCAGCTTCTTTTCCAGCATATTCATTGGGAATAAAGCTGCATCCTTATCTTGCTATAGTTCTAAGTACCTGTACTCTAGTAGTCGTGGGTCTCGTTCTTTTTCAATTTCAACAAAAAAAACCCCAAAAGGGAGGCAATGGATAGTAAAACAGTGAACAATACGCTAAAATTATGGGTACATTTGATCGTCACAGAAAATATTGAAAGTATAAAATGAAAGACAAAAAACTCCGCAGCAGCGAATGGTTTGGACATAATGACAAGATGGGTTTTGTACACCGCTCGTGGATGCGAAATCAAGGCCATCCTGACCATATGTTTGATGGAAAGCCCGTTATCGGCATATGCAACACCTGGTCAGACTTAACACCTTGCAATGCACACCTAAGAGATTTTGCTGAAATTGTAAAACGGGGAGTATATGAAGCCGGAGGCTTTCCTCTTGAATTTCCCGTGATGTCTTTAGGCGAAACCTTGATGAAACCCACGACAATGTTGTGGAGAAATTTGGCGAGTATGGACACAGAGGAAAGTATACGAGCCAATCCCATTGACGGTGTTGTGCTTCTTACGGGCTGCGATAAAACGACTCCTTCAACCATAATGGGCGCATGTAGTGTGGACTTGCCCACAATTGTAGTTCCTGGGGGCCCCATGCTAAACGGATATTGGCAAGGAAAGAAAGTAGGATCAGGAACATTAACTTGGCAACTCTCAGAAGCATTAGTTAAAGGGGAAGTGACAGGAGAAGAAGTGCGTGAAGCCGAATCTTGTATGAGTAGAAGTGCGGGACATTGTATGACCATGGGAACAGCCTCTTCAATGGCATGTACAGTAGAAGCCCTTGGGTTAACCCTTCCAAATGCTGCTGCAATACCCGCAGTAGATTCACGAAAGAAGGTCATGGCTCATTTAGCAGGCAATCGAATTGTGGAAATGGTTCGAGAAGACCTTAAAATATCAAAAGTACTTACTCGGGAGGCGTTCGAAAATGCCATAAAAATTAATGCCGCTATTGGAGGGTCTACTAACGTTGTGCTCCATCTATTGGCAATTGCACGTCGATTAGGGGTATCCCTATCATTAGACGATTTTGATGCCTTGGCGAGCCGACTTCCCATGATTGTCAATCTTATGCCTGCTGGAGAACATCTTATGGAGGATCTTTTTTATGCCGGAGGGTTAAGTGCCGTTGTTGATGCAATGCAGCAACATTTAAGTGCCGCAATTACCGTGAACGGAACTACTTTAGTTGAAAATGCAAAAAACACAGTAAACAGAAACACGAATGTTATTGGCGATCTGGACAACCCCTTTATTAAAGAAGCGGGTATAGCCGTTTTACACGGGAATCTATGTGAAAAAGGAGCGGTAATAAAACCCTGTGCAGCAAGCCCACATTTGATGAAACACAGCGGTAGAGCAGTCGTTTTTGAATCGATTGAAGACTACCACAACCGGATTAATGATCCGGACTTAGCTATTGACAAAGACTGTGTCATGGTATTACAAGGGGTAGGCCCTGTGGGCTATCCAGGAATGCCTGAGGTAGGGAACATGACACTACCGAAAAAACTGTTAGACCAAGGCGTAACAGATATGGTCCGTATTTCAGACGGTAGAATGAGCGGGACAGCTTACGGAACGGTAGTTTTACATGTGGCTCCAGAGTCAGCTATTGGGGGAACACTTGCCCTGGTTCGTAACGGAGATATCATCGCGCTTGATGTTGCCAAACGCAGCCTTCATTTGGAAGTATCGGAAGAAGAACTTGCCCAACGGAAAAAAGAATGGATACCACCACAGCCTCAAGCCGACAGAGGATATACTAAAATGTACATTGAGAATGTCAACCAAGCTGATGAAGGGTGTGATTTGGACTTTTTAAAAGGAGGGTCAGGAGCGGAAGTTAATCGTGATTTACACTAACGGATGCTTTCTTTTATTCTCTTATTTTGCGCCATTCTTTTAATCATACTGTTGACAAGCAAATTACAGTGGCATCCTTTTATTGCTCTAGTGCTTGTCAGTATTGGCTTTGGGTTAGCAGTTGGCCTTTCTGCAGATCAAGTAATAAATAGCTTACGAGATGGATTTGGGAGTACTCTAGGCTCCATCGGGATGATTATTGTTGCTGGGCTAATTATTGGAACCTTTATTGAAGAATCGGGGGGAGCACAAGTTATTGCAAACTACTTTATCAACATGATGGGGCAAAAACGGCTTCATGCAGCCATAGGGTGGATGGGGTATTTAATTTCTATTCCAGTTTTTGCTGATTCAGGATTTGTCATATTAACACCCTTAAACAAGGCTTTAACCCGAAAGGCGGGGGTATCCCTCGCAGGAACGGCTATAGCCTTAGGCATCGGATTAACTGCAGCGCATACAATGGTACCTCCCACACCAGGGCCTTTAGCAGCTGCGGCAATTATTGGAGCAGACCTCGGATGGGTTATTCTAATAGGCCTTTTTACCAGTAGCCTCGGTTTGTTTGTTGGGATTCAATTTGCAAAACGGATGGGAAAAAAAATCTGGATTGAAGCCGATTCGTTAACATCACCATCACCTCAACAGCTTGAAGAGGAATTACCCTCTTTAACGCGAACCTTACTCCCGATCCTTATCCCTCTTTTTTTAATCGTAAGCAAAGCCATAGTTCAATACCCAGGTTTTCCATTAGATGAAGGCGGTTTACGGTCAATCATTGTTTTTATAGGGCACCCTGTAATCGCCCTTTTAATCGGGGTATTTTTTGCAGTACGCATTCCCAAAAAAAGGGAAAGAAAACACCTTTCTGAAAGCGGATGGGTTGGAAAAGCCATTAAAGGATCAGCTACAATTTTATTAATCACAGCCGCTGGAGGGGCTTTTGGAAAAGTAATTCAAGCCTCAGAACTTCATCTTAGTGTAGAGCCGTTATTAAAATCACTTCCCTTGGGCCTTGCACTCCCTTTTGTACTAGCTGCCGTAATTAAAACAGCACAGGGGTCTTCAACTGTAGCCATTGTAACTACAGCCTCAATTGTGGGTCCAATGCTTGGAGGCTTAGATCTTGTCACAACTATTGATAAAGCACTTGTAGTCATTGCAATTGGCGCAGGGTCAACAGTGATATCACATGCAAATGATAGTTTTTTTTGGGTGGTTACTCAGTTCAGTAACATGACCGTTCCACAAGGCTACAGGTTACACAGTATGGCCACCTTACTTCTTGGAAGTACTGCATTAATTGTACTGCTTTTAATTCAATTCGGAATGAGCTTTTTTACCTAAACACATGAGTGAAAATCACAAAACCATGAAACTATTTAAGACCTCAGAAGGAAATATTGTTTTTTATAATGGACATTCCTATAGCCTGCGAGAAACGGACTGGGACACCCTGCTTAACAATGAACAACTCTACACAGATTTGCTCAAGCAATGTACAGCAGACAACCGCCTTCCCTTTTCAGAAGAAGAGCTTAACAAAAGCGCACACCCACCCATAAAAAGCCAAGAGGTTTGGGCAGCAGGAGTGACCTATTTCAGAAGTAAAACCGCCCGAATGGAAGAATCTAAAGAAAGCGGAGGAAGTACTTTCTACGATAAAGTTTATGACGCTGAACGGCCAGAATTATTTTTCAAAAGCACGGCTGAACGGGTAAGGGGGCCTTTTCAATCTGTCAGAATACGACAAGACAGCACGTGGTCCGTTCCCGAACCTGAGCTCACTATTGTTCTTACCCGTTCTCAAAAATTGATTGGATATACCATTGGGAACGATATGAGTGCTCGCGATATCGAAGGTGAAAATCCTTTGTATTTACCCCAAGCCAAAAGTTATACGGGTGCATCAGCATTGGGACCGTGTATTCTCGTCACTGAAAAGCCACTCGACCCAAGCACAACCATAGCCATCCAAATAATCAGAGCCAATCAAGTTGTTTTTGAAGGAAGTACAGAGGTGGCAGAAATTAAACGACCATTTTCAGAATTAATTCATTTTTTATTTAAAGAAATGGATTTTCCTAACGGGTGTTTTTTAATGACAGGCACGGGAATCGTTCCTGACGATAGTTTTACCCTACAGCAGAAGGACCAAATTAAAATTACAATTGAAGGAATTGGGACGTTACAAAATGAGGTTGCCTAAATCAAGTTAATAAACAAGAGTGTCTCTTTCTTTGAGGGCAATTTCATAAGTTCCTAAAGTAAAAAGTGAACGTTGAGAATCCGGAATCAAAGCCCGAATATTTTCATTTTGATCAATAGGATAGAGATGAACTTGTTCAAGTTGTGCAAATTCAAAAAGGGCAGGCAAGTACTCAATATCAAAATTGGAATTGGAAAGATTTATGCGTTTTAAGTGCGGTAAAGACTGTAATTTTTCGATTCCGTAACCTGTAATATTGGTGTGATCTAAAGTAAGTGTCGTTAGGTTAGGAAAAGTGGCCAAAGCTTCAAAGGCAGCATCAGTCACTTTTGTTTTTCCTAAATCTAAAGCAACCAAATGTTCTTTAATGGCCTCAAACTCGAGAAGATCGCCATCAGAAAAATCAGAAAAATTCACACAAGACACCAATAGTAACGGAGACCCATCATAAAGGGGGCTGACCAACAGACGTTTTTCTAACAGAGGAACTAAGACTTCTTGCGTTAATGGAATCAGCTCAAGATCAGGATAAATTCCCGTTTTGTCTTCTGGGAAAAACCCACGGAACAAGCGCTCATCAATTGAATACGTGGAAATGACTTTGGTTGGTGATGCCCCGGTTTTGACCCAAATGGAAATGAGTTCTTTTTCTTCTTCCGTTAATTGTATTTTGGCTTTTGGGGGCATGTGTTTTTTTTCTGTTAGCGGTAATAAAATCCGATCAACCAGAGGGCTTTTGTCCCCTTGTGTAGTTGCTAACACAGCTCCATTTTTACCCCCTGCAATTAGAGTTTTATACTCTGTCAAAACCAATTCTCCTTTGTTTTTTTTGGGGTTATGACAGGAAACACATTTTGCGTCAAATAAGGGTTGAATCACTTGGGTATAAAGGGGCTGATCTGCAAACTCGTCGGGATTGAATTCAATTTTTTTGAACGTAGGCGCGAGTCCCAACCGTTCTTTTACAGCTTCTGGCAAGGGTTCGGTAAGATGACCCTCACCATGGGTTAAATTCCCTCCCAAATGTCCTGTTAGGACAAGCAAAAGTAGCAAGGCAACACTTAATGTTTTAACTATTGGATTCCAGGGAAAAGCGATTTTTTTTAAAACAAAATACAGGCTAAAGGCTACACCTGCGCATAATAATCCTGCGATTAAATGAGGCAGAACGCTCTCCCACGCAAAGCCTTCCCGTTGGTACTGAATTAACCCTGTGAGTAAAGCAAAAAGGGTCGATATACTTCCCCAAAAAAAAGAAAACCGAAGAAGAGGAAGCGCACTGCGATCGTTTCGACTATAAAAAAGCATCATTGTACCCAACACCAAAAAACCAATGGGCAGATGAACTACTAAGGGGTGAAATCGACCGATAAGATCAAGCATTACCTCCATACCTTATTTCAACCTATTCTTAAGGGCTTTCATTATAAACACATTGGTTTCCCATAAATCACTTAAAGGTTTTTGGGTAAAAGGTTCAGTAGGCATATAGGTGGGGGGACCAAACTCTGTGGTTATTGTCACAAATCCTTTATCGGCAAGTCTTTGTTGGATAATATTTAACCAAAGGTCAATATGGCGTTGTAATGCCCTATCCCATTCCGGAGCTTGAGGATCGTTTACTTGTGGCGCTTGTTCAAAGCCCACACGCGCATGAATATGATTGGTATTTTTTAATACCTGATTCAGACGGTCTTGTTCAGAAAACAATAGGGATTCATGCACAACCATCCAGTGGCTTATATCTAAAGTAATGGGCAGCGAAGGAATTTGCTCAACCATTTCAACGGTTTTAGGCAGCGTATAGCTAAACCGGCCCCTATGGGTTTCGTGGTAAATGGGAATAGAATGTGCAGCGCTAAGCTGTTGTGCAAGTTCAATAAAAGCTTTGTTTTCATCTAGTGAAAAAAAATCACTTCCCGTATGGCAATTAATAGCAATTGGATTGAGCGCAATAGCTTCTAACAGATCTGTTTTAAACTTAAGAATTCCTTCTTCTAAGGGCAAACTTCGATCCACTCCACACATATAGATTACCTCTAATTCGTGTTTTTTTAGGGATTGTTGAAGCAACTCTAGGCTTTGTTTTTCTCGTGGAACCCAGACTTCAACACCATCGTATTCAGAGGCTTTGGCCTTTTCACCAAATTCATCCCATGACCCTGTATACCCCCAATTGGTTTGAAAAAAAAGCACTCCCTCTTGCGCATTTAAGCCGGGGAGTTGGACAAAAGTAAAAAGTAAAACAACAAAAATTTGAATACAGGTTTTCATGTTTATGCGAGTATTTGATTAAGTATAGTTCCTTCCACGTCGGTTAGTCGGAAGGGG
>Ga0181595_10000043_pt1 | contig 115542 bp, 107 predicted proteins | sample 041ome_7_FD_145604 | JGI IMG/M metagenome (GOLD analysis project Ga0181595, IMG submission 145604) | Coastal salt marsh microbial communities from the Groves Creek Marsh, Skidaway Island, Georgia - 041401AS metaG (spades assembly) | ecosystem: Environmental > Aquatic > Marine > Intertidal... | reverse complement strand
ATATCCGATTCTTGTTCATCGGCTCGCAGTTTCGCTCCACGCTTCCTCCCCACAGTCCGTCGCCGTTCTGCAGTTGCGCTTCACTTCATTCGCTGTAGCCAGCTTATGGGAGGACTTGCACCTCCAAGAATGCGCCCATGCTGGGCGCACATGACACAGCCGGCGTTACAACCGGCTGTGTTGAAAAGACTACATTTAGCAGCAGGCATTCGCTGCCAGGCCGGTCATTACTGCAAGGTGACTTTGGCAAACTTACGTTTACCGACCTGATAAATTTGGCTGCTGCCTTTCGCGACATCCAGCTTGCTATCTTCAATCTTTTGCTCACCGTTTAATTTTACCGCGCCTTGCTTAATCATCCGGATTGCTTCTGAAGTGCTGTCAACCAAACCAGCTTCTTTTAGTAAGTTAGCAATCGGCATTGCCTGCCCCTCACAGCTTAGCAGCACTTCCGGAATATCATCCGGTAAGGCTTTTTTGCTAAAACGCTGAGTAAAATCCTGATGCGCCGCTTCAGCAGCGGCCTCATCATGGAAACGGGCAATAATCTCTTTTGCCAGTAAAATCTTCACATCACGCGGGTTGGTACCTGCCGCAACGTCCTGCTTTAACTGCTGGATTTCTGACAGCGGTTTAAAGCTCAGTAAATCATAATAGCGCCACATCAGATCGTCAGAAATCGACATAATTTTGCCAAACATCTCGCTCGGGGCATCGGTAATGCCGACATAGTTGCCCAGCGACTTGGACATCTTCTGCACACCGTCCAGACCTTCCAGCAACGGCACCATCATTACGGTTTGCGGCCGCATCCCTTCTTCTTTTTGCAGCTCACGGCCCATTAGCAGGTTAAAGCGCTGATCGGTACCGCCCATCTCAACATCGGCTTCCAGTGCGACAGAGTCCCAGCCCTGTACCAGCGGATAGAGGAACTCGTGGATCGAGATTGATTGGCTGTTGGCAAAACGCTTTTTAAAATCGTCGCGCTCCAGCATCCGCGCTACCGTCTGGCGTGACGCCAGCTTAATCATACCGGCTGCACCCAACTCACCCATCCACTGCGAGTTAAAGGCAACCCGGGTTTTCGCCGGATCCAGAATTTTAAACACTTGTTCTTTGTAAGTTTCGGCGTTTGCCAGCACATCCTCGCGGCTTAGCGGCTTGCGGGTCACGTTTTTACCGCTTGGATCGCCAATCATACCGGTAAAGTCACCAATCAGGAAAATCACCTCATGGCCCAGTTGCTGGAAAGTCCGCAATTTATTAATCAGTACCGTATGGCCTAAATGCAAATCAGGAGCGGTGGGATCAAAGCCAGCCTTGATCTTTAGCGACTTGCCTTCTTTTAATTTGGCAATTAGCTCTTCTTCCAGCAGAATTTCTTCGCAACCGCGTTTCAGCTCTGCTAATGCCTGTGCCCAATCGGCCATTTTATACTCCTGCAATCTTGCTTTTTCGCTCATAGAACAGCCATTCTAGCTGATGTTCCGCCATGACGAAACGCAGAAAAGTCTGGTATCACCGAAAAAAAGGGTTTATGCTCGGTTTTTGTGCATTTTCAACTCGATGGTATTTCCCGATGCAACAACTGGTCTCGCAATTACCTTCCCGCCACCGTCTGTTGATTCTGTTGGTTTCCGCGCTGCTAGCCATTTTACTACTGATGCCGTCCGAGCACGCCTCGGCGTCGCGCAATACTGAGCGCCCGGCAGATGAGATTGCTACCGGATTAGATCTTGCAGCCATCGATAATTTTGTCAGTGACGAATTACGTGACGCTGTTGCCGCAGAACTGTCAAACACCGCAACGGATAGCGAACTAACCAATACAACAGCCGATATGCCAGAACCCACATCACAACAACCAGGCGCTGAACCGGGGTTAAACTGGGTAACCGTCTCTGTGCAATCTGGCGATATTTTATCGGGTCTGTTCCGCAAGGCCGGAGTAAGCCAGCAAACCATGCAACAGATCCTGGATCTGGGCCGGCCAACCCGCACCCTAACCCGGTTATTTCCTGGCGAGCAAATTGAGTTTGGTCTGGATCAGCAAGGCGAGCTGCAGCACTTACGCTATGCCATTAACCGCCTGGAAACCTTGGAAGTCTCACGTCAGGGCGATGGCGGTTTTAGTGCCGCTACCAGTAAAAAAACGGTTGAGTTGCAGCAACAATTCGCCGCCGGTGAAATCCGCAGTAGTTTCTGGCACGCCGGTTTGGCTGCCGGCTTAACGGAAAGCCAGATCATGCAACTGGCCGGCGTCTTTGGCTGGGATATCGATTTTGCGCTGGATCTACGCGCCGGTGATAGCTTCGCCGTATTATTTAATGCCGAATATCTGGAAGGCGAGCCATTGGGTAACGGCACTATTCTGGCGGCAGAATTTACCAATCAGGGCCAAGTATATCAAGCCATCCTGCACTCTGACGGCAACTACTATAAACCTAATGGCCAGAGCATGCGTCAGGCTTTTTTGCGCGCCCCGGTAAGTTTTCAGTACGTCAGTTCTAACTTTAATCCTCGTCGCCTACATCCGGTATTAGGCACAGTACGGGCCCATAATGGCACTGACTATGTGGCCCCTGTTGGTACGCCAATTATGGCAGCCGGTGATGGTCGGGTAACGCATTCCGCTTTTAATAATCTGAATGGTCATTATGTCTTTATTCAACATGCGAATAATGTCACCACCAAGTACCTGCATTTATCCCGTCGTGACGTTAAAGTCGGGCAAAGGGTAAAGCAAGGCCAAACCATAGGCCGGTTGGGAGCCACGGGTCGGGTTACCGGTGCCCATTTGCATTATGAATTTATCGTCGCTGGCGTACATCGTAATCCACGCACCGTAAAATTGCCGCAGGCCACGCCGCTGGCGGGTAACGAAAAACAGCAATTCAGTGCCACCGCCCATACCTTACTGAGCCAGTTGCAACAGCAGCAGCAACACTATCTGGCCAAACGCCAGAGCGATAGCGATACTGAGCAAGCTGCGCCCTTGGGCATGTAGACCTTTGCTGCTTAGATTTAGCTAAAAAAATAGCCCGCAGCGCGGGCTATTTTTTTGTAGTATCGATTAACCGACTAAGGCTAACAAGATCCCCGCTGCGACTGCCGAGCCAATCACACCAGCGACATTTGGCCCCATCGCATGCATCAACAGGAAGTTATGTGGGTCAGCTTCCAGGCCCAATTTATTCGATACCCTGGCCGCCATCGGCACCGCCGACACGCCGGCCGAACCGATTAGTGGGTTAATCGGTTGCTTCGAAACCTTATTCATCAGCTTAGCCATTAACACACCGGCGGCAGTACCAATAGCAAAGGCGACCATGCCCAGTAGCAGAATTCCTAAGGTTTGGGTGGTGAGAAACTTATCCGCACTTAAGCGTGAACCCACTGCCAAGCCGAGGAAAATAGTGACGATATTAATCAGCTCGTTCTGGGCCGTTTTACTCAAGCGGTCAACAACCCCGCACTCTTTCATCAGATTACCTAAACAGAACATTCCGATCAGTGGTGCGGCTGTGGGTAACAGTAAGATGGTTAGCAGCAGTAGCAATAACGGAAACACAATTTTCTCACGCTTACTGACCACCCTAAGCTGTGTCATCTGAATTTTGCGTTCTGCTTCGGTAGTCAGGGCCCGCATAATCGGCGGTTGGATCAAGGGCACCAAAGCCATATAGGAGTATGCCGCCACGGCTATCGCACCGAGCAGATCTGGTGCTAGCCGCGATGCCAGGAAAATGGCAGTCGGGCCATCCGCACCACCGATAATGGCAATGGCTGAGGCTTCTTTAAGCGTAAAGCTTAAACCTGGCACCCAATTCAACGCGATAGCGCCAAATAAAGTCGCAAAGATCCCAAACTGAGCAGCCGCACCCAAAAACATGGTACGAGGATTGGCGATTAGCGCACCAAAATCGGTCATCGCGCCCACGCCAAGGAAGATCAGCAATGGAAAAAGGCCGGAGGTAATACCCATTTCATAAAACAAATACAGAATACCACCAGGCTCCCCCATCCCTGCCAGTGGGATATTGGTCAGGATGGCGCCAAAACCAATTGGCACCAGCAGTAAGGGTTCAAAACCTCTGGCAATCGCCAGATAAAGCAGCACGACTCCAACCAACATCATCACTACCTGACCAGGCGTGAAGTTGACTAAACCGGTCGAGGCAATCAGCGTTTGTAATGCTTCCATTTCTAATCCTTAACGACGACCGGTTTATTCAAAGCTGATTAACACATCACCATTGGCAACGGCATCGCCAGCGGTTACATGAATTTTCGCCACAATACCATCGGCGACAGCCCGCACCTCAGTTTCCATCTTCATGGCTTCCATAATAATCACCACATCGCCACGCTTAACACTGGCGCCAGCTTTAGTGACAACCTTCCAGATATTACCGGCTAAGGGTGAATTTAACGTGGTGCTGCCCGTCACCGAAGCACTGCCCGGAATATTTTCTGACACCACCGGCTTCACGCTACTCAATTCACCGCTAGGGGCGACTTCAACTTCATATACCTTACCATCCACCCGCACACTGTAACTGGCTGGTCCTTGCGCAACGACCGCTTGCGGTTGCTTACTGGCAACCGTTTTCGCAGGCTCAGCGGCTTGCTCAGGCGCTGGCTCAAACGCTGCCGGATTGTTGCGATTTTTCAGGAATTTCAAACCAACTTGCGGAAACAGCGCGTAGGTTAAAACATCATCCACCTGCTCAGCAGCCAGATCGATATTTTCTGATTTGGCCAGTTCAGCCAATTCGGCAGTTAATTTGTCCATTTCCGGAGTTAACACATCAGCCGGCCGGCAGGTAATGGCCTTACCACCCGCCAACACTTTTTGCTGCAGCTCTGTATTAACCGCTGCAGGTGTCGCACCATACTCGCCTTTAAGCACGCCAGCAGTTTCTTTGGTAATACTCTTATAACGCTCACCGGTCAGTACGTTCAGCACTGCCTGAGTGCCGACAATTTGTGAAGTTGGCGTCACCAGTGGGATATAGCCCAAATCTTCACGCACACGAGGGATTTCTTTTAATACCTCGTCCAATTTTTCCAGTGCGCCCTGCTCTTTCAGCTGGCTTTCCATATTGGTCAGCATACCACCAGGCACCTGTGCCAACAGAATACGGGCATCAATACCTTTTAGCGAACCTTCAAACTGGGCATACTTCTTCCGTACGTCACGGAAATAGGCCGCAATTTCTGCCAACAATTCCATATTCAGGCCGGTATCTCGCTCGGTACCCTCGGTAATCGCTACCAGGGTTTCTGTGGCGCTATGGCCATAGGTCATACTCATCGAGGAAATGGCGGTATCTAACATATCGATACCGGCATCCACCGCTTTCTGATAAGTCGCAGTACTCAAACCTGTGGTGGCATGGCATTGCATCGCCAGTGGGATCTTCACCGACTCCTTAATGCGGGTAACCAACTCCTCGCAATCATAAGGCTTCAGCAAGCCCGCCATATCTTTAATACAAATTGAGTCGCAGCCCATATCTTCCAGCTGTCGTGCCATATCGACCCAGCTATCTATGGTATGGACCGGGCTAACGGTGTAAGAAATCGTGCCCTGGGCATGCGCCCCCACTTTAATCGCGGCCTGCACTGCCGTTTGCAGGTTGCGGATATCGTTCATTGCATCGAAAATCCGGAACACGTCGACGCCGTTTTCATGCGCCCGCTCCACGAAGCGGGTGACCACGTCGTCGGCGTAGTGGCGATAACCCAACAAATTCTGACCGCGCAGCAACATTTGCTGCTTGGTATTTGGCATCGCTTTCTTTAATTCCCGGATCCGATGCCAGGGATCTTCGCCCAGATAACGGATACAGGCGTCAAAGGTCGCACCACCCCAGGATTCGACTGACCAGTAACCTACCTGGTCTAATTTACTGGCGATCGGTAACATATCCTCCAACCGTAGCCGGGTCGCCAGTAATGATTGATGCGCATCACGCAGCACCAGTTCGGTTAACAGTAAGGGCTTAGACATGCCAGGTTCCTCTTTATCGATTATTGTTTTTGGCGGTAATGGTGAATCGCTGCACCTATGGCAGCAACAACCGCAGGCGAGACAGTTTGACTGGAAGGTGTGTCCAGCTTAGTCGCTTTTTCAGCTTGTTTAACCGGGAAGTAGCGCTGAATGGTCTGACTCATTAGCCGTAACAACACCACCAGCAAAAACAAAAATGTGTAAACCGCGACCATGCCGATTAGCATCAGCCCCGCAGCTTCAAGCAGGAGATCTGCAACCATTGGTAAACCCTGTGTTAATTATAATATACCTTATTCAGTATGACCCAGATTTTGGCTATCCGATAATAAATTAGCCTTATAGCTACTATTGCTATTTCTATACGATTGCTAACTAACAATCAAGAGTAAAGACGTATATATTTCCAGACGTCTATAATTTGACTTTTATCAATCTCTGATTTCAGGACAAAAAAAGCCGGCTTAGCCGGCAGTGAGTTTTAACGTTAGATCAGCAAGTAACTGTTGCCAGGCACGGCTAAGCGCTGACACCATGGCCGGATAACCATCGGCCTCTAACGCCACCTGATAGCTAAACGGCTGGTTAATTTCCGTCTGTTGTTGTGCTAATCGATAGCGGCCACTTAGGATCGCCTGACCGGAGGGATCGGCGTGAAAACGGTCAATCTCAAGCCATAACTGTCGCTGCGCCTGAGCTTGCACACTGCGTAATGGCTGAGCCGGCAGCGCCTGCAGCAAATGCTGTTGTAACTGCCGTTGCAACTGCTGCTCCAGTGCATCAGCCCATAAATGCTGCCGGGTAATGACATACTCTACCTCGGACTGCTGCATCACCAGCCCTGTGCCATTCAGATAGGCTGCAACCCGGATCGGGGCAACATAGAGTGCCGGCAAGCTGGTGGTATCTGCTGTAGGTGTCGCCGGCACAGCTAACTGATAATAGTAGACTGCGGTAGGCTTGCTGCTACAGGCAACCAATGTCAGTAAACTTAAACTGATGATAAGCGCTTTCATGGCTTGGCTTTCCTTGGTTGGGGGTCGGCTTGTTCACTGGCATTAATCAGTAACGCATTGCTTTGCTGATTTAGCATTTTCAGCACCGGTTGCAGTTCGCGCAGCGTTTGCTCCAGCACTTGCAGATTGCGACCGGCCCGTTCATAAGCCACTGAGCCCGGGCTTACGCCTGCCAGAGCCCGCTGCAATTCAGTCAGGCTTTGCTGTAAATTCGCCGGTAACTGCTGTAGCTCAGGCCGAGCCAAAAAGGCCTGCAAGCTTGCCAGTAACTGTTCGCTGCTGCCAAGCAATTGCTCGGTAGCCGCCAGTGTTTGTTGACCTTGCGTTAAGAACTCTTCCAACTGCAAATTATTGATTTTATCCAGTGCCAACAACACCTTTTGCTCGATATTGCTTAAACCGCTGCGCGCCGAAGGTAAACTGGGGTATCCCGCTTGCTGACTTAATGCCAGTTGCTCCTGATACTGCTGTTGTTGTTTCAGATCGGCCAGTAATTCACTATTAATATCCAAATCGACATAGAGCGCGCCGGTAAGCAGATTGCCGGTTTTTAACATTGCATGTAAACCCCGGCTGACCGCCTGCTCTAACTCTACTCCCAACTGCTGTAAGGTCAGGTTTTCATACAAGCGCCCGGCCTCGATCCGGATCAGTACCGGCACGCCTTGATTCAACGACACTTCAAAGGGTTTTTCCATCGCAAAAAAGAACGGCACGCTGGCAACAGTGCCGACCCGCACTCCCCGATATTCAACCGGGGCACCCGCTTTCAAACCACGGACCGACTCATCGAAAAACACGATATACTCAACAAACTGGCTATACATCCCTTCCTGAATACTTTGCCGATCCGGGAACAGCTGGAACTCGCTACCGTTAGCGGCCGGATTACCCGCCGGCCAACCATCCATTAAATCAAAGCTCACACCACCACTGAGTAAGGTGGCGGCAGAGCCGACATCTACCGATAACCCCTCGGCTGATAAGTCGAATGAGACGCCACTGCTAATCCAAAACCGGATATTTTCCGTGACTAGTGCATCATAGGGCTGACGGATATATAGCTGATAGCGGGTGCGCCGCTCCGCCAATTCAAACTGACTGCTTTCAACAGTACCGACTTCATAACCGCGATACAGCACCGGATCACCTACCGCTAGCGTGCTTGGGTCACTGGTTTGCAGGGTTACCCGGATCCCTGGCGCATCTGCCGGTGCGACTGGCGGCGTATTTAACAGCGGATGCGTTAGTACCACCCGCGGAGAATCGCCGGGCTGTAATTCAATATAAGCACCTGACAACAAGGTATTCAGACCAGTAACCCCACCGCGACCGATTTGCGGCTTCACTACCCAAAACTGCGAACCTTCGTTTAGCAGCGGCGTAACATTGGGTTTCATCCGCGCTTTAATCATAACTTGCTTCAAATCGGTGCTTAGCTCAACAGAGACCACCTGCCCGACATCAACACTGCGATTCTTAATCTGCGTCTTGCCCGCGACAATGCCCTCGGCATCTTCGGCAATCAGTAACAACATCGCGCCCTGTTGCTGCTGATGGTTATATAGCATCCACAAGCCAATCAATACCGCGGCGATAGGTACCACCCAAATCGGTGACCACTGCCGGATCGGTTTTACTTTTGCAGTATTTTGCGTTTCGGTCACACCTGCTCTCCTGTTTGCGATGGCTGGTCCCACAGCAATCGCGGATCAAAACTGATGGCTGCCAGCATGGTAATAATAACCACCGCAGCAAAAACTAAAGCCCCGATACCGGGGTAGACACTCATTAACAAACCAAAGCGTACCAGTGCCGCCAGGATCGCCACAACCAGCACATCGACCATCGACCAACGGCCAACCCAATCTACCAGCAGGTAAATTTTGGTGGTCAGCTTGCTACGCACCTCTACCGGCGCCATCACCAGATAACAAAGCCAGAACATAATCAGAATTTTCGCAATCGGCACCACCACACTGGCCAGTAAAATCACCAGCGCTACCGGATACTCACCATCCTGCCACATTAAAATAAAGCCACTGATAATGGTGGAATCCGTAACATTACCAAAGGAAACGGTGCGCATAATCGGCAGCAAATTGGCTGGAATATACAGAATGGCCGCTGTCACTAATAACGCCAGTGTTCTTTGCAGGCTAGCTGGTATCCGCGGATAGACTTTGGTTTGACAGCGCGGGCAATGCGACTGCGCCAGCGGCACTATCGCTGTGCAACAAGGGCAAAGTTTTAACTGTTGCGACAAACCGGTTTTACCGGCTGCAGCCGTTACCGGCACCGCAGGCGCCACGGCTAACCGCGACCACATTTCGTGGCGGTCAATCACCTGAAAGGTGCGCAGGTGCAATAAACAGAAGATGCAAAATGCCCAGAAACTTAACCCCAGTGAAATATCGGCATTAGCGACCAGTTTGACAAAGCTAATCAGCAACCCCATCAAAAAGATATCGACCATACTCCAGGGCTTGAGCATAAAGAGTACCCGCGCCACCCAGATCCGCGCCGGTAGCCGGTACAGCATGCCCAGTTTCAAATAAATAACCGCCGCCATGCAGAAGGCTGGCACGGCCTGAATAAATAACCAGACCAGAATGGCCAGGCTTTGATGGTATTCGGTAAAGAGTACAGCGGAGGTGTCAAAGAAATGCATTTCACTGCGATTACCGGCCACGCCCATACTGATAAACGGGAACAGGTTGGCCAGCAGTAGCATAAAGAGCGCTGAACCGGCATAGAGTACAGGCCGCAGAATAGGCTGCACCTGGCGCACGTCCAGTTGATGGTCACAGCGTTGGCAATGTGCCTCTTCCCCCTCCTGCAGCTCAGGTAACCATTGCAATAAGTCACAATGCCGGCATAGCACCAGTTCGTGCTGTTGCTCTGTTGCAGCTAAGGTGTCGACACCGCTGATGGTCAGGCTTTGGCTGAAAGACACGGGGTTTCCGGGTTAGAAAGTCGCGCTAAGTAATGCATTTATAGCATATTTCAGCAGAGCGGAGGAATAGGTGGTGGTGTTGAAGCTAATCTTAGTACTCTTACTAAATATTAAGCTCCAGTTTTGGCAGAGACAGGATTTGAGCATCCGGCGGCTAAACGCGCCGTACAACTTTGGCGGGGCACGCCGTGAACCCATCCATGGGGGCTCCTCTTTCGCATCCATGCGAAAGACGTCCCCGGACAAAGTGTACTATGCATTTACCGCCTCGCTCGACAAATGCTGCAACCGCAATCTTCAACCTAAGCGCGCTGAATATCATACATAACGTATAAAAAACTATTGGTTGCATGATCGTGAACTAGGTGGTAAGCATTCCGTGCACTTTGTAAGGGAATGTATTTTTCAGGGATGAAAAATGTCACAAATTTGCCGGGAGCAAATTTGAACAGCTTTAGCTGGCCCGTAGGGCAAACTTCAGGATGAAGTTTGTAACCGTACAAGGATGTATTCACAGCGTGTCCCGTCAAAGTTGTACGGAATGATTACCGCCGGATGCACAAATCTAGATATGTCACGGAGATCGGAGCAAATTGGTCGAACCTAACGGAGGTTCTTACCTCCCGCTGGTTTAGCATGTCGTTTAAACGCAAAAACCCGCTGAGGTTTTCACCTTAGCGGGTCATTACGAATATGGCGGACGCGGGAGGATTCGAACCTCCGACCGCTCGGTTCGTAGCCGAGTACTCTATCCAGCTGAGCTACGCGTCCATAAACTTTGCATCTTACAATAACAGCGCTTCTTCTCTCGGATGGCGGACGCGGGAGGATTCGAACCTCCGACCGCTCGGTTCGTAGCCGAGTACTCTATCCAGCTGAGCTACGCGTCCATTCCGAGAAATGGCGGAGATGGAGGGATTCGAACCCTCGATAGAGTTTCCCCTATACACCCTTAGCAGGGGTGCGCCTTCAGCCACTCGGCCACATCTCCGCGCTGTGTTGCGGCGTGTATATTAATGTCTCAGGAAAATAAGTCAAACTATTTTTAGAACCGAAAAGTCTGTTTGCCGAGCTTTTAAGCAAATCGTTGCTTATTTGACTTAAAAGCGGCAAAAGTGCTGCTTTTCGGGAAAACAGAAAGGGAAGCGAAAGTTACTCACCCTCGCTGAAATTACCGCCATTAGTATCTTTTTCAGCCTGAATCCGCATATAAATTTCTTCGCGGTGTACAGAAATATCTTTGGGTGCGTTGACACCGATTCGTACCTGATTACCTTTAACACCTAAAACGGTTACGGTAACTTCATCACCGATCATCAGGGTTTCACCCACTCGACGCGTCAGAATTAGCATGCGATTGCTCCTTTGCCTGTCACCACAGAGCTCTGTCTCTGTGCTGTTATTAGATTAGCGCTGAATCATAGCTCAGCGCCAGTGTATTTAAAACTTTTCTTATATCCGATTATACCGTTAACCGCTTACAGCCGCTCACTAATGTAGTCGAATGCCGCCTTTAATACGGCCGGCAGTGCTGCTGTATCGGTGCCGCCAGCTTGTGCCATATCAGGGCGGCCACCGCCTTTACCGCCAAGCTGACCTGCTGCCCAGCCAACCAATTGACCGGCATGTACCTTGGCAGTTAAATCACTACTCACGCCGGCAATTAAACTGACTTTGTCATCATTTACGGTGGCCAGTAACACTACTGAGGAGCCAAGTTTGTTCTTCAGCTCATCCAGCAGAGTACGCAGTGCTTTGGGATCGGTTTGTTCCAGCTGTTGCACCAGCACCTTAACCTCACCCACTTGCTGCACATTCGCCGTTAATGAAGCTCCGGCATAACTGGCCAACTTAGCCTTTAACTGCTCGATTTCTTTTTCCAGCTGCTTGCTGCGGTCCAGCGTTTGCTGTACCCGCTCAGCCAGACTAAAGGCATCACCTTTTAACAAGCTGGCAGCCTGGCTAATTTGCAGATCTAACTGCTGCAAGTACTGAATGGCGGCCGGGCCACTAACGGCTTCAATCCGCCGCACACCTGAGGCGATACCGCCTTCACTGACAATTTTAAAGAAACCAATGTCACCTGTGCGTTCGACGTGCGTACCGCCACAGAGTTCAATCGAGAAGTCGCCCATGCTCAGTACCCGCACTTCGTCGTCATACTTCTCGCCAAACAGCGCCATGGCGCCGGCTGCTTTCGCCGCTTCAATAGGCATTACGCGCGTCAGCAATGGCAGGTTCAGTTGGATTTGTTCGTTAACCATTTGCTCCAATTGCTGCAGCTCAGCAGGTTTTACTGCTTCAAAATGCGAGAAGTCAAAGCGCAGCCGCTCCGGGCCAACCAACGAGCCTTTCTGCGTGACGTGCTCGCCCAGTACTTTACGTAAGGCGGCATGCAATAAGTGGGTTGCCGAGTGATTTTTGCGGATCGCGTTGCGCCGCGCCAGATCAATAGTCGCCTCAACCTGATCACCGACCTTGAGCTCGCTACTTGCTTCGACCTTATGGGCAAAGGCTTTGGCAATCTTTTGCGTATCCAGTACCGCCAACACCGCACCGTTCTGCAGTTTAAAGCTACCGGTGTCGCCAATCTGACCACCTGATTCGGCATAGAACGGTGTGCTATCCAGGATCACCAGGCCGGTTTCACCTGCGGCTAAGGTTTTTACCTGCTGACCGTCTTTGATAATTTCCTGTACTCTGGCATTACCAAAATGCTCGGTGTAACCGGTAAAGCTGGTCTGTACCGCTGATGTCAGTTGCTGATTATAGTCCAGACCAAAGTTACTGGCTTGCTGCGCCCGCTTGCGCTGCTCTGCCATGGCGGCATCAAAACCCGCCTGATCAATGCTCAGGCCACGCTCACGCGCCACGTCATTGGTCAGGTCTACCGGGAAGCCGTAGGTATCGTAAAGTTTAAATACCAGTGTGCCGGGAATTTCTGTGCCGGCAAGACCCGACAGCTCTTCATCCAGAATTTGTAAGCCCCGCTCCAGCGTTTTGCCAAACTGTTCCTCTTCCTGTTGCAGTGCTTTTTCAATAATCGCCTGTTTCGCCCGCAGTTCAGGGTATGCATCACCCATTTCAGCAGCCAAAGCAGCGACTAACTTATAGAAAAAGGCGCCCTTGGCACCCAGCTTATTACCGTGACGCACAGCGCGGCGGATAATCCGGCGTAGTACATAACCACGACCTTCATTCGATGGCATCACACCATCGACAATTAAAAAGGCGCAGCTGCGAATATGGTCAGCCACCACCCGCAGCGATTTGTCTGTCAGCTCGGTAGCACCGGTGGCTGCAGCCGCGGCTTTAATCAGCGCAACAAAGGTATCAATCTCATAGTTGCTGTGTACGTGCTGCAAAATGGCTGCGATCCGCTCCAGCCCCATACCGGTGTCGACACTGGGTTTTGGCAAGGGTTGCATTTCACCGCTGGCCAAGCGGTTAAACTGCATAAAGACGATATTCCAGATCTCGATAAAACGGTCGCCATCTTCTTCCGCAGAGCCTGGAGGGCCACCCCAAATATGGTCGCCATGATCATAGAAAATTTCAGTACAAGGACCGCAAGGGCCGGTATCACCCATCGCCCAGAAGTTATCTGACGCATAAGGCGCGCCCTTATTGTCGCCAATGCGGATAATCCGATCGGCTGGCACGCCGATGTCGTTTTGCCAGATCGCGAAGGCTTCATCATCGGTGGCATAAACCGTAACCAGTAACCGCTCTTTCGGTAATTTCACCACTTCGGTCAGGAATTCCCAGGCATACCGAATCGCATCCTGTTTAAAGTAATCACCAAAGCTGAAGTTGCCTAACATTTCAAAAAAGGTATGGTGACGGGCGGTATAACCGACGTTCTCTAAATCATTATGCTTACCACCGGCGCGTACGCAGCGCTGTGCGGAGACAGCCCGACTGTAACTGCGCTGATCCTGGCCCAGAAACACGTCTTTAAACTGCACCATGCCAGCATTAGTAAATAACAGGGTGGCATCGTTGCCAGGGATTAACGAACTGCTCGGTACCACAGCGTGGCCTTTACCGGCGAAGAAATCAAGGAAGGCTTGCCTGATAGCGGCGGATGTCATGCTCATGAAAAATCCTGTTAAGTTAATCGGTTACATTAGTATCACTAAACACGGCCCGAATTTGCTCACTGCTAAAGCCGCGACGTTGCAAATAGGCCATACGCTTCATTTTTTCCTGATAATCGCCAGGCGCCTTAGCGGCAAATTTCTTTTGGTAGCTTTGCCTGGCTAACTCCCACCAATCTATTTCAAGTTGTTCCGCCATGGCCGACACCTGTTCAGCGCTAAACTGATGTTGCCGGCATTCACGCAGAATAAACTGATAACCATAGCCTTGCTGGCTGCGATGGCGCAGTATCATCTCTAAAAACCGCAGCTCGTCCAGGTATCCTTGCTCTTGGCACCATGCTAAGACGGCACTTTGCTCTACTGCACTGGCACCCTTTTGTTGCAGTTTTCGACTCAGTTCTGCCTTGCTGTGCTCGCGTCGGCTTAGCCAGTTTACCGCCGCTTTTTTAAACTCTGTCAACGCCATCAGACTTCCAGAACACCGTCCTGTTGTGGATTTAGCTTTAACGCAAATACTTCATTAAAGGATAAAAACCAGCTAATCATCAACAGTGGGATCACCACCACCAGCGCTAACAGCATCGTCGGTATACTAAGGATGATTAGGGCCACTGACAACAGCATAAAAATCAGCAGCGCGCTGATATTACGCCAGCACGCCAGCAGGGCAGCGCCCAGAATTATCAATAAGCGCTGCTCTTTAAGGAAAAACGCTATGGCAATAGCGTAACAGATCCACAGTTTAATAAAAAATACGGTCAACAACAGCGCCATCACTTGCAAGGATAAACGACTATCCAGTTCGCGGGTTTCTTGTAAACGAATTACCGCTTCTGCGGTTTGGGATTGGAAAATCATCACCACCAGCGTAGTGACGACAAACTCACTAATCGAAATCAGGATCAGACTGCGCCGGCAGCTCACATCCTTAAAGGCCTGAAACAACCAACTCAGGTCAATTTTTTGCTGTTGTTGCACACCAGCGATAGCATGATAAAAACCAGCAGTAAAAAATGCACTGACCAGCACACCAATAATTAGGGTTATGCTGCTTAACGCTGCCAGATACGTCACCACGTAAGTCAGTAACAGCATTTGAATAAATAGCAGTGGGTACTGTTTGAAAATATCCCAAGCCTGCTTCAGCCAGTTGATAGCAGCCAGTGCCGGTACCCGGCGAATAATCAGTTTTATCTGAAACGGCTTTTCCACGCGAACTCCACTAAGACCACCGGCTTCACGCCGGTAAAAAGGCCCCTATCATACTGCAAAGCCAGTATAAAACGGAGCCTTTCTGCGTAAAAAATGCCTGTTGCAGCGGCATTAACGCTGCTGAATTTAGCGCAGATTCGGCGCCAGCCAGCTTTCGGCCTGTTGCTCGCTCCAGCCTTTGCGCTTTGCATAGTCCGCCAGCTGATCACGGTCGATTTTACTGACGGCAAAATATTTGCTGTCGGGATGGGCAAAGTACCAGCCACTGACCGCAGCACCCGGCCACATGGCATAGCTTTCGGTAAGCTGCATCTGGATTTGTGCCGGCACGTCCAATAACTGAAATAAGGTACCTTTCTCAGTGTGCTCTGGGCAGGCCGGATAGCCTGGCGCGGGTCGGATCCCCTGATACAGCTCGCGGATCAGTTGTTCATTATCCAGCTGTTCATTGGCGGCATAACCCCAATATTCGCGCCGTACTTTTAAATGCAGATACTCTGCCAGCGCTTCGGCCAAACGATCGGCCAGCACCTTGACCATAATGCTATTGTAATCATCATGTGCTGCCGCATACTGCGCCGCCAGCTCATCAGCACCAAAGCCGGTCGTCACCGCAAAGGCACCCACATAGTCCGCAATGCCGGAGCCAACAGGGGCAACAAAATCTGCCAGACTACAATTCGGCGCATTATTCCGTAGCGCCAGTTGCTGTCGCAGATTATGCAGGCGGCAGCGCTCGGTGGTGCGGCTGTCATCCTGGTAGATGATAATATCATCGCCATCACTATTGGCCGGGAAAAAACCAAAGGCTGCTTTACCACTAATCAGGTTATCTTTGATCATCTGATCCAGTAGCGCATTGGCATCCTGATACACCTTCCGTGCTTCCAGCCCAACTTCAGCATGTTGCAAAATCGCCGGAAACTTGCCGGACAGCTGCCAGGTCAGGAAAAACGGTGTCCAGTCGATGTAGTCGCGCAGTACCTGTAAATCAACCTGCTGCCAGTAATGTACACCAGGCTGTTTCGGCGCCGGCGCGACTTTCGTTAAATCCAGATGGAATTTATTCTGCCGTGCCTCGGCCAGACTCAGCATCCGTTCACCAGGCCGGCTGCGTTGGTGCTGCTCTACCGCAATACGGTATTCTTCTGCCACCCGTGCCAGATAGGCCGGTTTATGTTCGGTGCTAATTAAGGATTGCACTACGGAGACGCTACGCGAAGCATTAGGCACATAGACCACGCCATGCGCATAATGCGGCGCAATCTTAACTGCGGTATGCGCCTTGGATGTGGTTGCTCCGCCGATTAACAACGGAATAGTAAAACCGAGCCGGGTCATTTCTTTGGCCACATGCACCATTTCATCCAGCGACGGCGTAATGAGGCCAGATAAACCAATCACATCAACCTGTTGCTCTTTGGCTACCCGCAGAATTTCCGCGCAGGACACCATCACACCCAGATCGATAACCTCAAAGTTATTACACTGCAGCACCACGCCGACGATATTTTTGCCGATATCGTGCACATCGCCTTTTACCGTCGCCAGCAGAATTTTACCCTGTGCCCGGCCACCGGCTTTCTCCTGCTCAATATAGGGTTGCAGGTAAGCAACAGCTTTTTTCATCACCCGTGCTGACTTGACCACCTGCGGCAGAAACATCTTGCCTTCACCAAACAGATCGCCGACGACGTTCATGCCATCCATCAGCGGGCCTTCAATCACATGCAGTGGCCGCTCTGCCTGCTGCCGGGCATCTTCAGTGTCCTGCTCGATAAAATCGGTAATGCCTTTTACCAGCGCATGCTCCAGCCGCTTATTTACCGGCAGGCTGCGCCAGGCATCATCCACTTTCTCGGCGACACTGCCATCGCCTTTAAATTGCGCGGCAATCTCTAACAAGCGTTCGGTGGCATCCGGACGGCGATTTAGAATCACATCCTCTACCCGCTCCCTGAGCAACGGCGGGATATCGTCATACACCGCCAGCTGACCCGCATTAACGATGCCCATATCCATACCGGCCGCAATAGCATGGTATAGAAATACTGAGTGGATAGCTTCGCGAACTGGATCGTTACCACGAAACGAAAACGACACATTGGATACGCCGCCGGAAATCTTGGCATAAGGGCAAAGCCGCTTGATTTCACGGGTCGCCTCAATAAAGTCCACCGCGTAGTTGTTGTGCTCTTCAATACCGGTAGCCACCGCGAAAATATTGGGGTCAAAAATGATATCTTCAGGCGGAAAACCAATTTGCTCAGTCAGGATCTGATAAGCGCGTTGACAGATTTCAACTTTGCGGGCCTTGGTATCAGCTTGCCCCACCTCGTCAAACGCCATCACCACCACGGCCGCGCCATAGCGGCGCAACAACTTTGCCTGCTGTAAAAAGCTCGCTTCACCTTCTTTCAGCGAAATCGAGTTCACTACCGCCTTACCCTGAATACACTTTAGCGCCGCTTCAATCACGTCCCACTTCGAGGAGTCGACCATAATCGGCACACGGGCGATATCCGGCTCTGCTGCCAACAGCGTTAAATAGCGCACCATGGCGGCCTTGCTGTCCAGCATCCCCTCATCCATATTGATGTCGATGATCTGGGCGCCGTTTTCAACCTGTTGCCGCGCCACGTCCAGCGCCGCTTCGAAATCGCCTTTTAAAATCAGTTTTTTAAATTTCGCCGAGCCGGTGACATTAGTCCGCTCGCCGATATTGATAAATCTTGCCTGCTGTTGCATTACCACTCCACCGCAAAGGCTTCTAGGCCGGCCAGATGAAAACTATGATCGGCCGCTTTTGGTTGCCGCGGCGGCGCATCTTTTACCGCCTCGGCAATGGCTTTAATATGCTCTGGCGTGGTACCACAGCAGCCACCGACGATATTTAAGAACCCCTGTTTGGCCCAATCAGCAATTTCTGCTGCCATCGCCTCAGCGCCTAAATCGTATTCGCCAAACTCATTCGGCAAACCGGCATTCGGGTGCACCGAGACATAGGCTTCGGAAATGGTGGCCAGGGTTTCGACATAAGGACGCAGCAAATCCGGCCCCAGCGCACAATTCAGGCCAAAGGTCACCGGCTTGACATGCGCCAGCGAATAATAAAACGCTTCGGTCGTTTGGCCGGACAACGTGCGGCCCGAGGCATCGGTGATGGTACCCGAGATCATCACCGGTAATTCCAGCTGCAGCTCTTCAAACACCTCCAACACGGCAAAAGCTGCTGCCTTGGCATTCAGCGTATCGAAAATGGTTTCCAGCATAATAATATCGGCGCCACCTGCAATCAGCGCCCGGGTCGATTCCTTGTAAGCAAGCACTAACTCATCAAAGCTGACATTGCGAAATCCCGGATCGTTAACGTCTGGCGAAATCGAGGCAGTACGGTTAGTGGGTCCTAACACACCGGCGACAAAACGGGGTTTGTCGGGTTGCTGAGCTGTGACTTCGTCACAAACCCGCCGCGCCAGTGCCGCCGCCTCACGATTGATCCGCTCTGACAGGTGCGCCATCTGATAATCATGCATCGCAATGGTAGTGGCGTTAAAAGTATTGGTTTCAATAATGTCCGCCCCGGCCAACAAGTATTGCCGGTGAATATCGGCAATGAGTTCCGGTTGAGTAAGGACTAACAAATCGTTGTTACCTTTGAGATCGCACGGCCAATCGGCGAACTCCGCGCCGCGATAACCGGCTTCATCCAGGCGGTGTTGTTGGATCATGGTGCCCATAGCGCCATCCAGCACCAAAATACGTGAGGCCAGCAGCTGGCGTAGTTGCTGTGGCGTTAAACGAAGCTTTGTCATTAACTGTTGCCTATCTGATTCAGGTCAAAGGGCGTAGCCTGGTAAACGTAATAGTTTAACCAGTTACTGAATAATAAAAAGGCGTGCGCCTGCCATAATTTTAGCGGCCCCTGGGCCGGATCATTATTCCGGTAGTAGTTTTCCGGTAAACGCGGCGCCAAACCGGCCGCCAGGTCACGTTGATACTCATCATCCAGCGTGGTCAGATCATATTCCGGATGCCCGGTAACAAAGATCCGGCTGCCACTGCTGTTTTGCAGCAAATAGGCACCGGTGACATCGGCTTCAGCCAGGATATGCAAATCATCATGCTGTTGGTATTTTTGTTTTGGCACCTGCGCATAACGTGAATGTGGTACCAGAAATTGCTGGTCAAAGCCGCGTAGCAGCGGGCTAAACGGCTGTACTACGTCTTGCCAGTAAACACCGGATAATTTCTCGCCGCGAATTTCCCGCTGTAAGCCGTAGTAATGATACAGCGCAGCATGGGCGGCCCAACATAAAAATAGCGTCGAGGTAACATGGGTATCCGCCCAGCGCAGGATCTCACCAAACTGCTGCCAGTAGGTGACATCTTCGTAATCGACCAGCCCCAGCGGCGCCCCGGTAATAATCAGACCATCATATTTCTGCCCCTGCACATCAGAAAAGTAACGATAGAAGCAGTTTAAATGGCTCTCCGGTGTATGTTTACTGACATGATCATCGATGCGGATCAGCTCAATATCCAGCTGCAGCGGGCTATTCGCTAATAAACGTAGTAACTGAATTTCAGTCACAATTTTATTGGGCATTAAATTCAGAATCGCGATCCGCAATGGCCGGATATCCTGGGCGGCCGCCCGGCTCTCGGTCATCACAAACACATTCTCTGCTGATAAGGCTTCTACTGCAGGTAACTGGTCAATCACTTTAATAGGCATAGCTGGCTCCGCCTGTGGCTAGCACCATACTGCACCTGAGTCTGGTAGTCAGCTGGCACTACTGATAACTTCTATACGTTTAGACGTCTAAATAAGGCGTATTATGCCGTACTATGCCAGAAAAGCAACAGCAGTCTGTCGCAGCGGTGATGACGGCAGGCGGTGCCAGTAGAAACTGACTATTCCACTACCGAAACTTGAGGTATCAAAGTGGTGTTGAATGTTGAATGTTGAATGTTGAATGTTGAATGTTGAGCAGAAGATGGGGACTTGCCTGGCGAGGGCGTAAAATTATTTTTTTTAATATTTGCGAATCACTTATAAAAAACTCCGGAGCTTTTCAGGTCCGGAGTTTTGTTGTTTTAAATCAGATGCGGCAGAGCTTATAGCTCTTCCGGCTCCGGCATCTCCATCACATCGTCAGTAGCAACGGCTTCACCTGGCTTTAATAACAGCCGTGCCCGCAGCTCTTTTTCAATTTCATCTGCCACCGCCGGGTTATCCTGCAAGAACTTCATCGCATTGGCTTTACCCTGACCAATCTTATTGCCCTGATAAGCATACCAGGCGCCAGACTTATCAACTAAGCCTTGCTGTACGCCCAGGTCAATCAGTTCACCCAGTTTGTTGATACCGGCGCCATATTGAATAATAAATTCAGCTTGTTTGAATGGCGGAGCCACTTTGTTTTTTACCACCTTAACCCGGGTTTCGTTACCGGTAATTTCATCGCCTTCTTTTACCGAGCCAATACGACGGATATCTAAACGTACTGAGGCATAGAATTTCAGCGCATTACCGCCGGTGGTGGTTTCCGGGTTACCAAACATTACACCGATCTTCATCCGGATCTGGTTGATAAAGATACACAGGGTATTGGAACGTTTGATATTAGCCGTCAGTTTACGCAGTGCCTGTGACATTAAGCGGGCCTGTAAACCCATATGGCTATCACCCATGTCACCTTCAATTTCTGCTTTTGGCGTTAAGGCAGCGACCGAGTCCACAATCACCACGTCTACGGCGGCAGAACGCACCAACATGTCGCAGATCTCCAGCGCCTGCTCACCGGTATCTGGCTGAGAAACTAACAGCTTATCGACATCCACGCCTAATTTCTTCGCATACACCGGATCCAACGCATGTTCGGCATCAATAAAGGCGCAGGTTTTACCGCTACGCTGTGCTTCGGCAATCACCTGTAGCGTTAAGGTGGTTTTACCGGAGGACTCAGGACCATAAATTTCTACAATCCGGCCATAAGGTAAGCCGCCAATGCCCAGTGCAATATCCAGCCCCAGTGAGCCAGTGGATACCGCTTCAATATCCAGGGCCGTGCTGTCGCCCAGCCGCATAATAGAACCTTTACCGAACTGGCGTTCAATCTGGCTTAGTGCCGCACTTAATGCCTTTTGTTTGTTGTCGTCCATTGGTCGCTCCGGAAAAATTAGGTTAAGCCTTTAACAACTGTATGAGCATACAGTAGTCTAGTTTGTTGGGGCTGTCAATAACAAGATGCATTGTCTGAGCGCATGTTCAATCGCCTGCTGGCGGATTTGCTGCCGGTCGCCAGCAAAATGCAATTGCTGAGTGCTGACCGTCCCATCAATACTAAAACCGAAACAGACAGTACCGACCGGTTTCTTTGCCGTGCCACCGGTAGGGCCAGCAATGCCGGAGATGGCAAGCGCTATGCTGGCACCCGCCGCCTGGGCTGCGCCACTGGCCATCTCGGCTACCGTTTGCTCACTGACAGCGCCATATTGTAATAACGTTGCGCTGCGTACCCCTAACAATTGCTGCTTGGCTTTATTGCTATAGGTAACAAAGCTGCGGTCAACATAGGCCGAGCTGCCGGCTACTGCGGTCAGCCAGTAGGCAACCCCACCACCGGTGCAGGATTCTGCAGTGGTGATACTGGCTTTTTTCCGTAATAATAGCTGCCCTAGTTCAGTGGCAAGCGCTAAGCTTGTTGTTTCCGCTGTCATATTTGATCCAACAGGAAGTGTTAGCACCATTATGCCGTCAGACCAGAAACCGGAGCAAGCGTTAAGCAATCATACCCCGATGATGCAGCAATATCTGGCACTGAAAAGCCAGCATCCGCAGATCTTATTGTTTTACCGGATGGGTGATTTTTACGAACTATTTTATGAAGATGCGAAAAAGGCTGCCGCCCTGTTAGATATTTCGCTGACCAAACGCGGTCAAAGCGCCGGTGAACCGATCCCGATGGCCGGCGTGCCCTATCATGCCGTTGAAGGTTATCTGGCGCGTCTGGTGCAATTGGGTGAGTCGGTCGCCATTTGCGAACAGATCGGCGATCCGGCGACCAGCAAGGGACCGGTAGAGCGCAAGGTGGTGCGGATTGTTACCCCGGGCACCGTGACCGACGAGGCGTTACTGAATGAGCGGCAGGATAATTTACTCTGTGCCATCAGTGAAAGTCGCAGCCACTTTGGTCTGGCGCAACTGGATCTGACCAGCGGCCGTTTTTTGCTGAATCAGGTCAGTCATGCCGATGATTTGGCCGCCTTGCTGCAACGGCTGAATCCGGCGGAATTGCTCTATCCGGAAAATTTTAGTCTACCGCACCTGACCGAACGCAAAGGCGCCCGCCGCCGTCCGGTATGGGAGTTTGAACTGGCCAGTGCCGAGCGCTTACTGTGCCAGCAATTTGGTACCCGCGATCTACAAAGCTTTGGCGTGTTGGAAGCGCCGGTTGCGCTGATGGCCGCCGGCTGTTTGATGCAATATGTCAAAGATACCCAGCGCGCTCAGTTACCGCATTTACGCAGTATCGCACTGGAGCGGCCGGATGATTTTATCGTGCTGGATGCGGCCACCCGCCGCAATCTGGAATTAACCCATACCTTAAATGGGCAAACTGAACATACGCTGGCGGCGGTGCTGGATAAAACCCAGACTGCCATGGGCTCTCGCTTACTGAAGCGCTGGATCCATGCGCCGCTGCGTAACCGCACTCAGCTTAATCAGCGGCTGGATGCGGTACAGGAACTGACAGAGGATTTTCAGGCGCTGCAGCCCTCACTAAAGCAAATCGGCGATATCGAGCGGATCCTGGCCCGGCTGGCCCTGCGCAGCGCCCGGCCCCGCGATTTTGCCCGGCTGCGCCAGGCGCTAACCGAGCTGCCAGAGCTACAGCAGCAGTTACTGCATGCCAACAGTCAGCTGCTACAGCAGCATCAGCAGGCCACCCTGCCGGTGCCGGAGCTGGCTGAATTATTACAACGCGCTATCGTCGAGTCACCACCAGTGCTGATCCGTGATGGCGGCGTCATTGCTTCGGGCTATGATGCCGAGCTTGATGAATGGCGGGCGCTGGCTGAAGGTGCCACCGACTACTTACAGCAACTGGAGTTGCGCGAGCGTGAGCGTACCGGTATTAGTTCGTTAAAAGTCGGCTTTAACAAGATTCATGGTTTTTATATCGAAACCGGTCGCAGTGCTGATACCAGGGTGCCGCCGGAATATGTGCGCCGGCAAACACTGAAAAATAATGAACGCTATATTATTCCGGAGCTAAAAGAATACGAAGATAAGGTACTGGGTAGCCAAAGCAAGGCACTGGCGCTGGAAAAACAGCTCTATGATGCGCTGTTTGACGCCGTGAGCCCCTATCTGGCGCAGCTGCAACAGCTGGCACAAGCCTTGTCTGAACTGGATGTGCTTTGCAGCTTTGCCGAGTGTGCGGTGCTGTATCAGTATTGCCGGCCGCTATTAACTGAGCAGATCGGTATTCAGCTGACCCAAGCGCGGCACCCGGTGGTGGAGCGGGTGCTAAAGGCGCCCTTTATTGCTAATCCGTTACAATTAAACGCCTCACGGCGGATGCTGATGATCACCGGCCCCAATATGGGCGGTAAATCAACCTATATGCGGCAAACCGCCCTGATTGCTCTAATGGCCGCCATCGGTAGCTTTGTGCCGGCAGAGCAGGCGGTAATAGGCCCAATCGACCGTATTTTTACCCGCATTGGCGCCTCTGATGATCTGGCGTCCGGCCGCTCGACCTTTATGGTGGAGATGACAGAAACCGCGACCATTCTGCATCATGCTACGGCACAAAGTCTGGTATTGATGGATGAAATTGGCCGTGGCACCAGTACCTATGATGGCCTGAGTCTGGCCTGGGCCTGTGCCGACTATCTGGCCAATCAACTGCAGGCGTTAACCCTGTTTGCTACCCATTATTTTGAACTGACCAGTCTGGCGCAGCAATTACCTGCCGTCGCTAATGTCCATCTGGATGCGGTTGAGCACGGTGATGGCATTGTATTTATGCATCATGTGCAGGAAGGCGCCGCCAGCAAGAGTTTTGGCCTGCAGGTCGCCCAGCTGGCCGGGGTGCCAAGACCGGTGATTCAACTGGCACGACAGAAACTGCGGCAGTTAGAACAAAACGGGCCAGCGACGACGCCTGAACCTGTGACCCAACTGGAATTACTGGCGCCGGAGCATCCGCTGCTGGCTCAGCTACGTCAGCTAAATCCGGATGAACTGAGTGCCCGCCAGGCGTTGGATTATCTGTATCAACTGAAACAACAGCTGGACATTTGATGAGCAGCAGAATGCGTCTTAATGATTGGAGCCTGTCGGCCGTGGTGGCCGGTTTTGTTGCGGTGCTGGTTGGCTTTGCCAGTTCAGTGGCGATTGTGTTTCAGGCAGCAGCAGCGGCCGGTGCCGACAACGCCGTAATGGCGTCCTGGCTGTTGGCATTGGGTATAGGGATGGCGCTGACCTGTATTGGTCTGTCCTGGTATTACAAGGCCCCGGTGATTACCGCCTGGTCAACGCCAGGCGCCGCGCTGCTGGCCACCAGCCTGCAAGGTCTGACGCTGGCGGAAGCGACCGGGGTCTTTATCTTTACTGCATTACTTGGGCTACTCATTGGCTTAAGCGGCATGTTTGAACGCCTGACCCGGCTGATCCCACTGCCACTGGCCAGCGCCATGCTGGCCGGCATACTGCTGCAATTTGGCTTTGCCATCTTTAGCAGTCTGCAACAGCAACTGTTGTTGGTCGGCGCCATGTGTTTAACCTACCTACTTGCCAAAGCCCTGCTGCCGCGGTACGCCATCCTGGCAGTATTAGTCTGTGGTTTACTGCTGGTTTGGCTCGGCGGTGAGCTCGACCTCTCCGCCGTCAAGCTGACACTGGCGACACCGGTATGGGTTACGCCGGCGTTTTCGCTATCGGCGTTACTTGGCGTTGGCTTACCGCTGCTGCTGGTAACCATGGCGTCACAAAATATTCCCGGTGTCGCAGTGTTACGCGCCAGTGGTTACCAAACACCGGTCTCACCACTGATTAGCAGCACGGCGCTAAGCACGCTGCTGCTGGCGCCGCTGGGCGCGTTTTCGATTAACCTGGCGGCCATAACTGCAGCGATCTGTAGCGGTAATGAAGCGCATCCCGACAGCAGCAAACGCTATATTGCCGGCATCGCTGCCGGGATCTTTTATCTGCTGTTTGGCCTGGCCGGCGCCACTGTGGTCGCGCTGTTTGCAGCCTTCCCTACTGAGATGGTAGCCGCGCTGGCCGGGCTGGCGCTGCTGGGTACCATAGCCGCTAACCTGCAAAGCTGTACTGCCGATGCTGAGTATCGGGAAGCCGCCGTAATTACCCTGCTGGTCACCGCATCTGGCGCCAGTTTGTTTGGCATTGCCTCGGCTTTCTGGGGCTTAGTAGCCGGGGCCGTCACGGTCTTAACCCAACGCCTGACACGACGAACTGACGGCGGCTAAGGCTTGCTGTCAGAGCGGATTCCGCGCTAAGCTCCTGCCTCTCTGATCTTATCAATAACAACAAAAAGGATGCAGCATGCGCTTAGCGAAACTGGCCTCTCTGGTCTCCGCCCTCTTGCTCAGTGGTACTCTCAGTGGTACTGCCCTGGCACAAAGCAAAGTCGTGACCGAAGCGGAAGCCCGGGCTTTACATCAGCAAATTCTGACTATTGATACCCATGTCGATATCGGCCGTGGCTATGCGACGCACCTGCTCGATCCGGGTGGCTTTACCAAAGCCCAGGTCGATCTGCCCAAGATGCGTGCCGGCGGCCTGGATGCGGTGTTTCTGATCGTTTATGTCGGTCAGGGTGCCCTGACCCCGGAGGCTTATCAGCAAGCTGCCGCCACTGCCGAGCATAGCTATCAGGCTATAATGCGGATGATCCGTGCCTATCCACAGCAGGTTGGGCTGGCGAAAACGGCAGCCGAAGTTGAAGCCCTGCATGCAGCAGGTAAACGCATTGTGCTGCTGGGGATGGAGAATGCCTATCCGCTCGGCGACAGTGTCAAAGAGGTCGCCAAATGGGCCGAGCGTGGCATTCGTTATGTGAGTTTTACCCATATCGGTCATAACCAATTTTCGGGCAGTTCAAATCCGCGTAGCGACCTAAATGACGCTGAGCAGGATCCGGGGTTATCGGCGCTGGGTCGGCAACTCGTCGCCGAACTAAACCGCTATGGCATTCTGATTGATGTGTCGCATATGGGTAAAAAGTCGATGCTCGAAGCCATTAAGCTGTCAAAGGCACCAGTTATCGCCTCTCATTCCGGCGCCATGACGGTGCATGCCAATCTGCGGAATCTGGATGACGAACAACTTGATGCGATTAAAGCCAATGGCGGTGTTGCGCAGATGGTTGCCTTTCGCAGCTATGTAGCCGAGCTCGATCCGGGGCTCAATGCTGAAATTAGCAAACTGCGTGCAAAATACCTGCCAAACGGCTGGGCTAATGCCAACGAACAGGACCGCAATAGCTACGATACCGAACTGGCCAGCCTGCGTAAGCAGTTCCCGGATGTCACTGTCGCGCAGTTTGTCGATCATATTGACTATAGTGTGTAGCGCCTCGGCATCGAACATGTTGGCATTGCCTCGGATTTTGATGGCGGTGGCGGTGTACAGGGCTGGGAAGATGCCAGCGAAACGCTGAATGTGACCTGGGAGCTGATGCGCCGTGGCTATACCAAAGCACAAATCGAAGCGCTCTGGGGTGGTAATGTGTTGCGGATCTTACGTCAGGCCGAGCAGGTTGCCGCAAAACGTCAATAGTAGCGCGGTCCTGCGGGATGTGTTAATAAACGGAAACGCTCCTACCAGGGGCGTTTTGTTATTCGTGGAATAAGCGCTTATTCCTGAAACAGCGTCTCGATATTTAACTCTTGGTGGGTGACGATTTCCCGCAACCGACGCAGCGCCTCAACCTGAATTTGCCGCACCCGCTCCCGGGTCAGGCCAATTTCATGCCCCACGTCTTCCAGTGTTGAGGGTTCATAGCCCAGCAAACCGAAGCGCCGCGCCAGTACTTCGCGCTGTTTTGGGTTTAACTCCTGCAACCAGATCACCAAATGCTGACGGATATCCTGGTCCTGTAATTCCAGCTCGGGCCCCAGTTCCTTTTCATCGGCCAGTACATCCAGCAACTGTTTTTCGGAGGCACCGGCAACCGGCGTATCGACTGAAGTGATTTTTTCATTTAACTTCAGCATCTTCCGCACTTCTTCTACCGGCTTATCCAGCGCTGCTGCGATTTCTTCCGGCGTCGGTTCGTGATCCAGCTTTTGTGATAATTCGCGGGCCGCGCGCAGATAAATATTGAGCTCTTTAACCACATGTATAGGTAAGCGGATGGTACGCGTTTGGTTCATTATCGCGCGTTCGATGGTCTGGCGGATCCACCAGGTGGCGTAAGTCGAAAACCGAAAACCGCGCTCGGGGTCGAATTTTTCTACCGCGCGGATTAAGCCAAGGTTGCCCTCTTCAATCAGATCCAACAAGGCTAAACCACGGTTGATATAGCGACGGGCAATTTTCACCACCAGCCGCAGGTTACTCTCAATCATCCGCTTTCTGGCGGCCTGATCGCCCTTTAAGGCCAAGCGGGCAAAGTAGACTTCTTCTTCGGCACTTAACAGTGGCGAGAAGCCGATTTCACCGAGGTAAATTTGCGTGGCATCCAGCGTTTTCTGGCTGTCATCCCGCACGAAGATTTCATCACTTACCGTCTCATCGGCCGAGAGCTCCAGCAATTCCGGGTCCAGATCCTCATCAACCAGCAGCGCATCGTCTGCTAACTCGTCTTCTTTGAAGTCTGTCAGATCATTGTCTTTTGTCGTCATATCCATTCTCCCCGTACCTAAGGCGCTCTAACCGAGCATGGGCGCATCCCAGCCTGCTGTTACCATTATTATTATTTTAATTTTTTGTGTATTATTTAGGCAAATAACGTAACGGGTCAACTGATTTTCCACGAAAACGAATTTCAAAATGCAAACGGGTAGATGCTGCATCTGTATCGCCCATCTCGGCAATCTGTTGCCCGGCTTTCACTTCCTGGCGCTCTTTGACCAATAATCTTTTGTTGTGTGCATAAGCGCTTAAATAATCATCATTATGCTTAATAATGACCAGGTTGCCGTAGCCGCGAAGTGCACTGCCGGCATACACCACCTGGCCATCTGCCGCCGCGTTCACTCTGGTGCCATCGCGACCGCCGATCTGCACCCCTTTAATGCCATTTTCCGCAGTCGAAAAACGCGCCAGTATTTGCCCTCTCACCGGCCAGTGCCACCGCACTTTATTCACCGCCGCACTGACAGGGGCGTCAACTTGCTGGTTATTTGCTGATTGACCATAACCCTTTTGCTGATTAGCTGCAACTGATTTAGCTCGGTTCGGATTGCTGGTGCTCTGACCCGCGATCGTAGTACCTGAACGGGCTACAGGATTACCTGCCGACGGCTGTAAACGAATAATCTGCCCCGGATAAATGGTGTATGGCGGGCGGATATTATTGCGACTGGCCAGAGCCCGATAATCCTGACCGGCCCGAAATGCGATGGAGTACAGGGTATCGCCGCCTTGTACGATATATTGATGACCGGTAAGTTCAGCTTGTCGCTGCGCAATTTGTTGTTTGCGTAATTCTAAGGTGGTAACCGGCGCTGGCGTCGACTTACCGGCACACGCTGTCAACCATAACAGCGATAGCAAAAGCAGCAGCCGGCATGCTGCTGGGCCTGCCTGCTGCCATCCAGATGCGGTTAAAGTCGAGGCAACGATCATCTACTCCTTGCGACTGATGGTCGCAGCGGCTTCCGGTGTTGCAGTGGAGCCACCCAGCAGTTTCTCAAGATTTAGTAACGCCAGCATAACGAAAATAGCGACCAGAAAACAGCCAATCGCTAGCAGTAAATCGTGTTGGCCAAACTGGGCGGCATAACTGCTCGGCGAATACATGGCACTGCCGGCTTGCCAGGGCCAGAGTCGGTAGGTTGCACCAACCACTACACCGGTTAGTAGGGCTAAGGTTGCATCATGATAATGTTTTAATAACCAATTCAAAAAACGGGAAAAGCTGAGCAAGCCAACGATACAGCCGGTCACAAACAACAACAGGATGCCAACTTGCAGTTCCCGTACCGCCAGGATAACCGGCGCATACATACCGCTAATCAGCAAAATAAAACTGCCGGAGATCCCTGGCAAAATCATGGCACAAATCGCAATAGCACCGGCAACAAAAAACATCCAGGTTGCCGGAGTAAAACTCACGGGTGCCAACATCCCAACCAGCAGTGCCAGCACAATGCCAACGCCAAATAACAGTGCGCGTAACGCAGACCAGCGCACTGCCCGCAGCAGTAAGGGCAAAGCGGCAAGAATCAAGCCATTAAAAAAGGCCCATAACGGGACAGGACGGTGCTCGAGCAACCAGCTAATCACGGTCGCTAATGAAAAAATACTGACCAGCACCCCACCGAATAAGCAAAGTAAAAAAGTGCCATCTATGTGTCGCCAGCATGCCCGCCACTGACCACGCAGTAACAATTGTAATGCTGTCAGGTTTACCGAACTGATCGCCCCCAGTAAACGTTCATAGATACCGAGGATAAATGCCAGAGTGCCGCCGGAAACGCCGGGCACCACATCCGCAGCCCCCATCGCCATCCCTTTAATAATCCATTGTAAATACTGCATGTTAGCCCTAACCTAGTTTTATGCTAATTCGCCTGGTACTAAAGGTACAAAGCGCACTGTTTCAATATCCTGGCTTTGAAACTCATCACCATGCCGCTGGTAGACTCGCAACACTTGCTGCTCACTACCGACCGGAATCACCAAACGGCCGCCGTCGGTCAGCTGTTGTAGCAAAGCCTGCGGTACTTCCACCGGTGCCGCGGTAACGATAATACTGTCAAACGGCCCCTTGCTTGGCCAACCTTGCCAGCCATCGCCATGTTTCATCGACACATTATGCAAATCAAGTTGTTGTAAACGCCGCTTAGCCTGAAACTGCAGCGCTTTAATACGCTCTACCGAGCAGACATGAGTGAATAATCTGGCCAGAATGGCAGTTTGATAACCAGAGCCGGTACCAATTTCCAGCACCTTGCCAGAACTGCCACCTTGCAACAACAACTCCGTCATCCGGGCAACAATATAAGGCTGCGAAATCGTTTGCCCCTGGCCGATAGGCAAAGCGGTATTCTCATAGGCTTTATGCGCCAGCACCGGCTCAACGAATAAATGCCGCGGCGTTTGCGCCAGAGCAGCCAGTACACTGGCATCGCTGATGCCTTCCAGTTGCAGCTTTTGCGCCAGTACCTGAGCGCTACGCATCGTTACCACCGCCATCTTACAGTCTGATCCCATTAAGCCAATTGGCCAGAGTTTCCATACTCTTATACGCCGACATATCAACATGCAGCGGCGTAATCGAGGCATAACCATTGGCAATGGCATAAAAATCCGTACCCTCACCGGCATCCAGCTCCGGGCCCAGGGACCCGTACCAGTAAATCTTCCGTCCCCAGGGATCAGTAGTGCTGGTCATGGTCTCAGCTTTATGACGTCGTCCCAGCCGGGTCACCTGAATACCTTTCAGTTCACTTAACGGAATAGCCGGCACATTAATATTTAAGATCTGATCTGCAGGTAGTGGATGCGACTTTAGTTTTTGAATCACCTGCACAGTAACATGAGCGGCGGTAGCGAAATGCTGTTCATCGCGTCCGGCCAGTGACACCGCAATCGCTGGTAAGCCCAGGTGCCGCCCTTCGGTCGCTGCAGCCACCGTACCGGAGTAGAGCACGTCATCGCCGAGATTAGCACCATGGTTAATACCCGCCACCACTAAATCCGGCGTAAAATCCAGCAGCTGACTGATAGCCAGATGCACGCAATCCGTTGGCGTGCCATTGACGGCGATAAAACCGTTTTCCAACAGCTGGGTTCGCAGTGGATTAAGTAACGTCAGTGAGTTGGAAGCACCACTGCAATTACGATCCGGCCCCACTGTGGTCACCTCTGCAATCGCCATCAAGGCTTGCTGCAACACCTGGATCCCCTTGGCATTAACGCCATCATCATTACTTAACAAAATTCGCATCTAACACTCCATTTGCGCGATATCGCGTGCAGCATCCCGATAATTCACCAGCTCCCGCAAAACACTGGTCGCAAAGCAACCCGCTGGCAGTACAAAACTCAGCTGCACGGTATCACCGTCAGTTGCAACGGTCAGTTGTTCTGGCAGCAGTCGCATGCTGCGGCGCCCGGCTTGCACTCTGAGCAGTTGCAACGCCTGTTGCCAGCTCTGCCAGGGCTGCAGCACCCGCTGTTCAAAAGCAGCGGCCTCGGCTTGCACCATCTCCTTGCCTAAGCCTACCAAAGGCGCCGTTAAATGGATATCCCGCCCGGCGAGACGTTGTTGTAATTCAGGCGTCACCGTATCCAGCGTAAAGATCGAACCGGAACCATTCAACTGCACGACATCACCGCTTAGCAGCTGATCAAATAACTGCTCGCTGATCCGGGCCGCTATCACCTGATTAAACAAAAAAGACCGGCTGGCAGATAACGCCAGACCACGAATCTGTCGATCCGGGATACTTTCACCGCCAAATAAGCGCTCGGCTAATGCCAGATTACCGCCGTTGATACCAAAGCGTTGCTCACCATAATAATTCGGTACCCCCTGCGCCAGCAAAGGCACCCTGTCCAGTAAAGCCGAAAGCTCAGTCACCCGGCGTAATCTGAGCGTAAAATGATTCCGCTTTAAGGCCCCTAACCGTAACTTACGGTAATGCCGCACCACCTGTAAAATCTGCGCCCCTTCCAACTGCCAGCTTTGCCAGTCTAGGGCTTGTTTAATCGGCCATTTAAAGCAAAACCATTGCCGGGTGATGGCATGCCGATCTTTTAAGCCGGCATAGCTGATATCCCGCACTCTTAACCCCGTCAAACGCGCGAGCTCGCGGGCGATAAACTGGGTATTCTGTCCGGTCTTCTCGATTTGCAGTAACAGGTGTTCACCGCTGCCACTGGGTTCGAAATTCAGCTGTTCATCAACCTGAAAATCAGCCGCTTGCACCCGGATCTCGGCCGTGGCTAGTGGTTTACCATACAGGTAAGCCAGCTCAGGAACCGTTACTCCCGACACAGCAACACCACGGCTTCAGCAGCGATACCTTCTTTGCGACCGACAAAGCCCAGTTTTTCCGTGGTGGTCGCCTTGACGTTAACCTGGCTCACCTCACATTGTAAGTCGGCAGCAATCAGTTGTCGCATTGCCAGAATATGCGGTGCCAGCTTCGGCGCCTGCGCCATCACGGTCAAATCCAGGTTACCGATGCGATAACCGCGCTGCTGTACCTCAGTAAAGACCCGTCGCAATAGAATTCGGCTATCGATACCTTTAAACGCGGCATCGGTGTCTGGAAAATGATGGCCAATATCACCCAGCGCCAATGCACCGAGTAAGGCATCAGCCAGGGCATGTAATACCACATCACCATCCGAATGCGCGACTAAGCCCTGTGGGTAATCGATTTTTAAACCACCCAGGGTCACCGGGCCATCCCCACCAAACGCATGCACATCAAAACCATGGCCAATTCGGATAGTCATTAACGATTTTGCTCCAGATAAAAAGCGGCCAGTTGCAAATCAGCTGGCCGGGTAATTTTTAAATTGTCACTGTGGCCTTCAACCAATAACACCGACTGCTGTGCCCACTCCATCGCCGAGGCTTCATCGGTTACGGCGACACCTGCCGCCAGCGCACCGCCAATCGCAGCAGTTAACAGCGCGGTTGGGAAAAACTGCGGTGTTAGTGCGTGCCAGAGATCCGTGCGATCGACAGTATGTTGTACCTGTTGCAGCCCCCGCTTCATCGTGTCCCGTACTGGTGTTGCCAGTATTCCGCCATGGCCGGCAGCCAGGCAGCGCTCAATTAACAGTTGGATATCGGCCCGGCGTACCAACGGACGTGCTGCGTCATGCACCAGCACCCAGGGATAACGTGCAGTATCGATTTGTTGCAACGCATTAAATACTGAGTGCACCCGCTCAGCACCACCTTCTACCCGGATAATCCGCGGGTCGGTTAAACCTGTTGCAGCGAAATAAGGATCGTCGGCACTCAGTGCCAGATAAAGTTGGCCAACACTTTCCAGACTTAATAGCGGCTGGACGCTATGTTCCAGCACTGTTTTACCATGTAAGCGTAAGTATTGTTTGGGTTTGTCAGCCTGCATCCGCTGGCCGACACCTGCGGCGGGGATCACTGCTGCTATCGCCGGGAAAGCCTGTACTGCCATTAAGGGTCCTGTGGAATTATCCGGAAAAACACTTCATCTTCGGCGATCAGACCAAGTTCATTGCGCGCCCGCTCTTCAATCGCTTCCAATCCTTGTCGTAAGTCATTGACGTCAGCCAGTAACATCCGGTTGCGCTTAATCAATTCCTGATTACTGGCCTGCTGGGTGGCGATTTCATCCTGCTGTCGCAAATAATCGGTAATACTCAGCTGGCCGAACCAGAGCCGGTATTGTAGTGCTGCCAGCAGCAACAATAGAAACAGAATAAGTATTCTCATGCGTCAGTTCTTTGCTTGGTCTGTGGCTATTATGCCGCCTGTCAGGGCGACTGCAAAGCCTTATATCTTGTTACTGTGTGGTCGGGCGAAGTTACGCCAGTTCAGGCGGCTGGCTAATAATAACTCGCGCAGCGTCAGCAATCGCGGCTCGGTTTTGCGGCGATTCAGCCACTGGTGGCCACAACAGGCGGCGGTCATCATGGTTTTATCCGGCTTGAGTAAAAAGCAGTGACTATTTTCCACTTGCAGCGGCATACCACTGTAACTAAACCAACCTGACTGATTACAATGCAACCGCTGTTGTTCCGGGTCGACTTCATCAACGCTATCCAGCCTAATTTGTTCCAGCGTTTTATCTTCGACATACACCGGCACAATTAAGCCGGGCTTGGCGGCTTTATGGTAGAAACGGACTATCGGCTCAGCTTGCTGTTTATTCGCCGGACATTGACTTAACTGCCGGCCATACCAGGAGGCATTCTGACTATCCAGCTGTAGCTCGTGTTGGTACCGTACTATACTGCTGGCAGCCCGCCTGATATAGAAGGGTAAACTGGCCAGGCGCTTTGGTAAGCTGGCAAGCTCCGCCGGCGCAATTTGTGACAGCCGCAGCAATTCGCGCTCATATAAAGCGTTACAGAGTTCAGTATAAGTCTGGTTATCCGGACTTACTTGCCAAAAATGTGGCTGGGCATCGGGTGTCATGGTCATAGCTGCGATGTTAGCCAATCGCTCAATTTTTGTAAAAGCCTAAATCGGTAAAATATCGCCGCTAAGTACGGGTTTTTGCTGAGCGCCTTGCATTAACCGAAACGGCTGCTGACCATTATCCAATAGCGCGCTGGTCAGCTGCGCTTGTCCGGGCAGATAAATGGCCGGCTAAGGTGCCAATAGCAGCGCCTTGTTGCGGACGCCCGCAGGCCGTAACAAGGCCCGGCGATAACTTTGCCATAATGAAAGATTCTCAGACACGATACTGGACGACTCCCACAGAAAAGGCTAGTTTAACGGCCTGAACCCTTTTTGCCAAAAGCTGCATGAATCGACGTCAATTTCTTACCGCGGCTGCCTGGACCCCGATCGTGGTGGTACTTGGCGCCAAACTTACCGCGACCATCCGGCCCTATCCGTTACAGCACTTACTGACACAATTACGGGCGCTGAAGCCTGACGCCTTGCGAAGTTCGGGCAGTTGGACTGTCAGCGAGATTTTGCAGCACTGCGCGCAAAGTATCCGCTATTCGATCAGCGGTTACCCGCAAGCCTATTCCGCGTTATTCCAAAATACTGCCGGCAAACTGGCACTCAATTTATTTGCTGCGACCGGCAGTATGCATCACCCACTGGATCAACCCATACCTGGCGCGCCGGCGTTAATCCCGGAACTACCGAATGATGTGGCACTGCATGAGCTGACTTTTGAGCTGCAACAATTTATCAACTGGCAAGGCCCGCTAGCACCGCATTTTGCCTATGGTAGCCTGACTAAGGCACAATATTACAGTGTGCACTATTTGCACTTGCAAAGTCTTTTGGCGGAGATTAGTTAAACTTTCACCCGGCTCTGACTTTTGCTAAACTAGCATCTGCCTGGGGACGACCCCAGTGCATTCTCTCATCCGGGGACGGCCCCATAACAAGAGGTTAGTGTTATGGCATGGCTTATTTTATTGCTCGCCGGCTTATTGGAAATCGTCTGGGCTGTTGGCCTGAAATATACGGCTGGTTTTACTAAACCCTGGCCCAGCATTATTACGCTGAGCGCGATGATCGCCAGTTTTGTATTACTGGGGCACGCCTTGCGTACCCTGCCACTCGGAGTAGCCTACTCAGTCTGGGTTGGTATCGGGGTTGTCGGTACGGTAATCTTTAGTGCCTGGCTGTTTGACGAAAGCTTAAGTTTGTTCAAAATTGTCAGTATTCTGCTGATCTTGCTTGGGATTGTCGGGCTAAAGTTGACTAGCTGAATCACCAGCTGTGGTCGCGCAGTTCAAACTCTGCTTCAGCTGCCCCCTTAGCCACAGGGTCACATTTGATCTGCGCCCGGAAGCCATACAAACTGTTCTCAGCCGGTTCCGAATGACCGGCTTTGTTCAGCAGTAAACTGACACTATGCTGACGATAGCGTCGCTGCGCGTTGTCCGGGCTGTATTGCTGACGTAAGCTATCAATTTGTTGCTCAGCCTGGCTTAAGCATTCCTCCGGTGAACCACCACCTTGATAGCGCCGTTGTAACACCAGCCAGTTTAATTCACCGCTAGCGTTAAACTGAACCTGTAACAGTTCCTGCAGCTCCGCACCTACCGCAGTGGCCGTGCATTGCTGTTTATCACATTGCACTCCCGCACGCAGAAATTGTGAATTCTTTTCTGTATTGTAACGCTGCTGCAGTAGATTGCGGACCAGCTGCTGCGTCATACCCAGTTGCAATCCCTCGATCTTAATCAGCGTTAGATCAACTTCGGCAATCATTCGCTGCTGCGAGTGGCCGATAACGGGCAGCAGCATCAATAGACAGAGCGAAATACCAAATACGAGTTTCATGGTGTGGCCTTAGGCAACAAGCAGAGATTTAGATTATAACAACTCCCTGCCGGCGTCTTGCTGCACTGGATCAAAAAGGGCCACCAATGTGGCCCTGTCACCGTCAATTACTGACCTTTAATTTCGCTGCGGCCTTTATAAGGCGCTTTCGCACCCAATTCCTGCTCAATCCGCAGTAACTGGTTGTACTTAGCAACCCGATCCGAGCGGCACAGTGAACCGGTTTTAATTTGACCGGCAGCGGTACCCACTGCTAAATCAGCGATAAAGGCATCCTCAGTTTCACCGCTACGGTGTGAAATTACCGCGGTAAAGCCGGCATCTTTAGCCATCTTGATGGCTGCCAGTGTCTCGGTCAGCGAGCCGATTTGGTTAAACTTGATCAGAATGGAGTTACCAATACCCTGCTCAATACCGCGGGTCAGGATCTTGGTGTTGGTGACAAACAAGTCATCGCCGACCAGCTGTACCTTGCTACCAATCTTGTTAGTCAGATCTTTCCAGCCATCCCAGTCTGACTCATCCAGACCATCTTCAATTGAGACGATCGGGAAGCGCTGTGTCAAACCAGCCAGGAAGTCGTTAAAACCATAGGAATCAAAACTCTTCCCTTCGCCGCCCAGCACGTACTTACCGTCTTTATAGAATTCAGAAGCCGCGCAGTCCAGCGCCAGCGTCACGTCTTTATCCATTTCGTAGCCTGCGGCTTTAACCGCTTCCACGATCACGGTCAGGGCTTCTTCGTTAGATTTCAGATCCGGGGCAAAACCACCTTCATCACCCACTGCGGTGTTCAGGCCACGTTTTTGCAGTTCTTTTTTCAGGCTGTGGAAGATTTCCGCCCCCATCCGCAAGGCTTCAGCGAACGTTTTGGCACCAACCGGCTGCACCATAAATTCCTGAATATCCACGTTGTTATCGGCATGCTCGCCACCATTGATAATATTCATCATCGGTACCGGCATGCTGTATACGCCAGGGGTACCGTTCAGATCGGCAATATGCTGGTACAACGGGATCTTTTTATCCGCAGCTGCCGCGCGGGCAACCGCAAGTGATACCGCCAGTATAGCGTTAGCACCCAGCTTAGATTTGCTCTCGGTACCATCCAGCTCAATCATCAGCTGGTCAATAGCCGCTTGCTGATAAGCATCTTTGCCGATTAGCGCGCTCTGGATTGGACCATTGATATTGGCCACGGCTTTGGTAACACCCTTGCCTAAATAACGGCTTTTATCGCCATCACGCAGCTCCAGCGCTTCACGTGAGCCGGTCGAGGCACCTGAAGGTGCGCAGCCGCGACCCATAGCACCACTGGCCAGATACACATCGGCCTCAACGGTTGGATTGCCGCGTGAATCCATAATCTCGCGGGCGATAATTTTGACAATTTCTGACATAGTCTTAAGTCCCCTGTTAAAAACTAAAAAGCCGTGCCTTACCGCACGGCTTCAGATCCGTTATACGCGTTGCTGTTTCTGATACTGATGCGCCGCAGCGACAAAGCTCTGAAACAGCGGGTGGCCGTCCCGTGGTGTCGAGTTAAATTCCGGGTGGAATTGCCCGGCGACAAACCAGGGGTGGGTAGGAATTTCGATCATCTCAACCAGCTGGTTATCCGCTGATAAGCCCGAAACCACCAGCCCGGCTTCTTCTAATTTTGGTCGTAAATGGTTATTCACTTCGTAGCGGTGGCGGTGCCGCTCCTGGATCACAGCTTTACCGTAAATCTCACGCGCCTTGGTCTTGTCTTTCAGATTACAGTTCTGACTGCCCAGGCGCATAGTCCCACCCAGATCAGATTCATCGGTGCGCACTTCCACTGAACCATCGGCATCACGCCATTCAGTGATCAAACCGACCACCGGATAAGGCGTAGCTTTGTTAAATTCGGTCGAGTGTGCACCCGGCATACCGGCAACATTGCGCGCATATTCAATCAGCGCAACCTGCATGCCCAGGCAAATCCCCAGGTAAGGTACCTTTTGTTCGCGGGCATATTTCGCTGCTAAAATCTTACCTTCAACACCACGCTCACCAAAACCGCCCGGCACCAGGATACCGTCGAGGCCCGCCAGCACTGCGGTGCCTTTGCTTTCGACATCCTGCGAGTCGATATATTTAATATTCACCGTTAAACGGTTTTTCAGACCAGCGTGGCCCAGCGCTTCATTTACTGACTTATAAGCATCCGGTAACTCAACATACTTACCAACCATACCAATAGTCACTTCGCCGGTTGGGTTCGATTCCTGATACAGCACTTGCTCCCACTCGGCCAAATCGGCCTGAGGGGCGTCGATATGGAAGCGACGGCAGACCAGATCGTCCAGGCTCTGTGACTTTAATAACGCCGGGATCTGATAAATGCTGGAGACGTCTTTTAATGAAATAACAGCTTTTTCTTCAACATTGGTAAAGAGCGCAATTTTCGCCTTTTCATTGTTGGGAATCGCACGATCAGAGCGGCAGACCAGAATATCGGGCTGGATCCCAATTGAACGCAGCTCTTTTACCGAGTGTTGGGTTGGCTTGGTTTTGATCTCACCGGCCGTGCCCAGATAAGGCACCAGCGTCAGGTGCATATAAAGCGTGCGCTCACGACCGACTTCGGTGCCAAGTTGCCGGATGGCTTCCAGGAAAGGTAAGGATTCAATATCGCCGACAGTGCCACCAATTTCGACAATGGCAATATCAAAGCCTTCTGCACCCTGTACCACACGGTGTTTAATTTCGTTGGTGATATGTGGAATGACCTGAATAGTCGCCCCCAGATAGTCACCACGACGCTCACGGCGCAGCACATCAGCGTAGATCCGGCCTTGAGTAAAGTTGTTCAGTTTACTCATTTTGGTACGGATAAAGCGCTCGTAGTGGCCTAAATCCAGATCGGTTTCGGCGCCATCTTCAGTCACGAACACTTCGCCGTGTTGAATAGGACTCATGGTGCCCGGGTCAACGTTGATATAAGGGTCCAGCTTCAGGATGGTCACCTTCAGGCCGCGGGCCTCTAAGATTGCCGCCAGCGACGCTGCTGCTATGCCTTTACCCAAAGATGAGACTACCCCACCCGTCACGAAGATATATCTTGTCGCCATAAGACCCCAGACACACAGTAAGAAAAATTAGACCAAACCACCATGCCAAAAGCGGTAATGCCAATACTGGCAACAGTACAGCTAAGGTAAAGAGAGTTTGGTATCAGGACGGGAGGAAAGTATAGCAAAGGGCAAGGCAGCGCTCAATCAAAAGCGCTGTAGTTTGCGGTTTATTCTAAGCCGGCTGCCAATACCAGCATTACTGGGGATCTTGTTTGACCTGTTGCCACAGCGCGTCCATATCTGCCAGATCACTGTCGGCCGGCGTTTTCCCCGCGGCTGCCAGCGCCTGTTCTACCGCGCGAAAGCGCCGTTCAAATTTGCTATTGGCCGCACGCAATACGGCTTCCGGATCCAGCTTGTGTTTACGCACCACATTGACCAGCGCAAACATGAGATCACCCAACTCTTCTGCCAGTTCGGGGCTATCGCTGGCAGTTTGCTCCACTTCGAGGATCTCTTCTTTAACTTTATCCCAGCAGCCCTGCACGTCCGGCCAGTCAAAACCAACATTGGCGCAGCGTTTTTGTAGCTTATTGGCCCGGCTTAATGCCGGCAAACTCTGCGGAATATTATCCAGCACACTGTGCTGGCCCTGCTGATGGCGCTCGGCACTTTTCAGCGCTTCCCAGTTCTGCAATACCTGCTCAGCGCTATTGGCATTCACAGCGCCTGCAGCATCAGCAAATACATGTGGATGCCGCCGCTCAAGCTTAGTGCTGATACTGTCGACTACATCATTAAACTGAAAATGGCCATCTTCTTTGGCCAGCTGGGCATAAAACACCACCTGAAACAGCAAATCACCGAGTTCATCTTTTAGCTCAGTAAAGCTTTGCCGGTTAATGGCATCGGCGACTTCGTAGGCCTCTTCCAGAGTGTAGGGCACAATGCTGGCGTAGTTTTGCTTTAGATCCCACGGACAGCCCCGTTCAGGGTCGCGCAGGGTGCTCATAATATCCAGTAAGCGTTGTATCGGTGCTGCCACAAAAATTCCTAATGATGAAAGCGTTTGGCTTCAATAACATCGTCAATCTGACTGATTTTACTCAGCAGTTTATTCAGCGAGTCCAGATTATACAGCTCCATCGTCATATTGATGACCGCCGTTTGCTCTTTAATATCCGAACTGCTGCTCATCTTAGTGACGTTAGCTTTTTCATTCGCCAGGATGCTGGTGATGTCTCGCAACAAGCCATTACGGTCATGCGCGACGATACGGATATCCACTTCATAGCCGGAGGCATACTTATCGCCCCAGGTGGCTTCGACCACCCGCTCAGGCTGGGCGTCCTGCAGCAGTTTAAACTGTTCACAGTCATCGCGGTGAATGGCGATACCGCGGCCCTGAGTGATATAGCCGATAATGGCATCGCCCGGCAGCGGATGACAGCAACCGGCCATATGGCTCAGTAAGTTACCGACGCCTTGCACTATCACATCACTCTTGGCTTTGTTTTGTGACAGTGGCTTGGTTTTCAAGCGTGGGTCAATTTCCGGCAACTCATGCTTGGGTTGCTGGCTTTGAATAAAGTGCACCACCTGGGTGACCTTGATCTCTCCGCCACCAATGCCGACCAGTAACTCGTCCATGCTATTCACATTAAAGCGAGCAATAACTTTCGTCGGATGCTCCAGCACCAGATTAAGTCGCGATAATTCAGCATCCAACAACTCGCGGCCGGCTGCCAGATTTTTATCACGATCCTGTAACCGGAACCAGTATTGTACCTTCGAGCGGGCGCGGCTCGATTTCAGATAGCCCAAATTCGGGTTTAGCCAGTCACGACTCGGGTTAGGTTCGCGGCCAGTTAAAATTTCAACCTGATCGCCGGTTTTTAGCTGATAAGTAAAGGGTACAATGCGGCCGGAGATTTTGGCGCCAATACAGCGATGCCCGACGTTAGAATGGATATAGTAAGCAAAATCCAGCGGCGTTGATCCCATTGGCAAATCAACAATGTCACCCTTGGGGGTAAACACATAGACCCGATCTTCAATCACCTGATTACGTAGTTCTTCTACCAGATCCGTGCCTTCTGCCAGATCTTCCTGCCATTGCAGCAACTTACGTAACCAACCTATTTTTTCATCGTTAGCGGCAGTACGACCAGCCGTGGCGCCCTCTTTGTAACGCCAGTGTGCTGCCACTCCCAGCTCAGCATCTTCGTGCATCTGCCGGGTGCGGATCTGAATTTCAATCGGCCGGCCCTGTGGTCCCAATACCACGGTGTGGATCGACTGATAACCATTTTGTTTTGGTGTGGCGATGTAGTCGTCAAATTCTTTTGGCAGATGGCGCCAGCTAGTATGCACTAACCCGAGTGCAGCATAACAATCCTGAACCCGTTCGGTAACAATCCGCACGGCCCGGATATCGTACAGCTGATCAAAAGACAGCTGCTTCTTCTGCATCTTTTTCCAGATACTGAAAATATGCTTTGGCCGGCCATACACTTCGGCTTGTAAATTGGCATCCTGCATTTTTTGCCGTACGCTGGCAACGAACTCCTGCATATACTGCTCGCGATCCAGGCGCCGCTCTTCCAGCAGGCTGGCGATTTGCTTATAGGTTTGCGGATGCAGATAACGGAACGCCAGATCTTCCAACTCCCACTTTAACTGACCAATTCCCAGCCGGTTGGCCAGCGGCGCGAAGATGGCATTGGTCTCTTTCGCCGCCAATACCCGGGTTTCTTCATCCGCATTTTTGACATCACGTAAATAACAGATTTGCGCAGCCAGTTTAATCACCACGGCCCGCACGTCTTCGACCATCGCCAACAACATCCGGCGTAGCGTATCCGCTTGCTGACCATCGTTATTCTGACGCACACTCAACGGAATGGTGCGGATCGCAGCCATCTGCTGCACCGACGTTAACAAACCTGATACTGCAGGGTTAACCTGATCTTCAATCGTCGGTAAGCTCAGTAAATTGGCTTCAAAAACCGGAAATAATAAGGCCGCAACCAGAGAGTCCTGATCCATACGCAACTCTGCCAGGATCTCAACCATATCCCAACCGGTACGCACTTGCGGATTATCATCATCCAGCTGTAATTGTTTCAACCAGGTCGCAGTGTCGAGCAGCGATTCAATCTTTTTTTCCGTCAAGCCCAGCGAGCACAACCACTCAAAGGTTTCGCCACCGTGATAACCATGACTGTGTGACTGACGTACCCTGACCATGTTTTTTCCTCTGCTAGTGCCCCGGCGAGTCTCAGGCTATTGACGACTGAACAACGCCATAAGTTCCAAATGCGCGGTATGCGGAAACATATCTACCCCAGCCAGTTTTTGCAACTGATAGCCGGCTGCCAGCAGCACCTTCGCATCGCGGGCGAAGGTAGCCGGGTTACAGGAGACGTACAATATCTGTGCCGGTTTCAGTACCAATAGCTGTTTTACTGCCCCCTCAGCACCGGCACGGGCCGGATCTAACAGCACTTTTTGATAGATTGGCTGGTTCCAGGCGGTTTTGCCCCAGGGAAGATGTAAATCGGCTTGCCAGAAATGCACATTTTGCAGCTGATTTAATTGCGCATTCTCAGTAGCCTGTTGCACCATTTTGGACAAGCCTTCCACGCCATGCACTAATTTAGCACTTTTCGCCAGCGCCAGACTAAAGTTACCCATGCCGGCATACAGATCGAGAATCGTATCTTCGGCGGTCGGAGCCAGCCAGGCGACAGCCTGACTGACCAGTAACTGATTGACGTCAGTGTTAACCTGAATAAAATCATCGGCGGCAAACTCTAAGCTAATTCCCTGCTCTGCCAGGGTATAGCGCAGTGGCTGGTCGGCATGTTGCCAGCTGGTAAATTTTCCTGGCTCAGCTTCACCATACCAGCTGGCATCTGGCCAAACGCTGACAAAGGCTTGTTGCTCAGCTGCCGTCAAGGCGGCAACATGGCGGATCACCACAACAGGCTGCTCGTCGGCCAGAATCACTTCAGCGTGCGTCACAGACTCGGGCCGACTTAACCTTGGCACAACCTGTTTTAAGGTGGCAAAAATAGGCTGTAGCGGCGCTGCCAACACATCACAATGTGTTACCTCAGCCAGTTGCTTACTGCCTGCCTGGCGAAAACCCACGGTAAGTTGACGTTGCTTTTTGTCATACCACAGCCCGATGCGCGCTTTGCGCCGGTAATGTCGGTCAGCGGCACTTAGCATTGGCTGCCAGGGTAAAGTCTGCACGCCTAACTGATGACACAGTAGCGCCTGTACTCCTTGCTGCTTATATAAGCGCTGTTGCTCCGCGCTCAGGTATTGCAGCTGACAACCACCACAGCGCGTGAAACTCGGACAAAAAGGTTCAACCCGCTGCGCGCTCTGTTGAAGCACTTTCACTGTACGGGCTTTTAAATAATCGGCTTTATCTTCAGTAACACTGGCCAGCACCTGCTCTCCCGGCAGGGCACCACTGACAAAGGCAATTTTTTGCTGATAACGGCTGATGCCGTTAGCTTCATAGTCCAGATTGTCGATTTGCAACTTAATTTGCTGGCCAAGGCGGCTTGGTTTCGCTTTGGCTTTATACAGGCTTACCATCTTATGGGGTCTTATAGGTTTTTCGCGTTCGATATGTCATTATGACACGGCGGAGCTGAATTGTAATAAATGCGAACTGCCAATGCCGAAAATAGGTTTACGCCTCTGGTTAATTTTATCTGTCGTGCTGCCAACATTACTGGTTGGCAGTGTGTTGGGTTTCTATTTTAATTACCAACAACAGCAGGAAATGCAGCGTCATTTACGTGAGCATGCGGCCAATATCGCCTTACCGCTGGCGATCAGCAGCCAACAGTTACTGCCACAACAGCAAAGCCGGGGCGTACAATTACTGCTGGAACACGCTCACCGTCTGAATTCACCTCAGGTTATCAGTATTTCACTGTTTAACGCTGATGGTCAGCTACTCTATACCAGTAACAGTCAACAAGACTTGAGCAACGAGTCCATACATCAACAGCGTCCGGATAATGTCCAGATCACCTATCACAACCTGCCGGATAAACTGCTGGTTTATCAGCCGCTGTTAAAGACCAATCCGTTATTAGACGAAGAGCCGGGCTATTTGTTACTGGCGATGCAACAAGCGCCGGTAGCGCTGCAACAGCAGATCAATATGCTGCATACCACGCTATTGGTTGGCGGCATTGTGCTATTGGCTGTCGTATTAGCTTTACTGATGGTGCAAAAACAGCTCGGTGCCCAACGTTGCTTAAAGCGTCAGCTCCAACAATTACTGGATGGCGAATACCGGTTGCGGCATTACCCGTTGGGGATTTTAGAGCTGGAACAATTGCAGCACAGCATGTTGTTATTAGCAAAGCGCCTGAGTACCCTTGAACAGGAGATGCAACAAAATATTGAGCAGGTGACCAGCGATTTACAGCAGAGTATGGAGCAGCTGGAAATCCAGAATATTCAACTGGAATTTGCCAAGCGCAAGGCGCTGGATGATAACCGCCAAAAGTCAGATTTTCTGGCCAAAATGAGTCATGAATTGCGTACGCCACTGAATGCGGTAATCGGCTTTACCCGCCAGCTGTTAAAAACGCCGCTGACGCCCAATCAGGGCGACTACCTGCATACGATTCAAAAATCGGCTAACAGCCTGTTGAATCTGGTCAATGATGTACTAGATTTTTCAAGGCTGGAAGAGGGACGAATGGCGATTAACCCGGAGCCGGTGTCGCTACGAGATCTGTTTAATGATGCAGTCGAGCTGTTAGCGGCTAACGCTTTTGATAAACAACTGGAGTTGGTGTTGCTGTTTGAGCCCGGTTGCCCGGATGATGTGGTGGTTGACCCGGCCCGCCTGACTCAGGTGCTAATGAATATTGCGGGTAACGCCATCAAATTTACCGAGCACGGCAGTGTGGTGATCCGCGTCAGTGCCACCGCCCTGTCGGAAGAGCAGTTCAATTTACATATTTCGGTCAAAGACACCGGTCGGGGTATCAGTGAAGATAAGCAGAGTCGTTTGTTTGACGGTGTGACTATTACTGAACAACATGATCAACAAAGTGGTTCCGGCCTCGGGTTGTTAATCAGTAAACGGCTGGTGCAAGCGATGCAGGGCAATATCGGCTTCGACAGTAAACTGGGTGAAGGCTCTACTTTCTGGTTCACCCTGAAATGTCTGAAGCACCCTATTACCGTGGCCGAGGCGCTGCCGCTGGCTCAGCTGGAAAATAAAACCGTGCTGTACTTTGAACCACAGCAATACTCGCGTGAAGCCACCTTGCAATTACTGAACAGCTGGGGCATGCAGGTTACAGCTTGTGCGACCAAAGGGCAGTTACAGCAAGCGGTGAATCGTGAGCAACACTATGATATCGGCCTGATTGGCCGGGCTGTTGCCATCAATCAGGTAAATGAAATTATTGCTCTGGTGCAGCAGTTACGGCAGCCTTGCCGGTATGTTTACCTGCTGGTCAATACCTTGTCACCCAACCTGCGTGAAGTCTTGCTGAGCTCAGGCGCAGCAGCGTGTTTACCCAAACCGGCACATTTGCGTAAACTGGCGCTGGCTTTAGCTCAACCTTATAGCTTGCCAACGCCATCTGGTCCGGCAAAAGAACTGATGCTACGTGGCGCCCTGCGGGTGCTGACGGTAGATGACAACGAAGCCAATTTGAAGTTAATTAATACCTTACTGCGCGAACGGGTGCAGGAACTCGACTCGGCACGTGATGGCGCTGAAGCCTGGCAAAAAACCACCCAGCACGTCTACGACATTATCTTTATGGATATTAATATGCCGGTGATGGACGGGATTACCGCCTGCCAGCGCATCCGCCAAAGTTCGTTAAACGAACACACACCAATTATCGCGGTAACGGCCCATGCGATGGATGGTGAGCGCGCTCGCTTACTCAGTCTGGGTTTTAATGAATTCTTAACCAAGCCACTTGATGAACAAATGCTGCACTTTACGCTACAGGAGTTCTGTCAGCTGACCCGCAACCAGGCTCCAGCGTTAAAGATTGCCCCCCAAGCCGTGCCACTGATCGATTGGGAAGCAGCCTTGATGCGTGCAGCAGGCAAAGCCGATTTGGCACAGGAGATGCTTCAGCTGTTAGTACAATCTCTGCCACAAGCCGAACAGCAGATTGAACAGGCGCTTACCGATAATGACCAGCAGCTATTGTTGCACGCGCTGCATAAACTACATGGCGCCTGTTGTTATACCGGTGTGCCGCGCCTGAAAAATCTATTGGAAGCGTTGGAAACGCAGCTGAAAAAAGGTTTGGCTATCAAGTCGTTAGCACCGGAATTATCAGAGCTGGAGGATGTACTAGGCCAGCTAAAATCCGCCAATATTACATCGCCCCCCGCTCAGGCCTCCAGTACCACTGTTGCACAGGCATAGGCCTGCTCATCACTGATACTAAGCCAGAGTGCAGTAACCCCCAGCTCTGCTGCCAATTCGGCAGCGCGGCCACTGAGAAAGAGCTCTGGCTTACCCTGGGCGTCATTGCGCACTTCAAAGTGCTGGAACGAAATACCACGACCAATGCCAGTACCCAGCGCTTTTGCCGCTGCTTCTTTTGCCGCAAAACGTTTGGCAAAATAGCGTTCTGGCTGATTTAACTCAGCAAAGCATTGCTGTTCAAAGGGCGTAAGTACCCGTTCGATCAACCGTGGGCTTTTTTGCAGACTAGTGGCAATCCGCTCAATTGCTACGATATCCGTTCCCAGGCCGCGGATCGGCATTAGCGGCGCGCCTCAACCATCAGCCGCTTCATTTCAGATACGGCTGGCCCTAAGCCACTAAATAGTGCCCGGGCAATAATTGCATGGCCGATATTCAGCTCGTACATTTGTGGAATAGCGGCGATCGGCTGCACATTGTGGTAGTGCAGGCCATGGCCGGCATTAACGGTAATGCCGAGTGAGCTGGCATAGGCGGCAGCCTCTGCAATCCGCTTTAATTCAGCTTGCTGTACCGCACCACTGGTTTCGGCATAGTGGCCGGTATGTATTTCAATAAAGGGTGCACCGACTTCTGCCGCCGCATCAATTTGTTTTTTATCCGCGTCGATAAATAATGACACCAGAATGTTGTCAGCTTGTAATTGCTGCACGGCAGCACGGATTTTACTGAGCTGACCAGCCACTTCCAACCCGCCTTCAGTCGTTAACTCTTCGCGCTTCTCCGGTACCAGACAGCTAAAATGAGGTTTTAATTTGCCGGCAATACCGAGCATTTCTTCGGTCACCGCCATCTCAAAATTCAGCCGGGTACCGATAGTTTCGCGCAAAATAAACACATCGCGGTCAATAATATGCCGCCGATCTTCCCGTAAATGCACCGTGATACCATCGGCACCGGCCTGCTCAGCCATTAACGCGGCATGTACCGGCTCGGGATAAGCCGTACCACGGGCGTTACGCACCGTTGCGATATGGTCGATATTTACGCCAAGATAGATTGCAGTCATTCTTCACTCCGAGAGGTAGCCACGGGCGTCTTGAACTGTTGAAACAACGCCCGGCTGGTTAAAGGTTTGTCGCCAAGCAGCGGCGCTAATAGCTGCCGGCTTAACTGCTTAGCGACTTTCAAAGTTATTGCTTGTTGCCAGTCTGCAGCGGCAATCGCTAATAAAGCGCTACCCGGCCAACCCTGTTCGCTGGCGACCAAGCCTTGCTCTGACACCAAGCGATAATAAGCGCTGGCGGTTAAGGGTGCCGCGTGCGCATCCAGCGCCAGCTCGGGCAGTTGCCCTAATTCGGCCAGCAGTGCAAATTCAAATTGCCGTAACACCACTTCCAGGCTGTTATCGGTGTTATTCCGCGCCAGTTGCTGCAAGGTACGCTGATAGAGCTGAAACAGATTGTCTGAGCCCAGATCTGCTGGCCACAGCCGGCACAGTAGCTCATTCAGGTAGAGGGCGCTAAACAGGACCCGGCCATTGAAAGGGTAAGCACTGGCCTGTTCCTCCAGTTGCAACACTGTTTTCAGGTTACTTCGACCGCTCAGGCTGATTAAATAGGCTTGGAAAGGTTGTAACGCCCGATGTTGTTTACCGCTACGCCGCCGGACAACGGCACTGATCCGCCCCAACTCCGGCAACAATAATTGCAGCAATAACTTATTTTCCTGGTAAGGACGGCTGTGCAAGATATAAGCAGGCACCAGGCTAGCGTCCATAATTGCATTAATCTTCGCCGTAACCCAGACTACGCAGGGCGCGCTCATCGTCTGCCCAGCCGGTTTTCACTTTAACCCAAATTTGCAGAAATACCGGAGCCTCTAACATCGCAGCCATATCCAGTCTGGCTTCAGTGGCAATTTGCTTTAAGCGCTCGCCTTTATTGCCAATTACCATCCGCTTTTGACTTTCCCGCTCGACCAGCACCAAGGCGGCGATATGAAAGTGCTTTTCTTCCCACTTAAAGCGTTCAATTTCTACGGTAACCGCATACGGCAGTTCATCACCGAGAAAGCGCATCAGTTTTTCGCGGACGATTTCGGCAGCCATAAAGCGTTGCGAACGGTCCGTGACGTAATCGTCCGGAAATAAAAACTCGCAGGGTGGCAGGTGTTGCTGCACGACTTTGCGCAGCGCTGCAACGTTATCGCCGCTTTCAGCGGACAACGGCACCACATCCAGAAAATCCAGTTGACTGCCCAGCCACTGTAAGTGCGGTAGTAACTCGGCTTTATCTTTATACAGGTCAACTTTATTCACTACCAGGATCACTGGCTTCTTGGACGCAATCAGCTTGTTTAACACCATCTGATCATCTTCATGCCAGCGGGTCCCTTCTACCACGAACAATACAAACTCGACGTCCAGGATCGAGGTTGCCGCCGCCTTGTTCATCAAACGGTTGATTGCGCGTTTTTCATCGATATGCAAGCCCGGCGTATCAACGAATACCGCTTGGTACTGTGCTTCGGTATCAATACCCACAATGCGGTGGCGGGTGGTTTGTGGTTTCTTTGAGGTGATACTAACCTTTTGCCCCACCAGCTTATTCAGCAGCGTCGATTTACCGACATTCGGGCGGCCAACAATGGCCACCAGGCCAGCAAAAGTAGAAGGACTAACGGTCATGTTTTAACTGTTCCAAAGCCAGCGCAGCAGCATCCTGCTCCGCTTTGCGCCGGGATGACCCGGTCGCGGTAATAGGAGCCTTCCCCGGCACAGTACAGCGCACGGTAAAGGTTTGTTGATGCGCTTCACCCGCGGTGGCAATCACATCGTAAGCGGGTAACGGCAGGCGCAACCCTTGCAGATATTCCTGCAACTGGGTTTTTGAGTCTTTTTGCTGGCCCGGCGCTATCTCTTGTAGCCGCGGTCCAAACCATTCCAGGATCCGACTCTTGCAAGCGTCCATGCCACTATCCAGATAGATGGCACCTAAAATGGCCTCCAGAGCATCAGCCAGAATCGACTCGCGACGATAGCCACCGCTTTTTAACTCACCTGGCCCTAAACGCAAAAAGTCTGACAGACCTAGCTCCTGCGCAATCGAAGCCAGAGTGACACCTTTTACCAAGGCAGAACGCATCCGGGTCAGATCCCCTTCCCGGGTTTGCGGAAAACGGGCAAACAAAGCTTCTGCAATAATCAAACCGAGCAGCGCATCGCCCAGAAACTCCAAGCGTTCATTGTGCTGGCCTTTGCAACTTCGATGCGTCAGCGCCTGTTCCAGTAAACTTATGTGCTGGAACTGATAGCCAAGTTTTTTCATCAGTGGGCTTAACGTTTTTTGCATCATCAGGCTTACCGGATCGGCCCCAGACGTTCAAAGCGCACCCCGACCGGAACCCAGCCTGGCACCCAACTATTCGGATCTTCAGTAAACTCAAAACTCATCCAGATAAAGACGGCCTTACCCACCAGATTATCTGCGGGTACAAAGCCCCAGAACCGGCTATCAATGCTGTTATCGCGATTATCACCGAGGACAAAGTAATGACCTTCCGGCACAATAAATTCTTCAATGTCAGTGCCACGCTGGCGGAAGTAATTGCGGAAGTCTTCCGGTTTCATCGGAGTCGTCAGAACCTGATGGCTGACTTCACCGAGCTGTTCCTGATAACGGCGCTGCGGCATCGGGCCTAAAAAGAACTCACCTTCGTCCTGAAACGTCATCGGCACGGCAACCAGTTCACCGCAGCCTGGCTGTACTGGTTCAGCACAACCCTGAGCGATAAATAGCTGTTTATTCTGGTACACAATCCGATCACCCGGCAAACCGACGACACGTTTAATATAGTCAATTTTTGGATTCAGTGGATACTTGAACACCGCAACATCGCCCCGCTCTGGCGTGGCATTGTGATACAGCGTTTTACGCCAGACCGGGTCTTTAACGTCATAAGCGTACTTTTCTACCAGAATAAAGTCGCCCACTAACAACGTTGGCATCATCGAACCGGATGGAATTTGAAATGGCTCATACAAAAAAGATCGCAGCAGGGTAATGGCTGCCACTAGCGGAAACAGCGACTTGGCCGTTTCAATAATTGCCGGCTCTTTCAGCAATTCTTGTTCCGCTTCCGGTGGCAGGTTGCCTTTGGCCGCTTGCCGCGCCTGCTCTAATAACTGTTTACGCCGTGGTGCCAGATAATATTTATCCAGCAACCACAACAAACCAAAACTTAGCGTAAGCAGTACTAATAAAATTGCAAAATAGCCAGCCATTAAAGGTCCTTGTTATTTTCCGACTTTAAGAATCGCCAGGAAGGCCTCTTGCGGTACTTCAACGTTACCGACCTGCTTCATGCGTTTCTTACCTTCTTTCTGCTTTTGCAGCAGCTTTTTCTTCCGGCTTACATCACCACCGTAACACTTCGCCAATACGTTTTTCCGCAGCTGTTTCACGGTGGTGCGGGCGATAACGTGGTTACCAATAGCGGCCTGAATCGCAATATCGAACATCTGGCGCGGGATCAGCTCTTTCAGTTTTTCTGCCAGCTCGCGGCCACGGCTCTGCGCGAAGTCGATATGGCTGATAATCGCCAGCGCATCAACCCGCTCGCCGTTAATCAGGATATCTACCCGCTGCATGTTCGAGGTTTGGAAGCGTTTAAAACTGTAATCCAATGAGGCATAACCTCGGCTGGTTGATTTCAGACGGTCAAAGAAGTCCATCACCACTTCCGCCATTGGCAGTTCATACACCACTGCCACCTGGCGACCGTGATAACTCATATTGACCTGGGTACCGCGTTTCTCGATACACAGCGTAATAACGTTACCAAGATATTCCTGCGGTACCAGAATATGCGCTTCCACGATAGGTTCGCGAATTTCATCGATGTCATTTAGCGCTGGCAAGGCGCTGGGGTTATCCACCATCACCACTTCACCGTTCTTTTTCACCACTTCGTAGACTACCGTCGGTGCCGTGGTGATCAGATCCAGATCGTATTCACGCTCCAGCCGTTCCTGAATAATTTCCATGTGCAGCATACCCAGGAAACCAATGCGGAAACCAAAGCCCAGCGCACCAGAGTTTTCCGGTTCATAGAATAACGATGAGTCATTCAGACTTAGCTTAGCCAGTGCATCCCGAAAATCTTCGTAATCATCACTGGAAACCGGAAAGACGCCGGCGTATACCTGCGGTTTAATCCGTTTAAAACCTGGCAGTGGTTTGTCGGCGCTATTTTTGGCCAGCGTCAGGGTGTCACCAACCGGCGCACCTTTAATTTCTTTGATACCAGCAATCACAAAGCCTACTTCACCGGTTTTCAGCTCACCGGTATTAGTGGCTTTCGGGCTGAACACACCCACCTTGTCTACCTCATAGGTTTGACCGGTCGACATCACTTTGATTTTATCTTTAGCTTTGATACTGCCGTGCTTGACCCGCACCAGAGATACCACACCCTGATAGGAGTCAAACCAGGAGTCAATAATCAAAGCTTGAGTCGGCGCTTCAGGCTCACCCTCTGGTGGTGGGATCTTCTTAACGATCGTTTCCAGCACATCCTTGATCCCCAGACCGGTTTTCGCAGAGCACTGTACTGCTCCTAACGCTTCGATACCGATAATATCTTCAATTTCTTCTGATACCCGATCCGGATCCGCTTGCGGTAAATCGATTTTGTTTAATACCGGCAACACTTCGAGATTCATCTCCAGCGCGGTATAGCAATTGGCTACGGTTTGCGCTTCTACGCCCTGCCCTGCATCGACTACCAGCAACGCACCTTCACAAGCAGCCAGCGAGCGGCTAACTTCATAAGTAAAGTCAACGTGGCCCGGTGTATCGATAAAATTCAGCTGGTAGGTGTTACCGTCATCAGCCCGATAATGCAGGGTAACGCTTTGCGCTTTAATGGTAATACCGCGCTCGCGCTCCAGATCCATCGAATCCAGCACCTGCTGTTGCATCTCGCGATCACTAAGACCACCACAGTATTGAATTAACCGATCTGACAGCGTCGATTTACCATGGTCGATATGGGCGATAATAGAAAAGTTTCTGATATGGTCGAGTTTAGGCATCTTATCCGCAAAAAAACTGAGTGCACGGCCACCGGCTCCGGGCCTCTTGGGCCTGTCGACAATTGGAGACAATGCGGGTTAGTACTGAAATTAGCGCGAATTGTACTCTATCCGGCTGCCGCTTGCTATGTTTGTTGCTGCAAGCGCTGGATAGTTGTTAGTCACTTCGTACCGTTAGCTGCGGCAATACCTGCAGGATTTGCACCGACTCCAGGTGCTGTAACCGTTGGTCGTAGTGTTTGGCCAGCCGAAAACCGCTGTACAGCGCTATTACGGCAGCCAACAGCAACCAGACTTCAGTGAGTTGCCACAGCGTATGTAACAGCGTGACACTGGCGATCATTAATAGTAGTGGTAACAAATAGACCAGCAGTGCCGCCGTCACTAATCCCTGTTCTGCTACGCCAATCCTAACCTGCTCACCGGGCAATAACGGCAAAGCACTTTTCACAAAGAAACGACGCTGACGCGGCGTTAAGGTCTTGGCAACGATACCTGTTCCACAATCGCCGCTGGCATGACAGCTATTACAGCTGCCAGCCGGTGTCGTAGTCAACCAGACTCCATCGCTCTCGGTCGCTACCACTGTCGCAATTTCTTCAACCATAATAGACCTACTGCTGGCTGACCGAGGCAGCCAGGCGCTGCGCGGTTTCTACTTTTACCGGACCGATGACGGTGACATCCTGAGCCGGGCCGGATTGCACATAAATCGTCAGGGCACCATCACGGTACGCCTGCTCTGGCAGGCGATGTCCGGGTTGCACAAAGACTGAAATATGATGTAAACCATCACTCAGCAACCAATAGCTCTGGATCTCCGGCTGCAACTGCGGTATTTGTACCGGATCAGCTACTACCTGATAGCCATCAGGCAGCCAGTTTAACCGGTGCAGGGTATTGACTGCCGGTGAGTATTGCGTTGTCGATGAATCAGGCAATTCAATCTGTAAAAGCTGCAGTAAAGTGTCAGGTATGTCAGCCGTCATCCGCAGATGCGTGACCTGCCAGATTTCCAGCGCCAGATTCTGGGTGCCGTTTTGCTCAGCTATGGTATCAATACGCAATGGAAAACCGGTTTCAGCATCGACCCACAACCAGTAGTGATAACGTTCTGCGGAGGTTGCCGACAAGCGCAATAGCTGGGCGCTGCGCCCATCGACCATCGATGCACTGCCCAGCACCGCATTGTAGAGTTGCCGCAAGCGGGACGGCGGCTGATACAACAATGCAGGGAGTTCTTTTATATTCTGGCTATGAGTAACCAATGAGGGACGCTCGCTAAGCAGATAATATACCTGCTCATTACGGCGTAGGATGTCTACCCCTTCGGCAAACATCGGAATCAAGTGCTCAATTTCAGCATCCTGCTCCCGCCCGTGCAACCAGCGGTATGACTCGACCTGGTTGCCTTTGAGGATGACAAAAGACGTATCGAAGTTACGTTGACGGACGCTCTGCTGCACCCGCTCTAACAGTGCCCAGCCTGCTTCATCGGCCCGAAGTGGCAGGGCAATTAACAACAAGGCGCTACAACAAAGGCCGACCAGCAGTTTCATCATCAGGGCTCGCGTTTTTCCTGTTCTGGTTCAGTGGTCTGCTCTACTAAGCGTACTTGTTGACGATGTGCCTGTAACAAGGCTTGTAACCGACGTTGCTGTTCCAGCATGGCTTGTTGTTCCTGTTCGGCAAACCGGCTTTCAACTGACGTCTGGCTTAAGCTAACCGGCGTCGCAAAACCCGCTACCGGCCGGGTTTGCAGCACGGGCGATGGCAGGTTAAATTCCTGCTCCAACGGCTGTTGGTACTGCTGCACGCCAAAGACTGCAACCAGCGCCACACCTGCGGCGATGGCGCCTTGCGCTGCTGGTTTTAACCACTGCGCATTAGCCGCCTGTTGCCAGCTTTGTTTAATACGACTGAGTAAGCCGGCCTGCGATTGGAGTTGATAAGTCGTCTCCTGCTCTAACTGCACGGCAAATTGCGCAGTAAAATCAACAGGCAACACACTGTCTGCTTCGTTGCGCATCACAGCGCCGATCAACTGATAGCGTTCCAGGGTTTTCTGCTGTTCAGGCTGCTGCAGCAGTGTATCGAGCTGCGCGGCCGTTAACGGCTGATTATCTGCGGCTTGTGACAGCCACTCCTGCTTTTCTGACAACATAAAGGTTCCTGTCAACTTACGTGCTTGGCTTCGCCTAACCCACCAAGGGTTTGAGCTGGGCGTCTATCGCTTCTCGAGCCCGGAAAATCCGACTGCGTACTGTACCAATCGGACAATCCATCACTTCTGCGATCTCTTCGTAGCTTAACCCTTCAAGTTCACGCAGCGTAATAGCAGTGCGTAACTCGTCCGGTAATTTTTCAATAGTCCCGAACACCACATGGCGGATTTCTTCCGACAACAACAACCGCTCCGGAGAATCCTGCTCTTTCAGGGCATCGCTACCCTCAAAATATTCTGCCTCTTCGGCATCCACATCACTGGCCGGCGGCTTACGATTATTTGCCACCAGATAGTTTTTGGCGCTATTTACCGCAATACGATACAACCAGGTATAAAATGCACTCTCACCTCGAAAGCCCGGGATAGCGCGATAGGCTTTAATAAAGGCTTCCTGTGCGACATCAGCAACATCTCCGTGGTTAGAGACATAACGCGAAATTAAGTTCGCAATCCGGTGCTGATATTTTTTCACCAGCACGTTAAAAGCGGCTTTATCCCCTTGTTGTACACGCTGGACAATCTGCCAATCTAATTCTTGCTCGCTCATTCTTTGAGCCTGCCCCTATAATGCATTAGGTATTGTTCACGAGTGGCGCCAGTCAAGCGTACTGATTATGACTGCAAGCTGAATAAATAGTTCTGCTTAATATGACAAAAAGGCTAGAATAACCTGATCCCAAGCCGCTGACTGCGGGTAGAACCGGCTGTTTCTGCACATTTTTCAAAGCCATCAATAAAGAGTTAAGTGTATCGTATGACACAGGCAAATGAACATCTTTGTGACGTTTTAATTATTGGTAGCGGCGCTGCAGGGTTATCGCTGGCCATTCAATTAGCAGAGCACTGTAAAGTGCTGGTATTGAGTAAAGGCCCACTGCGGGAGGGTTCAACGCTGTATGCCCAGGGCGGTATTGCCGCGGTGTTTGATGAAAACGACAGTATTGCCTCCCATGTCAATGATACGCTGATTGCCGGTGCCGGCCTGTGCGACCAACAAGCCGTGGAATTTACCGCCGCCCATGCTAAAGCTGCGATGGAATGGTTAATTGCTCAGGGGGTGCCGTTCGATCAATATCAGGACAGTGATGGTAGTATGAAATACCATCTGACGCGCGAGGGCGGTCATAGCCACCGCCGCATTCTGCATGCAGCTGATGCCACCGGGCGAGCCGTGCAGATTACTCTGGTTGAACAGGTCAAACAGCATTCCAATATTACCTTACTGGAAAATTTTAACGCTATCGATTTGGTTACCGGTAAAAAACTGGGCTTGGATCCAAACCGCTGCTACGGCGCCTATGTCTGGAATAAAACGGCGGCCCGGGTGGAAACGGTACGGGCCCAGGCGGTTGCATTAGCGACCGGCGGTGCCAGCAAGGTTTATCTTTATACCAGCAATCCCGATGTTGCCAGTGGTGATGGTATTGCGATGGCCTGGCGCGCCGGTTGTCGTGTTGCCAATATGGAATTTAACCAGTTTCATCCGACCAGTCTGTACCATCCGGCAGCACCGAATTTTCTGATTACCGAAGCGATGCGTGGCGAAGGTGCCTATTTAAAACGTCCGGATGGCAGCCGCTTTATGCCGGATTTTGATCCACGCGCAGAATTGGCACCGCGTGATATTGTAGCCAGAGCTATTGATTTTGAGATGAAGCGCCTCGGTGCCAAATCTGTTTGGCTGGATATTAGTCACCAGCCAAAAGATTTTATTATCGAACACTTTCCGACGATTTATGCCAAGTGTCTTAGTGTCGGCATCGATATTACCAAAGAGCCAATCCCGGTGGTGCCGGCCGCGCATTATACCTGCGGCGGAGTGATGACCGATCTGCACGGCCAGACCGATTTAACTGCTTTGTATGCGATTGGCGAAGTGGCTTATACCGGTTTGCATGGTGCCAACCGCATGGCCTCTAACTCTCTTTTAGAGTGTATCGTCTTTGCGCAAGCCGCCGCCCGGCATATTCTGGCACAGCTCCCTTTCGCCAATACGCCACCACCGATCCCGGCCTGGGATGAGAGCCGGGTCAGTAATTCAGACGAAGAGGTCGTGATTACCCACAACTGGCATGAACTCAGACTCTTTATGTGGGATTATGTTGGCATAGTCCGCACCAACAAACGGCTGGAGCGGGCGCTGCATCGGGTTGAGTTGTTACAACAGGAAATCCAGGACTACTACAGTCATTTCCGAGTCAGCCATAACTTACTGGAATTGCGTAATCTGGTACAGGTTGCAGAACTGATTATCCGCTGTGCCATGCAGCGCAAAGAAAGCCGTGGCTTACATTATAATTTGGACTATCCCGAGCAACTGAACGACAGCCGCCCCAGTATCCTAACGCCAGTCAGAGCGGGCTGAAGTGGGTTGCTGCCATTGCAACATTCTGATCTGCCGGGCCAGAGCCCGGTAATCTGCGTCACTAACTTGGTCGGCAAACAGCCAGCGCCGCCAGCTCTTGCCCTCTTGATCACGCCAGCTAAGCTGCAGTGCATAGCGACTGAGTAAGCAATCGGGCTGCAATTGCCCAGCCGGTAAATTGCCGGCAAACCAACGTAACTCGCCCTTGGTGTTGAGCTGTAGCATAGTGGCAGTCAGGGGTTGCTGTGCCAGTTGCCATAGCAAATAAAACCAGGCAGTTAAAACCAGCCAGGCTGGCAGATAGCGCTCTGCCGTTAAGGGGAGCAGCAAAAATAATAAAGCCAACAGCGCCGCGGCTAATAGCAGAGCCCTGCAGCGCCACTTGGAAGGCTTTAATGCCAGACTAGACCCGGACACGATTAACAATTAGCTCAATTAACGCCTGAATGGCGCTATCCGTCGAACGGGCATGTCCCATAAACCAGGCGAACAAATCCGGGTCATCACAGGCAAGTAAGCGTTCAAAATCTCGCTTTTGCTGCTCGTTCAGCGCGTCATAGCCTTCCTCAACAAAGGGCGCTAATAATACGTCCAGCTCCAGCATGCCACGGCGGCAGGCCCAGCGTAATTTTGGTTTACTCATTAATGGGGACATCAGGACTCCTCGCAATTTCGCCTTTTCGGCGGTATCTTAACAAAATTCCGGATCCAGGGTTGAGCTTTTGTGCCTCGCCCCAATCTACCTTTTATTATCAGCTGAAGCGTTACATATTATGCAGACATCCTGGCTTAGTGCAGACCAATACGCGTCATTATCAACTGAAGTTCAACCGGCTTTTCTCAGTCCACTGCCTGGCTTTCAGGTACTGAAGATCAGCGGCCCTGATAACCGAAAATATTTGCAGGGACAAACCACCTGTGATTTAAACCAACTGACCGCAGATAATTTTTTACGCGGCGCTCATTGCGACGCCAAAGGTAAGATGTGGTCGGTCTTTCATTTATTCTCGCAAGGTGAGGATCTGCTCGTCGTCGCCTTTCGGGATGAACTGCAAGCCTCTTTAGTACAGTGGAAAAAATTTGGCGTCTTTTCTAAAGTCAGCTTTGACCAAACGGAGCAACCCCATGCCGTGTTCGGTTTAGCTGGCCCTGAGAGCCAGAGTTTAATCCGCCAGCTCGGTTTTACGGTGCCGCAAGCCGCCGGCCAGTTGGTGCGAAACGGCGAACAAAGCTTGCTTTGCCTGGCGGCAGACCACTATTTGCTGGTGCTGCCACAAACGGAATTGGCTAGCCTGCAGCAGGCTCAGCTACCGCTGGCCGCGCCAACACTCTGGCTGGAGCAGCATATCCGCCATGGTCTGGCCTATCTGGAGCAACCCCTGATTGGCGAACTAGTACCGCAAATGCTTAACTTACAGGCGGTAGAGGGTATTAGCTTTACCAAAGGCTGTTATATTGGTCAGGAGACCGTGGCGCGGTTAAAATATCGCGGTGGTAATAAAAGAGCGGCCTATATTCTCAGTGCCGAAACCGATGAAACGCCGGTTGCCGGTGCCAGCATCGAATTAAAACTGGAAGATAACTGGCGCCGGATTGGCCAGGTAATTAATGCGGTCAATATTAATCAGCAGCTGTGGCTGTTGGCCTTATTGCCGAATGACATAACACCGGCAGACTCGTTAAGGTTAGCTGGCGAGCAGCCGCTGCTGCTGAGTCAGCATGCCTTACCCTATTCTCTCAATTAAGAGGTTTGCATGACCATTTCTCAAGACAAAGTTGTCGCCATTCATTATACCGTTACCGACACCGCTGGTAATCAGCTTGATTCTTCTGCCGGCGGCGAACCGCTGATATTTATGTTTGGTCAGGGCGCGCTGATCCCGGGTTTGGAACAAGCGCTGGCCGGCAAGGCCGCCGGCGACAAATTTAGCAGCACTATTGCAGCCGCAGACGCCTATGGCGAACGCCACGACCAATTGGTACAAGCCGTGCCGCGTTCTATGTTTGAAGGAATGGACGTTGCCGTCGGTATGCGCTTTCGTGCCTCAGGCCCGGATGGCCGCGAACAGCCGGTCATCATTATTGATGTGTCAGAGGAAGAAGTCGTCGTTGATGGTAACCACCCGCTGGCTGGCTTTGAGCTGAAATTTGATGTGGAAGTGATCGCGGTACGGGATGCCACTGCCGAAGAGTTGGCGCACGGCCATGCTCATGGTATTGACGGTCACGCCGGACATTAAGCTTTTCTGATATGTGAAATAAATCAAGGCGCCAGCAGTAATCTGCTTTGGCGCCTGCTTTTCGCGACTGACAAAGTGCTTGACAGTACCGCTAAAGCCCCCTATTTTTGCTGCTGGTCAACAACTGGTTACAGAGTAAACAATTCGCGCTGATGAAAGATCGCATAATAATTTCCGTCTCAAGCGTACATGGTACCCGACACTTCAATATCAGTAATATCGTGAAACGCAATGCCGTAATTGGCTTGTGGGTCGTACTGTTTTCGGTGTTAATTACCGCCGCGCTGATAAATTATTTGCTGCATACCGTCGACTCGGCCAAAGCTGAGCAGCAATTGTTAGCCGAACAAACCAGCGTCTTACAACAACAGTTAGCGCAATTAACTGACACCCGCGATACGCTGGAACAGGAACTCACCTTAAAGCAGGATGAGATGGCGCTGGTCAGTCAACGACTGGAAGAAATCGAACTTAGCTTGGGCTTGGAGCATAGTCAGCAGCAGGGCTTAGAAAGTCGTCTTGACATTGCTACCGTGACCTCGAGTGCCCGGATGGCAATGTTGCAGCTGGTGCCAAATGGTTCGCCGCTGGAGTTTGATAAGAGATCATCACGTTATGGCGTGCGTACCCATCCGATTCTGGGTAAACGTAAACACCATAATGGCATCGATCTAACGGCGCCCCGTGGTACGCCGATTTATGCGCCGGCCGATGGCGTGGTAGAGCTAGTCCGCAAAAGTAATAGTGGTTACGGCAATCTGCTAAAAATTCGTCATGCTTTTGGTTTCGCGACCTTATACGCCCACTTACACGACTTTAAAGTGACCAGTGGTACTTTCGTACATAAAGGACAACTGATTGCTACCTCAGGCAATACCGGCAGTTCTACCGCACCACATCTGCACTATGAGATCCATTTTTTGGATCGCTCACTAAACCCACAGCACTTTGTTGACTGGGATTCCGGTAACTTTGATCTGATCTTCGAAAAAGAGCGCAATGTGCGCTGGGACTCGCTGGTCTCGATGCTGCAAACCAAAGCCAGCACCCAGTTACAACTGGCGACCTTTAAAGAGCAGCCTGTTACTCAGGTGGCAGAATAAGCCGCCGCTGGCGCTGTCATTCCCGGCGCTGCAGCGGCAAAATTTCCAACGCCATTTGTGCTCTGTAATTTGTGCTCTATAATTTGTGTTATAGTGCGCTGCTGTACGCAGACACCGGGTCAGCGTAACCTTAGCTGAGTAATACCTGTGACTGAGTGCCGCCCCTTTTCCGATTTCGCCCTATCCCCAGCCTTATTAAAAACCCTGCACGAGCTTAACTTTGCCCAGGCAACGGCGGTACAAAGCGCCAGCTTACCGGCCATCCTGGCGGGTAAAGATGTCTTTGCCCAGGCGGCGACCGGCTCAGGTAAAACGGCAGCCTTTGCGCTGGGTTTACTCAGTAAACTGAATGTCAGCCGGTTTCGCATTCAAAGTCTGGTGCTGTGTCCAACCCGCGAGCTGGCCGAACAGGTGGCCAGCGAAATCCGTCTGCTGGCGCGCGGTATTCACAATATTAAGGTGCTGACATTGTGTGGCGGCGTGCCAGCCAAAGGCCAGATCCTGTCATTGGAACATGGTGCCCATATTATCGTGGGTACGCCGGGACGGGTGCTTGATCATTTGCAGCAACAGCGGCTGGACCTTGCTGAAGTTTCCCAACTGGTACTGGATGAAGCAGATCGCATGCTGGAAATGGGCTTTGCTACTGAACTGGAGCAAATTCTGGCGGCACTGCCGCAAAGCAAACAACAGCTGCTGTTCAGTGCAACCTTTGCGCCGGAGGTAAAAAAACTAGCTCAGGCGCAGCTAGATCAGCCCGAGGTGATCATTATCGATAGCCCGGCGCAGGCAGCACGCATTACGCAACAATTTTATCTGCTGGAGCAACATAGCCGCAGTGAAGCGGTTAAGCGCTTATTACTGGCGCTGCAGCCCGATAGCTGCGTGATCTTTGCCAATACCCGCAAAGAAGTACAGCAGTTGTATAGCGAATTACAACAACAGGGCTTTAGTGTCGCCGCCCTGCATGGCGATCTGGAGCAACGCGAGCGCGAACAGCAACTGCTGCAATTTGCTAATGGCAGTTTGCAGCTGTTAGTGGCGACCGATGTCGCCGCCCGCGGTCTGGATATCGAAAAGTTGGATCTGGTGATCAATTATCAGCTGGCGCATGATGTCGAAACCCACACTCACCGTATCGGCCGTACCGGTCGTGCCGGTAGCGAAGGTTTAGCCTGCTCGCTGTATACCGTCGACGACAGCCACAAATTGGCCGCGCTGGAGCAAGCCTTTGCCATTGAAATTGAACCGCTGCCGTTACCTGTCGCCAATAGCAATCAGCCGCGGCAGCCGGCCATGGTGACACTGGAAATTGATGGCGGTAAAAAGCAAAAATTACGCCCGGCGGATATTGTCGGCGCCCTAACCCGCGATAATAAACTGGCATTTACCGAAATTGGTAAAATTCAGCTGCAGGATTTCCGGGCCTATGTCGCGGTCAGCCGCAATGCCTATAAAGCCGCGTTACAACAGCTTAATCACAGTAAGATGAAAGGCCGCAGCTTTCGCGCCTGGTTACTGACTGTAGTCTAATCAAAACGCTTTTGCTGGCGTAACGCCTTGGTTTGCCCTTGCTGCTTTTTGCTTTGCAGCCGCTTTTGCTGGCTACTGTAACTGGGCTTAGTCGCCAGCCGTTTTTTCTGCGTTTTAGTGGCACTTTGCAACAGCGCCAGTAGCTGTGCCAGTGCCAGTTCACGGTTTTGCTCCTGACTGCGGCTCTGCTGACATTTAATGGTAATCTTACCGCTTTGGCTGATGCGATGATCGGCAAGCTTTAACAAGCGCTGCTGCAGCCAATCCGGCAACCCAGACTGGCGAATATCCAGCTGCAACAGCACCGCCGTCGACACCTTATTGACATGCTGACCACCCGGGCCGGAAGCGCGGACAAACTGCCAATTCAGCAGTTCTTCGTCGAGATAAATATCAGCCGTGATCGGTAACACCGCTGCTTAACGCTCCCAGTAGGCTTCTTCCAGGCTGTCTTCGCGCTCTGGCAGGCCTTTAGACAGCCTGGGGGCATTTTGCACCAGGATCTCATAACTGACCCGGTTGGCATATTTACACAGCTGGGCAAATGACGAATAGGCCAGATAAGGCAATTCATGCTTGCTCGACAGCGGCTGTACCTGTTTATGATAGCTGTTCGCTGCCATATCGTGCAGGATGGCTGACAAGGCGCCATCTCCGGCACCATTAGTATTCTTAATCCGCTCCGGCCCGCCTAGGTAAGGGTCAATATGCGAATAGACTTTCAGCGGCTGCTGGCAATGCCGGCGCAGCATTGGCCGGCTAAATTCAAAGCGGTTAAAATCGGCCAGGCTGGCAGACTTAATCGGATTTGAACTCTCGCGTTTAGTGCGCTCGTCAGTATAGCCACACAGATACAAGCCCTCTGCCCCGGCGGTGATCAACACCATATCGGTAATTTCCAGTGCCGCCTCAGCTGCCAGCAGCGGATCGCGAAACCCGGTCAGGGCTTCGGCTTCCTGCTCGTTCATCGCCAGCACATTAACGTAATCATGAATGGTTTGCAGGATCTGGGCGCGGTTTTCTTCTACCAGATGGCGGGTACCCAGGCTCATTACCACCGGCACCTGATGGGCTTTGGCATCGGCCAGCGCCTTTAACATCGCCTGCTGGATCGGTTGCCCTGTTGCCCGAAGCGGATAAGCGCTGACCACAAAGGCCGCGGCACCGGCAATAATGGGGGTTGGAATATAGTCCGGCGCCAGCTGATCCATATCACTGGGGTCAATCACAAAGGTGCGCTCGCCATCCGGCGTGATCATGGTAATACCACGCCCGATATCACCCGCCACCCCTTGCAGATGATTCATATCGACTTTCGAGCTGGTATGACAAACATAATGATAAGCAGGCGAACCCAGTGCAATATTGGCCGACATCACGCCCAACAATACCGATTTATCATCCGCCAGCACCGAGTAATTATGGATCGTATTGCCGATGGTGCCGCCGGCAAAATGATCGGAGATGGCGTTATTGACCACCAGCTCATGATAAATCCGGTTCGCTTTGTCATGTTCAACCAGGTTCGATAAACCTTTAGGGATATCATATTTGGCCAAAAACTCATCACTAACGCTGGCAACCACATCAACAATGGTTTGATCTAAACCGACAATATAGGTATCCAACGCCGGACGCACATCCAGACTGGGTAATTGCGGTTTGGGCTGAGAGACCGGAAAGTAATGCTTAATTTTACGCAGACCGGGAAATTTCATTAGCTGACGCTCGGTGACAAACAAAGCGCTATTTTAGCGAAAAAAACGCCGCAACGCGCGGCGAATTTTCGCTTAGTGGCAACATAATCGCGACTTATGTCTCGAATAGTTGCGAATGGTTACTAATAGTGACGAAAAGTAACGCAATCAGCTGCTATTGCGGCAAGTCACGCAAAAACACCGGCTTATCAGGGCGGGAATGTTCAGCACTGTAGTAATAGCCAGCCAAATCAAAGCCCAGAATACCCTCCAGAGCCGTTAGCCGCTGCTGAATCACATAACGTGCCATTAAACCGCGGACTTTCTTGGCGTAAAAGCTGATGATCTTGTACTGTCCATTTTTCAGATCTTTAAACTCCGGGCTAATCACCCGCGCCTGCAGGGCTTTGGTATCGACCGCCTTAAAATATTCCTGCGACGCCAGATTTAACACCGTATCGGTATTCAGCGCGGCCAGCTCGCTATTCAGATGTGCGGTTAAGCGGCTTTTCCAGTACGCATACAAATCTTTACCAGCCGGATTCGCCAGGCTGGTGCCCATTTCCAACCGGTAGGCCTGCATCAGATCCAGTGGCCTGAGCACACCATAGAGGCCGCTTAAGATCCGCAGCTGCTGCTGCGCAAAACTCAGGTCATCTTTCGATAAAGTCGCTGCGTCCAGTCCCTGATACACATCGCCGTTAAACATAAAGAGCGCGGCTTTAGCATTGTCAGGGGTAAAAGGCGGTTGCCACTGGGCAAAACGAGCGGCATTTAAGCCGGCCAGCTTGTCACTGATATGCATCAGCGAGCTTAAATCAGCCGGCGTCAGGGTTTTACAAATCGCGGCCAGCGCTGTGGCCTCGGCTAACAGCGCTGGCTGAGTCACCGCTAAGGGTGTGGCAGACGGAGTCAGGTCGAGATCTTTAGCCGGTGATACCAGCAACAACATAAGCGGGGCTCCTTTTCTTCAAAAAATCAGCGGTCAGAAATTCAGATATGCCAAAATCAAACGTTAACAGGCGCTGGCATTGGCGATCGGCAAGCCGTCAGATAAAACCGCGATTTAGCCAGCCCAACAACTGACTAACCTTAATACTGGCGCGGCAGCCCTTGCAGATCACGCAGGGCGCCATTATGCTTGTTCCAGGCGCGAATGCAAAGGATCCTGCCGCGAACTGCCGCCTGAGCGCGGCCGCTTGTCATCTTTTGTTCAGCCGCTCGACCTATACTGCAGCTCGACCGGCTAACACTCCGCTTATCGGCTGAACTGAGTACGATATTTGTTGTTTTATTACTACACTTTTAGCCGTTTAGCCGTATAATCAGACTCAATTAACCAACAAAATGGTAAGTGAATAACATGAAAGATTTATTAACTCAGTTAAAAGCGGTCACCACCGTGGTGGTTGACAGTGGCGACCTGAATGCCATCGAGCAATTCCGGCCAGTGGATGCCACCACTAACCCGTCTTTGTTGTTAAATGCCAGCCAGTTAGATTTTGCTAAACCGATGCTGACTGCGGCTATCGCTTACGCCAAAACACAATGTCAGGACCCGGCGCAGCAACTGGCCTTAGCCAGTGATAAATTCGCCGTTGATGTCGGCACCGCCATCAGCAAGCTGGTGCCGGGCCGGGTGTCAACTGAAGTCGATGCCCGTTTATCCTTTGATACTGCTGCGACCATTGCCAAGGCGCGCCAGTTAGTGTCCCTGTATCAACAAAATGGTATTGGCACCGACCGGATCCTGATCAAAATTGCCTCGACCTGGGAAGGCATTCAGGCCGCCAAGGTACTGGAGCAGGAAGGTATTCAGTGTAACCTGACCTTACTGTTCCATCTGGCACAGGCCCGGGCTTGTGCCGAGGCCGGCGTCTATCTGATTTCGCCCTTTGTTGGCCGGATCCTGGACTGGTACAAAGCCAATACCAAGCAAGACTATACCGCCGAGACCGATCCGGGTGTGTTGTCGGTACGCGAAATCTATCAGTTCTTTAAACAGCATGGCTACAGTACTATTGTGATGGGCGCCAGTTTCCGCAATATTGGCGAAGTATTAGCACTGGCCGGTTGCGATCGCCTGACGATCAGCCCGGCACTGCTGGATGAACTGAGCCAGCAACAGGGCGAGCTGGTAGTGAAACTGCGCGATCAGGGCGTCACGTCGGCCAAACCGGCGGCGTTAACCGAACAACAGTTCCGCTGGGCGCTGAATGAAGATGCAATGGCGACTGAAAAACTGGCAGACGGGATCCGTAAATTTGCCATTGACCAGCGTAAGCTGGAAAGCCTGATCCAAAGCCAGCTGTAACGGGAGCGCCGCATGACTGCCAGTTTAACTGCCTTATTAAAGCCATTGGCCGAGCGGCAACAGCCGCTGCGTCAGTTATTTGCCGCCGAGCCAAATCGCGCGGCGCGTTTTAGTGCCAAAGCCTGTGGTATCACGCTGGATTTCTCCAAAAATCTGTTGGACGACAGCAGCTGGCAAACCCTGCAGCAACTGGCCGCCCAAAGCAGCATCCGTCAGCTGTGTCAGCAAATGCAGGCCGGTGCCGCTATCAATAATACCGAGCAGCGTGCGGTCTGGCATACGCGGCTGCGGCAGCAAGATTTGCAAGATCTGCGGCTAAATGGCGAGGATATCGGCGCGGCGATTAGCGCCTGTCGCGCACAAATGGCGACACTAATCGACCAGCTCCACCAGGGGACTTACCTTGGTTATAGCGGCAAGCCAATTACCGATCTGGTTTGGGTCGGCATTGGTGGCTCGCTGCTGGGCCCGCAAATGGCGGTGGAAGCCCTGACGCCCTACCATTGTAGCCCGGTGCGACTGCACTTTGCCGGCAATATCGATGGCGCTATTGTCAGCGATCTGACCAAACAACTGCAGCCTGAGACCACGCTGGTGGTGGTGGCCTCTAAATCCTTTGGTACCGAAGAAACCAAACAAAATGCGTTAGCGCTGCGCGCCTGGTTTAGTGCTCAGGGCGCAGACAAAGCCGCCATCGCGCGACACTTCTGGGCCATCTCTGCCAACGTGCAGGCGGCCGCCGAATTTGGCATTGTGCCACAGCATATCCTGCCGATGTGGGACTGGGTGGGTGGCCGTTACTCGCTCTGGTCAGCGATTGGCTTACCGGTTGCGCTGATGATTGGTAATGACGGTTTTAATCAGCTGTTAGCCGGTGCCGCCGCCATGGACCAGCATTTCTTTAACGCGCCCTTTAGCGAAAACCTGCCAGTGATCCTGGCATTAGTGGGCATCTGGTATATCAACGGTTTCGGCTGTCAGGCGCAGGCGCTGCTGCCTTATAGCCATTATCTGCGTTTACTGCCGTCTTATGTGCAACAACTGGATATGGAAAGTAATGGCAAGGCGGTCGATCGCCGCGGCCAGCCCCTAAGCGATGTCACCGCCCCGGTGATCTGGGGTGATGCCGGCACCAATGGCCAGCATGCTTATCATCAGTTATTGCATCAAAGCCAGCTGAAAATCCCAGCCGACTTCTTGCTACCGCTAAAGGTCACGCATCCGCTACAGGACCATCACCAGCGGCTGGCCGCGCATTGCTTTGCGCAAACCCAGGCGCTGATGCAGGGTAAGACCGAGCAGGAAGCTTATCAAGAATGTCTGGCACAGGGCATGACGGCCCAGGCGGCAGCAGAATTAGCCCCGCATAAGGCGTCACCTGGTAATAAACCCAGTAATACTTTATTACTAGATGAGTTATCACCCTATCATCTGGGCGCCTTGATCGCGCTCTATGAACATAAGGTGTTCTGTCAGGGTGCGATCTGGCAACTGAATAGCTTTGACCAATGGGGCGTTGAGCTGGGCAAGCAGCTTTCTACACCTATTTATCAATCACTTAAGGCGCAAGGTGACGCTCAGTTCGACAGTTCAACAGCGCAGTTGATTGCCCTGTTCCGCCAACAAAACCGCTAAATCCTGTTTAGCATCAGCAAGGCTGCCCGCGGGCAGCCTTTATTTTTTGCGCCGTCATCGTACTGTCACTTTTTAGTTTTATTTTTACACAAAGTGTGGTAGAAACTTGTTGAAAATAACAACAAGAAACAACAATCAGATGAGGCCGTAATTATGGAAAGCTTCGAAGACTTACTGAACATGTTGGAACGTCCGGCGGCGAAAACCCGCACCGTTAAGCGCAAATGGCGGGAAATCGAGGAATTGAAAGAACGCCAAAGACTGAAAAAAGAGCTTTGTGACATTGATTGGACCATTGAACCTGAACTGATTGATATCGAATTATAAACAAAAGGGCCTGCAGTTAACTGCAGGCCCTTTTCGTTATTCGATACCGTCAATACGGCACAAGCGTCAGTTACAACACTGAATGCCAGTTAACCGGCGTTTTGCCAGCGGCGCGCAGCAGGCTATTGGTCTGTAAAAAATGACCACAGCCCAGAAAGCCGCGATGCGCTGATAACGGCGATGGATGGGGTGCCTGCAGAATATGATGCCGGCTGGCGTCAATTAGCCGCGCTTTCTTCTGCGCATGAGAGCCCCAGAGTAAAAACACCAGTTGCTCACAGTGCTGGCTGATTTGTCGGATCACCTGATCAGTAAATTGCTCCCAGCCCAGGGCGCGATGCGAGTTTGGCTCATTTGCCACCACCGTCAACACGGTATTCAGCAATAACACGCCCTGCTCGGCCCAGCTTTGCAGATAGCCATGTGACGGCACCTGAAAGTCTGCATATTCCAGCGCCAGCTCCTTGTAGATATTCAGCAACGAAGGCGGCACCCGTACGCCCGGCCTGACCGAAAACGCCAGCCCATGCGCCTGGTTTGGGCCATGATACGGATCCTGCCCCAGCACCACCACTTTCAGCTCAGATAACGGCGTCAGCTTAAACGCATTAAAGATTTCACTGTCCGGCGGATAGATCACCTGGCCGCCAGCGCGTGCCTGCTGGATCGCCGTCAGCGTTTGCTGAAAATAGGGTTGTTGCTTTTCACTGCCAAGAAGGTCCTGCCATTGCATCAGCGATTATCCAGTTGTCGTAATACCTGCTCCAGGGTGGCAAAATCGGCCGGAATATCGCGGCTATAACTTTGCTCAGCGGCACATTTTGCCAAAGCCGCCGGTAAAGCGATAGGTGTTCCTAAAATATTCTCTACCTGTTCTTTAAACTTAGCCGGATGCGCCGTACCAAGGAAGATCCCCACCTCACCCGGCTGCAGGCTACGTTTTAACGCCTTATAGGCAACAGCCGCGTGCGGCTCACTCAGATAACCCTCTTGCGCCAGTAAGCGCATACCAAGCTGGGTGTCATCTTCATCGACCTTAACCGCCTCGATATCCGCCCGACTCACTACCCCCTGCGCCAACAGCGCTTCTACCCTGGGCCAGTTATTCGGTGCACTGACATCCATCGCATTCGATAAGGTGGCAATGGTTTTGTTGGGTTGCCACTGGCCGCTCTGCCAGTAACGCGGCACAGTATCATTCAGGTTCGTCGCAGCGACCATCCGCTTAATCGGCAGCCCCAGCGCCTTGGCAATCAGACCGGCAGTCAGGTTACCAAAGTTACCGCTGGGTACCGCTATCACCGCTTCTGAGCGTTGTTCGGCCGGCAGTTGGGCAATAGCTTCAAAGTAATAACAGATTTGCGCAAATAAACGACTGATATTAATCGAGTTGGCCGAGTTAATATTGTAGGTTTTTACCAGCTCTTGTTGGTCAAACACTTGCTTAACCAATGCCTGACACTGATCAAAGTCACCATCCACCGCCAGCGTGGTAATGTTCTGCCCCAGGGTGGTAAACAGCTTTTCCTGCAGCAGACTGATCTTGCCTTTCGGATACAGGATCACCACGTCTACCCCGGGCTGCTGATAAAACGCATGTGCCACAGCCGCACCGGTATCGCCGGAGGTGGCAGTAACAATAGTGGTTTTGCGCCCGCCCTGGGCTTTAGCCAGCGCCTGCGCCATAAAGCGGCCGCCAAAGTCTTTGAACGCCAGCGTCGGGCCATGAAACAGCTCCAGGCAAAACGTCTGCGCCGTAACGGGTACCAGTGGCGCGGCAAAGGTAAAGGCGGCGCTCACCATCTGAGCGACTTCAGCCTCGGTTAGCTCATCGCCAATCAAGGCAGATAAAATCTTGGTACTGCGTTCTACCAGCGGTAAGGCGAGTAAAGCGTCAATATTCAGCTTTGGCCAGCTGGTTGGGAAAAATAAGCCTTGTTGCTGGCCCAGGCCCTGTCGGACCGCCTGTAAAAAACTGACTTGTTCGGTTGGGACTTTTAAATTCGTTAACATCATCTTTATTACTCCGCGAGCGCTCTGGCGCCCTCTGGCGCTAACCGGCAAATGGCGGTCAGCGCGTCCTGATTCTTGGCATAATGGGCATTAAGGTAAGCCGCCGTCGCGGCAGCCTGTGCATCATCCCGGCAAAGCGCAAATACGGTCGGGCCGGCACCGGAAATGCCCAGATGTAGCACCCCTTGTGCGCTTAACGCAGTGCGCAAGGGCAACAATTCCGGCATCAGACTCTGCCTGGCCGGCTCTGCCACCCGATCCTGTAACGCCGCCGCGGCATCCTGCTCATCGCCGGCGTAGAGCGCACTGACAAAGCGGCTGAGCATACCGGCAAAGGCGATACTGGCGGATAAACTTAACTGCTGTGGCAAGACAGCGCGTGCGGCCTTGGTCGAGAGTACTGTCCCCGGATAACAGAGCACCACCCGCCAATGCTCGAACCAGGGCAAGCTGCGGCAAATCTGCGCACTATCCGGTAACATTAGCTGTAAGCCACCATAATAAGATGGCGCCACATTGTCATAATGCACACTGCCACTTACCCCGCCCTCCGCCACCGCCATTAACTGTAGCAGCTCACTCTGGCTAAACGGCTGGCCGAAATAGTCATTAAAGGCATAAAAAGCCACGACGATCGAACAGGCGCTGGAGCCTAAACCACTGCCAACCGGCAAATGCTTGTTAAGTTGCAAACGCAAGCGCGGTAATGACCGGCCCAGTGCCTGTTCAAAGGCATAAAAGGCTTTAAACACCAGATTATCTGTTGTTGCCGCCGGTAGCTGATGCACGTAGCGGCCGCTTAGCTGCAAACTGAGCTCTGCCGCCTCGCCCAGGATCAGCAGCTCATCACCGAGCAGGCTGCCGTCTACCGGTTCAAAGGCGGCGCCCAGCAAGTCAAAACCGACGCTGAGATTGCCGGTCGAGGCCGGCGCATAATAACGCTTAGTTGAATGTGATTGCATAGACTATACCTGCTGCTGCCAGCTCAGGGTGCGCAAAATATCGCTAAAGACCCCGGCAGAGGTCACAGCGGCACCGGCACCATAACCACGCAGCACAAAGGGGATAGGCTGATAATAGCGGCTTAGGATCGACAGCGCATTTTCGCCGTCTTTCACCTTGGCCAGTGGATGATCAGCCGCCAGCGCTTTAATCGCGACCTTACATTTGCCATCGCGGATCTCGCCGATATAACGCAACACCTTACCCTCAGCTTTGGCAGCAGCCAGCCGCTCAGCAAAGGCCTGGTCTAACTGCGGCAGCTGCGCCATAAAGTCTTCGACGTTAGCGCCCTCAGCAAAACCGGCCGGCAACACCGAGTCCACTTCGACCTCGCTCAGATCCAGCATTAAACCGGCTTCGCGCGCCATAATCAGTAGCTTACGTGCCACATCCATACCGGATAAGTCATCGCGCGGATCCGGCTCTGTAAAGCCCATAGCGCGGGCTTTGGCGGTCACCACCGATAGCGGCACCCCGGCTTCCAGCTCGCCAAATATATAAGATAAAGAGCCGGATAGAATACCTTCAAAGGCCAGCAACTGATCGCCGGCATTTAGCAGTCCTTGCAGGGTATCGATGACCGGTAAACCGGCACCGACCGTGGTTTCATACAAAAAGCGCCGCCGTTGCTGCTGGGCAACAGCACGCAAGCGATGGTAATACTCCAGGCTGCTGGTATTGGCTTTTTTGTTTGGCGTAACGACATGGAAGCCGGCGGCCAGATAATCTGCATACTGGTCCGCGACTGCCTGGGCACTGGTGCAATCGACCAGTACCGGATTGGTTAAATGCTGTTCCTGGACAAAGCGGTTTAACTCCGCCAGCGAAAACTGTGCATTGGCCTCTGCCAATGCCGGCTGCCAGTTTTTCAGATCCACACCGTCTTTCGCCAATAACAGCTGCTTACTATTGGCGATACCGTACACGGTAAGCTTAACCTGGCGCTGCTGTAAAAAGGCTTGTTGCCGTTCGATCTGGGCCAGTAATTCACTGCCGACCACCCCGCAACCGACCAGAAACACATCAATGCTGGGGATATGGCTGAAGAAGTTCTCATGGCAGACCTTAACTGCATTCTGACAGCTGCGCTGCTCGACTACCGCAGAGATCGAGCGCTCACTGCTATCCTGGGCAATGGCTACTACGTTCACCCGCGCCTGCGCCAGCGAAGCGAAGAACTTCGCAGCCACACCTCTGTGCTGCCGCATGCCATCGCCGACCAGGCTGACAATCGCCATATCAGATTGGATGGCTAATGGCCGTAGCAGTTTGTTTTGCAATTCTAATTCGAACTCGGCTTCCAGCGCCTTTTTCGCCGCCACCAGATGCAGCTGCGGCACACAGAAGCTGATGCTAAATTCCGACGAGGACTGGGTAATTAAGCTTACTGAAATCTGTGCGCGCGCCATGGCAGCAAATACCCGGCTGGCCATGCCCACCACGCCCTTTAAACCCGGGCCAGATACCGTAATCAGCGCCAGATGCTCGAGGCTGGAAATGCCCTTCACCAGCGCTTCACCATCGCCTTCCACATCGATACAGGTGCCCGGCGCACTGGGATTAAGGGTATTTTTGATATAACAGGGAATTTGCACCCGCGCCAACGGGCCGATTGTTTTCGGATGCAGCACCTTAGCACCGAAATAAGATAACTCCATCGCCTCATCGTAAGACAAACGATCGATTAAGCGGGTTTGTTTCACCTGCCGAGGATCGGCACTGTAGACACCATCGACATCGGTCCAGATCTCACAGGCACTGGCTTTGATCGCCGCGGCAATGACGGCGGCGGAATAATCCGAGCCATTGCGTCCCAGTAAGGCCGTCTCGCCCTGGGCGTTACTGGAAACAAAGCCTGCCATCACATAGATGCTGGCCGGTGTCGCCGCCATAGCGGCATCAATCACGGTTGCTGTCGCCGCCACATCGGCAGTGGCATTTAAAAAATCACCCTGACTTTTCACCAGCTTTACCGAGTCCAGCGCCTGCACATCCGCACCTTGCCCCTCTAACAAGGCCGTCATCAGTGCCACGCTGAACTGCTCGCCCAGGCCGAGGATCTGCGCTTTAATATGATCCGGGCAAAACTTTAATAAACTCATGCCCTGTAACTGCCAGCCCAACTGCTGGATCTGGCTGTTGATCAGCGCCTGCACCTGCTGCCGGCGTGCCTCACTGACGCCCGGCACCTCGGCTAACAGTTGCTGGTAGCGCTGTTCAAGCTGGCTTAGCGGCGACTGAAAGTCGGCTCCCAGATAGGCCAAATCAGTTAATTCGACCAGCGTATTGGTTACCCCCTGCGGAGCCGATAACACCAGACAGACTTGTTCTGTTGTTGCCTGCTGCAACACAATTTGCGCCACTTCAGAAAATCTGGCCACCGACGCCAGCGATGACCCGCCAAATTTTAGCACCCTCATAATTTCTCCTCGCGCATCCAAGTCTTAAGTCGTTTTGTTATCGCAGACCTTTGTTAGTCAACCGGCCGTCACGCTATGTTGCGTGATCAACACCGGTTAACCTGGGCCAAGTGGCCAAAAAAAAGGCCCGGAACCTTTGAGGTCACGGGCCTTTTTACAGACAGCACACCGCCGACCTCCTACCCCGCGGGGTTGGTGGTGGTAATAATGGTGGTGAGTACTGCTGCTTTTATATTCATAGACTACACTATGCACAGACTTTTAGACGTCTGTCAAACCTTTTTCTGGTCCGCGGTAAAATAGCCGGTATGGCGCTTAATACCGGCTAACTCGCCTTACTACTATCGCGCCAGATACTGGTCTGATTTTTACCCGCGCATTTCGCTTGATATAGGGCTTGCTCTGCCTGTTGCAATAAGGTGTCGGCACTCACCCCGGCGGTAAAAGTACTGATGCCACAACTGATACTGAGCTTAACCGGCGGCAATTGTTCAGTAATGCCTTGCTGTGCCAGACTGGCTCTGAGCCGGTTCGCCACCTCCAGTGCTCCAGCTAATTCCGTATCAGGCAATAACACGGCAAACTCCGCACCACCCAGCCTGGCCAATAAATCGTTGTCTCGCAACAAGGCGCCGCATTGTCGCGCCAGGCTTTGCAAAACGCTGTCGCCGAACTGGTGACCATACTGATCATTTAGCGCTTTAAAGCGATCCAACTCGAACAGTAAAACAGCCAAGGACCGTTCATAGCGCTCTGCCCTGGCCAACTCAAGTTGTAATTGCTGCAACCAATACTGGCGATTTGGCAACTCGGTCAAGCTATCAAAACGATCGTGCCGTTTTAGCTGTTGGGCGCTGAGTAACAGCTGCGCATGGTAACGGGCGGTCTCTGTCGCATCTTCGATCCAAATCGCCAGCGCACTGTCGTCGCGCTGTGGCAGCGGCAGCAAACTAATATTTTGCGCCATGGCCATATTTTCCGTTGCAGCCTGGCGGGGAAACTTCAATAAATACAAGCGTTGCTGCCAACTTATCTGCTGCGCTTGCTGTTGCGTGAGAACTTCAGTGACTTTACGACAAAACCAGGTTTTAGGAACTTCCGGAAATAATTGAAAGAAATCCTGGCCGATTAACTCTCGCTCCGGTAACCCGCTGTACTGACAAATAAAACTGTTTACAAAGGTAAGTTGATAACGATTGTTCAATAAGATAATACCGCCGGGAAGCTGTTTTAACAGCTGTAAAGCAGAGCTATTCATACCGGTTTGGCTCCTTGCGCAGAATAAATCCGTTATTTACGGCCATTCTGTAAAATAATTATTTTAAATAACAACCATATTCGCTATGGTAACATTAGTCGATCGCTTTTTGTTCAAGACACCACTCTGGGTGATAACATGCCGCAAACCAGCCTTTCAAAAAAGCTGCTGACCAAGGTTTTATCAGTATATTTTTTACTGACCCTGATAGTAACACTCGGCCAGATCATTGCTGAGTATTACAATGCGAAAAACTTTATCCGGAATGAGTTATCTACGCTGCAACAAACTTTTGCCGGCAGTTTGACCCGGGCGATCTGGGAACTGAACACGCCGCAAACCCTGAATATTGCCGACGGTTTACTGGCTATCCCGGCAATTGAAGGTGTAATAGTGCGGGACGACAACGGTACCATTATTACGCAGTCTGGCCGCTATATTGATATTCAACAACGTTTTAGTAATCAACTGGTACAACAGGAACTGAGTATCAGCGATCAGCAAAGCGGTATATTTGGCTACACCTTCCCGCTGATTTTTGAATTTTCCGGGCGTACCAGTCAGGTCGGTGATGTGACACTGTTCTCCAGCCGCAACGTTGTGATTGAACGTATAAAAGTCGGGCTATATTTTTTAATTGGTAATGCCATTTTAAAAACGACGTTTTTAATCATTCTCTTCTTACTGGCATTTAGAAAACATTTGACCGAGCCGCTGGCAGATTTAAGCCAACAGATTGAAAACCTTGATTTAGAGCAGCTTGATGGCTCCAAAGTCCGGATTTCAGCCGATGAAGGGGCTGAGTTAGGTATTATGGCGTCAGCCTACAATAAATTGATTGAGCGGCTGCAGGATTACCAGCAACAACTGAAACAAACCCAGCAACAATTATTATTGTCGAATAATAAACTGGATCAGCAAAATTTATTGTTAGAGCAAGAAGTCGCGCGCAAGACCTCGGGTTTAAGCCAGGCAATGATGGACCTGCAACAACAAAAGCAAGAACTATTACAGAACAAGCAGGCACTACGCGAAGAAATTGAGCAACGGCGCCAGACCGAATTAAATTTGTTAGCACGGCAACGCGAACTACAGGAAACCATCGATACTCTGCATCAGGCGCAGGATCGGTTAGTCCAGTCAGAAAAAATGGCTGCTTTGGGTGGCCTGGTGGCGGGTATCACCCATGAAGTTAACACACCGGTAGGCATTGGCGTAACGGCAACCAGCTTTCTGGCCGAACGCTTACATCAGCTGGAACACGCATTTCGTGAAAAAACACTGACCCCGAAAATGCTGGAGGACTTTTTATCCGAAGCCAGCCAAAGCACGGATCTACTGCAGTCTAATTTACAGCGGGCATCAGAGCTGATTGCCAGCTTTAAACAAATTGCTGTTGATCAAGCCAGTGAAGCCATCCGCACCATCAATTTATGTGAATATCTGCACGAAATTATCCGGTCCTTACAACCGCATTTTAAAAAGACTCAGCACCAGATAGAGGTAAATTGCGCCGACAATATTATTCTCGATTGCCCGGCCGGCGCCATTTCACAGATATTCACGAATTTGCTGATGAACTCACTGATCCATGGTTTCGAAAATATGGCCCAAGGTCAGATCCGGATTACAGTGATTGATGATGCCGACAATATTGAAATTCGATACTCCGACAACGGCAAAGGCCTCAGCGCCGGCCAGCTGGAAAAACTCTTCCACCCATTTTTTACCACCAAACGGGATCAGGGTGGCAGTGGTTTAGGTACTCATATTGCCTATAACCTGGTAAGACAAACGCTGGGCGGAAGTATTGAGGCCAGCAGCGAACCCGGAGCGGGCCTGCACTACCATATTTGCTTTCCGAAAAAACCGAGATTGAATCGTTAAGGCAAGGTATACTCCGGACTTTGCCTCAACTGGAAGTAGTGTGTTATGTGGTTTAAAAACATCCGGGTTTATCGTCTGAGCGCCCCGTTAACGATGGACCAGGCGGTCATCGAACAAGCCCTGGCCGAATATAAATTCAGCCCCTGTACCGGACAAGAAGCGTTGCGAAGCGGCTTTAGCTTCCCGCTGCACCCGAGTATCAAACAATATTGCCATCTGCAGCAGCAACGTTGGTTCTTCGCGATAAAACGCCAGGAAAAGGTGTTACCGGCGGCAGTTATTAACGAAGAATTAGCGCCGAAACTTGAAGCGGCAGAACAAGAAGCCGGCCGCGCCTTAAGCCGGAAAGAAAAACAAGCCTTAAAAGACGATTTGATTCAGAGCTTATTACCCCGCGCCTTCAGTCGTTCTACGCTGACCCACGGTTATTACGATGCTGAGCAGCAATGGCTGGTAATCAATACCGGCAGTGCCAGTAAAGCAGAGGACGTGCTGGCATTATTGCGCAAAGCTCTGGGCTCCCTGCCCGCACTACCTTGGCTGGACAATCATAAACTTAATCAACACCTGCAGCTTTGGTTGCAACATCAGCAGCTACCCGGCACCTTTCAACCTGGTACTGAAGTGGAATTGAAGGCTCCGGACGAGGAAGGCGCTAAGGTGCGTTTTAGTAACCACTTACTCAGTGCAGATGAGGTGCAAACCCATCTGGAAGATAAACTGGTTACCCGCATTAGCCTGCAACAGCCGGATGGTTTCCGTCTAACCGTGACCGATGATGGCGGCATTAAACAGCTGCAGTATTCTGAACTGTTGCTGGAACAAAATGACGAACTGGGCTGGGACGATTTAGCCGCCCGCCTGGACGCTGACCTGTTACTGATGGCCGACAGCCTGAATCAGGCGTTACTGGCGATTAGCCAACAGGTTATGGCGCAAAGTACCGAATAACGGACAGCTGTATGGCTCAGGTAAAGAGCCCGCGAATATCCTGGTACAGCTCGGCAAATTGCGGCTGTTTACTAAATTGAGGCACCGTAATCAACTGTTGTTGCAAGTAATATTGCAACAACTGCATCTCCGCCTCTGCGGATTTATAATAACCGCGGGCAATCGCAGCCAGCCGGATAAAGTCAGTATAATCCGGTGGCTGCCCTCCCTGGCACAGACGCCAGTTTTTTGCGGCTAGCTGAAACTCCGGGCCAAAACCCCAGGCTTGCAACACTTTAACACTGACGAAAGGCGCAATTTTTTCAGTGATATTATGTAAGAAAACCGGGTGACCAAACACCTCCGGATGCCGCTCGGCTTCAGCGATCACGGCCAGCGCCCCAATGTTATGCACCAAACCACAGAGTGTCATCAGATCAGCATTAAATTGCGCTGCCGGATGTTCCGCCTGATACAACTTCAGACAAGCGGTAGCAATGGCGGCGACCTGGATATTTTCACGCCACAGTTTATCCAATTGCTGTTGCACCACCGGATATTTTGAAACAAACAATTGCTCCAGTGCCAAGGCCGTTGCGACATGCTTAATTTGACTTAAACCGATGCGGGTTACTGCTTGTAACAGACTGTTACTTTTGATCGCGCGGCCAAGGAAAGCACTGTTTGCTACCTTCATTAAACGTGCCGCCAGAGCCGGATCCTGCGCAATCACATCCGCCATTTTCGCCAGGCTGATTTTCGGATCCTCAGCACTTTGTCGCACCTTTAGCGCGATTTCCGGTAACGTTGGCAGCACCAGGCTGTCATCACGGATTTTCTGTTCCAGTATCGTTAACAACGCCTGCTGTGCACTCATGGTGACTCCTGCTTCTCAGTGACCTCTGCCGCTTCCCGCGCCAGAACAGCGCGCATTTGTTCCAGTAGGGCCTGTATATGCTGCACTATAGGATCGGATGCAGCGCGTTCTAAGCGGCCAGCCAGTTCCGTTAGTTCAGGATACCCCATACTGCCGGCACTGCCTTTTAAGCTATGGGCAGCAAAACTCAGTGCCGGCCAATTCTTCGCTGCGGTCAGTTGTTCTAACTCTGTCAGCAACGCCGGTAAACGGCTGCGGAACTGTTGCAGTAATTGCTGCATCGCCGGATCCTTTGCCAGTTGCTGACTAAAAGAGCTGGCTTTTACCGCAGCGGCTGTGGGCTGACCATAACGCTGCAGCAGTGCCAGAAACTCAGCCTGCGCCACTGGTTTAGCTAATACTGCCTGGCAGCCAGCCTGACGGTAGCGGTCCGCATCCTCAGTCATCACATTAGCCGTCACGGCGATAATGGGCGTGCTGATACCAGCATGACGAATCAGCCTGGTCGCCTCCTCGCCGCCCATGACCGGCATTTGCATATCCATCAGGATCAAATCAAAGGCCTCGCTTAACACCCGCTCTACCGCCTGATGACCGTTGCTGACGATAACATAACTGACTGCAGCCTGTTGTAACATCAACTCTATCAACAGTTGATTATCAGGATTGTCCTCTGCGACCAGCACTCTTAGCCGTAGCGGTGCAACAGCAGCTGATTTGACCGCCGGTAGCGGCTGCGAATTAAAATGTTCGACTAATCTGGGATTCGGTGCTACCGGGAATAACAATTCAAAACTGCTGCCGATACCTTTTACACTCTCCACCCGAATATCGCCGTCCATTTGCTCCATCAGTTTTTTCGAAATGCAAAGGCCAAGGCCGGTACCACCAAAATGTCGGGTTACCGTGGCATCAGCCTGCATAAAAGGCTGGAACAGGCGGTTAACTTCTTCAGCGGTCATGCCAATACCGGTATCTTTAATTTTGACCGACACCTGTGCTCGCAACGGCTGATAACTGACGGCCAGCACGATCTTTCCCTTGCGGGTAAACTTTAACGCATTACTGGTCAGGTTAATTAATACCTGGCGCACCCGCAGGCTGTCCTGAAACAACTCGGCGGGTAACGGGAATTGCAGCACCAACTGGCAGTCTATTCCTCTCTTGCTGGCTTGCTCACGGGTTTGCTGATAAATTTCATCTAACATCGCCAGATAATCAAAATGTTCAGGCTGTAATTCCAGCTTGTCCGCTTCAATCTTCGATAAATCCAGAATGTCGTTAATCAGTTGCAGTAAGTGCTCGCTGCTTTTTAGTACCCGCTGTAAATAATCACCGCGTTTTGACTCTTCCGGCTCTTGTATCGCTTGCTGACTAAAACCGATAACTGCAGTCAGGGGTGTCCGGATCTCATGGCTCATATTCGCCAAAAATACACTTTTTAAGCGGTTGGCTTGTTCAGCGACTTCACGGGCAACAATTAACTCCTGGTTTGCCGCTGCCAAATCATCATTGGCGCGGGCCAGTGCCTGCGTACGGTGTAGCACTTTCTCTTCCAATTGCTGTTTATAGGCCTGCTCCCGGTCCCGGTAAACGCGCAGTTGCCGTACCATCACATTGAAAGCGGCAAACATATCACCTAATTCATCTTGCTTGCGCGGCTCCAACACTACCGACAAATCGCCCCGCCCAACCGCGGATTTGGCATCTGTCAGCTGTTTCACCGGCTGTAACACCTGCCGCACTAACAACTGGTACATAGCTAACGGCCCGAGCACCAGGATAGTCAAGGTGAGTAACATAATAAGCAATGGCCAGTTCGGCTGCTGGCTATACAGCTCCTCGGCGTCAATTCCGTACAATAGCTGGTAAGGACCACTTAAATTACGCCCCAGTAATAACTTGGATTGGCCGAGTAATAGCGCAGGAGTAAGGCCGGTATGCTCCATGGTTTGCTGAATAGTTCGATAATGACTTGGGGTAAAGGCACTGCCAATCAGGCTTTGATTAGCTGCATAAGCAATGGTTGCGGTTCGGTTAATAATCAGGCTGACACTATTCGGTGTTACCGGTGACATCACGACTGACTCAAAGGGCTGTGGTTCAGTCACGATCAACAAATAGCCCCAGAGCTGTCGGTTTACTTCACCTGAGTATATTTTACGGCTAAAAAATAACTGCAGCTCACGCTGCTCACCGTCCGGAGCAATAAAGACACTGTAATCTTCAATCATGCCTTGCAAGGTAGAGAAATACTCATTCCGAAACCGATCCGGCAACGCCGACACCGGTGCCGCAGTCGGCACACTGATTTGCTCATCGCCATTCAAACGTAATAAACGAATTGAGCGGATATTCGGATCCTGCTGCTGGAATTTACTAAAAATTGCTGCAGTTTCGGCCTGATGTACCGCGTCTGGTTGCTGTAAATATTCGCTAAGGGTGCGGGAGGCGGCAAGGACTGACAGGCGGGTTTGATGAAAATTCAGAAATTCATTCAATTGCTGTTGCTGCTGTTGCAGCTTCAACGCCACCTGATGATAGAGCTGTTGCTGTTGCAGCACAGTACTGTAGTGATACGCCAGATAGCCGAAGGCTGCAACCGGCAACACCAACATCGGTAACATATATACCAGCAGTGTTGCCCTGAGTTTCATCTGGCGTTTGCCTGTCCTGTGTTTTATTGTGTCCCTTTACAGCATAACCAGCATCGCTAAGGACCACAAGTCAGGCAAAAATAAATTTCGCCAGAAAAATCAGTGCCAGAACCCAGACGCTGAGCGTTGTCCGCTCTACTTTGCCAGTTAATACGCAGAGCAGAGCGTAACTGATAAAGCCCATCCCAATACCGTCGGCGATGGAAAACGTCAGCGGCATCATAATCAATACCACTGCCACCGGCACCGCCTGCAATAGATCATCCCATTCTACATGCTGCAAGCTGGTTAACATTAGCGTCGCGACATAGAGCAAAGCACCAGCGGTGGCATAGCCTGGCACCATTGCTGCCAGTGGCGAAAACCACAGCGCCAGCAAAAATAGCAGGCCAGTAACTATCGCCGTCAGGCCGGTGCGGCCACCGGCAGCCACGCCACTGGTACTTTCGACATAGCTGGTGGTGGTTGAGGTACCCAGTAATGCCCCCACCATGCTGGCGCTGCTATCAGCAATCAGCGCTTTACTAAGCGCTGGCACTTTACCGTCAGGCTTTAACAGTCCGGCTTTTTGCGTCACCGCTACCAGGGTGCCGGAGGTATCAAATAAATCGAGAAACAATAAGGTCAACACTACCGGAATAATGCTAAGCGTTAACGCAGAGCTAAAATCCAGTTGCATAAAAGTCGGCGCCAGCGATGGCGGCATGGCGACTATGCCTTGAAATGTGCTGTCACCTAACCACCAGGCCGCCAAGGTTACCAGCAGAATACTGACCAGCACCGCACTATGCCAACCGCGATGCACCAGCGCAAAAATCAGGAAAAAGCCGACTATCGCTAACAGTACCTGTGGACTGTGCAGATCGCCGAGGGTAACCAATGTTGCCGGGCTGGCAACAATAATATTGGCGGTTTTCAACGCAATCAGCGCCAGAAACATACCAATGCCAGCAGCAATACCCAGCTTTAGTGGTAACGGAATACTATTGATAATCCATTCGCGGATCTTAAAAATGCTCAGCAATAAAAACAGACAGCCAGAGAAAAACACTGCCGCCAGCGCCGTTTGCCAGCTATAGCCTTGCTCCAGCACAATAACGTAAGTAAAGAATGCATTAAGCCCCATGCCCGGCGCCAGCGCGATCGGCAGGTTCGCCAGCGCTCCCATCAGCAGGCAACCCAGTGCTGCCGCCAGGCAAGTCGCGACAAAGACCGCGCCATGATCCATGCCTGCCTGCGCTAATAAGCTCGGATTAACAAACAGCACATAGGACATGGCCATAAAGGTAGTAAGCCCGGCCAGCAATTCCTTGCGAACTGTAGTCTGACGGGCTGATAACTTAAAGAACTGATTGAGCATAACCTATCCAGCGGGCCAGCAACTTTGGCCCGCAGCAAAAAAAGGAGTCGTTAGATAATCTTGTTATCTTGCCAGAATTTTTCTTTTTCCAGCCGTTTTTGCCGCTTTTCGCACGGTTTGTCACAATCACAGGCTTTATCGATACCCAGTTCACCCAAACCACCGCAGCTTCCGGCCAGGGTTTTGCGTTGTAGCAGGTAGCCAGCAGCCATGGCTACAACTACCAGCAGGAACAAGCCAAATGTCAGCAGAAAAATTGTCATATCCAACCTCAGGATTAATTTAAAAAGGGTATAAAGGCTTCAGAGTAGCGCTCTTCAAAGCCCTGGTCAGTTTTTACAATCAGGAGTACCGCCAGTTGATGTTGGTTAGCAAAGGCCAGAGCTTCGTCTGCCGGTAACACATTTAAGGTAGTGGCATAGCCATCAGCCGTCATGGCGTCCGGATGCAACACAGTACTGGACACGGTTTTGTGTTGAATGGGTTCACCGGTACGCGGGTCAATCAAATGCGAATAGCGTACCCCGTCTTCCTCAAAATAGTTGCGATAATCACCGGAGGTTGCTAACGCCATATTTTCTAACGCTAAAATCCGTTGCACACTACGCTCGGTGCTAACCGGTTTTTCGACAGCGATCTTCCAAAGTCCGCTTGGTTTAGCGGCACCAACCCGCATATCACCGCCGATATCGACCATAAAGCTCTGATAACCATGCGCTAACAGAATCTCAGCGAGTCGATTGACACCATAGCCCTTGGCAATAGTGGATAAATCTATGGCAACCCGTGGTTCCAGTTTCCGTAATGTCAGACCATCAAGGACGATTTTATCAATACCAACATAGGCGCGGACCGCCTCCTGTTGAGCGTCGTCAGGAGCATGAGTAATCCGGCCCCGGGCACCAAAGCCCCATAATTCAACTAAAGGGCCAACCGTGACATCCAGAATGCCACCGCTTTGCTGGCCAATCCGGATCGCTTCAGCAATCACTGTCGCCGTTTGTGGCGTGAGCGTCACCGGCTCCGTGGTTTGCTGCCGGTTAAAGCGCATCAGCTCTGATTCCGGCCGGTAAGTCGACATCAGATCGTTAATCAATTCCAGCTCAGTATCCAGCTCTTGCTGCAGCGCGGTCAAATCCGGTTGCAGTTCACTGTAGAATTTCACCACATAGTAGGTACCCATGGTCTTGCCTTGTAACTGATATTCTGTTGCTTGCTGCGCCGGTTGGCAGCCGACAACGAGCAACAGCAACAACAGCGGTAACAGACGACAAACAGACCACATATTTACTACTCCTAAAAAACAAAAGGGGCGACTAAGTCGCCCCTATTTTACCGTGTTCGCGGTTGATTAACCACCGAAGTCGTCTAACAGAATGTTGTCGTCTTCTACACCTAAGTCTTTCAACATGTTGATCACTGCCTTGTTCATCATTGGCGGACCACACATGTAGAATTCACAGTCTTCCGGTGCTTTATGGTTTTTCAGGTAGTTTTCATAAATTACGTTATGAATAAAACCGGTATAACCTGTCCAGTTGTCCTCTGGCTGCGGATCTGACAACGCCGTGTGCCAGACGAAGTTTTCATTCTCTGCGGCCAACATGTCGAAATCTTCAACATAAAACATTTCGCGCTTCGAACGTGCACCGTACCAGAAGCTGATCTTACGCTTGGATTTTAAGCGGCGTAACTGGTCGAAAATATGTGAACGCATTGGCGCCATACCGGCACCACCACCGATGAATACCATTTCGGCGTCAGTGTCTTTCGCAAAGAACTCACCAAATGGACCGGAAATGGTCACCTTGTCACCGGCTTTTAATGACCAGATAAAGGACGACATCTTACCGCAAGGTAATGACAGGTTATTTGGCGGCGGTGTTGCGATCCGCACGTTCAGCATGATGATGCCTTCTTCTTCCGGGTAGTTCGCCATTGAGTACGCACGAATGGTCGGCTCATCAACTTTGGACTCCAGCGTAAAGAACTTAAAGCGTTCCCAGTCGCCACGGTATTGTTCAGGGATATCGAAATCCTTGTACTTAACATGGTGAGCTGGTGCTTCGATCTGGATATAACCACCGGCACGGAATGGCACTGACTCGCCATCCGGGATCTGTAACTTCAGCTCTTTGATAAAGGTTGCTTTGTTATCGTTAGAGATAACAGTACAGTCCCATTTTTTGATACCGAAAATCTCAGGCTCTACTTCAATTTCCATATCAGATTTTACGTTAACCTGACAGGATAAGCGGCAACCTTCACGGGCTTCACCCTTAGTGATGTGACCCAGCTCAGTTGGCAGAATTTCACCGCCACCGGCATGCACATGCACCCGGCACTGACCACAGGAACCACCACCGCCACAGGCTGATGATAAAAAGATACCGTTATCGGCTAACACATTTAACAGTTTGCCGCCGGCTTTGGTTTTAATGGCTTTGCTTGGGTCACCGTTAACACTGATGGTAATGTCACCGCTGGCAACCAGCTTTGACTTAGCGGCCAGAATGATAAAGACCAGCGCCAGTACCACGACAGTGAACATGCCAACGCCAAGATAAATCTCTTGCATGGTGTTATTCCTCTACTGCTTACAGTTGAACGCCGGAGAAAGACATAAAGCCTAATCCCATTAAACCTACTACCAGGAAGGTCGAGCCTAAGCCACGTAAACCATCCGGGATATCGGCGTATTTCAGCTTTTCACGCACTGCAGCCAGTACTGTGATGGCTAAAGCCCAACCTACACCACTGCCTAAGCCAAACACGACACTTTCACCGAAGTTGTAGTCACGCTCAACCATAAAGGCTACCGCACCGAAAATGGCACAGTTAACTGTGATCAGTGGCAGGAAGATACCCAGAGCGTTGTAAAGCGCCGGGAAGTACTTATCCAGAAGCATTTCAAGAATTTGTACTAAGGCTGCAATAACACCGATATAGGTCAGAAAGCCAAGAAAGCTTAAATCGGCATCCGGAAAACCGGCCCAGGCAAGAGCACCCGGCGCTAACAAATTAGCATATACCAAGTTATTAACCGGTACTGAAATACCCAGTACCACGATAACGGCAACACCTAAACCAAAGGCAGTTTTGATCTTTTGCGATACCGCCATGAAGGTACACATACCAAGGAAGAACGCCAGCGCCAGGTTTTCGATAAATACGGCACGGACAAACAGGCTAATATAATGTTCCATGTATTCCCCCTTAGACCTTCTTCTCAACTTGTTCTGGGCGATAAGTACGCAACAACCAGATCAAGCAAGCGATAATAATAAAGGCACTTGGTGGCATTAACAGAATACCCATTGGCTGATACCAACCACCCTCACTGATCAGCGGCATAATCTGCACACCGAATACTGAACCAGAGCCAAAGAGTTCACGGATAAAGGCAACCAGCAACAACACCACGCTATAACCTAAACCATTACCAATACCGTCCAGGAAACTCATGCCTGGCGAGCTTTTCATCGCGTACGCTTCGGCGCGGCCCATTACGATACAGTTGGTAATAATCAGACCAACGAATACTGACAGCTGCTTCGATAAATCATAAGCATAGGCTTTCAGGAATTGGTCAACCACGATTACCAGTGAAGCGATAATGGTCATCTGCACGATAATCCGCACACTGGACGGAATATGGTTACGAATACACGAGATAAAGAAGCTGGAGAACGCTGTTACCAGAGTCAATGCCAGGCACATTACCAAAGCAGTTGACATCTTAGTCGTTACCGCCAGAGCCGAACAGATCCCCAGTACTTGTAAAGCAATAGGGTTGTTGGCAAAGACCGGTCCAAACAGTACGGTTTTAATTTCTTTTGCATTAGCCATTGCTTAACGCTCCTTGACGCACTTTTGCCAGGAATGGGCCAAAGCCATTCTCGCCAATCCAGAAAGTAAAGGTATTCTGCACACCATTAGCTGTCAGCGTAGCACCTGATAAGCCATCCACCTGGTGTGCTGAGTCAGGATCGGCATTACCCGGTTTCAGAATAGTTAACGCCAGCTCACCGGCATCGTTAGTCAGCTTTTTACCAACAAACTGGCCTTTCCAACGTGGATTTTCGATTTCACCACCTAAGCCCGGTGTTTCACCTTGCTCGTAATAGTTCAAACCGATAATGGTATTGCCATCTGTTTCTAGTGCCAGGAAGGCATGCATCGTTGACCACAAACCATAACCGTGCACTGGCAATACCAGGGCTTTCAGGTTATGGTTTTCGTCATAAATCAGGTACACCGGCGCATACTCAGAGATGCGACGGATAGAGGCTACGTCATCAGCCGGGGCCAGAGACTTACCTTCTTTCAGCGATTTACGGTAGTCAAAAGCTTCCGCACAAGCGCGGTCACAGCTGGCATCGATTTCACCGGTGCTCAGATTTACTAAACGGGTTTCAACATGGGTGTTGAAAAGCTCAGCAATCCGGGCGGCCGGCGCACTGCCTTCAACTAAACCGACACTGCGCAAAATGTTGACTTGTGAGTCTAACTTTTTGTTAGCTTGCTGGGTTGGCCGTAATTGTACCGCTGCAGTAGATACCACTATGGCACAGACCAGGCATAAAGAAATTACTACGATCAGCGTTTTGCTGATGCTGTCGTTATTACTAGACATTACGTGCCAGCCTCCGCTTGATATTGGCTTGCGCCACGAAGAAATCGAATAAAGGTGCGAACAGGTTAGCAAACAGGATCGCTAACATCATGCCCTCTGGATAAGCCGGGTTCACCACACGGATCATCACTACCATAAAGCCGATCAGAATACCGTAGGCCCACTTGCCCTGATTGGTAAAAGACGCCGATACCGGGTCAGTCGCCATAAAGAACATACCGATGGCAAAACCACCCAGCACCAGATGCCAGTGCCAAGGCATAGCAAACAGTGGGTTAGTGTTCGAACCGATAGCATTGAACAGGTAGCTGGTTAGGATCATACCCACCATGACACCCAAAACAATGCGCCAGGAGGCAATGCGGAAGTAAATCAGCGCCAGACCACCAATTAACAGCGCTAACACTGAGGTTTCACCAACTGAACCCGGAATAAAGCCCAGGAACGCATCCCACCACAGCTGAGTATTAGCGGCATAGTCCAATTCACCTGAAGCAGCTTTACTCAGCCAGGTTGCGCCTGAATAACCATCAGCAACAGTCCAAACGGCATCACCGGAAATTTGCGCCGGGTAAGCAAAGAACAGGAAAGCACGACCAGCCAGTGCCGGGTTCAGGAAGTTACGGCCAGTGCCCCCAAAGACTTCTTTGGCAACAACCACACCGAAGGTGATACCCAGAGCAACCTGCCACAGTGGAATAGTCGCTGGTAGAATCAAGGCAAACAGGATAGAGCTTACAAAGAAACCTTCGTTTACTTCATGCTTACGGACAGAGGCAAATAAGACTTCCCAGAAACCACCGACCACGAAGGTCACGGCGTAAATAGGTAAGAACCAAACCGCGCCGTAGAACATCTTGCTGCCCCAACCGGAGTCCGCAGTCAGCTCACCACCTAAGGCTGAGAAAATGGCTACCTGCCAGGTATCCGGGGTACCGAAACCCTGCGCCAGGGCTAATGCCGCCTGATGACCAATGTTATACATCCCGAAGAACAACGCCGGGAACAAGGCTAACCAAACGAAAATCATAATCCGCTTCAGGTCGATACTGTCGCGCACATGAGTGCCGTTCTTGGTGACATAACCGGGCGTGTAAAGAACTGTGGCTACAGCTTCATATAGCGCGTACCACTTTTCGTATTTGCCGCCTTTTTCAAATTGCGGCTCAATGCGCTCTAAAAAATGCTTTAAGCTCATGATTAGCCTTCCTTCTGGATGGTCGTCAAGCAGTTGCGCAGAATGGTACCGTAGTCATATTTGCCTGGGCACACATAGGTACACAGCGCCAAATCTTCCTCGTCCAATTCCAGGCAACCTAAAGTTGCTGCCTCGTCAGTGTCGCCGGCAATCAGGTTACGCAGTAACAGCGTAGGCAGGATATCCAGCGGCATTACCCGCTCGTAGTTACCGATTGGTACCATGGCGCGTGACGAACCGTTAGTGGTGGTTGTCAGGTTAAACAACTTCTTCGGACTTAAATGGCCCAAATAAGCGCGGGTTACAGAGTGCTTTTCAGCACCGGGTGCAATCCAGCCCAGGAAGTGCTTTTCAAAGCCTTCAGCCAACACTGAAACCTGAGTATGGAAGCGCCCTAAATAACCGTGCACACCATGCGCTGTGGTACCGGCCAGCACTGAGCCAGAGATAATACGATTTTGGCCATCGGCAAGTTCACCGGCGGTCAGTTCAGCAGTCGACGCACCCAGCACGGTTTTTACCAAACGTGGATTTTTCACTACAGGACCGGCCAGCGCGACAACACGTTCACTGTTCAGCTCGCCAGTGGTAAATAATTTACCAATAGCGATCACGTCCTGATAGCCAATATGCCACACGACTTTCTTGGCACTGACGGCATCAAGGAAATGGATATGGGTACCAACCAGACCAGCCGGATGCGGACCATCAAATTCAGCAACCGTTGCCTGAGTTACACTAGGGATAGTGCTACCGGCTTTCTTGGTCAGATAGGTTTTACCCTCGGTTAAACGGGAGATGACGGTTAAGCCCTGTTTAAAGGCTTCGGCATCAGCGTTGATCACCACTGCAGGATCGGCAGCCAACGGATTGGTGTCCATTGCATTGACGAAGATAGCACGTGGCGTACTGTCAATGGCCGGAGATTGGGAAAACGGACGGGTACGGAAAGCAACCCATAACCCTGAATCGATCAGGTTTTGTTTTACCTGTTCTGCACTCAAGGTGGCCAGCTGCTCGGCCGGATACTTGTTGAAGGTTTCAGCCGCATCGCCTGACACTGCAATCACTACCGATTGCAATACCCGTTTAGCGCCACGATTGATTTCCTTCACCGTTCCAGCTGCCGGGGCGGTGAATTTCACGCCAGGGTTTTTCTTATCTTCGAAAAGCACCTGACCTTTTTTCACGCTGTCACCCACTTCGACCGCCATGGTCGGACGCATACCTACATACTCTTCGCCGAGTACGGCGACAGTAGTGATGGCATTGCCCGTAGTGATCTCTTGTTTAGGACTGCCTGCAAGGGGAATGTCCAAGCCTTTTTTGAGTTTTATCATACGTACTTGCACTACTATTTTGGGAAGAAACAGGGCCTAGTTTTTCAGCTGCGCTAGCGCAGCACACCCGGTTAGCCTTTCGCACCACCTGCAACTGTACAAAAGTTAACCAGATACACGTATTAAAGTCGCGAATTTTAGCACTAATACCATCTTCTATCCATGGTATTACCAAAAATTCTGTGCCAATTACCACCTGTCGGTAGTTAGAGAAAAACCGCCCTCAGGCGGTTTTTGTGGCTTTGTCAATACGACTAATTGACCAGATGTTGTAATGGACTCAGCGGCGACACATCCGCATCGTAGTCCACATGCTGGTAGCCAAAGCCAAACAAGCGTAAAAACTCATTATGATAACCGGCATAATCGGTCAGACTATCGATGGTATCGGTCGTAACCTGATCCCATAACTCTTTCACTGCTTGTTGCACATGGTCGCTTAGCTCTTTGCCATCCATCCGCAAACGGCCGGCATCGTCCAGTTGCGGGGCTGCAGCGTATAGGCCCTGACGGAACAAACCATTGATTTGTTCGATACAGCCTTCATGAGTACCTTCCGCTTTCATCACCCGGTACAGCAGTGAAATATACAATGGCATAATTGGAATCGCTGAGCTGGCCTGGGTTACCAGCGCTTTTAGTGAGGCAACATAGGCTTTGCCATGCTGCGCACTGAGCTTAGCGGTAATGGCCGCTGCGGCACGATCCAGATCTTCTTTAGCCTTGCCGATCGTCGCCTTACCATAGATTGGCCAGGTTAACTCTTTGCCGATGTAGGTATAAGCTACGGTCTGACAGTTGTCCGCTAACACACCAGCGGCATTCAGCTGATCCAACCAACGCTCCCAATCTTCCCCGCCCATCACTTTTACGGTGTTAAAGATTTCGTCATCATTGGCTGGCTCAACCGACACTTCTTCAATTTCACGCTTAGACGTATTCAGATTCTTCGCCGTGTAAGCCTGACCAATAGGTTTGAGTACTGAACTGTATACTTCGCCAGTCACCGGATCTTTACGCCGCGGCGCTGCCAGACTGTAAACCACCAGATCAATTTTGCCCATTTCACTGCGGATCAAATCAATGGCTTTGGCTTTGAGTTCATCGGTAAAGGCATCACCATTTAGGTGCTTATTCCATAAACCTGCGGCATCGGCAGCGGCTTCAAAGGCGGCAGTGTTGTACCAGCCAGCAGAGCCGGTTTTGCTTTCGGTCGGTTCTTTCTCAAAGAAAATACCCAGGGTGGCAGCACCTGAGCCAAAGGCCGCGGTGATGCGTGATGCCAGGCCATAACCGGTAGAGGCACCGATTACCAACACATTCTTCGGACCACCGACCACCGGGCCCAGTTGCTTAACATAAGCAATTTGCTCTTTCACATGCTCAGCACAGCCGACCGGGTGTGCATTAGTACAGATAAAACCACGAATCTTTGGTTGAATAACCATAGCCAATCCTGTTGTTGTCTTTATAAAAAGTGCGAGTGCTCTATGCACTGAAAGAGCACTAGTGTAAAACTTTACCGCTAAAAACAGGTCGGATCAGCAAAAATCGTGCTCAGGATGCTTTTTCGGCTTTGCTGCCGCCAAAGCATTTTGGTGACACCGGCGGCTTTTCGGCATAGTACTCGTACCATTCTGAGGGAGTGTAGGTATGTAAAGCCAGCGCATGGATCTTTTCAGCCAACTCTTCTGCCACTATGGCATTAACCGCACGGTGGCGTTGTAACAAGCGCATCCCCTCAAACTGCGGGGTGACAATCACCACCTTAAAATGCGACTCCGACCCCGGCGGCACATTATGATTGGCGCTCTCATTGACTACGTCCAGATGAATGGGGTTAAAAGCATCCAGTAATTTTTGCTCTATTGCAGTATGGATTAACATCTTGTCCAGCTCCTGTTGGCGTCCTGAATCTTATTCTAGTCAAAGCGACCCGCTTTGTCCTAACAGCACTAACCAATTTCAGGACTATTGCTGCTAAGCTGATAGCAGCATTATAAAAATAATTATTTTGGTGCGATATACCGAAACGTCAGGTTAATCCTTTCTGCCTTAGCCTGCGCCTGCTTTGGCAAGCGATGTTGCCAATACTGCTGACAGGTGCCCGCCATTAACAGCAAACTGCCGTGCTGTAGCAGCAGTTGTATCTGACATTCCAGCTGGCGGTGCTTTAAATCAAAACGCCGGCTCTGTCCCAGACTAAGCGAAGCGATCTGTGGTGCTAAGCCCAGTTCTGGTTCATCATCCGCATGCCAACCCATATGATCCTGGCCATCCGCATACTGATTTAGTAACACACAATTAAAGGGGTGTTGCAACGCCTGGCTGATTTGTGACGCCAGCTCTCTGAGCCGCGGATGCCAGGGCTCTGGCAAAAAGTCAGTGCCCGAGTACCGGTAGCGGCAATGCGGTTCACCCATCCAGACCTGCCGTCTAGGGATCGCCACCTCCCGGCCATAAATGCGGATACTGGCGGTTTGCCAATGCAGTTCGCGGCTTAATTGTTGCTGCAGCAGATCAGCTGCCGGCGCCGTTAAATAGGCCGGCCAATAAAATAGCTCTGCATCAGGTAAACTAAAATGCCGGCAATTCTGATTGCGGTTGTCGCTGGGGGTAGCCCGTGTCAAAATAGCGCCCTCTCTATCCTGAATAAGTTGTTATGAATACTCTGTTTACCTGTGCTGATCTAGAGTTGCAACTGGCCCGCTGGCCACTGCAGCAACCGAATCACAGCCTACAAGCCTGGGATGCGGCGGATGAATTGTTAGTAGAACGCGCCTTGCCGGTACTACAACAGCTAACCACAGCAGGTAACACGCCTCGTATTTTAATTTTGAACGATAGCTTCGGCGCCCTGTCCTGTGCGCTGGGTAACAGCCAGCAGTCTCTGGTACAAGACTCCTATATCGCCCAGCAAGCGTGCCGGCATAACCGGCAACAAAACGGCTTAACGCTGACCGGCATTACCGAGTTGACCAGTCTGGATAGCTTGCCCGCAGCCCCCGATTTGGTGCTACTAAAACTACCGGCTAATCACAGTTATCTGGCGTGGCAACTCGCCGCGTTAAGCAAGGTGATGACTGCCGATACCCTACTGCTAGTTGCCGCTAAAGCCAAAGATATTCATCGCAACTTGTTGGCGATCTTTAGTCAGTATATTGGCCCTACCACAGCCTCGCTTACACTTCGCAAGTGCCGTTATATCGATAGCCAGTGGCAACCCGGACTGCTGCGGCCAGTACTGCCTTATCCAACGCGCTGGCCTTTGCCGGAGACCGGCTTTACGCTGGTTAATCATGCCAATGTGTTTGCCCGCGATAAACCTGATATTGGCGCCCGATTCTTTCTACAGCACTTACCCAAGGTTAGCGCCGGGCAACACATTATCGATCTTGGTTGTGGTAATGGCATGCTTAGCTTGCAAATACTGGCGCAGCAAACGGCTTGCCAACTGCTGCTAACAGACGAGTCTTATATGGCAGTGGCGTCAGCCCGGCTCAGTGTGGCAGAAAATTTTCCGGACGCACTGGCACAGTGCCAATTTGTGGTAGATGATTGCCTGAGTCGCCAAGCTGATGCCAGTGCCGACTGGGTGTTGTGTAATCCGCCATTCCATCAACAGGCGGCGGTCACCACTCATATTGCCAGCCAGATGTTTTACGACGCCAAACGGGTCTTGAAACCCGGTGGCAAAATCAGAATCGTGGCTAATCGTCATTTGCCATACCGCCAACAACTGGCAAAATGCTTTGGTAATTGCCGGCAGCTGGCGGCTAACCCGAAATTTATTATTTTAGAATCGACCAAAAGGAGTTAACTATGCGCTATTTATGGCTAACGCTGGCAATACTGCTGGCTGGCTGTGCCACCCAGGTACCATCTTTTATTGTAGCGCCACAAATTTTCTGGCCACAAACGGCGGAGCTGCAAGGTGCAGCTTTTGATTTCGCGTTGGTTGATTTGCGGCCAAGACCACAAACGTTAACGATAAGACAAGGCAGTAATGAACAGCATTACCGTACCACTAACGATGTACGGGCGCAGCTGGAAGCCACTGTTGCCAAAGCGTTGCAGGAAAAAGGGGCAACCTTGAATTCCCAGCAGTCGGTACAAATGAAAATTCAGATTAACCAGTTACAGGCCAACGTCATGCAACGCCCGCTGGATCATCAGGTTACCAATCAGGTAGCGATGACGGTATTTATTCAGAGTGATAATGGTACCTTTACCAAATCTTATGCCGGGGACAGTAACTATACCGCGCCGCTGAAGGTTGATCTCGCGGCAGTCGAGCGCGAGTTACGGGTGCTGACCGAACAAGTACTGAATCAGCTACTGCAGGATCCGGCCTGGAAATCAGCGCTGAACTAACGGAGAAAAATAATGCGGCTATTCGCGCTACTAATACTGCTACTGAGTCCGCTCGGCCATGCCGGGCAGTTTCTGCAACCAGATAATTTATTCCCGAAAGTAAAGTTCATCACCTCACACGGTGAGATTATTGTTGAATTGGATCGCAGCCGGGCGCCGCTCACGGTGAACAACTTTCTGAGCTATGTGAAGAAGAACGCTTACAACAATACGGTTTTTCACCGTCTGATCCCGGAGTTTGTCTTGCAAGGCGGTGGTTATACGCCGGATTTTAAAGCCATCGAAACCCTGAAACCGGTGTTTAATGAATCGGGTAATGGCTTAAAAAACCAGCTCGGCACTATCGCGATGGCGCGGCTGACCGATCCACACAGCGCGGATAGCCAGTTCTATTTTAATCTGAATGATAATGTCAGCTTAGATCCGGGTAGTCGCTGGGGCTACGCCGTATTTGGCCAGGTGGTGTCCGGTATGGAAGTGCTGGAACAGATTCAGCAAGTTGAAACCGAAGTGTCGGAAAAACTCGGCTGGCCAGATGTTCCCAAGGAGCCGATTATCCTGAAAATGGTGATTTTGCTGCCACAAGAATAATCTGCGCTATACTTCTTGCAACAGGCTTTGGCCGGAGCCGGAGTATGGCAAGAACCTTTATTGATGAAAAAGCAAGCCAACTGATCTTTTACGCCTCGCGCTTTTTGCGGGGCCAGTTACCTGAAGCCGAGCTGCACCTCTTTATCTGGGATACGCTGGAAGAATGGGCAGCATTAAGCGAACGGCCGCAATCGCCGCCCAGCTATCAGGAGCGGGTCTTCTGGTATTTGCTGTACCAACTCGAGTATTGGCCGGAACAGCAGTTGCGGGCTGACCGCCAACTAAAACGTCGTTTGCAACTTTGCCTCGGTTACCTGGCCGGAAAAGGCCGCCGTCCTGTCGATTGTGTCGGCCTGAGGCCCTAGGGCGCCATCTAAAGCACCATCTAGTACCGACTTTTCTGCCGCGCGGGCTTTGCCGCGGCGCCGTCCTCTGTTATGTTCTGTGTCAGTCTTCTGCAAGGTTTTACTATGCTCTCAAAACAACAAGGCGCGGCACAGAGCTGGCGTCAGGCACTGGCCAGTTATCGCGATATTCGCCTGCTTTTTATCTTTTTTATGGGTTGCGCATCCGGTTTTCCCTGGGTACTAATCAGTTCGAACATGACTGGTTGGCTAAGCGATGCCGGTTTGTCACGTGCCGCTATAGGTTATTTTGGTTCGGTATTTGTCGTCTATGCGCTAAATTTTCTCTGGGCGCCCTTGTTGGACCGGGTGAAGCTACCGCTGCTGGGAAACTGGTTAGGACAAAGGCGGGGCTGGATTTTGCTGATGCAAAGTCTGATGTTGTTTGCAACACTGGCGATTGCCTTTACTAACCCGGCGCAAAGCTTATTGTTTACCTCGCTGCTCGCTATGGCGATTGCGATCGCCTCTGCAACGCAGGACGTGGCGATTGATGCTTACCGCATTGAGTTGATTGGCGACGATACGGTGCGGGTAGCCCCTGCTGCGGCAATGGGGGTGATTGGTTGGTGGACCGGTTATTCGTTACCAGGCTATCTGGCCTTTGCTAATGCAGACCAGTTCGGTTGGCCAGCAGTCTACCTGGGTATGGCGGTGCTGATTGGGTTGTTGATGGTGTTTACCCTTTGTAGCAGGGAACCGCAGAGCCAACGCGAACAGTTACAACGTGATGCTGCGGCGCGCTATCAGAGCCGCTTGGGACAGGCACGAACTGCACCCTACCTGGTATGGCTATCTGTAACCGTACTTGAGCCTTTTGCCGAATTTTTCCGGCGCAATGGCTGGCAGCTGGCCATCTTGATTATCAGCTTTGTGTTTTTATTTAAAGTCGGCGAAGCCTTTCTCGGCCGGATGTCGATCCAGTTTTATAAAGAAATTGGCTTTAGCAATCAGCAAATCGCCGAATATTCGAAACTGGTAGGCTGGGTAGCAACCATTGCTTTTACCCTACTCGGCAGTGCTATCAACATCCGCTTTGGCATTATTCGCGGCCTGTTTATTGGCGGTATTGCGATGGCTGCCAGTAACTTAATGTTCGCCTGGATTGCACTGGCCGGCCCCAAACCTGAGCTGTTTATCGCCGCTATTCTGGTGGATAACTTTACCGCAGCCTTTTCTACGGTGGCCTTTGTTTCGTTCTTAACCTGGTTAACCGGCCGCGCCTTTACTGCTACGCAATACGCTTTACTGGCGTCATTAGGCAATCTTGGCCGCACCACGCTAGCGTCCTTTAGTGGCGAGCTGGTAGATTTCCTGGGCGGCAATTGGGCGCTGTTCTTTGTGATAACGGCGCTGATGGTGGTGCCGGGTTTATGTTTATTGCTCATCGTCGGCAAAAAATTACAACAGCGCCAACAACAGCAAGCAGCAACAGACTCATCATCCTAAAGTTTACTCTAAAGCAATCAGGCCGCATTACTGCGGCCTGATTGCGTTAACTTAATTACTGGTTACCTGCCTGAGTCCTTCCGCCGGATCGACTTCCAGCGCCTGGCAGTAACGCACAAACTCGACCACATCGAGCCGACGTTCCTGATTCTCTACCTTACCGATAAAAGAATGTGGGGTTCCCAATAATTCAGATAAGCTGCGCATGGTATGTTTCTTTAGTTGGCGCTGTTGCTTCAACCAGGCGCACAACTTTTTATTTTCATCCGAAATTACGCTTTTTGTACCTTTCATTTTTTTTCTTCTCCCAGCGTGTTACGCTTTGTTTTAATTATGTTCCCGCTGCGTCCTGCACCTGACTCCAGACCGAACTATGCCGGCCGCAAAAATAGTGGTGTCTTAATTAATATCATAGCTTGCGACGAGCGTACAGCTTAGTGCGACAAAAAACATTAACACGCTCTGGGTGCTGGCGGCGGCAAGACTGAAGGAGACGAAATGGTACGATTGCTATTTTTACTGCCGATACTGATGTGTCTGGGCTGGTATCTGTTTTTGCGGCACTACCGCATTCCGCTACAGCAGGGCAAGAAAGGCTTTATCTATATCGCGGCCTTTAATCTGATTTTGGCGCTGATTTTATGGCTGCTGTTGTTCCTGACCAACCCCTGACAGGGCTGGTCAGCAAAAACATTAAACTGAGAACGAAGAGCCACAACCACAAGTGGTTGTCGCATTTGGGTTTTGCACGATAAAGCGGCTGCCCTGCAAGCCATCGGTATAATCGACAATACCGCCCATCAGATATTGCAGGCTCATAGGATCGACGACCATGGCTACGCCCTGCTTCTCAATCAGCAGATCGCCCTCGTTGACTTTTTCATCAAAGGTAAAGCCATACTGAAAACCGGAACAACCACCACCGGTAATATAAACCCGTAATTTCAGATTCGGATTTTCTTCTTCACTGACCAGGGCAGCGACCTTGCGGGCGGCGGCATCGGTGAATTCTAACGGGATTTGCATTTCAGACATGATGACTCCAACCGGGGTTACAACAGCGCTGATTATCTAATACCTGACTAATTTATTCAAGTATTCTGGGGCGTCACTGCTGCACACTGCTACGCCGCAAGCGCGACCTGCAAATCGTGACCGGTTGGCTATCGCGACAACGCATTTAGGTTGTGTTGACGTTTTCTGCTTAGATTTTGTGTTAAACTTCTGACATAAATAACAAAAACTGAATCTCTGTTATGCGGCGCTGGCAAGATCACCTACCTGCCTTACAACGGCGGCTGGCGATTCCTCAAACTTCGTTACAACTCTGTCTGCTGGGAATGCTGGGCGGGCTGATTGCGGCACTGCTGATTATTTTATTCCGGCTGGCGATTATCGGCCTACAGGGCTTCTTTTTGCAGCACAGCGACGACTTTAGCAGTATTAGTGCTGAATACCGTTGGTTATTACCATTAGGCGGCGCGGCCCTAATCGGCTTAATCGCGCTGGCGACCGGCTATAAGCATTACCGGCTGGGCATTCCTTTCGTCATTCACCGTATCAAAACGGCTTACGGCATTATGCCGTTTCGCAATACCCTAAATCAGTTTTTTGGCGGCATTCTGGCACTGGCCAGCGGCTTCTCGGTTGGCCGTGAGGGTCCGTCGGTACATCTTGGCGCCTATGGTGCCAGCACCGTGGGCCGCTATCTGCAGTTACCCTATAACAGTGTACGTATTCTGGCCGGTTGCGGTATTGCTGCCGCGATAGCGGCGTCTTTTAATACCCCGCTGGCGGCGATGATCTTTGTGATGGAAGTGGTACTGCGTGAATACCGTATTCATGTCTTTATTCCGGTAATGCTGGCCTCCGTCGTTGGTGCCATGGCGACCCAACTGGTCTTTGGCCACGATAAGGAGCTGGCCGCACTGGATATTATCAGCCTTAGTGTCTGGCATTTTCCTTATCTGGTGCTTTGTGGTGTGGTGATTGGCGCCTTTGCCTGGCTGTTTAACCGTAATTTAATGCGGATGCTTGAGCTGTTTAAAAAATGGCCACTGCTGCTACGGCTGGCACTGGCAGCTTTAGTTACCGCTGCGGTGGGTTATCTGATTCCTCATGCGATGGGCGCAGAAACCGGCGCCATCCAGTTTGCGATTAATAGCCCTACGGCAGTGCACTTGTTGCTGTTGTTGTTAGCCGGCAAAATGATTCTGACGCTGTTCGCCATCGGTCTGGGTGTTCCCGGCGGCATTATTGGTCCGATCTTTGGTATGGGTGTGGTATTGGGTACCATCCTGGCGATTGTACCGGCGGTGCTGGTTGATAATACCAGTAACTCAGGCACCTATGCAGTGCTGGGTATGGCTGGCCTGATGGCAGCCACCCTGCATGCGCCTTTAGCCGCGCTGGTGGCAGTAATGGAGCTGGCGGCGAACCAGCAAATCGTGTTACCGGCCATGTTGGTGATTGTTACGGCCTATGTCACCACAGTGCAGTTTTTTAATAATAAATCCATCTTTATGACCCAGCTCGATTTTATGCAACTGCCCTACAAACTGTCGCCGGCGGATGATGTGCTACAAAAAGTCGGGGTACTGGCGGTGCTAAATCAGGATTATCAGCTGCTGGCCGATCCGGATGAACACAGCGTGCGCCAGGTATTGGCGCAGCTACAACCACCGCAACAGTTACTGATCAAGCGCCATGAAGGTGACAGCGTGCAGTTTTATACTGCCCAATACGATGTCAGCTTATCACTCAGTGGCGACAGCAGTATTCAGTATGCTGCAGTAAAAGGCTTGTCACATCAGGCAACCATGGCTGAAGTGTTGCATGAACTGGAAGATCGCCGTGAAGGGCTGGTGTATATTTACCAGCAAGATCCGACCGAACCTATTGGCATTATCCGCTGGGACCAGTTGCGTGCCCTGCTGATTAAACAGAATAATTTAATATGACGCTAATCCTGATTTACAAAGCCCTGCATGTGTTTTTTATGGTGGCCTGGTTTGCCGGCATTTTTTATTTACCACGGCTGTTTGTCTATCATGCCGAAACCCAAAGCCCGGACTGCGACGCAACCTTTAAAGTGATGGAACGGCGCTTACTGTATTTTGTTACGCCCTTTGCCATCCTGACGCTGCTATTTGGCTTGCTGTTGATCTTCAGCTATGGCCGGGCCTGGTTTGCGGTAAGCAGCTGGCTGCACTATAAGCTGCTGCTCGTTATCGTATTGTATGGCTATCATGGCTACTGCTTTAAGCTGTTGGCCGATTTTAAACATGGCCGCAACCGGCGTTCGGCGCGTTTTTATCGCATCTTTAATGAACTGCCGGTACTGCTGCTACTGGCGATAATTTTACTGGCGATACTGAAGCCGCTTTAGCCGGCCGCGGCTTTGCCGTATAATCAGGCAGCCGTTTTGCCCAGCCCTACGACAAGTGAGCATCCCGATGAGCTTTAAAGGTCAGCATATTCTGTCGGTCAAACAGTTCGACCGTGACAATATCCAGTATATTTTTGATATCGCCCGCAACATGGCACCCTATGCCAGCCGGAAAAAACGCACCCGAGTTCTGGATGGTGCCATCCTTGGTAATTTATTTTTCGAACCCAGCACCCGTACCCGGGTCAGCTTTGGTTGTGCCTTTAACCTGTTAGGTGGCGAAGTGCGCGAAACCACCGGTATGGAATCCTCTGCCTTATCCAAAGGCGAATCCTTGTACGATACCGCGCGGGTCATTAGCAGTTACAGCGATGTGATAGCGATGCGCCATCCACAAGCCGGCTCTGTCGCAGAATTTGCTGAGGGTAGCAGGGTTCCGGTCTTAAACGGTGGCGATGGCGCCAATGAGCACCCCACCCAAGCCCTGCTGGATCTGTTTACCATTGAACGCGAACTGCAGGCCAGTGGCCAAAGTATTGATGGTATGCATATTGCGATGGTCGGCGATCTGAAGTTTGGTCGCACCGTGCATTCGTTATCTAAATTGCTGGCACTGTATAACAACCTGCAGATCACCCTGATTTCGCCACAGGAGCTGGCGATGCCGGATGAAGTGGTCAGTGCCCTGGATAATGCCGGTCACCGCTTAACCATTAGCGACAAACTGGAAGGCAATCTGAATGCCGATATCGTTTATCAGACCCGGATCCAGGAAGAGCGCTTCCCGTCAAAAGCTGAGGCCAATCAGTACCGCGGCAAGTTCCGGCTGAACCAGGAAATTTACACCCGACACTGTAAATCCAATACCGTAATTATGCACCCGCTGCCGCGCGACTCGCGGCAGGAAGCAAACGAGTTGGATAATGATTTAAACCTGAATCCGAATCTGGCCATCTTCCGCCAGGCCGATAACGGTATTCTGGTACGGATGGCGCTGTTTGCGCTGACCTTAGGCGTACAGGATCTGGTACAGGACTACGAGTGCGCTGTGCCCTGGTACACCAATAAATAAGCGGTTATAGGAATTATTATGTCTTTATCATCTGAATTATTTCAACGCGCGCAGCGCACTATCCCGGGTGGGGTTAACTCGCCGGTACGCGCCTTTAAAAGCGTTGGCGGTGAGCCTTTTTTCGTCGCCAAAGCCGACGGCGCCTACCTGTTTGATGTCGATGGCAAACGCTATATCGACTATATCGGCTCCTGGGGCCCGATGTTACTGGGCCATAACCATCCGGCGATCCGCGAAGCCGTGATCCGTGCGGCAGCCAATGGCTTAAGCTTTGGTGCCCCCTGTCCGGCAGAAGTGACTATGGCCGAAAAAGTGGCTGAACTGGTGCCCAGTATGCAAATGCTGCGGATGGTCAGTTCCGGTACCGAAGCGACGATGAGCGCAATCCGACTGGCGCGCGGTTATACCGGTCGCGATACCATCGTAAAATTTGAAGGCTGTTATCACGGTCATGCTGACTCCTTACTGGTTAAAGCCGGCTCTGGCGCCCTGACGCTGGGCGTGCCCAATTCACCGGGCGTACCGGCAGACTTTGCCAAATATACCCTGACCTGTGAGTTTAATAATCTGCCACAAATTCAGCAGTTATTTGCCGAACAGGGCAATCAGATCGCCTGTATTATCGTCGAGCCTGTGGCCGGCAATATGAACTGTATTCCGCCTGAGCCAGGCTTTTTAGAGGGTCTGCGCGCCCTTTGTGACGAATACGGCAGCGTACTGATTTTTGATGAAGTCATGACCGGCTTCCGCGTGGCGCTGGGTGGTGCTCAAGCCTATTACGGTGTGACACCGGATCTGACGACACTGGGTAAAATTATCGGTGGCGGTATGCCGGTTGGTGCTTTTGGCGGTAAAAAAGAGATTATGCAACATCTGGCGCCGTTGGGCCCGGTGTATCAGGCCGGCACCTTATCCGGTAACCCTATAGCAATGGCGGCGGGTTTAGCGGCCCTGACTGAGATCAGCAAGCCGGGGGTGTACGAGGCATTAACCGAGAAAACTTCCCAACTGATTAAAGGCTTAGCTCAGGCTGCGGCTAAACATGGTGTACCGGTCAGCTTTAATCAGGTTGGCGGCATGTTTGGCTTGTTCTTCACCAACGAGGGTCGGGTCAGCAACTATCAGCAAGCCACCCGCTGTGATATTGACGCCTTTAAACGCTTCTTCCATCTGATGCTGCAACAGGGGATCTATCTGGCGCCTTCTGCCTATGAAGCCGGCTTCTTGTCGCTGGCACACAGCGCAGAGGATTTGAAGGAAACTATCGCTGCGGCCGACTACGCTTTCTCGGCATTATAAACCGCTAACAGTAATAGGGTTATACCAAAACGCCAGCGCTATGCTGGCGTTTTATTTTGGTATTCTCAGCTTAATCGCAATCCGCTAAACCCAATACCGTGTTTTTATGCGCCGGTAACAACCAGCTATTAGGGCAGTATTCTGGCACAGGTAAGCCGCTTTTGGTCGAAAAACGCTGCCATTCCACCTGCTCCGGCATATAGCGGATCAGATTCTGGCTGCCCTTTTGCCGGAAAAAGTCCGTAAACAGACGCAAGGCACCGGTACCACCCGTTAAACCAGTGGTCTTATTATCATCCCGCCCCAGCCAGACTGTGACCAGGGTTTCCTGATCAAAGCCAGCAAACCAGCTATCGCGATAATCACTGGAGGTCCCGGTTTTACCGGCAAAGGTTGGCCGCGGCCAGGTATGGGCCAATGACTGGGCGGTGCCAGTCAGGGTTGACTCAATCATTGCATACTGCAGTAAATAGACGTCCTCTGCCGGATAGCGCTGTGTTAACGGGCTTTGGCGCTGATACAACACCGTACCTTGTTGATCGGTTAACGCCTGTACCGTCGCCAAAGGTTGATGCAGGCCATTATTGGCGATGGTCTGATAAAGCTGAGTCACTTCATAAGGTGATAAATCTACCGCGCCCAACAGCGCAGACGGAAATAAATTAACCCGCCGCTCTAACCCAAGCCGACGCAAGCTCTCCTGCACTTTTGGCATGCCGAGTTGCAAGCCAAGTCGCACCGTTGGTACGTTTAAGGAGTCAGCCAGCGCCCTAACCAGCGGCACAGGGCCTCGAAACTTCTTATCAAAATTCTGCGGTTGCCAATCCTGATTATTATTGCGCAGGCTAATCGGATTATCATCCAGCAAGGTACCGAGGGTATAGCGGCCACGCTGTGCCAACGCCTCCAGATAAATCGGCGGCTTAATTAAACTACCAATCGGTCTTCTGGCATCCAGCGCGCGGTTAAACCCGGCATAGCCCGCCGTTTTACCGCCAACCAACGCCTGTACCGCAGCCTGTTGGTAATCGACTACCACCATAGCGGCTTCCAGCTCTTTATTCATATCGGTCACCAGTTGACCGACCGTGCGCTCAGCCTGGGTTTGCGCCAACGGATCCAAATAAGTAAAGACTTTAATGCCACTATTTAGTAAGCGACTGTCCAGCGATAACTGTCTGAGTTCACGTCGTACCGCATCCATATAAGCCGGGAAGTTCGCATTAAGATACTGACCACGCTCAATCACCCTGATCGGCGAGGCAAGTGCCCGTTCATAACTGGCTTTATCAAGTAAATGCTGCTCGAACATTAAACGCAGCACCAGATCCCGCCGCTGCTGCGCCCGCTCGGGAAAGCGCCGCGGATCGTAAAATCCAGGCCCTTTGACAATACCAATTAACAGCGCATATTGCTCCGGATTGAGCTCGGCCAGTGGCTTGCCAAAATAGAAGCGGCTGCCCAGCCCAAAACCATGAATCGCGGTATTGTGATTCTGGCCAAGGTAAATTTCATTCAGATAGGCTTCGAGGATCTGATCTTTACTAAACCGATACTCCAATACCAACGCAATAAAGGCCTCGTTGATTTTGCGCCACAGATGCCGGTCCTGCGTCAGATACATGTTCTTTGCCAACTGCTGAGTTAGCGTTGATCCGCCTTGCACCGTGCGCCCGGCACTCAGATTGACGAAGAAAGCCCGCACAATCGATAAGGGCGAAACACCCCGGTGCTGATAAAAGTCACGGTCTTCAACCAGCAATAAGGTTTCCTTCAGCAGCTCAGGTACCCGCTCCAGCCGGACCAGTTCACGATCTTCCTGGTCCGGTGACACCAGATGTTCAATCAGTTGCGGTTCTAACCGTGCAAAATTGACCGTGTCTTTCGCTTGCACGATACGGCTAATGCCACTGCGGTTAAACTCCACACTAAACTGCTCGGCCGGTTGTTCCCCGTCAATATAAGTAAAGCCGCGGCGATAGATACTGACGCTGCCACCTTTAACACTAAACTGCCCCGGCCCGCTGACCCGCTCTACACGACGATACTGCAATTGTTCCAGCTCGCGGATCAAAGTGGTCTGCGCCAGATAACGACCGGGATATAACGTCAGGCTGCGGCCATAAATTTGTGCCGGGATCTGCCATTTTTGGCCGGAGAAGGTACTGGTGATCTTACTGTCGAGATAAATCAGATAAATGCCCAGCCCGAGTACCAGCACCAACGCCAGTTTCAGGCTGGTTTGCCAGATCAGGCGCCACCAGCGGCCCGGACGGCTGCTGGATACGGCTTTTTTGCTGCGCTTTCGGCTCATAACTGCATCGCTTTTTTAGTTTTGGTGGTCGGCAGCGCCGTCGCCGGATCGTCCGGCCAATAGTGTTTAGGGTAACGCCCTTTCATTTCTTTTTTTACCTCAGGCCAGGCTTGCCGCCAGAAACTCGCCAGATCCCGGGTAATTTGCAGCGGCTGCCGCCCCGGTGACAGCAACGTCAGCGTCAGGGCCAGTTGCCCGGCCAGCACCGTCGGCGAAGCGAGTTGACCATACATTTCCTGAACCCTGACTGAAAAACCCGGTCCACCCGGCAGGGTGTAATCAATACTGACTCTGGAGCCAGCCGGGGTTTGCCAGTGCTCCGGCAACCACTCATTCAGTTGCAGTTGCTGCCGGTAACTCAGCTGCTGCCACAGTAAATTGTATAACGGTAGTTGTTGTAGCTCCGTCAGCTTATTCAGCTCGCCAAGGTAGGGGCCCAGCCAGACGGATAAGGTCGTTAATAAAGCCGCATCGCTCAGATCCGGTAAACTGCTGTCCATAGTGCGCGCCAGCGCCAACCGCTGCTGCAGTTGCCGGCAGTGGTCGTTAAACGGCAATAACTGCAGACCTTTACGCTGCAGGGTGTCGAGCCAGGCTTGCTGTCTGAGCTGTGGGTCCAGCTGTAACTGCACCGGCTTGCGCTGCAGGATTAACTGACCAAAGCGCAGTTGCTGTTCGCTAAAAAACGCCTGCTTCTGCTCATCCCAACCACTGTAACTTTGCCAGCTTAACTCAGACCAGTCCGCCAGTACTTCGTCCAGCGTAATCGCCACCGCCTGACTAATGCGGTTTTGCTGCTGATAGTCGCGGCTGCTGCTCACCACCAACAAGGCTTGCCCCGACAAGGGATCATCCGGCGCCAATACCGCGCCACAACCATTGGCCAGTAAATAGCCCTGACCACGGCGCTGCGCCAGCCGATCCGGAAAGGCGCGTAGCAATAAGGTTGGCAGCAATTGCAGCGGCAAAGTATTCAGCTTGCTCACGCCAAGCTTGCGGGCGAAGTGCTCGGCCTGCGGGTATAAGTGGGCAAAAGGTGGTCGCCGCTGCTGAAGCAGTGCGAGTTGTTGATACAGGTCCTGCGTAGCGGGCCGGCTCTCTTCCAGCAAGGCAGCTAACAAGGCGGCCAGCCAACCAGCACCGGCGGTGCTTTTTTCCAGCTGCCTGGCATGCTGCAACATACTGGCCAGCCGGATGTCGGTACCAAACTGATACAGTTCACGACCATAGCGGCTAAGCTGCCCTTTGGCATCCAGCACCTGTAGTTGCTGCAATAAGGCCGTCGCCGCGGCCAGATTACCGCTGGCCGGTGCCGTTAACCAGTTTAACGCCGCTGGCTGACAACCCCAGACGGCCAGCTCCAGCCGCAGCTGGGTTAATTCCGCCAGTTCAATCTCCGGCGGTTCGAAGGCCGGTCGGCGCTGCCATTGCTCCGGCGTATCCAGCCGGTAGCAAATGCCCGGCGCCAAACGACCAGCGCGACCGGCGCGCTGCACCGCGGCAGCCTGGCTAATGGCAATGGTTTCCAGTTTCGTCAGGCCATTACGCGCTTGATAGCTGGCCCGGCGCGCCTGGCCACTGTCTACCACCACGGTAATGCCTTCAATGGTTAAGCTGGTTTCGGCCAGATTAGTCGCCAGCACAATTTTATGCTGACCGGCCGGTGGCGCGGCAATAGCGGCTTGTTGCTGCGCCAGGCTGAGGCTACCGATTAGGGGCCAGACTTGCAGCTCTGGCGGCAAGCCCTGACTCTGTAACCAAGTGGCGGCCTGCTGAATTTCGGCCTGACCGGGTAAAAATACCAGCAGATTACCGCCGTGCTGGCGATAAGCCTGCAATGCCAGCTTAGCGGCCTGTAGTGCCAGCGGCTCTTTCGACACCGGCATCGGCGGCTGATAGCGGATCTCAACCGGGTAGCTGCGACCGTCGCTTTGCAGCAGCGGCGCCTGCAAATACTGCTGCAATGCCTGACAATCCAGCGTCGCCGACATCACCAGCAGCTTTAACTGTTCATTTAGTTGCTGCACCTCTAACGTCAGCGCTAACCCCAGATCGGCATGCAGCGAACGTTCGTGAAATTCGTCGAATATTAATAAATCCACCGTAGATAACAGCGGATCTTGCTGAATTTTGCGGGTTAAAATGCCCTCAGTCACAATCAATAGCCGGGTATCCGCGCTAAATTGACTGTCCTGGCGGATTTGATAGCCCACTGTTTTACCGATCGGCTCACCCAGCTGCTGTGCCAGATAGGCGGCAATGCTGCGTGCCGCCAGGCGGCGCGGCTCCAGCAACAGGATCTTCTTACCGGCAAACTGCGGCTGCTGTAACAGATACAGCGGCAAATACGTCGATTTACCGGCACCCGGTGGCGCCGACAAGATGACGCGGTTTTGCTGTGCCAGGATCTGGCACAGCTTAGGCAGGATCTCTACAACAGGTAACAAGCTATAGCTCTCTCAGACAGCGGCAGCACACTAAGCGCTAGCTGCCGCCGCCACTCAGGCTGACAATTCCGCTAACAGGGTAGCGGCAATAGTACGAATGCCCTGACCGGTGGCACCGGCCGCCCAATAGGCATTGGCGCTGCCATTAAAAGCGGCAGCTAAATCAAAGTGCAACCAGCCCTGACCGTCATTCGGTACAAAGCGACTTAAAAAGCCGGCAGCATTACTGGCGCCACCGGCACCGCCACCTTTGACCGGCCGGCTGTTGGCCGTATCGGCATAAGGTGACGGGCATTGCTGCTGATGCCATTTTGCCAGCGGTAACTGCCAGGTCAGTTCTTGTTGTTCCGCCGCATACGCCAGCGCCCGCTGTGCCAGTACATGATCTAAGGCAAACAAGGCATTATATTCGGTGCCCACCGCCGTTTGCGCGGCGCCGGTCAGGGTTGCGGCATCAATAATCAGCCCGGCACCACTGTCGCCCGCCAATTGCAGACCATCCGCCAGTACCAGCCGGCCTTCGGCATCGGTATTGACGATTTCTACTGTGGTACCATTTTTATAGGTAATAATATCGCCAAGTTTATAAGCATGACCGCTGATCAGGTTTTCGGCGCAGCATAAGATCAGTTTGACCCGCTGCGTCAGACCACCGAGGATCGCCAGCGCCAGCGCTGCCGTGACTGTCGCAGCCCCACCCATATCACATTTCATCGTCAGCATGCCTTCAGTCGCTTTAATCGAATAACCGCCACTGTCAAAGGTAATGCCTTTACCGACCAAAGCCGCAGCAACAGGCGCATTCGGGGTGCCGGTCGGGTTAAAGTCCAGCTCCAGCAGTGCCGGTGCGCGATCGCTGCCGCGACCGACCTGATAAATCCCATGCCAGCCCGCCTGTTGCAGTTGTTCACCCAGCAGGATCTGCTGCGACACCTTGCCCTTACCTGCCACCTCTTGAATAAAGGCGGCCGCCTGCTGACACAGCAACTCAGGAGATAATTGTTCCGGCGTCTGGTTAATCAGGCCACGGGCAAAGCTGTAACAGCGCACCAGCTGCTGCAGGCGGGTTACTGTTGCGGCATCGCCGGTAAAATTAACACCGCTAAAGCGTTTGGCATTAATAAAGCCCTGATAAAAGGCCCACTGCGCTTCCAGCGACCAGTCACCCGCTAACTGCACTTCGGTCAGACCAAGGTTATCCAGCTGCCGGGCAGCTTTTTGAATACTACGCAGCTCATCACCGGCTTTAACATGAATTTGATAGCCCTGGCTGCTTGGGGTCAGGCTGGCTTTACCAAAGGCAGCAGCGGCTGGCTGCTGAGTCAGTGAAATATGTAACAGCTTAGTGGTCGATTCCATCTTTTACTCCGTTTATAGGGGCGCTCGGCGTTTGACGTTCGCGGGTGTGAGCCATTGTAGCACAGAGCGGCCGCTGAAAATAAAGTGACGAACGGCTGCTCAGTCTGTATACTTCCGCGGTTTTTCAATAGTGATTGCGATAGCATTAATATTCTGCTATCTATAGCCGCCATCTTTTTTGCTTGGCGGTATTGTACAGGAGAGAATCATGCCAGAGGGCAATAACAACAAAACCCTGGGGCTGCTGGCGCTGGCCGGTGTTGAGCCATATCAGGAGGCGGTCGGGGAAGAGTACATGAACCCGAAGCAGCTGGAGCATTTCCGCAAAATTCTCGATGCCTGGCGCCAACAGTTACGGGAAGAAGTTGACCGTACCAAGAACCATATGGCTGACGAAGCCGCCAACTTCCCGGATCCGGTAGATCGGGCCGCGCAGGAAGAAGAATTCAGCTTAGAACTGCGCGCACGGGATCGTGAACGTAAACTGCTGAAAAAGATTGAAAAAACGCTGCAAAAAATTGAGAACGACGATTTCGGTTACTGTGATACCTGCGGCATTGAAATCGGTATCAAGCGCTTAGAAGCGCGGCCAACAGCTGATCAGTGTATTGACTGTAAAACTTTGGCCGAAATCAAAGAGAAGCAGTTAGGCGGCTAAGGTCTTATCCCTTGGCAAACGCCAGCACTTCCCCCCAAAACACGGCCGGCTATACCGGCCGTTTTGCTCCCTCCCCCTCTGGTCCACTGCACTTTGGCTCCTTAATTGCTGCCCTGGGTAGTTATCTGCAGGCAAAGAGTCAGGCTGGCCGCTGGCTGGTACGCATCGAAGATATCGATACCCCGCGCACCCAGCCCGGTGCCGACAGCGCCATTTTAACGGCACTGGAAAGCTTTGGTCTGCAGTGGGATGGCGAGATTTGGTATCAAAGCCAGCGGCTGGAACGTTACCAGAGCATTTTTCAACAGCTACGCCAGCAAGGGCTGATCTATGGTTGTCAGTGCAGCCGTAAACAAATTAATGATGGCGGTGGAATTTATCCCGGTACTTGTCGGCAGCTCGGACTGTCTGCTGAGCCGTTAGCCTGGCGGCTCTGCAGCCCGGCTGCGACCGGCTTTAGCGATCTGGTCTTCGGCCCGCAGCAGATCGACGCTGCCCTGGCCGCTGAGCATTATGTGGTAAAACGTCGGGATGGTCTGTTTAGCTACCAGTTGGTGGTGGTAGTGGATGATTGGGATCAGGGCATCACACAAGTGATCCGTGGCGCCGATTTGCTGACGATGACCAGCCGGCAACAGCACTTATTTTGGTTATTGGGCGCAGCGGCGCCTGACTATGGCCATTTACCGCTGGCGGTAACGGCACCTGGCCAGAAGCTGAGTAAACAAAACCATGCCAGGCCGCTGCAAGCTTGGCCGCTGACGCAAAGTATGGCTGCGGCCTTAACTGTACTTGGCCATCCGCCGCCGGCAGAGCTTGCCGGTGCCCCGGTGAGCGAGCTGTTAGCCTGGGCACTTGGCAACTGGCAATTACGTCAGGTACCGCAGCAGTTGGAAGTGCGCTGCCCTGACTTTGCCTGATAAATTTGCCGCCGGCCTTACATTCTCATTTTCCGGCAATTCGGGTATGATACGCCGGTTTTTCGGCCAAAGTGCCGTATCGGTTTTTAGGAGACATATCATTATTTCGCGAGTGCTTGATTTTTGCCGCCGTAAGCTGAGCAAAACTGCCCCCCAACCGAGCAGTGGCAAGCCGGCTAAAGCTGCCAAAACCCCGGCGACTAAAGCTATCAGCGCCAACCCGGTGCCCTCTTCAGTTTTGCCGCCATTGCAGGTAATTAGCCGTGATCGGCATGCCATTTCGCGCAAAGATATCAGCCCGAATGCGTTGAAAGTGTTGTACCGGCTCAAAGATGCCGGCTACGACGCCTATCTGGTCGGTGGCTGTATCCGTGATTTATTGCTTGGCTTACAGCCAAAAGATTTCGATGTGGTCACCAATGCCAAACCGGAAGAAATTAAGCAGGTGTTCCGTAACTGCCGGCTGATTGGCCGCCGTTTCAGGCTGGCACACGTGGTCTTTGGCCGCGAAGTGATTGAAGTTGCCACCTTCCGTGGTCATCACAGTGGCGTTGACGACGAGGAAGATAGCAGCAAGATTGCAAGCCTCAGCGATCACGGTCAGATCCTGCGCGATAATGTGTACGGTACTATTGAAGAAGATGCCGAGCGGCGCGACTTTAGCGTCAATGCGCTGTACTACTCGATTAAAGACTTTGCGATCTATGATTTTGCCAACGGCATGCAAAGCATCGCCGAGCGGCGCATTGAACTGATTGGCGATCCGGAAACCCGCTATCGTGAAGATCCGGTGCGGATACTGCGCGCCATCCGCTTTGCCACTAAATTAAATATGCAAATCGCACCGGATACGGCGCGCGATATCCCTGAGCTGGCGGTCTTGCTAAAGAATATCCCGGCGCCACGGCTGTTTGATGAACTGGTTAAGATGTGGCTGGCCGGCAAAGGCTTCGATAACTTTATGCTGATGCGTGAGCTGAAAGTCTTTAAGGTATTACTGCCGCAGCTGGAAAAACTGTTAAAGCAGGAACCGGAAGGTAAAGCCTTTCAACTGGTCACCCGTGCCTTGCAGGATACCGATCAGCGGGTCGCGCAGGACAAACCGGTGACGCCGGCCTTTGTGTTTGCCGCCATGCTGTGGTACCCGGTAGAAGTGCGGGCCCAGACACTGCTGATTGAGAGTGGCCTGAATGAAAATGACGCCCTCAGCATCGCGATGACCGAAGTGCTGGATGACGTGCAGCGTAGTATTGCCATTCCGAAACGCTTTAGTCTGGCAATGCGCGATATCTGGATCTTACAAAGCCGGCTGCCCAAACGCGCTGGTCGTCGCGCCTTTAAGCTGATGGAACAAAATAAATTCCGCGGCGCTTTTGACTTTTTGCAACTAAGAGCCGCAGCCGAGGGCGGTGAACTGACTGCACTGGCAAACTGGTGGCAGAGTTTTCAATTTACCGATGAAGCCGGCAAGCTGCAGCTGATTAATCAACTCGGCAAAGCCGGTGTCGAGCGGCCAAAACGCCGGCGTACCAAACGTAAAGCGCCAACTGACAATACTGATAATGCCGCCAGCTGAACGTTGTTATATTGGCCTGGGCGCCAATCTGGTGGAACCAGTGGCGCAGCTGCAAGCCGCAGTGACAGCCCTTGGACAACTGCTCGAAACCAGGCTGGTGCAGGTGTCGCGCTTTTACAGCTCCAAACCTATGGGGCCACAGGATCAGCCGGATTATGTTAATGCGGTGGCGGCGCTGGATACCCGTTTAACGCCGCTGGCGTTACTGCGCGCCTTACAGCAGATCGAACTTGCGCATGGCCGGCAACGCAAAGCCGAGCGTTGGGGCCCCCGCACCCTGGATTTGGATATCCTGTTATTCGGCATGCAACAAATCGATCATCCCGAGCTGACTGTGCCACACTATGGTATGCAGCTGCGGGAATTTGTATTGTATCCGCTGGCCGAGCTGGCACCGGATTTAATTTTACCTGATGGCGTGGCGTTACAGAGCCTGTTACAACAGGTGCCACTAAATGGCCTGACGCCACTGCAACCTCCTTGCGACTGACGCTACTTTGTGCGAAGGTGCGCATCCGGACTCACTGTCGGAATAGATCAAAATGCCGAAAATTACCACTGCCGTACTGCAAAAAATGAAGCAACAAGGTGACAAAATCACCATGTTAACGGCTTATGATGCCAGCTTCGCCAAACTCTTTGCCGAACAAGGCGTCGACGTGCTGCTAATTGGCGACTCGCTGGGCATGGTACTGCAGGGCCATAGCGATACACTACCCGTTACCACCGCCGATATCGCTTATCACACCCGCGCGGTGCGCGCCGGTGCCCCCGATGCCTTTGTGATTGCCGATATGCCCTTTATGAGCTATGCCACGCCGGAGCAGGCGATGCAGAATGCGACGCCGCTGATGCAGGCCGGTGCCAATATGGTGAAATTAGAAGGCGGTGACTTTTTACTGCCCACCATTAAAGCCCTGACTGAGCGCGGCGTGCCGGTTTGTGGTCATTTAGGCTTAACGCCACAATCCGTCCACTTGTTTGGTGGCTTTAAAGTGCAGGGTAAAACCGCGGAAAAAGCCGATGCCATGGTCCGGCAAGCGCTGGCGCTGCAGGAAGCCGGTGCGCAACTGCTGGTGATGGAATGTATTCCACAGCCGCTGGCCGAGCGCATTACCCAGGCGCTGACTATTCCGGTGATCGGTATTGGTGCCGGCAACGTCACCGATGGCCAGGTACTGGTGATGCATGATTTACTTGGCATCAGCAGTGGCTATATCCCAAAGTTTTCCAAAAATTATCTGGCGCAAACCGGTGACATCCGTAGCGCCATAACAACCTACGTCAGTGAAGTGAAAGCCGGCATTTTCCCGGCAAAAGAGCACAGTTTTCAATAATGCAGCACCTGGAATCGATCTCCGCGCTACGGGCGCAAATCCGCGACTGGCGCTTAGCCGGTAAACGCATTGGCTTTGTGCCAACCATGGGCAATCTGCACGCCGGGCATTTCCGGCTGGTTGATATCGCCCGCAAACATGCCGATGTGGTGATTGCCAGCATCTTTGTTAATCCGATGCAATTTGGTCAGAACGAAGATCTGGATAAGTATCCGCGTACACTGGCGGCAGATATGCAAGGCCTGACTGCACATGGCTGTGCCGCCTTGTTTACGCCCACGCCGGCCATCATGTATCCGCGCGGGCTGGACGTACAGAGCTTTGTCGAAGTACCAAAGCTGGGAGATTTACACTGTGGCGCCAGCCGGGCCGGCCATTTCCGCGGTGTCAGCACTGTGGTGGCGAAACTGTTTAATCTGGTACAACCGGATGTCGCCTGTTTTGGTCAGAAAGACTATCAGCAACTGGCGATTATCCGCCAGATGGTGGCAGACCTGTCGTTTCCGATTGAGATTATCGGGGTACCGACTGAGCGCGCGGCGGATGGTCTGGCACTCAGCTCACGTAACGGTTATCTGACGGCGGAGGAACGTGCCAAGGCACCGGCGCTGTATCAGATCCTGCAGCAACTAAAACAACAGATCCTGGCTGCAGCCGCCCCCTACCGCGAGCTGGAGCAAAACGCCAAAGCGGCGTTACAGGCGGCCGGTTTTATCCCGGATTATCTGAATATCAGCCATCGTCAGACCTTAGCCCTGGCCAATGACGCCAATGAGCCAAAAGTGATCCTGGCGGCAGCCAAATTGGGTAGCACCCGGCTGATCGATAATCTGGAAGTGTAAATGCTCTATCTGGGCTGCCCGCTGTGGGCTAATCCACACTGGCGTGGCAGCCTGTATCCGCAAGGCACCAGCAGCAGCGACTTTCTCGCCCATTACGCCGCCGTGTTTAACAGCGTCGAGGGCAATACCAGCTTTTACGCCGATCCGGACAGCGCCACCCTCGAGCGCTGGGCGGCGACCTTGCCTGCTGACTTCCGGCTGCAGTTAAAGCTGCCGTCACGTTTTTCGCATAACAGTGCAACGACGCAAGCAGATGATATCCTGGCCTGGTTAAAGACGCTCAGGGTGTTAGGCGATAAGCTTGGCATGCTGCATTTACAACTGCCGGCCAGTACCGGCCCGCATGCTTTGCCCTGGCTGGAACAGCAACTTATCACCCTGCGCCCGCATTACCCGCTATGCGTTGAAGTGCGGCATCCGGCCTTCTTCGATAAAGCCGTACACGAAATCCGCTTAAACCGCTTACTACAGCAGTATCAATGCGAACGGGTGGTGCTCGATAGCCGGGCTCTATTTAGTGTGCCGGCCCGCAGTCCGGCGCTATTGGATGCGCAGCAAAAAAAGCCCCGGCTACCGGTACATGCGATCTGTCTGAGCGCCCAACCGGTGATCCGCTTTATCGGCTGTGATGATGCCAGCATCAACCAGCATTATTATCAACCCTGGTTACGCAAAGTCGCCGACTGGCTGCAGGCCGGTAAAACTCCCTACTGCTACTTTCATACTCCGGATAATCATGGCGCACCGGCCTTATGCCGCCAGTTTGTCGCTGATTTACAGCCAATGGTGCCCGGCTTGCAGCACCCGGTACTGGCTCTTTGGCCAGGAGAAGCGCGCCAACAACTCGGTCTTTGGTAGAAAAGACCGCTGAGATCAAAGTTTTTCCGCCAAAAACCCGCTATGCTGCTTCTAAGAATGGCGTGAATGGAGAGCGGATCAGTGCTTAACACCCTGCTAGGCGTCAGCCGGGCAAATTTTCTAACCCTGACCTTAGTTTGCATCCTGCTGTCCGCCACCGCCAGTTGGCAAGCCGGCGCCTCACCTGGCTGGCCAACCCTGTTATTGGTGACCTTGCTGGCGCTCTGTGCCCATATCAGCGTTAATGCCTTTAATGAATATTTTGATTTTAAGTCCGGTCTGGATTTTTTGACCGAACGCACCCCCTTTAGCGGTGGTAGCGGTACTCTGGTGGCTAATCCGGCTGCCAGTTACGCCGCATTGGCGATTGCCGTGATCAGCTTAGCATTACTGATCGCCGGCGGACTTTACCTCACCTTATTGCATGGCTGGCAACTGCTGCGTAAGCGTAACGCCAACCACACATTCCAATCCTAACTGATCAACTTTACCCTGTCTGCCATTATCAACTGCCAGGGTAATCATCATGCACCGCACCAAAGAACAATGGTTGGCT
>Ga0181595_10000040_pt1 | contig 119229 bp, 111 predicted proteins | sample 041ome_7_FD_145604 | JGI IMG/M metagenome (GOLD analysis project Ga0181595, IMG submission 145604) | Coastal salt marsh microbial communities from the Groves Creek Marsh, Skidaway Island, Georgia - 041401AS metaG (spades assembly) | ecosystem: Environmental > Aquatic > Marine > Intertidal... | reverse complement strand
ACTCGCCCCTCGCCACTCGCCACTCGCCACTAGTTTCCCCCCCTAAAAAATCCCCCCAAAGCGCAATTATTTCTTGTTTGCACACCCTTCTGGTTGTATAAAGCGCGCTGGAAAACGGCCCATACTTCTGCTCCCCAGAAGTGGGTCGTTTTTCGTTTCTACTAAGCCTTTTTTTGGAGATAACCAGGATGCTTTATCCTCTCACTTTTGGGAACAATCCCCTGTACCCGCAAGCCAGTGATTTCGCAGTTGTAAACAAGGATCATGAAAATGGTCAGGGTGTTATTACTCACAGAAGTTTTGAGCCTGGTGATTTGCTGGCCAAGGTAGCAGGTGAAATCGTGTCAGATATCCGCCAGCACACCCTTCAGGTTTCCAGAAGAAGGCATATGTACGATCCGTACTTTACCGGCTACCTGCTACATTCCTGTGATCCCAACGTCTCGCTTGATATGCGCAGAAAGACTTTGACCGCCCTGAAACCTATCCAGGCCGGCAGTTTTCTTTTTATGGACTATGCTGAAACCGAAGATACATTATTTCGACAATTTGCCTGTTGCTGTGGCAGTGACAAATGCCGTGGCTGGATTTCTGGCCGTAAAGAGGCGCCACAACAACTCATTGTGAGCAGTCATGAACAGCTCAATACCCATTAGCCAGGTCGGCACTCCCACGAGGGAAATGACCTGGTGGCAGCGTAACGATCTGAAGTATAAAGATGGCCGGCTGACTATCGCGGATATCCCGGTATCGAGACTGGCCAGGGAGATCGGCACGCCCGGTTTCGTGTACTCCATACCGCGGATCATGGATAACCTGATCAGGATGCATACAGCGCTTGGCAAGGCCGGGCTCGCCGGACGCTTTACCGTACTTTATGCCATGAAGGCCAACCGTTTTGCTCCACTGCTTAAAGCCCTGAAAGAAGTCGATATGTGCGGCATAGATGCCTGTTCCCCACAGGAAGTAGTGCGCGCTGTTGACTGTGGGTTTAAACCCAACCAGATTTCATTTACCGCCGGCAGCCTGTCGAGCAAGGATTTTGAAATTTTAGCTGGCTTTCAGGGCTTGTTTTTTGATGCAGATTCCATCCAAGCGATACGCCAATGGGCGGAAATATTTCCGGGGTCTAATATAGGCATACGGGTCAATCCGGGTCTTGGTATCAGCAGGCAGGGTAATGACAAACTGCAATATGCCGGCAACGTTACCACCAAATTTGGTATTTACCGGGAACAGTTTCAAGAGGCTTTGGCAGTCGCGAAAGCGTGTGGTCTGAAAGTTACAAAAATTCATTTTCACACGGGATGTGGCTATCTCACTCCGCAACTTGCCCTGTGGGAAAGTATTATTGAGTCTTGCCAGTGGTTTCTCGAGCAGTGTGATGCAATTACTGCAGTCAATGTAGGTGGTGGTCTGGGTGTCCCTCATACCAGTACCGATTCCCCTCTGGATCTGGATCTCTGGGCGGCAGCCTTGTACCGGCAATTTGGGAACAAGCCCCTGCATATAGAAATAGAGCCAGGTGATTACCTGGTCAAGGATGCCGGATTATTATTACTGGGAAAAACCTATCTTGAACAAAAGCGTGATGTGTTATTCCTGGGTACGGATTCCGGTTTTAATATTGCACCGGAACCTGCCCACTATAATCTGCCGTTCCAACCGATCCCGCTTACCTATAACAATGAAGCTCTCAGTCCCTGTCATGTAGTGGGAAATATTAATGAAGCGCTGGATGTGTGGTATGAGAACGCCATGCTACCCGACATGAGCGACCAGAATTATCTGGCATTGATTAATGCTGGAGCTTATTCCGCCTCCATGGCGTCAAACCATTGTATGCGGGGGGAGTTTCAGGAACGTTTGTTGTACTAAGAAGGTACAAGGAACAAGGAACAAGGGGTTTAAAGCATTCAGTCAGTTCAAATTTGTTATTTTTACTAAAGGCAGGATTAAAGGCTTGACTTAAAAATTTTGGAAATCATGATCCCTTGCCCCTTGCTCCTGTTTCAATTCGACCAAACCGGTTTCTCATCACTGGTTTCTTTCTCCCCCATACCAATCTCGTAGCGCTCCATGACATAACATAGACAATCCTGGCGGATGACTTTTTCATCCAGTGTCAGCATGGAAGGCATCAGGGTTTTTCTGTTTATCAGGTTGCCGTCTTCGATATGGAATAATCTGGACGTGATATTGTTGCCTTCCTCATCCATAACCAGAATGGGGGCGGCAACATCGCCTTGTATTCTCGCCAAAATGGTATTGGCAGGAATTTCCTCAAAATTCAGGGTTTCTATACCCTGGATAAATTGCAGATCAGCATCACTGCCATCAAAGCTGAATGAGACAGTGTCTGGAATTTTAATGACTGCCAGGGTGTGAAAGAGATCAATGTCCGTATCGCTGACCTCATTCGTGGGAATGGTTTTCATGTTCAGAACTTCATCAACAAAACTGGTCGCCAGCTGGATGCCAAATTCGTCACCCACCTTGCCACACTCCAGTGTTACAGAAGGGCATAAATGTGAAAACGCTTTGCTCTGAACGCCACTTGGCCTGACAAAATAAATCATGGTGCGGGAAAATTTACGTGCCAGGTTGAGAAAGCGAAAATCAAGTCTGTTCACACAGCCATAGTGAGGATTGATGCCGGTGTTATTGTGTATATCAATGGAGGCAAACAGTGGGCGTCGTGCCATTTCATGCAACAGTTCCGAAATATTCAGATGAAACGTGGATTCATTATCAATTTTTCCTTCCAGCCAGACCCGGTTGTAGTCAGGCTGGTCATCCAGACGGCGTTTACCTTCACTGGCGGCTTTGACATTACCGATAAACAACAGAATTGAGCGGGGCAGGCCGTCGGACTGATATTTTTTAAGAATGTTCTGCGCCACCACGAGCCCCGTCGGCTCGTTGCCATGCAAGAGCACTGACAGGAACAGCGGGGTTTTTTCCCGGCCTTCCAGGAAAATCAGCGTGGTGTCAGGAATAACAGACACCAGTCCCTGTGCGCTGCAATTCAGCAGGCCGTCAGGAATTGTATCGAGTCGGTGAATCATTGGATTATCGAGTTCTCATCTTGTACTGAAGTTTTTTAAAGAGGCCACTCATGAACGGGTTGCTCGCTTTGCTGCAGGTCATAATAACGGTTAACCAGAGCGTTCATGTCATGGCCATGCTTTGCCACCCAGGAACGTTGCCAGCAAGCCCCGTTTTGTCCGGTTTCCGCCCGCTGTCTGATAATGCCCAACCATTGCTTGATGCTGCCGTGGTTGACTCCCAGGTCCTGCAAACCGTCGGTGGCAAGGTCAAGCAACTCATGGAGGATCAGTTCCCTGACCAGCAGTGACTTGCCATCAAACCAGGTAACTGATGCATCCAGCCCATAGCGGGCACAGTCATAGAAATTACTATTAACCTGGTCGAAAGGAATACCTTCGGTGAGCTTGCCATACTGCTTTGTCAGTCCATGGGCCAGGCCGTAATAAAAAGCCGCATTGGCAAAGGCATCGCGAATGGTTGGGCCGGCAGGGATTACACGATGCTCGATACGCAAGTGCGGGTTGTTGTCCTTGTCAAAATCAATCAGCGGCTGATTCCAGCGCCAGATTGTGCCGTTATGAAACTTCAGACGCGAAAGTTGTTCAATAGGGGCATCAGTAACGAGGGGCAAAAGCACCGGATAGTCCTCCAGGTTTTCCTCGAAGCACTCAAACAGGGAGTGTTTGATATAGCCATAACCAAAGCAGACCCGACGTCGATTCGGATTGCCCACTTCAACGCTTTGCTCAAACAGGGGAATGCGGGATTCGTCCCACAAATCCTTGCCAAACAGGTAGGGTGAATTTGCCGAAATGGCAACAAGCGGGCCAGAGGCAATAAGTGAGGCATTGAAAACATCAACCGCTTCTTCCTGGGGGATCTGAAAATGAACCTGGAATGACGTAGTCGCCGCTTCCAACATGACATCGTTCTTGTAAACATCCATTTCATCCCTGCCGGTAATGTGTAAATGCAAGGGCTCATAATTACGCATTTTCAGCACCTGTCTGTTTAATGCCTCGTAGCGTGACATGTGGGACATGTTGTTCTTGTTGAGATCACTTTCCCTTAGGTGGGGGAGAATGCCGATCATGAGGATTTTTTCATTGCGCTCTGAGGCGACGTCTGCACAGCGATGCCAAAGGTTTAACAACTCCGCATACATCTGATCGAAAGCCTTGTGTTCCAGATTGACTGGATTGCCATTGAGCTCGAAATTAAAGGTGGCCAGCTCCGGGACAACCATGTCATCGTTCAGGCTGGCCAAAAAAGCATCGTTGTCTGGTGCGGCGTGATTAGTGTGATCCAGCAGCCAGGCCTCCAGTTCAAAACCGGCCCAGTAGCCCTGATGGCCAAACCTGGACTGTTCAAAACAGGATTTCAGATAAGCGGTTTCTTCACGCAACTGCTGTTTGAAAGTTTCAAGTTCAGCTTCGGTAAACGTGGTGGAATTGATTTCCTGGCCCATAACTCCCCTAATAGGTTGATGATTCATAGGGATTACTGGTAAACCCCGCTAAAACACCTGACGGTAAAACCCATTAAAACACAGGATAGGGACCAGTAAACATCGTGAAAAGGTGGAAAACAGGCGCCAGACTTAGTAGGATTGCGCCCTTCGGAAATCCGGTCAAACCGGATATTTGCAGACATTTCTGGGGTGTCGCCAAGCGGTAAGGCAATGGACTCTGACTCCATCATGCGTAGGTTCGAATCCTACCACCCCAGCCAATTCTAAATTGAATCAATTTGCTCAAGTCGCCAAGCGGTAAGGCAATGGACTCTGACTCCATTAAACGTTCATCAACAACCAGCAAGTCTCGAATGCTTATAATATTGCAGTAACAGCAGCAACACTTTAAAGGATAAACGGTTCGCAAGCTGCGATAGCAGCGCAGACGGCCGATCAGGCCGCCCGTCAGGGTGAGGAATTTGGCTCAGCCAAATTACGAATCAATCCTACCACCCCAGCCATTTCTCCTGTTTAATTTTCCAAGACACTTCACAATTTCCCGGTGCTATTTTCTATTTGCAATGGCAAAGTAATCCATGGAGGATTAAGTAATATTGTATGGGGAATATCATGTTGAGAATTTATATTTTGGTCTGTGCCGGTCTCCTGACAACGCTTGTCTTTTCACAGGACGATCGAGACGATTGGGTTTCCATTACCAACGAACGCCTGCACAATCCCGAGTCAGGTGACTGGATGAGTTATCGTCGCTCCTATGATGTCACCGCCTTCAGTCCCCTTGATGACATCAATCGTCGTAACGTGGATGACCTGCGCGTTGTCTGGTCTTATTCCATGCGTGATGGTTCACGGTGGCTGGCAACTCCCATCATTGCCAACGGGCTTATGTTCATTGGCGAAGGCACGGGGCGCATCATTGCCCTGAATGCCGTGACCGGTGAAATGGAATGGAGCCATACCCGAACTTTCCCTGCTGACATAGCGCTGTCCGAGGCCAACCGGCGTTTTCGTGGTGTGTCAATTTATGGTGACACTATTTATTGGGGTACTTCAGACAGCTATCTGGTAGCCCTGGATGCACAAACAGGTGAACAGCGTTGGGAAATACAAACAGCTGACTACCGGAATGGGGAAGGGCATGCGCATCCACCATTGATTGCTAATGGCAAAGTCTTTCTCGGTATGTCCGGTGGTGATTTTGCGGCGCGGGGATCACTCAAGGCGCTGGATGCGGAAACTGGAGAAATCCTGTGGACTTTCTATACCATCCCGGGTCCGGATGATCCCGGTGCCGAGACCTGGAACTGGGATACTGACTATGAACCGGCAGGTGCGGCGACCTGGAATACCCTCAGTTACGATCCTGAACTCAATCTGGTCTATTCCCCGACCGGTCAGCCTGCTCCCTGGACGACAACGCCGGAGGGGCATGGTGATGCCCTGTATGCCAACAGTGTCGTTGCTGTGGATGCGGACACTGGCAAGCTGCGCTGGCATTACCAGCTAGTGCCCGCGGACAACTGGGATCGCGCTACCTATGAAAGCATGCTGGTTGACCTGGAGATTGATGGCGTTATGCGCAAGGCGCTGATCCAGACCGGCAAGATAGGCTGGAGCGTGGTGCTGGATCGGGAAACCGGTGAGTTCCTGCATGCTTATCGAACCGCCTATGACAATACCATTACCGGCTGGACGGAAGCAGGCAGGCCGATTTATAACCCCGAAACCGTACCTCAGCCCGAAGATGTGGACTCAGGCCGGATTTTTCAGGTGTGTCCCCATCCTCATGGTGCCCGTAACCTGAACGCCCCCAGTTATAGTCCCGAAACAGGTCTTTATTACCTGGGCGTGAACAACTCCTGCATGAACGCCACTATTGTTACACCAGTCAGGCATACCCGCTTTGGCCTGACGGGAACGACCTATACACCATCACTGGCACCTGGTTATGACTATGTTGGTGAATTTGTCGCTTTTGATCCGGTTAAAGGAACGCGTGAGTGGGTGTGGCGGCCTGAAAGCGGCGCACCGATGACAGCTTCCGCTTTATCAACAGGGGGCGGCATTGTTTTTGGTGGTACAGCGGACCGGCAGTTCTTCGCCTTGAATGACAACAATGGACGCTTGTTGTGGCAGACGCGACTCAATGGCGATATTTCCGGAGCACCTGTTTCTTATGAAGTTGATGGCAAACAATATGTGGCCATCACGGCAGGAGGTGGTTCCGCACAGACGTCTACGATGGGCAGACTGGTCGATGTTGATGTGACACAAGGCTCTGGTGTGATCTGGGTGTTTGCCTTGCCTGAACGTAATCCCACCCAGGTATCACGTCCGGTCAGGGCCAGCGTGCCAGACATATCCGTGGCAGCTGGCGTTTTCAATGCGCAACAGGCAGCACGGGGTGAGCAGGTATATGCGCAAAATTGCAGTGCTTGTCACGATGCGGAAAATTATGCCGGTCAGAGCCTGCAAGCCAAGTGGGGTGGTTTTACTCTTGGTGATATTTACAACGATATATCAGTATCCATGCCACCAGAAAATCCGGGCGGTCTGTCGCCGGAGGATTACGCCAGCATTGTGGCGTATTTACTTCAGGAAAGTGGATATGCGCCAGGGGAAGGGTCAGCGCAGTTACCGGGTGATAATTTTCAGTTACGGCGTTACGTGATTGATGTGCCAGGATTGGTGTACTGACCAGGCATATTATCGCTGTTGATTGATAAAGATTAATTCATCGGCCTTTACCTGAAGTTAAAATAACTGAAATAGTATTACTGTTTATTTCAATTAGTAGTCATCTCGTCAGGAAGCCATTTCGCTCACTAATTATCAATCACTAACGACCAATGAAAATACTCTTCATTTGCACCCATAACCGGTGTCGCAGCATTCTGGCTGAGGCTATTGCCAATCATTTCGGTGAGGGGCTTATTGAAGCGGCCAGTGCTGGCAGTGAGCCTGCTTCCAGTGTTCATCCCATGACCATCAAGGCGCTTAAGGCAAAGGGTATTCCAGTTGCGGGATTGCATAGTAAATCCTGGGATGACATGGAAGATTTTGAAGCGGATTTTGTTATAACGGTTTGTGATAACGCAGCGGCTGAGAAATGCCCACTTTGGTTTGGTATGTCCCTGCGAGCACATTGGGGGCTTGAAGATCCAAGCCTTGCCGAGGGCAGCGAAAATGAAAAACTGGCTGCTTTTAATCAAACTATTGAGATACTGACTTTCAGAATTAAATCCTTGTTAGAAATAATTAAGGGCAATCCCGGTAGAACTGACATCCTGAAAACATTAGAACTGCTTGGCTCTGCAGTTTAAATCCGAGAGGCAGTACGATGGGCTTGTTTGAGCGTTACCTTTCACTCTGGGTTTTTCTGGCCATCATTACCGGCGTATTCCTGGGCAGTAATTTCAGCGCTGTTTTTACTGTTGTCGCAGGCCTGGAAGTAGCCCATGTCAATATAGTGGTTGCGGTGCTTATCTGGGTGATGATTTACCCGATGATGACACAGGTAGATTTTTCTACTCTCAAGTCGGTCAGAGACAATCCCCAGGGGCTTTTTCTAACCTGTTTCATAAATTGGTTAATCAAACCCTTTACCATGGCTGCTCTGGGGTGGCTTTTTTTCCGGGTGATCTATGCTGATATTGTGGATCCGCAAACCGCCGATGAATATATCGCGGGGATGATCCTGCTGGGCGTGGCTCCCTGCACGGCCATGGTCTTTGTCTGGAGTCAGTTGACCAAAGGGGATCCCAACTACACATTGGTGCAGGTGTCAGTCAATGACATCATCATGATCTTTGCCTTCGCACCTATCGCCGCCTTTCTCCTGGGTGTGTCGGACATTAGCGTACCCTGGTTGACGCTGTTTCTGTAAGTGATTTTGTATGTGCTATTACCCCTGCTGGCAGGTGTATGCACACGTCAATACCTGGATTCGAGAAACGATCACACACAACTGCAAAAATTTCTGGAAAAGATGAAACCCTGGTCCATCTGCGGCTTGCTGGGTACGGTGGTGCTTTTGTTTGGCTTCCAGGCGAATACTATTCTGGAAGACCCCCTGATCATCGGTCTTATTGCGATTCCATTAATGCTGCAAACCTATGGCATTTTTTTTATCACTTTGCTTGCAGCCTGGATGTTGAAACTTTCGCATCAGGTGGCAGCTCCGGCCTGCCTGATAGCCACCTCTAATTTCTTTGAGCTCGCTGTTGCCGTAGCGATTTCGCTGTTCGGGCTGGAGTCAGGCGCTTTTCTTGCTACAGTGGTTGGTGTGCTCGTGGAAGTCCCGGTTATGCTTTCTCTGGTTATGATAGCGAACAAACTCCGGCCAGCGATCAAAAGCCGGTACCAGCAATCCCTCGAATAAGCCTCAAAACTCTTGAGTTTCTGCCTGATTTGGTTAATGTAGATTGCATAGGTGGATGAATAAATGGTTCTGATTTTAATAATTGTTCTGATGGTGGCTCTGGCAGTCGTGGTTCACTACGAATGCCTGTACCGATTGACACTGTTGATGCCAAAACTGCGAGTCAGGTACCAATATCGTCTAGTACTTGGTGTCTTTGGTGCGCTGCTGGCACATGTCCTGGAAGTTTTCTTTTTTGGTTTTGCTTATTATTACATGCACGCAGCAAATGGGCTGGGATATCTGGAAGGGCGCTTTGTCATCAGTCTCTCTGATGCCATGTATTTTTCCTTTACCACGTATACGACGCTGGGTTACGGGGATATTGAACCCTTTGGTGGTATTCGTTTTCTCGCCGGTGTGGAATCTCTGGCTGGCCTGCTGCTGATCACCTGGACGGCTTCTTTCCTGTTTATTGAAATGCAGCGATACTGGATTTCGAAATAAAAGAAACACGGATACAGGGATACAGGGATACAAGATACAAGGATAAAGGATAAAGGGATAAAGGGATAAAGGGATCAACGTTGTAGGTCGGCATTACCCTGAAGGGCATAAAAGGCCGTAGGCCGTTTGCCGACAGGGAAATTGGCTAAAGGCTAAAAAATATAAGATACAAGATACAAGGAAAGCGGTGGGGATGATGATGGTCGAACAAAACACATTTGAATTGGCGAGTAATTATTTGCGACCCTGTATAAGATGAAAAGAGTCCTGTTTCTCAGCCCACTGGTTGCGGCAATACTATTTACCATTCCTGAAGCCTGGCAGCTCATGCACAGGCCTGATTCAAATTACATTCCAGTGGTCTTTGAAGTGTTGTTGTTGCTCTTTGCCTATGTCGCAGCCTTTGTGATCAATGGTGTGGTTATTTACCCGCTTGCCCTCCTGGTACAAATGAAATCATCCAACCTGATTGCGGGTATTGTGCTTGGCATTTTTGTTGCTCTGGTGGGTACTACGATTGCGTATGCCTTCGAGATTTTTGCCTACCAGACATCCATACTTCATCCTGCCTACCTTTATCCCTTGCTGATTCCGCTTTTTGTTATGTCGGTGCTGACCTTCTTTTTACTGACCAGAGCGGCAGCTGTTTCAGCTATTCCAGCCTCAAACCAGGAAAATAACGAAGCAGCTTCAGCCGATGCTGATAATCAGTAGCTATACATTTTTCTCAACCTGAGCACATGCCCGCAAAACTGACCATCACATCCTTGCTTCGGAAACTCAAAGCCCTGGGTAATCGTGAAGTGGCTGAACATGCCAGGGGTTTTTTCAAAACAGATAAAGGTGAATACGGGGAAGGCGATAAATTTCTTGGCATCAGGATGCCCGTTCTACGTCAGCAGGTGATTCGTTTGCGCGATCATTCCCTGACTGACATTACCACTATTCTGCATTCTTCCTGGCATGAAGTGCGTATGCTGGCCTTGCTTGCGCTGGTAGATCACTATCACCGTGGTGATGAAAAACAACGCGAGGCGGTTGTAAGGTGTTATTTGGACAATTTAGCCTGGATCAATAACTGGGACCTGGTCGACTGTTCTGCCCATAAAATACTGGGTCCATGGTTTCAGCATAGAAGCAGGAAGCCTCTTTATCGCATGGCGCAGTCCCCTGATCTCTGGGAAAGACGCATTGCTATCATGTCGACTTTTCACTTTATACGTTTCAGTGGTGAAAAGGATGTGGCAATAACGCTGAAGCTGGCCGAGATGCTTCTGACGGATAAAGAGGACTTGATACACAAAGCGGTCGGCTGGATGTTGCGCGAGGCGGGGTAAATTCCAGCCTGGAATGGCACAAGATTTTCTGGACAAGCATAAAATGCAAATGTCGAGAACCATGTTGCGTTATGCCATAGAAAAACTGCCGGAAAAGCAGAGACAGGCTTATCTCAGGGGCAAGTCCTGAGTAATAAGGTGGGTGATTTACCTGGAAGGTTCTGGCCAGTCCTGGCTGGAATATTGTTCCTCAAGACACTTGTCACACAAGCCGTGTGTGAACTGGATATTTTTCTGCATACCGATATAGGATTCCAGGTACTGCCAGTATCCTGAGTCATCCCTGACTTTTTTGCATTCAGTGCAGACAGGGATGATACCCCTCAATGTTCTGATTTCATCTATGGCCAGTTCAAGTTTCTCGTTAGCCTTCTGCAATTCCTGTGATTTGGCCAGCAGTATATTGCTTACACTGGTGAGAATGATGATGACCATTGCCATCAGTAAAAGAAAAGTGATCACCGCATTAAGCCAGGAAAAAATATCCAGGTAATAAGACTCTTCTTCTATTGACGGTGTTATTACGCCCGTAATTGTCAGATAGGCCACTACTGCCAGAGTCACCATGGAGAGGGAGAACATCCAGATGGCTATTTTTTTACCCAGAGTAATCCGGGCAAGAAGAATAAACAGGAGAAAAAAGGGCAGGGCAAAGCTGCCAACTGAGAATTGTACAATTGCGGTAACGGCAGCCATATAAGACATGCCGATCAGCAAAATGCTTTTCAGCATAAAACTCATCTGTGCCCGGTTATAACTACAAGCCAGGATGATGACCATGATCGCAAGATATAATCCATATACAGGAAGCCAGCCTGTGTTGTTGATTCGCAACAGGGAGACAGCGACCACCGGGATAATGACAAAGCCCAGAAACAGGTAGAGGCGATCTACAATATCCTCAATGGTCTGTTGATAGGAATAATCCACTACCGTGATATAGCCTGAGTTGGGTCGAGCGTGGCGCATTCCTGACAGAGGTTTTCCTGGACTTCTATACCGGGATAATCGGACAGAAATTTACTGACATGTATCCAGTAACCCTTGTCATCCCTTATATTTTTGCATTTCGCACAGACCGGAATAATTTCCCGAATGGCCTGAATTTCCTGATAAGTTTTCATCAGCTGTTGATTTACTTTGCTGATTTCCATCATCTTGTTTTCGAGCAGTAAACGAATTCTACAAACGATGAAAAGTATTACGCCAAGGACTAATAGAAAGGCGGCAATACTGATAGCCCAGTGACTTGTAGAAACAAAAATGTCACCAACCTGGTTCAGAGGTTCAAGTGCATTAATCGTATATAACCAGCCAAATATGCCAATTGAGGCTGTTATCAGAATCATAATGAATAAAGAGCTTGTTAAACCCAGGAAGACATTGGCAAGCACCAGACTGGTGACGAACAGAGGGATGCTGAAACTGTAGATAGCATCCATACGCAGACCAATAAGTCCGGCCAGGAAAAACAAGCCAATCAGTAAGCTGGCTTTCCATAAATAAGGAAGGTGTTTAGTGAGCAGGCTCTGACTCAGGGTGAGTGTCAGAAGGATTATTCCCCAGAAATGGAAGGCTGACCACCCGGTAAGCCACGCAGAAACCAGAAAGCAAAGTAATGAGGAAGGAGGCCAGCAAGCCCAGATAAAAACTGAGTTTGTCCAATACCGGGGTGGTGATATGGGAATTATCAGGATACTCCATCACGAGTTTTGTTGTGATTTTCTCGATGAAGTCCTTTTCATGCCGGGTTTAGTTTGTTCTGAATAATGCATGGGCAAATGAGCTAGGGAACCTCTGTAAGCCTGAAGCTGTTCATAATTAATCAGAGCTATCCTAAATTTTCGGCCGGTTTTCTATCAGGTGATCCACAACAGAGGGATCTGCCAGTGTTGTAGTATCGCCAAGACTGTCCATTTCATTGGCGGCGATTTTTCGCAAGATGCGGCGCATGATTTTTCCCGAACGGGTTTTTGGTAAGCCGGGTGCCCACTGAATGATTTCCGGTTTGGCTATTGCGCCAATTTCCTTGCTGACAAAATTACGTAGTTCGAGCATTAAGTCGTCAGATTCTTCAACGCCTTTCATCAAACTGACGTAGGCATAAATACCCTGACCCTTGATATCGTGAGGAAAACCGACAACGGCGGCCTCGGCAACACTTTCGTGCAGAACCAGCGCGCTTTCGATTTCCGCTGTCCCCAGTCTGTGACCACTGACATTGAGTACATCGTCAACACGACCGGTAATCCACCAGTAGCCATCTTCATCGCGGCGCGCTCCGTCACCTGTAAAGTAATAGCCAGGATAAGTAGAGTAATAGGTATCCACGCAACGCTTGTGGTCTCCGTAGACAGTTCGAATCTGGCTGGGCCAGCATTCGGTAATGACCAGATTGCCTGAGGTCGCGCCTTCCAGGATTTTGCCTTCTGGATCTACCAGGGCAGGCTGTACGCCAAAGAAGGGCAGGGTGGCTGAGCCGGGTTTGAGATCTGTGACTCCGGGTAGTGGCGTAATCATATGGCCACCCGTTTCAGTCTGCCACCAGGTGTCCATGATCGGGCATTGTTCATTGCCGACTATATGGTAATACCATTCCCAGGCTTCCGGATTAATGGGTTCGCCCACAGTGCCCAGGATTTTTAAAGAGCTGCGCGAAGTGGCAGTGACTGGACCATTGCCCTGGGCCATCAGGGCGCGCAAGGCAGTAGGTGCCGTGTAAAAGGAATTTACCTGGTATTTGTCGATGACCTGCCAGAAGCGTGAATAATCCGGATATGTGGGTACTCCTTCAAACATCACCTGGGTGGCGCCATTGGCAAGGGGGCCGTAGACGATATAGGTATGGCCGGTGACCCAGCCTACATCGGCAGCGCACCAATAGATGTCGCCATCATGATAATCAAAGACATATTTGTGGCTCATGGCCGCAATCAGCAGGTAGCCCCCGGTTGTGTGCAGGACACCTTTGGGTTTTCCGGTAGATCCTGAGGTGTAGAGGATGAACAGGGGATCTTCACTATCCATGGCTTCCGGTTCACACTCTTTTGCCACTTTCTCAATGGCTTCGTGATACCAGATATCACGTCCTTCAGCCCAGTCGACATCTCCGCCTGTGCGCTTAACTACCAGTACAGTATGGACATTGGGGCACTGGGCAACAGCGACATCGGTATTCACTTTCAGCGGGAAATTACGGCCGCCACGCACACTTTCATCAGAGGTGATAACGACCTGGCAATCCGAATCCAGAATTCGGTCTTTTAATGAGTCTGGTGAAAAGCCACCAAATACAACGGAGTGCACAGCGCCGATGCGGGCACAGGCGAGCATGGCAAAGGCGGCTTCAGGAATCATGGGCATGTAGATGCAGACGCGATCCCCTTTTTTTACGCCGCGATCCCTCAGGACATTGCCCATTTCGCAGACATGGTCATGTAATTCCTGGTAGGTAATCTGGCGTTCCGTGCCGGGTTCATCGCCTTCCCAGAGAATGGCAATCTGATCCGCGCGGGCAGGCAAGTGGTGATCTATGCAATTGACGCTGACATTGAGCTTGCCATTGATGAACCAGTTGATTTCACCTTTGGCCATATCGTTATCACGAACCTGGGTGAAAGGTTCTATCCAGTCAAGAAAAGCTGTTGCCTGCTCACTCCAGAAGCCATCCGGATCTTCCACGGAGGCCTTGTACATGGCGTCGTACTGTTCTTTATTCAGATGTGCCTGGGCTGCCAGGTTGGCGGGGACGGGATAGAGTTTACTTTCAGACACAGAGGATTCCTCTCTATAGTGTTCGTGCAATATACAGTGTTCTTAAAAAAAACAGCGTAATAGCTTTCGTTACAGCCTGCTAAACAGGTTCAGGCTACCTGTACAGGAATGCTGTTACTGGACCTTATAATGTTGTTATCGGCATCCAGATAAACCAGTCTGGGTTTTTGATTGAGTAACTCAGCCTCGGTATAGCTGCCGTAGGCACAGATAATTATCCTGTCTCCTACCTTTGCCTTATGGGCGGCCGCACCATTAACGGAAATAATACCTGAGTCCGTTTCAGCCTGGATTGCGTAGGTGGTAAAACGCTCGCCATTACTGATGTTGTAAATCTGGATTTGTTCAAACTCACGAATGCCAGCCTCTTTCAACAAGTTGCCATCAATCGCGCAAGAGCCTTCGTAATCCAGCTCAGCGTGAGTGACACAGGCTTTGTGCAGCTTGGCTTTTAACATCAGTGTATGCAATGAAATATTCTCGCTCTTCAAGGATGGTATTGGGGTGAAAACTATTAAAAATGGTGCCGCCAGTTTTTCAGCGAGGTGCATTATCCCAAAAAAGGGAGAACATTATCAATGAATGAGCCGGGAATCCGGGCTATTCTTCTTCAAGACTGGCAGGATAATCTTCTTCCTCATCCGGCTCTTCCTGGCCCAGCAGGTACTCAAATTCAGGATCAACCAGCACGCGTCCTTCCATGGCCTCTCGACCCAACAGCATCCAATAGGTCATTTCAGAGCGGTCGGTGAGGGTAATTTTGATGGGCCATTCCTTGTTACCGAGCAAGATTGGCGTCGTGATAACTACCCGCTTTTCCGTATCTGCAGATGAACTTTTGACTTTTTTCCTGCCCTTGATACGGACAGTTGTGCGAACAATCTTGTCGACATTATGTATGTCAGGATGCAGGTCAAAACTGACCCAGTTTTTCCTGTCACTGGAAAACTCTTCAATATTGTCTACATGCATTGATGAAGTAGCGGCACCTGTATCAACGCGGACATGCAGGTTGCTAATTCCCAGTTCAGGCAAAGCACATAATTCCAAAGCGCCGATTTTCAACTTGGATTTGGTTTTTTTCTTTATCATGAAGTAAAGGCTTTATTACAAGAACAAGTTCGTACTGAACAACTTAAGCTCATCCTTTGCCTTTTGGCTTGTTAGGACCCAACTGCATGTCTTTTTCGATATATTCAATGATGCTACTTGCAACATCCTTGCCGGAGGCAGTCTCAATGCCTTCAAGTCCTGGAGAGGAATTCACTTCGATTACCAGAGGCCCATGAGCTGAACGCAGAATATCAACGCCTGCCAGGTCAAGGCCCATTACCTGGGCGGCTTTTACCGCTAATGCCCGCTCTTCCGGGCGCAAACGAATAACTTCAGCGGTTCCCCCACGATGAAGGTTGGAACGATATTCACCTTTCAGTGCGGTTCGTTGCATGGCAGCAATAACCTTTTTGCCGACTACAAAACAGCGAATATCCGATCCGCCGGCTTCCTTGATAAATTCCTGCACCAGAAAATCTGAACCGATACCGCGGAAGGCATTAATCAATGCTTCAGCAGCTTTTTTGGTTTCAGCCAATAACACGCCATTGCCGTGAGTGCTTTCAGTGAGTTTAACAATCAGTGGTGCGCCGCCTACCGATTCAATCAGCTTGTCTGTGGCCTTGGCCGAGTGCGCATAACTGGTTACTGGCTGGCCAATGTTTTTACGGGCCAGCAATTGATGCGCACGCAGTTTGTCTCTTGATCGAGTGATGGCAATGGATTCGTTAATGGAATAGGTATGATCTACTTCAAACTGTCGTAATACCGCACAACCATACATGGTAATGCTGGCACCAATCCGGGGGATGACGGCATCAAAATGCAGCTCTTCTACAACTTCAGAGTTACGCTGGAATATAACCGCTGGATCGTTGGCAGTAATATTCATATAACATTTCAAGACGTCAATGACACGGACTTCATGACCGCGTGATTCCGCAGCTTCCACCAGCCTTCTGGTGGAATAAAGATTTTTGTTTCTCGATAAAATACCGATTTTCATAAAGTTTGCCTGGGTTTTAGGTATTGCTGGTCCGGAAAAGGCTGCAAATAATACCTTTTTATTCCATTAAAGTACGGATTATTTGGCGTTCAAGGCTATTTTGAAATTATCAATAAGGCGTGTCGGGCCCAGCCATGCTGCAGCCAGTATGACCAGGTCATTGTCAGTTGCTTTGGCCGCTTCCAGCGTATCAATCTGACAGATATGAAAATAGTCTGGCTTCAGGCCTGCATCTTCCAGCATGATCGTGGCGGTAATTTCCAGGGCAGAAAAATCCCTGTTTCCTTCCTGTATTTGGGAGCTTATGTTTTTCAGACATTGGTACAAACCGGGTGCAATAAGCAATTGTTTGTCATCCAGGTAATTGTTTCGGGAACTCATGGCCAGACCGCTTTCCTGGCGCACAATTGGTACACCAGTAATGTTAATTGGCATACAAAAGTCCGCGGCCATCTTTCGGATAATTTGTAATTGCTGGAAATCCTTTTCCCCGAAAAAAGCCAGATCTGGCATAGTCAGGTTGAACAGTTTGTTTACTACAGTGCAAACGCCGTCGAAGTGTGAAGGTCTGCTTTTGCCGCAATGTTTTTCTGACAAGCCTGGCACTGAGATCAGGGTTTGGTTGTCCAGTCCTGTGGGATACATTTCTGAAACGGCAGGGACAAAAACGCCATTGCAGCCACGACTTGCCAGTTTTTCATAGTCTGCTTCCAGTGTTCGAGGATAGTTGTCCAGGTCTTCATCCGAACCGAACTGCAGGGGATTTACAAAAATAGTTGCCAATACGAAATCACTTTGCTTTTTTGCTGCATCGACCAGGGCAAGATGACCTTCGTGTAAGTTGCCCATGGTTGGAACCAGGCCAATGCGCTGATTGGAACTACGTACCTGGTTCAGGGCGTCCTGAAGTGCATCCCGTTTATCAAAGATTTGCATGGGAAGGTTCGGGCTTATTCGTAAGAATGTTCGGGGCCGGGAAAAGTGCGTGCCTTGACTGCTGCAACATAGTCAGCAATTGCACCCGGTATACCTTGACTGGAATCGGCGAGAAAATTTTTGATGAAAGGAGGGGTTATTGGAGAAATACCCAGCAAATCATGTATTACCATGATCTGGCCATCCACATCTTTTCCTGCGCCAATACCAATGACGGGAATAGTGAGGGTCTCGGTGATGGTCAGTGCCAGGGTCTGGGGCACCGTTTCCAGAAGCAGGCAGCTTGCGCCGGATGCTTCCAGTAGTTTGGCCTCTTCAATCATGGTGTCGGCCTGATCCGGATCGCGACCCTGAACCAGGAAGCCACCGATGCGGTTAACTGACTGTGGAGTGAGTCCCATGTGAGCGCAAACAGGAATGCCGCGCTCAGCGAGCAGGCGGGTGGATTCGGCAATCCAGGCGCCCCCTTCAAGTTTTACCATTTGTGCACCGGAGCGCATCAGGCGAGCGGCATTTTCCAGGGTTTGTGCTTCCGAGGCATATGACATGAAAGGCAAATCTGCAATCAACAGCGAACCTTTGCTGCCCCGTTTTACACATTCCATATGGTACACAACATCATCCATAGTAACTGGCAGAGTGGTATCGTGTCCCTGGATCACCATGCCCAGGGAATCACCTACCAGAATTACTTCTACACCCGCATCACCATAGAGTCCGGCAAACAGCGCGTCATAGCAGGTAAGACAGGCAAATTTTTCACCTTCTGCTTTCAGTTTGCGCAATGTGTTGATGGTGACTTTTTTCAAGGTATTCTCAATTTTTTTGGAACTATGAATACTGACAAAACGCTGAAAACTGACGAAACGCTTTCAATAGTTCTTCAAGTATAACCATAAACGCTTAGCTCAGTGGCATTCAAAGCAGGGTGGGTTTCGGATTGAAATAATTCCTGCTGCCTTTACGGGTTGTGAGGATGAAATCCAGTAATTGTTCGTAGTCATCATCACTATTGACCAGGTCAATTTCTGAGCTGTTCACTACTAAAAGGGTGCTTTTGTCGTAGTAGTGGAAGAAGTTAGTATAAGCATCTATCAGGTTTTCCAGGTAATGGTGCTCAATGAGTGACTCTGCCGGTATCCCGCGTTTTTGAATACGTTCTACAAGGATATTAGCCGGTGCCTGCAGATAGATCACCAGATCGGGTCTGGGGGCATCAATGGTCAGGTGGTCGTACACTTTTTCATACAATTCAAATTCGTCGTTATCGAGATTTTCCCTGGCAAACAGTCTGTCCTTTTCCATCAAGAAATCCGCAACCCTGACAGGCTCAAACATATCGTCCTGGCGTAAATCCTGGATTTGTTGAGCGCGCTGGAATAAAAAGAACAGTTGAGTTGCCAGAGCCATTTGCTTGGGGTCGTGATAAAAACGCTCAAGGAATGGATTCTCTTCGCTTTTTTCCAGCAGGATTTCGTAGTTGAAACTTTTTGCCAGGCGTTTGGCCAGGCTGGTTTTGCCAACACCAATCGGTCCTTCCACAGCGATATAACGAGGAATAGAACTGGATTTATTTATTTCTTGTGCCACTGAATTACCGCTTGAAAAGATTACAGTGAAGAATATGCCGGGTGAGAGGCAACTGCTTCGTTATATTGAACTGGAATAATACTCACTTTCATCAGAGGTTCCCTGACTTTATTTCTTTATTCGGCGATTTTACTCTGCGTTTACCTGATTTTGAATGATGGTGCCCATGCCTGGTGAGCGAGAGCATTTGTTCTCTTTGTTCTTTGTCAGCAGCCTGGAAGTCAGTCCACCACTGTCCTAAACCCTGCAGGTCCTCTCCGGCTTGTTCTCTGAGCAGCAAAAAATCGTAGGCTGCACGAAAGCGTTTATTTTCCACGATGACCTTGGCGCGCTGGCGTCGTGGCAGACGTAATTGAAATTCCCAGATCTCCCGCATCGGAATGCTGAAGCGCTTGGGAATAGAGATGTAATTAACCTGTTCAGTTATAACTGATTGCGCTGCCTGATGCATGGCTACCATCGGTGGCATTCTTTTCTTTTGATTGGCCAGGTATTGTTTCTGCAGTCCCGGCCAGAGAATTGCTGCCAGTAAAAAAGCAGGTGTGACACTTTTCAGATCCTGGATGCGCTGGTCGGTACTGGCAAAAGCCAGTTGCAGGAGTTTTGTAGCTTGTTTGTCTTGAGCAAGGACATTGGCTGTGGCCGGGAACAAATACCTGAAGACATTATAGTGTTCCAGCAATTGATAAGTTTCCAGAGACTTGCCCGTAAAAAACAGTTTCAGGATTTCATCAAACAGACGTGCTGCCGGAATCGATTCAAGCAGATGCGCCAGTTCACTAATCGGCTCAGCCGTGGTTTTTTCAATATTGAATTCCAGCTTGGCAGCAAGCCGCAAGGCTCTCAGAATCCGAACCGGATCTTCCCGGTAGCGTTGTTCTGGATCACCAATCATTCGTAGCTGGCGCTTTTCCAGATCGCCAATGCCACCCACGTAATCGTGCACCAGGAATTTTTGTACAGTGTAATACAGAGCATTTACCGTAAAGTCTCTTCGATACACATCTTCTTCAAGGCTGCCATAGACGTTATCGCGCAAAATCATGCCACTGCTGGAGTGAGCTGATTCGATGTGTTTGACATTGCGTGCCAGGCTCTCGCCCTTGATCTGGACACTGTCTGCATTGGCCGCACGAAAAGTTGAGACTTCAATAATCTCTCGCCCCATGGTGACATGAACAATTCGAAAACGTCTGCCGATGATTCGGGCATGGCGGAATTCTGCCTTAACCTGCTCAGGTGTGGCAGAAGTGGCAACATCGAAGTCCTTGGGCCGTTTATCAAGCAGCAGGTCGCGTACGGCTCCGCCAACGATAAAGGCCTGATAACCGGCATCATTCAAGGTATACAACACGCGCAGGCATCCGGAGCTGATATTTTTACGGGAAATACAATGCTGGTCCCGACTCAGGATGGCCAGGGACTGATTGCCTGTTGGTGACCTTGTTTTATTATTCAAACTCTTAATAGCCGGACGGTAAGGTAAACACGCATTTTACACACTTGAGGAAGCAGGAGGACAGGCAATGTCGGAATTCGGGGCATCTGTCTGAATTAGTCATTTCAGGTGGGATAGCCCAGGTCAGGGGCACTAATAAAGCTGGAAGAGTGCCAAGGCACTCTTCCAGCTAACAAGGCGTTTCAATTATTATTGTTTTTATTACAGGCATCCATTTCTGCATTGACGTAGCCAAGATGGCTGCAAAATGGTTAAGGGGATGTCCCCTTCATTAATAATGTTGACCCTACAGTCTTGTCCCGGGCTGTTGCTGTTTTCCAGTTCTTGTCACAGCAGGGCACAGTAGTTTTTAAAAAATTTAAAATGCCACTGCAAACTAAAGTCAATCGTCTGCTGTTTCCAGCCAATTAATGGCTTGTTTTTCTAATTTTTCGACAGACATCTGGATTATAAGTCAGGATAGGCCATGGAATGCAAATTTATAGTATTCGGCCGGGATTTTTCAGGTTGTTATATCAGTCTGATATTTGTCCAGCGACCAGTTACTAGCCACCAGATCCAGCTTTTTTGCGGGGGATATTGAAGCGCTGGCGTCGTTCCCACAGGCATTTCCTGCTAATCCCAAGCTTTTTCGCCAGTTCTGTTTCGTTCAGCTGGCCCTGGTGCTCCAGCACGAAACGCCGGAAATACTCCTTGAGTGAGAGTTTCTTGGCGGAAAGATGTTCATCTTCATTTACCGGGCTTTCTGGCAAGGGCTTTGGTTCTGTGGTTGGTTCCAGGTTCAGGCCAAGAAGTTGCCTGGGTATTTCAGGCCCTTCAGTGAGAATGACTGCTTGCTTAATGACATTCACCAGTTCCCTGACATTACCTGGCCAGGCATAAGCGGCTATCGCCTGGGTAGCCTCAGCGCTGAATTTTTTGCGGGGTAACTTCATGCGCTCACAACACAAGGCCAGTTTATGATCAGCAAGTTGCACTATGTCAGAACCGCGATTCCTGAGGGGAGGGATAAAAAGAGTCATGACATTAATGCGGTAAAACAGGTCTTCCCGGAACAAGCCTTTTTGCACTTCTGCTTGCAAGTCCAGGTGTGTTGCTGCCACCAGGCGGATATCCACCTTTTGTGAGACAACAGAGCCTACCTTGCGAAATTCCTGATCCTGCACGACACGTAATAACTGTGCCTGGGTAGCCAGAGGGAGTTCTGCTATTTCATCAAGAAACAAAGTGCCTTTATCGGCTGCTTCCACCAGTCCGGTGCGATCAGAAACAGCTCCTGGGAAGGCATCCTTTTCATGGCCAAAGAGTTCTGATTCGATCAGGGTATTCGGGATTGCTGCACAATTCAGGGAGATTAGTTTTTCATTTTTACGTGAACTGGCTTTATGTACTGCTTTAGCCACCAGTTCTTTACCTGTCCCGCATTCACCCTGTATCAATACGGAAGAATCGGTCTGGGCCACTTTCTTGATACGACGAAACAATTCAAGCATGTCCGGGCAACAGCCATACATACCGCAGTCATTTTTCAGACCGGTTGAAGTGTTATCTGTTGTCACAGTGCTATTCATATTCAAGGTGTCATGCCAGCTTTCTGAAAGGTGAAGTCTCTATGAACTCCTGTTTCAGGAAATACAGTTGCAAAGGAATGTATTAGCCAGGAACTGAAGGTAACAATACCTGTGTTTCATTTCTACACAAAATAGGAAATATTTCCGGCAACGACAGCATAACCTGCTGAAAATACTGGATATATTAATTATCTCAAGAGCCGGGAAAAAGCAATGATTTGATACTTTTGTTACGGGAAAGGGCTGTTTCAGAGTAGATTTGATCTTGCTTGCTGGCCATTCTGGCAGCTTACTTTTCCGCTAATTCGGCAGTTTGTGAAAGTTTGTCAGGGTTCCAGTGTTGAATTCCCCAGTCCAGTATGTCGGCCGGGTTAGCCCTGGCAAGGCCAGGTTCGGGATCCTGCGCGAGATAGTTGAGGCACGTGAACAACAATCTAGATGGTTGCACCGTGTCAACGGGGGCAGCCCCGTGTTGCTTGCTTAATTTTTGCCCGAGACTGTTCACAATGACAGGAATATGAGCGTAAAAAGGTGTCGGTAATTGCAGTTGCTGTTGAAGATAAATTTGTCTGGCGGTGGAATCCATCAGGTCTATGCCACGAACTACATGAGTGATTCCCTGGAAGGCATCATCTACAACGACAGCGAGCTGGTAGGCATAAAGTCCGTCCTTGCGCTTGATAACAAAATCACCAATGTTCATCTCAAGATTTTGTGATTGTTTACCCTGGATTCTGTCCATAAAAGTAATACAGGCATTGCTTACTTTACAGCGCAGGGCGGCACCATTGATTGGGTGATATTGAGAACGACAGGTTCCGGGATAGATGCCTCCTGCTTCCTGAATTTGTTGCCTGGAACAAGTGCAGGCAAACACCAGATTGTTTTTCTCAAGGGTAGCAATCGCTTCCTGGTAAGCGGAATAACGCTGACTTTGATAAAGCACTGAGTCGTCCCAGTGCAGATGGCATTGCTCCAGTGCTTTCAGAATCTGATCCGCGGCTTCCTGGCTTTCTCTGGGCGGATCAAGGTCCTCCATGCGAACAAGCCAAAGCCCATTCTGGCTTCTGGCATCAAGAAAGGAGGCCAGTGCAGCCACCAATGAGCCCATATGCAACGGACCAGAAGGGGACGGCGCAAAGCGGCCGATGTATTGGTGGGAACTGGAAGGTGAAGTGGAAAGGTCGGTGGCTTCAGTCATCTTTTGATCTTGAAGTTGATCTTGAAGTTGATCTTGAAGTTGATCTTGAAGTTGACCTTGAAGTTAGTCCGGCGTTACAGGTAGCGGGGTGACGGCATGTCGTTGTTCTGTCCGTCGCACCCCTTGCATCTTGCATCCTGTCTCGTGCTTCCGGTTTATAAACCGCCGAGCTGTTTTTCCTTGATCTCGTCAAGGGTTTTGCAATCGATACATTTGTTAGCCGTAGGCCTGGCCTCAAGACGACGAATGCCGATTTCAACGCCGCAGGAATCACACCAGCCATAATCGTCATTGGCGATCATTTCAATAGTGCTATCTATTTTTTTTATCAGCCGGCGCTCACGGTCGCGTGTGCGTAATTCAATACTGAATTCTTCTTCCAGCGTAGCGCGGTCAGCAGGGTCAGGCGGGTTGGCTGCTTCATCCTGCATGTGATGAACGGTGCGATCAACTTCTTCCATCAGATCATTGCGCCAGTTGCGGAGTATTTGCTTGAAATGCTCCTTCTGGTTTTCGTTCATATAGTCTTCGCCACGCTTGATGTTATAAGGTGTGAAGCCATCTGTTCCCTGGTTTACAACAGTTAGCGTGACGGCAGCCTTCTGTCGTTTAGGGGCCGCTTTTTTGGCTGCCTGTTTCTTTGGGGCAGCTTTTTTTGCGGTTGTTGCTTTCTTTTTTGCTACAGGTTTCTTTTTTGCTACAGATTTATTTATCACTGCTGGTTTCTTTTTTGCTACTGGTTTCTTTTTAGCTACAGTTTTCTTTTTAACTGCGGGCCTCTTTTTCGCTACGGTTTTCTTTTTAACTGCAGGCTTCTTTTTCGCTGCTTTTTTAACTGCGGGCTTCTTTTTTGTCGCAGCTTTTTTAGGCGCAACTTTACGCTTGGGTGCTGTCTTGCGCGTGGGTACGACCTTACGCTTGGCTTTAGCCTTCGCTTTTACCTTGGTTTTTGCTTTAGCAGCTTTCTTTTTGATTGCCATAGCAGGTCTCAAAAATTAATCTCATTAACACGTTAAACTATAAAAACATCAAATGCTGATGTTTACCGATTTTCGAGGCACGCTACGCTACCAGATTATTAAATCCAGTTCCATATAAATGCACGATAATTACCCTGCACAGGGTGGTTTGGAACATCGAACAATACTATGAAAATTGATCCTCCCTTACAGTCGGCCAGACTCATCAAGCGGTACAAGCGATTTCTGGCGGATGTGAAGTTGCCTGATGGTACCTCGATGACCATACATTGCCCGAACACAGGCTCTATGAAGAATTGCAATGAGCCGGGTAGCCGGGTGTGGTATTCCACATCAGACAACAAGACCCGAAAATATCCCCATACTTTCGAAATCATAGAAGTGGCTGGTAACAAACTGGCTGGAATCAATACCGGCAGGGCCAATCACCTGGTCAGGGAGGCTATTGATGAAAATATGGTGGCAGCCCTTTCAGGCTACAACTCGATACGGCAAGAGGTGAAATACGGCAAGGAAAACAGCCGTATTGATTTTCTTCTCGAAGATCATCCCGGACAACCGGGCAAGATGTGCTATATCGAAGTGAAAAATGTCACCCTTGGCATGGAAAAAGGTCTCGGGCTATTCCCGGATGCGGTTTCTACCCGTGGCACCAAACACCTGCGCGAGTTGATGCATATAGCCGGGCAGGGCGATCGTGCTGTGCTCTTTTTCTGTGTGCAACATACAGGAATTGAATGGGTTGAGCCGGCCAGTGATATAGACCCAACCTACAGCGCAACCCTGGTTGAAGCGCAAAAGGCAGGCGTGGAAGTGATGGCCTGGCAGGCGCATATTAGTGAAAAGGAAATCAGGTTGGTGCGGGAACTTCCGGTAATTCTTCCTCAGCAATAATGATATTGCCGTCCTCCAACTGGTAATCCACTGACCAGAGCGAATCACCCAGACATGGACCCTGAATACATTCACCGGATTCGGGAACAAAAAAAGCACCATGGTTGGCGCATTTGATATACAGGCCTTCGTTGTCGAGGAAGGCATCCTTTTCCCATTCCAGGGGCAATCCCAGATGCGGGCATCTGTTCAGATAGAGGTAAAGCCCGCTGGTTTTTTTCACTGCGAAGACTTTTCCCTGGGGTAGATCAAAGCCCCGGGCGCCGCCTTCAGGAATGTCGTCGGTATGACATAGGGTGATTGGCATTGTAGACGTGATTAAACAGCGAGTGCCTGTTCAAAATCAGCCAGCAAATCTTCTGTCTCTTCAATGCCCACAGAAAGCCGCACCAGGGAATCGGCTATGCCCATGGAGGCTCTGCGCTCAGCTCCCATTTCGAAGTAAATGGTATGCGCAACAGGAATACCCAGAGTGCGGTTGTCGCCGAGATGACTTGAAGAGACCACCAATTCCAGAGCGTTAAGAAAATCAAAGCAGTCGATGGAATCGTCGAGCTCAATACTCAGTAAAAAACTGAAATTCCGGAACAGTTTCCTGGCCCGTTCATGTTGGGGATGATCAGACAGGCCCGGGTAAAACACCTTGCGGACTTTTGGATGACTGTTGCAATACTCGGCAATAGCCATGGCATTCTGGCTGGCTTTGTCCAGACGCAGACTCAAGGTATCGCTACCAGCAGATAGATGATGGGCTGCTTCCGGTGCCAGGGCAGCACCAAAATCACGCAGACCTTTTTTTCTGATCTGGGTGAGGCCCCATTGCTTTGCTTCCAGAGACTTATAATTTTCAAAAATATTGGGATACATGGTCCAGTCAAATAAACCGGTGTCGGTGACGCTGCCCCCCAGGGCATTGCCGTGCCCGCCAATGGATTTTGTCAGGGAATTGATGATGAGACTGGCTTTAACATTGACCGGCTGAAACAGCCAGGGCGAGGTAACCGTATTATCGACAAAGTAGATGAGCCCCTTGTCAGAGCAAATCTCGCCTATGGCCTCCAGGTCTGCTACCTGGGTTGCTGGATTGGCAATTGTTTCAACAAAGACCAGCTTCGTATTTTCCTGAATGACCGCTTCAACATTGCTGGCGTCAGTAGCATCCACGAAGCTCACTTCTATGCCCAGATCGCGAAAAGTATTGAACAGCGAATTGGTGTTGCCGAACAGGAAAGCACTGGAAACAATATGATCTCCCTGGCGCAGCAAGGCCAGCAAAGTGGAAGCAATGGCGGCCATGCCAGTGCCAAAAATCACCGTACCAAGTCCCTGTTCCAGTTTGGTAACTTTTTGAGCAAGCGCCTCAATGGTCGGATTGTTTTGCCTGCCGTAGGCATAACCCTTGCGTTTATTCTGGAACACTTCTGCCAGTTCACGGGCATCCTCGTAGGCATAGGCCACCGATGGATGTACTGGCTTATGCAGGACACCATGTTCGGGTTTGCCTTCCCGGTCGGAATGCAGCGCTGTGCTGTTGAAGTGTTTCTTTTTCATATAAAAGGGATAAATTACCTTTGCCGGTAAATTCAGGACTGCGGATGATACTCCTGCTGGCTTTGACAAGCAAAGCAGCAAGGGGCTTCCGGCTGTACTTCCAGGCGGTTTAAAGCTATGTGTTCACCGCATTCATCGCAATAACCATAGTCCCCTGTTTCAATTTTCGCCAAGGCAATACTTATTCTTTTCAATCGTTCTGTTATGTTTCGCATGGTGGACTTGGCCATGTTCTGTTGTTGCATTGCATCCATGCGCGATAAACGACCGACCTTGGTCTGATCGAGATCTACCGTGCCTGCTGCTGACTTTTCGCTTTCATACTGGTCAAGCAATTCGTCTTTCAGCAAGGCCAGAAGCTGTTTAAATGATTCAAGTTGTGACTGTTCCAGATTTGGCATATACGAGTTGACTCAAAAAGCCTGGTAAAAGGGCTGGGCAGTAATGTTGTCAGTGATTTCAATGAGGCGCTGCCGGTAGGCAGCAGATTCCCTGCTGCCATATTGTTCGATAAATTCCGCTTCAGACATACCATCGTAAGTGCCAAGCACTGGCATGAATTCCTGTTCGTTTATCAGTGTTCTCATTTGCTGCTGGAACAAACCGGCATCAACTTCTGACCGGCTTGCCAGGGCACCCAACAGTGTGCCGGCCTGGTTGGCAGCAATATCGGTAAAACTGAATCCAGTGCGAAAACGCGAATCATGAACCTCTTTGTACACAGACAATACCTCGGCCATAGTGGCGCCCGCAGATGCGGCGATGGCAGCAGAAGTGACCACGTGACGGGCCAGGTCTTCGCGGTTTTCAATTCTTACTGATACTGTGCCGGGTTCTCCAAGTTCAACATCAGCGCCGATGAGCTGGCTTAAGTCCTGATCGGTCATGTAGGAACTCAGGACAATAAAAATAGCGCGATTTTCTGCAATCGGATTTGCCCCGCCCTCCGTGTTGGCACTGGCAAAAACAAACAGGGGACGTAACAGGTCATTAAGCCCCACTGTAGTTATTCCAGCAGGCAAGCCGTTGATGGTGTCGACCAGTTTGTCATGATAATAAATCAGTCTCTCGGCTTCCCTGGCACTAACGAAAACCTGCCGTGCCTGATCACCGAGTAACTCCAGATTGTCTTCCTGCCAGTCCAGGAGGATGACAACGCGCTCTTCGTTTATCGACAGAAAATGTAATGAATTAATAAATGTCGACACCAGCTGGTAGTTATCCTCCTGGCTCAGTCGGCTTGCCAATGCTTGCCCCATGGGCGCCAATAAAAGTGCTGGCAAGCTCAGAGCACCTGCGTCGACCTGGTCCAGTGACAAGCCGTCATCCACATGAACAAAGTGCAGAACCAGGTTGAAATATCTCATCATCCCAAACGCGCTGACAGGAAGACTGAAATTAAATGTCGCGCCGTCCTGGACCAGGTCCACGTTTATATTCAGTGAATCCAGGGCCGGGTTGCTGTTCTTGATATAGGTCAGCAGAGCATTGACTTCGGTTTCAGTAAGGCGGACTTCCTGGTAGTCACTAGCCAATAACTGGCGTGGATCATGATCGATTAGAAGTTGCTGAATCTCATTCACCTGATCAGGACCAAGCACGGGATTTGCCGGCACCATGGCGTCTCTCTGTAAAGCCAGGATGAGGGTTATCAAGGGCAGGCTGGAAATGCACAAAAACAGGCTGGCCAGTAAGGTATCCAGGATTTTCATGAAAATTGCGGGAACGGTTCACAAGCCCGTTCAGAAGGACTCCTTAAACGCATAATTATGCGATATCATGGCGCATTCGCTTGTGCATATCCATATTTCAGCGTGGCATGAAGCCTGGAGGATAGTGCGCTCGCTTTTTGTAGGCATTCTAACTTATTGATTTTACTCTTTATTTAAAGAGTGGACTTTTTGCCCAGGCATTAGCCGGAATAATTAAAAACAAGGTGACAAGGTGAAGAATATGCAAGTTATCAGAAAGCTGGGCCTTATTATTTTAGCTGCCCTGTTTATCGTTTCGTGCAGCAGTACTGGGTCCGAGACAGTGTATTCCCCTGGTCCTACAGCGACAGAGCGCGAAGAGATACTGGAACAGCAGCGAGCACTGGCCGAAGAGCGTGCGCGTCGTCAGGAAGAAGCCGAAGCCCGCCGCATTGCTGAAGAACAAGCTGCAAGGGAAGCTGCCATGGAGGCAGAAAGAAGGGCTGAAGCAGAGCGTGTAGCCCAGGCGAGGCAGCGCCAGGAAGCTGAGGAAACGGCCAGGCGTGAAGCGCAAAGGCAGCGAGATCTGGCTGCTCGTCGCGCTGAGGAACAAGCCAGGGTAGTTGCTGCGCAACAGGCTCGCATAGAAGAATTACGCGCACAAATAGCTGCCAATGAAAATGAAACTCAGGCTATTGAAGCGGCCAATGCGGCACTAGGCCAGGCGGTTGCAGCAGCAGAGCAGCTCACTCAGGCGCTGACTGAGGAAGAAGAGAAATATAACAATACCGATCCAGTTACAGGTGAGCCACGGGAAGCACTGGCAACTACCCGATTACAGGAACTGGCGGAGGAAGTGGAAAGCCTCAGCAATCAGGCCGAATCACTGCTGGCCCAGCCCTGAACCATTCTGGCCCAAAATGAGTCGTAAGGAAAAGCCAGCCCAGGTAGTCGAAATCACCAAAGCGGCGGAAAAGGCGGATTCCCGTAAACAGGCAAAGCGGGAAGCCAAGGCCAGGGAATTACAGCAACGCTTTTCCAGTGCACGCAGAGGCGCTGAATCAAAATCCAAAGCAGCTGATCGCCTGAAAAAGCTGTTTAAAAACCCGCCAAAATCACCTTCCAGGTAGCCGCTTTTAAAGGAACTGGCGGGTCCTGCTTTATCCGGGTTTTATTCCCCTTTTTACACGTGAATGTGTCTTTGTTTGTGACCAGCGTTGTGGTAAAGTGCGCGGTTTTTTAGCGAGTCAAAATAGTCGGCCCACGATAAAACCGTAAACCCCGACTAACACAATTAAAACAAATCACCATTTAGGGAGAGACCCGAATGCCCGGCGTTACTATCTTAATTATCCTTTTGTCTTTCTTCGGCATTGGTATTGCTTTTTTCTACATGAAAAAAGTAACCAATATTCCCATTGATCTGGGCCTGGAAAAAGAAGAAAGCGACAAACTGAAAGCCATACATGGAGCAATTGCTGAAGGTGCAATGGCCTTCCTGAAACAGGAATATAAAGTACTGACTATTTTTATGTTGGGCTTTGCCGTTGTTATTGCTGTGTTGATTGATGATCAGCACACTCCCGATGTCAGCGAAGGAATCTACACTGCCGGGTCTTTCCTGTTTGGTGCACTGATTTCAATCATCTCCGGTTATATCGGTATGAAAGTCGCCACTGCTGGTAACGCGCGTACTACTGTCTCTGCACGTAACAATATCGGTGATGCCTTTCGCGTTGCCCTGAATTCAGGGGCTGTTATGGGCTTTTCTCTGGTGGGCCTGGCTACTTTGGGTCTGATCACCATTTATCTGGTCATGAAAGCCATACTGCCTGCGGATCTTCCCAATACTGTATTGATGGAAATTATCGCCGGTTTTGGTCTGGGTGGATCTTCCATTGCCCTGTTTGCCCGTGTTGGCGGCGGTATCTTTACCAAGGCTGCTGACGTTGGCGCTGATCTGGTGGGTAAAGTTGAAAAAGGTATTCCTGAAGATGATCCGCGTAACCCGGCTGTTATCGCTGACAACGTAGGTGATAACGTTGGTGACGTCGCTGGTATGGGCGCTGACCTGTTTGGTTCCTGTGCGGAAAGCACCTGTGCCGCTCTGGTTATCAGTGCACTGGCATTTGCCACTGATCTCAATGCCATGCTCTATCCGATCATGATCACCGCTGTGGGTATTCCCATCAGTCTTGTTACCAAGCTGCTGGTTAATGTGCATACAGAAGAGCAGGTAGCACCTGCACTGAAAAAACTGTTGATGATATCCAGCGCCCTGATGGCCGTTGCCATGTACTTTGTCACGGCAGCCATGATTCCGGATACCTTCATTATCAATGGCAATGAATACACCTCAATGGGTGTGTACTGGTGCTTCCTGTCTGGCCTGATTTCCGGTCTGGCGGTAGGCCTGCTCACGGAGTACTACACGTCTGACCAGTACCAGCCAGTGAAAGATATTGCCAGAGCTTGTGAAACCGGTGCAGCCACCAATATCATTTTTGGTCTGGCCCTGGGTTACAAGAGTACTGTACTGCCTTACCTTGCTATTGCCGCCAGTATTTTTATTTCCTGGCAGTTGGCTGACATGTACGGCATTGCTATTGCTTCTCTGGGTATGCTCGGCACCCTGGTTATTGCACTGTCCATCGATGCTTATGGCCCGGTAGCTGATAACGCAGGTGGCATTGCTGAAATGGTTGGCCTGGACAAGGAAGTACGTCGTCGTACAGATATTCTGGATTCTGCTGGCAATACTACAGCGGCTATCGGCAAAGGTTTTGCCATCGGCGCTGCGATTCTTACGTCACTGGCCCTGTTTGGCGCTTTTCTCACACATGCTCAAAACCTGATGCGTGAACTGCCAGAATACGGTGCAAACTATAATCTAATTAACAGCATCACCTTGCTGGACCCTGTTGTGTTTACCAGCCTGTTCATTGGTGCTGTTCTGCCTTTCCTGTTTTCTGCTATGACCATGAAATCTGTGGGCGCAGCAGCCTTCGATATGATTGAGGAAGTTCGCCGTCAGTTCCGCGAAATTCCGGGCATCATGGAAGGCCAGGGTCGTCCTCAGTACGGCCAGTGTGTGGCAATCTCTACCAAGGCGGCGTTACGCGAAATGATCGCGCCGGGCGTACTGATTATGGGTACTCCCCTGGTAGTTGGCTTCCTGTTTGGTGTGCAGTCAGTCGCCGGTATTCTTGCCGGCTCCCTGGTAACCGGTGGTGTGCTGGCAATTGCCTCATCAAACTCCGGTGGTGCCTGGGACAATGCCAAGAAATATATCGAAGCTGGCAACCTGGGTGGTAAAGGCTCAGAAGAACACAAGGCTGCTGTAGTAGGTGATACGGTCGGTGATCCCCTGAAAGATACTTCAGGACCTTCACTGAACATCCTGATCAAGCTCTCAGCTATCCTGAGCCTGGTCTTTGCCCCGTTCTTTGTAAACTACGGTGGTATTCTGCTGTAAGGCGTAAATATCACTTGAATAAAAAGGGGGCTAAAGCCCCCTTTTTTAATTGATCTTTTTTTGCTTAACATACGAACAAGATATTAACTCTTTCGGAAATTTCTATGAGTAACGGCCAAGCAATTCATCCAAATCCGAACTCCAATTTGAGCCAGGTAAAAAATATCATCGTGATTGCCTCGGGTAAGGGTGGTGTTGGCAAATCCACCACGGCTGTAAATCTTGCCCTGGCTTTGGCAAAACTTGGTCATCCTGTCGGTTTGTTTGATGCGGATATATACGGCCCCAGCCAACCCATGATGCTGGGTATTGCGCCTGGTACCCGCCCTGAAATTGTTGATGAGAAGTTCATGCTACCGGTCGAGGCCCATGGTATTAAATGCAATTCGGTTGGTTTGCTGGTGGATGAAAATCAGGCCATGGTTTGGCGCGGACCGATGGTAGTGGGCGCCTTTAATCAGATCCTCAATGACACCCGCTGGGGAGCGCTGGATTTCCTTATCGTGGATATGCCCCCGGGTACTGGCGATATTCAGCTCAGTCTGGCGCAGTCAGTCCCCGTAACCGGAGCAATCATTGTCACCACCCCGCAAGATGTGGCCCTGAGCGATGCCAGGCGAGGCATAGAAATGTTCCGCAAGGTTGAAGTGCCGATTCTGGGTGTTATAGAAAACATGAGTATCCATGTCTGCAGTAACTGCGGGCATAGTGAGCATATCTTTGGCGATGGTGGCGCCAGTCGACTAGCGGAAAAATACCAGGTCGACCTGCTGGGCGAATTACCCCTGGATGTCAGCATTCGTGAGCAATGTGATGAGGGCAGGCCTGCTGTAGTGGCTGACCCGGATGGCAAGATCACTGAAAATTACCTGCAGATAGCATCCCGTGTCGTAGCGCAGTTGGCCAATGCTGAACCGGCCCAGGCTGCACCAACTATCACCATTAGCGACGACTAGGGAGCCGCTGATTAAGTATGGACAGTTTCAGGCTTACATGGAATTTCGTAATCAAGACGCGTTTTCGAAAGCATGTGGGCCACCTGTTGAGAAATCGCAACGCCGAGTACGGAATTCTCTGAAAGCCCCGTAGGGCGCAACCAGGAGCGCACACTCGCGGCGTTGCAAGCCTCGCCAGGGAGGACAACCAGCCCAGGCCTTCGGCTTGCGCCTTGCACGCTCCTTATCACGCTGAAGCTATTCATGCTTAATCAGCGGCTACCTAGCTCTCCTGTAATTCAGGGCGTGCCCTGAGGAAGGAAAACAGTTTTCGCGAAGCAGCTGGCGCCTTTCCCAATTGAGCTTCTTTTTCTGCCTGTCTGATAAGTTGGCGCACAAGCTGTATGTCCAAATCAGCACAGCGGTTTATCAAGGTATCAAGAGTTTCCTTGTCACCTGAGACTAACTGGTCCCTGAGCAGTTCTAGGTTGTGAAAACGCCTTTTTTCCAATGCTACGTTCTGTCCCTGTTCTTCAAGGACCTGGCGGATAGCCTCGACATCCACATTGCGCATGCGCTTACCGATGAATTGCAGCTGGCGTTTTCTGGCACCTCTTTTATTGGGTAACCGTTTGTATTCTTCAATAGCATGGAGCAACTCTTCAGGGAGAGCACACTTGTCCATGAGAGATTGGGGAAGCCTGGTAAGTTCTTCACCCAGGTCCTGAAGCTCAAGCATTTCCCGTTTGATCCGGGATTTACTTTTCGGCTCAAGGTTTTCTTCTGAATCAGATTCCATGAGGTCGTATCAATAAAGCCAGGCCGCCAGGCCAAGGAAAGATAAAAATCCAACTACGTCCGTGATGGTTGTAAGAGCGACACCGCCGGCCAGCGCAGGGTCTATTTTTAGCGATTTCAGCATCATGGGCAAAAAGGCGCCGGCCAGTGCGGCAGTTAATAAATTGATTATCATGGCGCCCGCAAAAATATAGCCAAGGGTAAGATCTGAAAACCACCAGGCGGCTACGACAGCGGCAACTACGGCCCAAAGAATGCCATTGATCAGGGCAACCTTGAGTTCGCGATACATCAGCCAGGAGGCATTGGTTTTACCAATTTGCCCGAGTGCCATACTGCGAATCATTAGAGTAAGCGTTTGATTGCCGGCTACCCCACCCATACTGGCAACAATGGTCATCAATACAGCAAGGGCAACCACCTGATCAATGGTTTCCGAAAAGCTGCTGATCACTGTGGCGGCAATAAAGGCTGTAATCAGGTTAATACCAAGCCAGAGAGCTCTTCGTCTGCTGGTTTTAAAAACCGGGGCAAAAGTGTCCGCTTCTTCGTCAAGACCCGCCATCCCCATAAATGAATGCTCGGCATCATCCCGAATAACATCGACAACATCGTCGATAGTGATGCGGCCCAGCAGCTTGCCATCTTCATTGACGACAGGCGCAGAAACCAGATCCAGGCGTTCAAATAACTGTGCCACTTCATGTTCACTCATGTCCACCGGAATGGCGTTATAGTCCGTTACCATCACTTCATCGACTGTGGCATTGGGGTCTGAGACCAGTAAGGTCCGCAAAGGTAAGACACCTATCAGGCGGTCCTGACGGTTCACGACCAGGATGTTATCAGTCATGTGTGGAATTTCATCATGGCGGCGCAAGTAACGCAGGACCACATCCAGGGTATGGCTGCGTCTGACTGTAATCGTGTCAGTGTTTAAAAGTCCGCCGGCAGAATCTTCAGGATAGGACAGTACCGCTTCCAGACGGTTACGGTCCTGTTCGTCCATAGCCAACAGTACCTGGTATATAACCTGCTCTGGTAACTGTTGCAGAATATCTGCCAGGTCATCAGTCTCCAGTCCTTCGGTCATCGAGGCCACTTCTTCGGGACTCAACTTGCCAAGGATATCTGCCTGTATGTCTTCATTCAGGTAATTGAGTACTTCACCTTCGTTGTCCTTCTCCACCAGTTGCCACAAGACATCACGAGCCTTGTGCGGAGAGGATTCCAGGAAGTGGGCAATAGTCGCAGCAGGAAGCGAATTCAGCATGCGCCTGACGCGCACAAAGGAGCCGCCTTCAAGAGCTGTGCTGAGCTCTTGTAGCTGTTCCTGAGTCTGAATTGATGTTTCGCTGCTTTCCAGCATGGAGTCTGCCTATCTGGGTTGCCTTAACTATTGTACTAACTACCGGGAGTTTGATTCCGGCAGCCCCATGTCGAAAGAGATTGGATTCCTTTTGATCAGTGAAAGTTCAGTGAGAATTACTTAACGTCATCCTCACCAAAATTATTTTCCACCAGTTCAGTGATTGCCTGTATTGCTTCATTCTCATCACTGCCGTCTACTATCAACCTCAGCTCACTGCCTGGAGAAGCAGCCAGCAACATGACAGAGAGGATACTTTTCCCATCTACGGTTTTTTCACCATTGCTGATTTCAACACAGCTTGAAAAACTTGATGAAGTTTCTACAAGTTTTGCTGCTGCGCGGGCATGCAGGCCGGTTTTGTTCCTTATTGTAATTGCTGACTCAATCATTTTTATTTTTATTAATTAATTTCTTTGTGCCTGACCTGCACATTGGTTTTATTCTTTTTGAAATGGGCTTTTAGTTTCTCACACAAGTACACAGACCTATGTTGCCCTCCCGTGCAGCCAATGGCAATGGTTATGTAGCTGCGGTTGTTGGCTTCAAAACTGGGGAGCCATTTAGTAAGGAACTCTTTGATATCATTAAACATTTCCTGGACTTCCTGCTGTGAATCGAGAAATTCGATTACTTCCTGCTGCAAGCCGGTCAGGTCTCGTAGCTGGATGACCCAATAGGGATTGGGCAGGCATCTGGCATCAAAAACAATATCCGCATCAACAGGTACACCATTCTTGAAACCAAAAGACTGGAACTGCACAGCCATCCCTTCAGCAGTATCATCTGCGACCCGGTCTTTAACTATGTCGCGTAACTGATGCAGTGACAGGGAAGTGGTATCAATGGTCAGGTTAGCCAGCGTGGTAATAGGAGAAAGCAGTTCTTTTTCAGTTTGAATGGCTTCTACCAGCCCAACATCCTTACTTGTCAGTGGATGTTTACGCCGGGTTTCACTAAATCTTTTTAAAAGCGTTTTGTCATCGGCATCCAGAAAAATGATCTGGCGATTAATATTGGCGCTTTCCAGTTTTTTGAAAATATCTGGAAATTTTTCCAGATCCTCGGAAATATTTCTGGCGTCAATGCTGACCGCTACTTGCTGAAATGCAGGGTTCAGGTCTTTGCTGACGCGTTCAGTGAGCATCCCCAACATGCTGGCGGGCAGGTTGTCGACGCAGTAGTAGCCGATATCCTCGAGCACATGCAGACATGTACTCTTGCCAGAGCCAGACCTCCCACTGATGACTATTAATCTCATTATTGTCCACGTCTGATTTTGCCAATCCCGCTGATGATAACCCCGGTATTACTTGTCTTCTTCTTCAGCGGCTTGAAGTTTTGCCGTCGCTGCTGCGTATAAATCCCCGTTACTGGTACATGCTCTGAGATTTGCACAGTACTCGCTATTGTTGAAGCGTTCTGCCAGGTTGCGAAGTACTTCAAGGTGTCCTTCGATAGTATTTTCCGGCACCAGCAGGAAAAAAAGCAGGTCGACAGGTTTGCTATCGATGGCATCAAAGTCTATGCCCTTAACCAGCTTGATGAGGCAGCCAATTGTAGTTTCACATTTAGGAACGCGGCAGTGAGGAATAGCAATGCCATTACCCAGGCCCGTACTGCCAAGTTGTTCACGGGCAATAAGGGCGTTGTAGATCTGGTTTGCGTCCATGTTCGTTACTTTTTCTGCGATGAGTTCTGCACTGGTTTCCAGTAAACGTTTTTTGCTCACGCCCTGTACGTTACAAAATGTCAGGTCAGGTGTAAGTATTGTTTCTATAGCCATAAGTTTTACTCTGATATTTATGCTACAAATTTAGTTGTGAAAGTTTAGTCTTAAATGCACTGTTTTTTTGAGATTGTTTACAGTAATTGCTTACGCTCATTAGAGGGGGCGATTGACAACGATTCCCGGTATTTCGCAATAGTTCGGCGGGCGATCTGTATGCCTTGTTCGGAAAGTACCTGGGTAATCTTGCTGTCACTTAATGGTTTTTTCGGGTTTTCTGCCGCCACGAGTTTTTTGATCAGCGCCCTGATTGCAGTGGAAGAACATTCACCACCGCCTTCGGTGCTCACATGGCTGGAAAAGAAATATTTCAGCTCAAATATTCCGCGCGGTGTATGCATGTATTTTTGTGTCGTTACGCGTGAAATTGTGGATTCATGCATACCTACTGCTTCAGCAATATCATGCAATACCAGGGGTTTCATGGCTTCGTCCCCGTAATCGAGAAAGGCTCTCTGATGTTCAACTATTTTGGTGGATACTTTCATCAGGGTTTCATTGCGGCTGTGCAGGCTTTTAATAAACCAGCGGGCTTCCTGCAGGTTTTCCTTGATAAAAGTACTGTCTGCCTCGGCATTTTTTCCTTTACCTGTGCCATTGGCGAGCATGGCATATTCAGGGTTCACACGAATTTTTGGTGCTGTCTCGGGGTTTAATTCCACGAGCCAGGTGCCATTTTTCTTTGTGACAAGAACATCGGGAACAATGTAGATTGCATCAGAAGGCGTGATTTCAGAACCGGGTTTAGGGTTCAGACTGAGAATTATTTTAAGCGCTTCCTTGAGCTCGGTTTCCTTGATCTTGAGAGACTTCATGATGTGTGCGTAATCATGACTGGCAAGCTGATCGAGGTGATCATTTATAACCCTGGCGGCAACATCCAGACCTTGAAAATCAGGGTCCAGCTGCATGAGCTGCAAAGTAAGGCATTCTTTCAGATCGCGATAACCAACGCCGACTGGATCAAATTGTTGAATCCGGTGCAGAACAGCAACGACTTCATCCTCATCAATATCCAGTTCCCTGATTAGACCGGCATGAATGGATTCGGTGGTTGAAGTCAGTTGTCCATTGGGGTCGATGGCATCAATAATTGCCATGGCAATCAGTCTGTCATCGTCTGACATTGGCGTGAGATTGAGCTGCCAGTTAAGGTGATCCTGCAAAGTGCCACTTTTACTGTTGCGAGACTCAAAATCAAAATCATCGCCGCTTGCAGCAGAAGAGGATGTCGGAGGAGGGCTGGAATTGGTGTAAACATCTTCCCAGCTGCTATCTACAGATAAATCAGAAGGAATGTTCTGATCTTCCCAGTTATCGCCTTGGGAAAAATCCGAGTCAATCATCTGCTCACTGGAATCTGTGCCATTGATTCCATCAGTTTCGCTTTCGCCATCAGTTGATTGCCCGTTGAGTTGAATATCAGTATTGGATGTATCAATAGAGTCGGATGATTCTTCCAGTTCCAACAGGGGATTGGAGTCCAGGGCTTCCTGAATTTCCTGTTGCAAGTCCAGTGTGGAAAGTTGCAAGAGGCGAATAGCCTGCTGCAACTGCGGGGTCATCGTAAGATGTTGACCCATTTTTAACTGGAGAGATAACTTCATATTTCAGTGCATTTGTTGCAGCTTGTGGTCCGGCCTTTTTGAAGATAATCAGGTAGTAATGGCCAAGAATCAGGGGCGAAAGAATAGCAAATTTAGGGATTTAGGGACAGTTATACCGTCGATTGGGAATGAAAATTGCTTGTCTGCTTTGGTGGGCACAAGTGTTGGAAGAAGGGGGCTGAATTCACTGTTAAAGTTTGAATTTATCTCCCAGATAAACTTCTCTAACTTGTTGATTATTAAGTATTTCACCAGGGTTTCCAGAGGCCAGAATGGTGCCTTCATTGACTATGTAGGCTTTCTCGCAAATATCCAGGGTTTCCCGCACATTATGGTCTGTCACCAGAATTCCGATACCTCTTGCTGACAAATTATGGATGATCTGTTTAATGTCATTCACGGAGATAGGATCGACTCCTGCGAAGGGCTCATCCAGCAGAATGAAGGCAGGATCTGTCGTCAGTGCCCGGGCAATTTCTGCGCGCCGTCTTTCACCACCGGACAGGCTCATTCCCTTGGTGTTGGCAATATGCTCAATATGAAATTCATGCATCAGGCTATCGGCTTTTTCTTCCTGTTCCTGCCTGCTCAGATCGGAGCGGGTTTCCAGGATGGCGAGGATGTTTTCCCTGACAGTCAGCTTTCTGAATATGGAGGCTTCCTGTGGCAAGTACCCCAATCCTTTTCTGGCGCGTTTATGGATGGGGGCTAAGGAGATGTCTTCATCATCGATATAAACATTACCTTCGTCGGCCTGAACCAGGCCAATGATCATGTAAAAAGCAGTGGTCTTGCCGGCGCCATTTGGTCCCAGCAAACCGATTATTTCACCGCTTTTAACGTCTATGGAGACATTAGATACGACTTTTCTGCCTTTAAAGGATTTGGCCAGATTGACTGCCCGCAAAGTTTTCATGGCATGTTTACTGGTTGGTCTCGGGGGGAGAAAAAGTGGCTTCGTTTTGCTCGCCATCTGGACATGTAGGTGCTTTGAGGAGCCCGGTTTCAATGTAATAGTCGATGTGACAGCCACTGAACACATTGCTGCCCTGGATAAATCTTGCCTGACCGTCTACTGCTAAATGCTGGGTATCATTATCCAGAACGATGTTGTTACCTTCGGCAATGACAATGTCTTGATCAATCGAGGGTTGTTGCTGAAAGCGGGCAGGAGAACCAATAACGGTAACTTTTTGTATGACGCTATCGGGGCGTTCTATGGTGATTTGCAGACCGATTATTTTCAATGTGCCCTGGGTAACCTGTGCTGGTTCCTCATTGGTTCCGTATAAAATCTGAATGCCTTCATCCAGCATTACTTCGCTATTATCAAAATTGATAACGACAGGTTGATCTGCATCTTCAGGTAAGCCAAAAACGGCAGAAGCAGTCAGGCAAGCCAGAAATGTCATTAGTATTTTATGATTTCCAGAAAGCTTCTTAATTTTCATATTGCATGCGCCCGTTTGCTAATTGGCGGATAACATTGGTATTGAGGTCGGCTGAAAAACCTGTACTGGAGGATATCATCCCGTCGGATTTGAATATTACGTCACTTTCACTATGCATGCTTTTAGCTTCAGGATAAATAGTTAGCGTATCAGTGGTGATATTTACAGGACGGCCATCTGCTGTAGTGCCGTTGATAATAACATTATCATTTAAAATCAGCCGTTCCTGCCTGCGGCCTTCGTCCATTTCAACGCGGCCAGTAACTGAATTGATCTCCCAGTTTGAGGCATTGTCCTGAAAAATCATGAAGCGTGGGTCTTCCAGTATGCTGACTTCAGGGTTGGGATAATGTGTTACGCGACGGGCCTGAAAAAGATAATCAACATCGCCATTGGCCAGGTAATGAATGCTGTCCACATCTGCCATGAAATAATCATAACCTTGTTCACTCATTTCCAGCAGACTACTGATATTCAATACCTCATCATCTGTTGCCGAGTCCAGTAGGTAGTACAGGATGGTTGACAGGATCAGGATGCCGCTAATGTGATAACGCAGTTTGGTCCTGACCGGTGCAGGATTTTCTGAGGGCTTGTCGGATAATGAGCTCATTAAAATTGGCTATTGGTTACTGAAACGGACTAACAGCGTCGTTAAAAGTATCCTGGGCTTGCAAGATCCAGTCACAGATTTCTCTGACGGCACCCTCACCACCCTTGCGACTGGTTATAGCATCAGCTGCTTCCTGTGCCAGGAAATGTCCATTGGGCACTGTGATGCCCAGTTTTGCTGCCTTGATACATGCCAGGTCGGGAAGGTCGTCGCCAGCGTAGGCGACGTCGTTGTAATCCATGGCCAACGTTTCCAGTATTCCATCAAGGACATTTTTTTTATCATCCCGTCCCTGGTGAATAATCGAAATGCCCAGGCTTTCGGCTCGTTTTTGTACGATTTCTGATGTCCTGCCAGTGATCAGGGCAACCTGTATGCCGCTTTTTTGCAGCAGTTTCAGGCCCAGGCCATCCATAGTATTAAAGGCTTTGCTTTCCTCGCCGCTGTTGGAAAAATAGAGTTTCCCATCGGTCATGATGCCGTCCACATCCAGAACAAGCAGGCGTACATTGCTGGCGAGCTGACTGATATTTTCCTGTAGTTTGTTATTGCTCATTTCAAGCGCTTGAACCTCGGCCATTGAATGCTTTAGACAACGTTTGCCTTCAAAAGATCGTGCATAGTGACAATGCCACAAAAGGACAGGGAATCATCAACGACGACCAGAGAATATATTTCATTGTCCTGCATAATTTTTGCCGCTTCAGAGGCCAATGAATTACTGCTGATGGATTTAAAAGTCGAAGTCATCACATCAATAATTGGCGTGCTTTGAAGATCTCTGCCTTCATCCAGAAAGCGACGTAAATCACCATCCGTAAAAACGCCACAGACTTCGCCTTTGGTATTGGTAATGGTGGTCAACCCCAGCTTCTTTGCTGATATTTCAAACAGGGAATCCTTGACCGAAGTGCTTTCAACGACCCTGGGAATAGCGTCGTCAGAATGCATGATATCGCTAACCTTGAGCAGTAGCCGCCTGCCAAGATGGCCGCCTGGATGAGAAAAAGCAAAATCTTCCGCCGTGAAGCCGCGTGCTTCCAGCAAGGCCATGGCCAGTGCATCCCCAAGGACAAGTGACGCTGTGGTACTGGTAGTAGGGGCCAGGCCAAGAGGACAAGCTTCCTGGTCTACACTGGCATTGAGATTGGCCGTAGCTTCTCTGGCCAACAGGGACGCAGGATTTCCGGTCATGGCAATCAGTTTGACGCCTTTGCGTTTCAATACGGGGAGAATATTTTCTATTTCCGGTGTCGTGCCGGAGTTGGATATGGCGATCACCACATCGCGATCAGTGACCATGCCAATATCGCCATGGCTGGCTTCGGCGGCATGTACGAAATGGGCAGGGGTGCCGGTGCTGGCCAAAGTGGCGGCAATCTTGTTGGCAATATGCCCGGATTTGCCAATGCCCATGACGATGACACGTCCTTCACAATTGAGGATTAATTCACAGGCATTGAAAAAGCCCTCATCAATCCTGTCGGCAAGATTTGCGACAGCCAATTGTTCAAGTTCAATGGTGCGAATGGCGCTAAGTTTGAGCGCAGTCTTGTCCATATCGGAAAGGGATACCTTACTAGCTGATGATCAGTAATGCAGTGTAAGCGATATAAGTGGCCAATAAAACTGTACCGGCGAATCGTCCTATACGCTGTTTTTTGCGGGAGCGCATATATAAAAAGTAGGCGCAGCCCAGGGTGATGAGCATCATGGTGGCATAATCCCTGGTCAGTACTTCCGGCTGGATGACAAAGGGCGATAACAGGGAAGGGACTGGCAGTACCAACAGGATATTCATGATGTTGGAGCCAATGATATTGCCAAGCACCAGATCATAATGTCCTTTAAAGGCGCTGGTGAGAGAAGTCGCCAATTCAGGCAGGCTGGTGCCGATAGCCATCACAGTAAGGCCAATAATCAATTCGCTGATGCCGAGGGAGAGAGCAATACTGCGAGCGCCTTCTACCAGGATGTTGGCGCTGATAATTAACAGGATCAGACCAAATAACAACAGGCCCAACGCTTTAGGCGTTGACATCTCACCAATGAATTCTTCGGTAATTTCGTCTGGATTAATGATTTTACCTTTTTCTTCGTCTCCGTCTTTTTCCAGAAGATCCAGGTTTTTGAGAATGCGCCAGGCAAAAATGATTGTGAGAAAAAGTAATAACACCCCGTCAAAATAGTTCAGAGTGAAATCTGCAAATACCACAAAACAAATTGCCGACACCAGTAACAGTGCCGGTAATTCTTTTTTCATTAGAGATAAGGGGATCTCAATCGGGTGAATCAGCACAGTGATGGCGAGCACTATGCCAAGATTGGCAATATTGGAACCAATGGCATTACCAACCGCGATAGTGGGGGAACCCTGCAAGGAGGCGGTGGCCGAAGTAAAAATTTCAGGTGCCGAAGTACCAAAGGCGACAATCGTCAGACCGATGACAAGTGGTGAGACTCCAAGATTTTTTGCGGTTGTGGATGCGCCCAGAACAAATCGATCAGCGCTCCAGATAAGGCCTGCGAATCCAAAGACAATATAGACTGCGGCTAAATATATTCCCATGTGTTGTTCCTGAGCGACTGTTGAATTCACAGTGCCCGACATAAAAACGGTGCCCAATATGGCAAGACTGCTATTATTAATCAAGGGGTCCCAACAAACCATCAAAAGCATGATTGATAATATTTTTAAATGTTTTTTTGCTGTAAAATACCTATTTTTATGAAACACCCCTGAAACTTTTTTACCGATTGTCAGTTCCTTGTTGAAGCCTGATTAATTGAAGTTTGATAGAAGGCACCTTGATATTTGCTGACCAATATTTAAATTTCAAGATTCGTTTTGTTATCAAAATGCGTGAAAAGTACGGAGTAACGACATGAATTACTTACGCTGCATATTGTTGGCTGTAGGTATGGCGGGCAGTTTAAGCCTTGCCTCTGCGGCTGCAGTTGCCCAGGAATTGACCGCACAGGAGGCGGTGGATCAGTATATTTCCGGCTTGCTGGTCAAAATGGATGAAGTAAAGCCGTTGTATGAATCTGATCGAACTTCCTATTTTCGAGAAGTGGAAAATGCCCTTTCTTCTTTTGTGGATTTCAGGGAAGTTGCCCGGGGTGTTATGGCGAAATATGGGCAGGGGCCTAATGGTGCCACGGCAGCACAACTGACCCGATTTGCTGAAGTGTTTCGTTCCTCACTGGTAGACTTTTATGGCAGCGCCCTGGCGGAATACGATGGTGTTGAATTTGAGTTTTTGGAAAGCAGGCAGCAAACCGGGAATCCGGAGCAATCCAGTAACGTTCGTATGTCGCTTTTGGACAATGATGGTGACAGCATAGAAGTGCAATACACCATGTTTCTTGATGATGCCAGAATCTGGAAATTGCGAAATTTGTACGTAGAAGGTGTAAACCTGAGACGCCAATATTATTCCCGTTTTGATAACCTGATGACACGTAATGATTTTGACATCGACAAGGTTATCGATCTCTGGGAACTGGATGAATAATGATGGAGTAATGAGCTAAACAGCACTCCAGGAAACTATTAATGGCTATGACTACAGAAGAAATTGAAACTATGCTGGCAGAAGCATTTAAAGATGCCAATATCGCGGCGGCAGGCCAGGATGGCAGCTACCAGGTGCGTGTGGTATCTGATATTTTTGACGGCCTGAACGCCGTCAAACGCCAGCAGGCAGTTTACCGTGTACTGAACCCTCATATCACCAGTGGCGCAATTCATGCGATCAACATGGAATTGTTAACCAACGGGGAAGCTGCAGCCAGTCAGTCCAGTCAGTCCAGTCAGTCCAGTCAGTAAAGAGTTTTAGAGAATTGACAGGAATAAGTGCTAAAGACCCCACCGGGGTCTTTTTTTTGCCGTAATTTATCTGTCAGGATAGACAAATAATTTCAGCGGCCTATTAGGAATCTTGTTAGAATGGCGCCCAGTTTTTAACCGGGTTTGGAATCAATGTGGATAAATTAGAAATTCATGGTGGTGTACCACTGAAGGGCGAAATCCGGATAGCGGGAGCAAAAAACTCGGCGCTGCCGATCATGGCGTCGACCTTGTTAACTACCGACACGGTGAAGGTGGGAAATCTGCCTCACCTCTACGATATCACTACCATGCTGGAGCTCCTGGGCTGTATGGGGGTGGAGTCTATTGTGGGTGAAAAACTGGGTGTGGAGATTTGCAGCGAACCCATCAGGCATTTCAGTGCGCCTTACGACCTGGTGAAAACCATGCGTGCCTCGATATTGGTTCTGGGTCCCATGCTTGCACATTATGGTCAGGCTGAAGTGGCCCTGCCAGGTGGTTGTGCCATCGGTAGCAGGCCGGTAAACCTCCACCTTTCTGCATTGAAGAAAATGGGTGCGGATATCAATGTGGAAAATGGCTACATAGAAGCAAAGATAAAAGGTCGCCTGAAAGGGGCGCATATTTTTATGGATCTGGTCACGGTCACAGGGACCGAAAACGTCATGATGGCTGCCACACTCGCTGATGGACAAACCATCATTGAAAATGCCGCGCGTGAACCGGAAGTGGTTGACCTGGCCTGTTGCCTGCGCGCAATGGGCGCGGATATCAGTGGTGAGGGCACAGACACTATTACTATTAACGGGGTAAAGGAATTACATGGCTGTGAATACAACGTAATGCCTGACCGTATTGAAACCGGGACCTACCTGATTGCTGTTGCCGCGACTCGCGGCAAGATCAAGGTGAAAGATACCAGGCCATCCATACTTGAAGCTGTTCTGAGCAAGTTGAAAGAAGCGGGTGCCCAGATTGAATTAGGCGAAGACTGGATTTCCCTGGATATGAAAGACAACCAGCCAAAGTGTGTATCGCTGACAACAGCGCCATATCCAGCCTTTCCTACTGATATGCAGGCCCAGTTCACAGCGTTGAATGCTGTGTCTGAAGGTTCTGGTCTGATTACAGAAACGGTTTTTGAAAATCGCTTCATGCATGTCCATGAAATGAACCGTATGGGCGCAGACCTGAAAATAGAGGGCAACACAGTGTTGGTGAAAGGCAAGCCAATACTGCAGGGGGCCCCGGTGATGGCAACAGACCTGCGTGCTTCTGCCAGCCTGATTATTGCCGGACTCATGTCTGAAAATCAGACCACTGTTGATCGCATCTACCATATCGACAGGGGTTATGAATGTATTGAAGAAAAACTCCAGTTACTGGGTGCCAGAATCAAACGGCTTCCCGACTAGTGAATTCAAATGAGTAATAACAAGCTGGTAATCGCCCTCACCAAGGGACGTATTCTTGAAGAGGTATTGCCGCTACTGGAAAAAGCGGGGGTCATCCCTGCGGAAGATATAAGTAAAAGCCGCAAACTGATTTTTGACAGTAATCTTGAAGACGTGCAGTTGATGGTTATCCGGGGTTCCGATGTACCTACTTATGTCGAGTTGGGCAGTGCAGATATCGGTATTACCGGCAAAGATATTCTCATGGAAAATGGTTCTGAAGGATATTATGAGCCACTGGACCTGAAGCTGGCCACTTGCCGATTGATGACTGCTGCGCCGGTTAACCAGTTAAGCAATCCCAAACGGCTCCGCGTTGCCAGCAAGTTTGTGAATATCGCTAAAAATTATTTTTCACAGCAGGGTCGGCAGGTTGACATTATCAAACTGAATGGCGCGCTGGAACTTGCTCCAATCATGGGTCTGGCTGATTGCATCGTGGATATTGTTGATACCGGGAAAACGCTTCAGGCCAACGGTCTGGAACCGCGTGAGCACATTGCCGATGTCAGCACCCGTGTGATCGTCAACAAGGCTTCCATGAAAATGAAACACGACAGAATACAGTCGCTCCTGGATTTGCTTGGCAATGCGGTTGAGAACGCAGCTAAAGGCTAAAGGCTAAAGGCTAAAGGCTAAAGGCTAAAAGATACAAGATAAAGCAGGCACACCGATGGCTTTAACCATCACACAATTAAACTACACTGATACTGATTTCCAGATTGAACTGGGAAAAGTACTGGCGTGGGATTCCATATCTGATCCGGCTGTTCAGGAAACAGTCAATGCAATTCTTGCTGATGTTCGCAGCAGGGGAGATGTAGCTGTTCTCGAATGGACCAACAAGCTGGATCACCTGCAAGCGGATTCAATCCAGGCCCTGGAAATCAGCAAGGAAGAATTGCAGGCAAGCCTGAAACAAGTCTCGAAAGATCAGATTGATGCCCTGCACAAGGCGGCAGATAGAATCCGCCGCTACCATGAAAAACAAAAACAGGATTCCTGGGAATATTCAGACCCTGACGGTTCTGTTTTTGGTCAAAAAGTTACTCCCATAGACAGGGTTGGCATGTACGTGCCTGGTGGCAAGGCATCCTATCCATCGACGGTGCTGATGGATGCAATACCTGCACGAGTTGCCGGTGTGCAGGAAATTATTGCCACATTGCCTACACCTGGTGGTGAGAAAAATCCCCTGGTACTGGCTGCCCTTGCTCTTGCAGACGTTGACCGGGTGTTCACTGTCGGCGGTGCCCAGGCTGTTGGAGCACTGGCCTTTGGTACACAGGGCATCCCGCGGGTGGACAAAATAGTAGGTCCAGGAAATATCTATGTTGCCACGGCAAAGAAAGCAGTTTTTGGCCAGGTGGGCATCGATATGGTGGCAGGGCCTTCGGAGATTCTGGTTATTTGCGATGGCAAGACCGACCCGGACTGGATCGCAATGGATCTGTTTTCCCAGGCGGAACATGATGAAGATGCCCAGTCCATCCTTGTAAGCACCAATGCTGCATTCATTGATGCTGTTAAAGCCAGTATTGAGAAACTGCTTCCTGATATGCCGCGCAGGGATATTATTACGGCGTCCCTGGAAGCAAGAGGCGTGTTTATCAAAGTAAGTGATTTGAAAGAAGCGGCAGAAGTTTGCAACCTCGTTGCTCCGGAACATGTGGAGCTGTCGGTTGAGAATCCGCAGTCACTGCTGGCGGATATCAGACATGCCGGAGCTATATTCCTCGGACGCTATACCTCTGAATCCCTGGGCGACTATTGTGCTGGCCCCAGCCATGTGTTGCCGACATCCGGTACGGCACGATTTTCGTCGGCGCTAGGGGTTTATGATTTCCAGAAACGTTCATCCATTATCAATTGTTCTGAAAGTACTGCCAGGGTACTGGCTGATACGGCTTCTGTGCTGGCTAATGCCGAAGGGTTGGTTGCCCACGCCCGGGCTGCTGAGATGCGGAACAAGGAATAAGGATAAGAATATAAGAAACAGGAGTTAGCGAATTACGCTATCCAGTAACCCGTCTCTGAATGGGTCAGGATCGTAAAAGTCGTCTTCTGTAGTGTAGTAAAGAAAGGCTTCCCCAACACCTAGAACAATTGGCAGTGTCAGAATTTCACCTTGACGAGAAACATTTGCAACTACGGTATCACCTGGCCGCATACTGCTGGTAGTTTGAACTGCGAGTAAAGCCGTATCAGGGCTGGTTATTTCAAGGCCATTAAGAGACAGGATGACATCATTAACTTTTAATCCAGCCTTTTCCGCCGCACCATTTCTATCAAGTTTTTCTACCCAAAGCCCTTGTGTGTCATGATCAAGCAGCATGTTGCCCATGATGCGCGAGATGAAACGACCATCCACGCCGAGATAACCGCCAGGGCCCTGTTCGATATAGGCCTCCATCAGCTGGAACGCCAGGCTGGCTGGTACGGCAAAGCTTATTCCTTCCGACCCTCCGGACTCTGTCACTATGGTTGAATTGATACCTACGAGTTTGCCATCAAGATCAATCAAGGCGCCGCCAGAACTCCCCGGATTAATAGCGGCATCTGTCTGTATAACGTAACTTTCTTCAGTAGTTAGTAGTGCGCTTATGATGCCAAAAGTGGCTGATTGTCCGATATTTCTCGGGTTACCTATAGCCAATACGATGTCGCCGGCATCAAGGGAATATTCATCTGCCGGGGTAAGGTAGGCAAGGTTGGTTTCATCGATTTTTAACAGGGCAAGATCAGTTCTTTCCTCAGCAGCAAGCAAGCGTGCATCGACACTTCTGCCGTCATATAGAGTAATAGTAATTTCCAAGGGAGATTCAGGATCGTAAATCAGATCCGGATCCTGTAATTCAAAAATATGAAAACTGGTGATGATGTAGCCGTCCGGGGAAATAATGACACCAGAGCCCAGGCTGTTGCTTTCATCCCTCTGATAGAGCTGGACTGGAGGGCGAAATGGATTAAGTATAACTTCATCCACTTTCCGTCCTACATCTGCAGATGAGTTTATGCTAACTACAGCGGGAGCAGATTTGGCAATAGCATCTGCAAAGGAAAAATTATTGAGAATAGATGGCTGTTCTATTTGCTCAGGCAGATAAGCATTCAGACCAGGAATGACATCTGCAAAGCGTGGCAATTGGAGCAAGACAATGCCAAACACAAGTCCAGCCACAGCGGGCCAAATGATGAAGTTAATTACCTTGTTCATAGAAGAGATAGTCTTTTTTTTGAGTGCTCACTTCGATCTCTTGTCAATCTCTTATCGATCTCTTATCGATCGTTTATCGATCTCACATTGATCTTTTATAGTGAGCTGTTAGCCTCTTTGCTATGATTGCAGGCATACAAGTATAACCTAAATGCCCTTTTGTCACATGGGGCTATCCAAAAATTAACAGTTAAAAAGTTGGAGATTATTGCTAATGACAATAAGCAATGCAGAATTACTGTCTGCGCTGAATGAAATATTGAAGCCGGATGACTATCGAGATTATTGTCCCAACGGCCTCCAGATTGAAGGGGGTGAATCGATTTCTACTTTAATTACAGGCGTGACAGCAAGCCAGGCTTTAATTGATGCTGCCCTGGAAAAGGGGGCAGATGCCATTCTTGTGCATCATGGTTACTTCTGGAAAGGTGAAGATCCGACCATCAAAGGCATTCGCAAAAAAAGGCTCAAGACTCTGCTGGATAACGAGATCAATTTATTTGCCTACCATTTACCTCTGGATGCCCATCCCCAACTTGGTAACAATGCACAACTGGGTTTGCAGCTGGGCTTCAAAACAGAAGCTGACCTGGACCCTCAGCACAAAAGTCGGGTAGGGGTCTGGGGTCAACTGGAAGAACCCTGCAGCGGTGAAGAGCTTGGTAAATGGATTTCAGAAAAACTGCAAAGATCCCCTTTGCATATACCAGGAAAGACAACACGTATTGAAAAGATAGGCTGGTGTACAGGGTCGGCACAGGGTTATATCGATCTGGCTTACGAAGCAGGGGCAGATGCCTACCTGACGGGTGAGGTGTCGGAACAAACAGTGCATTTTGCCAGGGAAACAGGAATGCATTTTTTCGCAGCCGGGCATCATGCCACGGAGCGTTATGGCGTGCAGGCGGTGGGGCAGTATCTGGAGAATGAATTGGGTATCAAGCATGAGTTTATTGATATAGATAATCCTGTATAGCGGGAGGCAGGAGGCAGGAGGCAGGAGGCAGGAGGCAGGAGGAGAGAGGAAAGAGGAAAGTTGTAGGCCGGAAGAGGCCGCAGGCCGTCATCCGGCATGGCATTCTGAGAATGCCTGATTTGAAGAGCTAAAGGCTAAAGGCTAAAGGCTAAAGGCTAAAGGCTAAAGGCTAAAGGCTAAAGGCTAAAGGCTAAAGGCTAAAGGCTAAAGGCGGAGTATTGATGAAAAATTCCAGGTCAGTGTATTCGACAGATTGTGGTTCGCTTTGTTCAGGATGTGGCAAGCCTTCGAATTCCTGTATTTGTAAGACAGGAAATCTAAATTCAGAAAGTGATGGCATTATTCGGCTTTCCAGACAAACCAAAGGGCGCAAAGGAAAAGGAGTAACTTTGGTCACCGGATTCCAGGGCACGGAAGAGGAATTAAAAACCCTGGGGAAACACCTTAGGCAGATATGTGGAACTGGCGGCACGGTAAAGAACGGTGTCATAGAAATACAAGGTGACCTGCGTCACAAAATTCAACAGGAACTGCTTGGTGCCGGCTACAGTGTAAAGCTCGCCGGTGGCTAGTTTGAAAGTATCAGGAGGCAGAAAATGGATAAACACGATGAAACAGAGATAGAGGCAGCAGTTTTCAGAAGACTGTTGGAACACCTGGATTCACGGAAAGATGCACAAAATATTGATCTAATGAACCTGGCCGGATTCTGCAGAAATTGCCTTTCAAAATGGTATGTTGCAGCTGCCAGTGAAAGAGGATTCGATGTCGATTATGAGAAGGCGCGCGAAGGGGTATATGGCATGCCGTACGAGGAATGGAAGGACAAGTACCAGCTTGAAGCCAGTAAAGAACAAAAAGAGCTTTATGCCAAAAATTTTCCCAGGTAACAAAATAATGACGTCCGAATTTTATAAGGGGAATTTTGCGAACTGAGTCAACTATTAGTAACCCATAACTGGATAGCATTGTTTTGTGTCCTAAAAAAGATACAAATAAAGGAAGCAGATTATGGGTACTTTAAATCTTAGTCAGGTTGTAGAAAAATCCATTCAGGTGGATGAGATCAGCTTTCCGCTGATAGCTGAACTACAATCAAAATTTAACATGACTCATTTGAAAAGGAGCAATCGCGTCAATATTCGACTACGCGATGATGATATCAGTACGCTGGAGGCACAGGCATTGGATGCGGGCATGTCATTCCAGTCATTTCTATTTGAAGTGATCCATCAGCATGCCAAAAGGAAAATCAACAATAGTTAAAGTGGTGTAAGGGTTCGGTTCAGCTTTCTGTGTCTGGCACAACCCTGTTGATATCAAACCACTGTGTGTCTTCTTTCCTGTCCAATTCTTTGATGTAAAGTATGTGACCATCCAGTTCCCAGGTGGCATCAGTTTGTACAGGTTCTCCATTGCGTAGTTCAAAGCGCATAGTAAATTGCCCGGAATTTACCCGCATAAAAATATAAGGTGAAAAAGCCTGGATCACTTCAACCTGGAGCTCACGAATAAATTGCTGCCGGGTATCGAGCACAAGCCTGCCGACCAGATGCTCGTATATTTTCCTTCTGTCTTCTTCCATACCGCGAAATTCGATAGTGTGAAGTTCGCCTTCCTGTTTGACAAGCTTGATGCTGTCCGGAATCAGCAAGGCCATAAAGCGTTCCTTCTCGCTACCTTCCCTTTCCCTTTCCTCATCAACAAGGGCGCGGTCCTGGCGCCTTTCCTGACGGCGTTGCAAGCGCCTTTGCATCCTGCGCTCATGTCTCTCAATTCTTTCTACAGATGGGGGAGCACCATTTTCTGCGAGAATGCGGTCGCTTTGCAGAAAAGGTAATGAGGGATCGATACGACGCGTGACAGATTCATTATCAATCCAGTCCTGCGTTGTATAGGAATAGGCCCAGTTACCGTCGTAGATATTAACTGCTCGTTCGACATACTGTTCGATCATTGCCAGGTAATCTGCCTGGGAATAGGGTTGGGCATTGCAAAGCCAGGGCAGGGTTAGCAGGACAAAAGAAGTGATACCTGATTTCATACCAGGGAACCTTTGATCACGCTGAAACTATTCATACTTAACCAGAGGTTCCCTCGCCTTGATCTGTATAGGGGGCTTTTATTGCATTGGTACCAGTTTAACTGGCTTGATGTCGATATGCTCCCAGACTTTTCCGCTGATATAGGGATCTTTATTCAGGTGCTCTTCAAGGCTGGCCTGGTCGGGAAATTCCAGGTGCAGGGTTGAACCAATCATTTTGCCTTCAGCATCCAGTATGGCGCCGCCGCTGAGGAAATGGCCTTCGGCAATTAATTGCCTGACCCCGGCAAGGTGAGCATCACGATGCTGCATGCGCCTATCAAGGGCTTCATCATCCGTGTGGTCCATGGCGGTGACTGAAAATTGCATAACTTCCCCCGGGTTAGTAAATTTTTTTGAGGTTGGTGATTGCTGTGAATTTATGTCGGAGATTGCTGCATGGCCATCTCCGACGTTGCTTTCAAAAAATTAAACCTGCTCAGACTTCAGAGATAAACTTGGTAACAAGACATGCTTCGAGTCCTTCAATCCCTTCTTCAGATCCATGCCCTGATTCCTTGATGCCACCAAAAGGTGATTCAGGCACGGAAATAGCAAAACTGTTGATACCGATCATGCCAGCTTCCAGTTGTTCACCAAGTAATTTGACCCGTTTGGAAGAATCCGTAAAGGCAAAGGCAGCCAGGCCGTAAGGCAGGCGATTGGCTTCCTTGATGACGTCAGCGAAATCGCTGAATGAATTGATGATAGCTACTGGTCCAAAAGGTTCTTCCTGCATGATGCGAGCACTATGCGGCACATTGGACAATACGGTTGGCTGGTAAAAATTGCCGGGGCCTTCAATATCAGCTCCACCCGTATTCAGGGTAGCGCCAGCCTTGACCGCATCATCCACCAGGTCGCGAATGGCATCACGGCGACGCGCATGAATCAGTGGCCCCATAGTGTTGTTTTCATCCAGCGGGTTGCCGACCCGGATGTCATTTGTCAGGGTTGTGAAGCCCTCAACAAATTTTTCAAAGTGGGATTCATGAATCAGAAAGCGGGTAGGTGAAACACAGACCTGACCACCATTGCGAAATTTGGCTGCTACGCTTTGCTTCAAAACAGCATCAATATCGGCATCTTCAAAAACCAGCACTGGTGCATGACCGCCCAATTCCATAGTGGTGCGGATCATGTTGTCTGCAGCCTGTTTCATCAGCGCTTTACCCACAGGTACCGAACCGGTGAATGACATTTTACGAATAACGGGGGAGCTAAGCAGATAGGTAGAGACGACATGCGGGACGCCAAATACCACTGACAAGACGCCATCAGGTAAGCCGGCATCCTGCAGACACTTTGCCATTAACAGGGCGGTAGCAGGGGTGTCTTCAGCGGGTTTGAATACGCAGGAGCAGCCGGCACCAAGCGATGCGCCCATTTTTCTGGCGGGATTGCCTTGCGGAAAATTCCACGGTGCAAATGCAGCAACAGGACCAATCGGTTCCTTGACCACATACATGCGTGAGCCAGGTTGACGTTGTGCAAGCACGCGTCCGTAAGCACGGCGGCCTTCTTCGGCGTACCAGTCCAGTACATCAGTGGACATCTTCAGTTCCATGCGTGATTGCAGGATGGGTTTGCCCGATTCCAGTGTTGCCACCGTGGTTATCTGCTCCACTCTTTCACGCATCAGGTTGGCGGCTTTCCGTAGCACGGCGCTGCGTTCTTCAGGCAGTTTATCGCGCCAGACTTTAAAACCTTCTTCAGCGGCAGCCAGGGCCCGGTCCATATCATCTTCAGTGGCATGGGGAAGTTTGCCAAGGACTTCTCCGGTAGCTGGATTAAGTACATCCTCACTTTTGCGGTCCCCTTTGGAAATCCATTCACCAGCGATAAATAGCTGGAGTTCCGGGTAAAGTTCAAGAGGGTTGCTGCTTAATTGTTCTGCTTCGGCCACGGTGTACTCCTGTGTGGTTAGGACCCTTAAATTTATTCGGTATTCAGAAAGGGGCGTAATGATCGCTCAAAAGGGGTGTTGGAGTAAAATTTTTCGTTATACTGCCGGTTCTGCATTCCCCCTCATTCTGGAGATAACATGTCTGAAGACTCCTCAATTCCGTTTAACGACAAGTACAAGCGAATAGCCACAGAAGAAGCCTGGGCGCCGCAGGTTTTGATGGATATGTATCGGGGTCTGTATGAGAAGGGACAACTCAAGGATCCGGGGTTTGAAAGTCTCTGGGGTTTTTATGGTAGCTCCATGGAACCCAGGCCAGTGACAGTCCGGCGCAAACTGGCAAACCTGGATGAAGAAAGACTGGCGGATATGGATGCGGCCGGTATTGATTTTGCCGTGCTGGCCCTAACCTCCCCCGGAGTGCAGGTGTTTGACAGGGATACAGCGGTGTCAGTTGCCAGGGACAGCAATGACATGGTCAGGGAGGCCGTTGACAGGCATCCCTCACGCTATGCCGCACTATGTGCCATTGCACCGCAGGCGCCCGAGCTGGCAGCTCAGGAACTTGAGCGCTGCAAGGCCCTGGGCTTTCGGGGCATCATCAATAATTCACATACCCATGGTGAATACCTCAGTGACAAGAAATTCTGGCCAATCTTTGAAGCCGCCGAAGCGATGGATATGCCTATTTACCTGCACCCCAATACGCCGCCAAAAAACATGATCGAGCCCATGCTTGAAGTGGGTCTGGATGGCGCCATCTTTGGATTCGGGGTGGAAACCGGATTGCATATGTTGCGCATTATTACTTCAGGTGTGTTTGACCAGTTTCCAAAATTACAGATGATTATCGGCCACATGGGCGAGGCCTTGCCGTACTGGATGTACCGACTGGATTTCATGCATCACGCGCAAGTCAGCTCCAGGCGTTACGAAACTCTTAAACCCCTGAAGAAAAAAGTCAGTGAGTACATGAAAGATCACGTCACTATCACCTGCAGTGGTATGGCCTGGGAGCCGGCAGTTCGATTTGCCCAGCAAACCATTGGCGTAGACAAGGTTATGTATGCCATGGACTATCCTTACCAGTATGTACTGCAGGAAGTCAGGGATATGGACGCTATGGATATATCAGATGAGCATAAGAAGCTGTTTTACCAGGAGGTAGCGGAGAGAGTGTTCAAGCTGTAGTGTGGTTCGACACATAGCCAGCCATTGAGAGACAATCCAACTATCGCCTCTACCTTCATATTCATTTCATCTTTCTCGCGTACCTTTTGCTTTTATTTTTCAAGTAGTAAGTGCCTGTGATGATTAACCTTTCTTTTAAGTACCCATTACTCCGGATAGGCGTGTTGATGCTGGTCACAGCCTTTAGCCTGCCGGTCATTAGTCAGGACGCAACACCCCTTGGCGGAATTACCGGCGGTAAATCCTTCGTGGTGGCAAATCTTCCTGATACTGAGATTCGTGTCGATGGTCGTCTTGATGAAGACATCTGGTCGCGAGCGGCTGTTATTACTGATTTTCATCAGATGGCTCCTTTCGAATATACGCAGCCAAGCCAACCGACAGAAGTGCGGGTTTTCTATTCCAGTGATGCTATTTATATCGGCGCCCGAATGTACGAGGAAGACCCCTCCCTGATTACTGCCAATGTCCTGCTTCAGGGCCAGGGACTACCCAATGATGATTCCTTCAATATCATGCTGGATCCCTACATGGATCGTCGCAGTGGCTTTATTTTCGAAATCAATGCCAACGGTGTGCGTGTAGAAGGTATTTACCAGAATGTGTCCGGTGTTGATCGTAACTGGGAAGGTATTTGGCAAGCAGGCTCAAATATAGATGAACAGGGTTGGACTACGGAAATTCGTATCCCGTTTCAGACCTTGTCATTTGATCAGGGTAATACAGAGTGGGGAATTAACTTCAGACGCACCATCAGGCGCAATACTGAAGAGATAGCCTGGGTATCACGCAACCGTTTGCTCAACCCGAGTATTGCCGGCACCGCGACGGGGCTAGAAAATTTACAGCAGGGACTGGGGCTTGATGTAGTACCTTACCTGGTGATGCGCAAGGAGCGTGTGTTGGGTCCAGGAGGTTATGAGGATGAAGTACTCGAACCCCAATTGGACATGTACTACAAAGTGACACCACAGCTTAATGCCGCTCTCACCATCAATACGGATTTCTCTGCGACAGATGTTGATTCACGACAGGTGAACCTGACTCGATTCAATCTATTTTTTCCTGAGCGCAGGGATTTCTTTATTCGCGATGCAGATATTTTTCAGTTTGGTCGCATTGGCGTGGGCTCCAATTTCAATGAGGAAGGCAACGATGCCATTCCCAGGTCAGCCTTGCAGAATGGACGTCCGTTTTTCTCCCGTCGCATCGGACTCAGTCCTGGTGGGCAGCCATTGGACATTAATGCCGGGGCCAAACTTAGTGGTCGAGTGGGCGCCTGGGATGTCGGTGCACTGGCAGTGAATCAGGATGAGGACCCAGTAGCCGGCGTGGATGGCCAGACCGTGTTTGTCGGCAGGGCGGCTCTGAATGTACTTGATGAATCCCAGCTTGGCGTGATCGCTACCAGTGGCGACCCGCGCTCCAATGTCGATAACAGTCTGGTAGGTACAGATTTCCGCTACCGCAATTCCCGCCTGCCGGGAGGCAAGATTGTTGAGGGACAACTCTGGTACCAACAGACTGACACCGATGGCATTAGTGGTAATGATTCCTCCTGGGGCTTCGGTATCAGCTCGCCTAATACCGCCGGTTGGCGCGGTGGCTATCGCTACAAACGCATTGAAGAAAACTTTTCTCCGGCATTGGGTTTCGTTAATCAGACGGGTGTTGAAGATCATGCCTTAGATTTTGGTTACCGGCATTTTTTCCCGGCGGGCGGTTTGGTGCGGTCGGTTTATACGGGATTTGACAGCTACCGTAACAGTGATCTGGATACAGGCGATGTGATTGGTGAAGTAAAGGATGTTCGAATCAATGCCAGTAACAATGTTGGTGATTCAGTTTCTGCCAGCATTGTGCGCACACGTGAAGTGTTAAGTCGGAACTTTGCCATCTATCGTCCTTCAGACGGTAGCGGCAATATCGTCATTCCACCGGGAGATTATGAATTTACTCAAGGGTCGGCTCGCATCAGTTCCGCCGGACGGCGACGCCTGTCTGGCAATGTCAGTTTTACCTGGGGTGATTATTTTGGCGGCAACAGTTTTCGACGCAGTACTGGTGTGAACTGGCAGCCCAGTAATCGCTATAACCTGGGTATGGATTACTCTGAAAATGAAATTCATTTACCACAAGGACATTTCACCGTAAGGCAAATTTCTTTCGACTCCCTGATTAATTTTACCCCGGAGATTAGCTGGGCCAATATCATTCAATATGACACGGTCTCGGAAGGAATTGGTATTAACAGTCGTCTGCGCTGGATTCCTGAGGCGGGCAGGGAAGGCTTCCTTGTTCTTAACTGGGGTATGGTAGACCTGGACAAGGATAATGACTTTGCCTCAATCAATGGTGACTTGTCTCTGAAGTTTAACTACACCTTTCGGTTTTAGGGTTGGCACAAGAACAACGGCAGACTACCTCCGCCAGGTGAAGAATAGATATGAAGAACAGATCCAAACAGGTTTTCAGCTCAGCAATTTCTTTCTTGTTGATTTTGCCGCTGCTGGTATTTGCTCAGGGTGGTCTGAATTTTGACGCGATTGAAATTCAAACCGTGGAGCTGGAAGACAATGTCCATATCCTCATGGGTGGGCCGGCCCAGGGCAATGTACTTGCCCTGTCCGGACCAGATGGCATTCTTATAGTGGATTCCATGTATGCCCCCATGCATGACAAGTTGGTTGCAGCCATTCGGGAGTTCAGTGCTGCGCCCATTCGCTATGTAGTTAACACGCATATGCATGGCGATCACACGGCGGGTAATGATGCGTTTAAAGCCCTGGGAGCCACGGTGATAGGACAGGAGAATATCCGGCCCAGAATGGCGGCACTGGGTGCACAGAATCTGCCGGATCTTCTTTACCAGGATTCATTGACCCTGCACATGAATGGTGAAGAAATTCAGATCTTCTGGCCGCAACCAGCGCACACCGATCACGACTCCATGATTTATCTGAAAAATGCCAACATCCTGCATATTGGGGATGTACCGTCCAACCTGCGCTATCCCAATATCGGTATTGATGATGGTGGCAGCGTTGATGGTATGACCCGCGCTGCCCGGATGGTTTTGCAATTGGCTGATGAAAATACCCGGCTGATTGCGGGTCATTTGGGGCCGATTGTGCCCTTTGCCGAAGTGGAAGCGCAGTTGGCCATGTTTGCTGAAGTCAGTTCACGCATCCAGGGCATGATTGACCGGGGCATGAGCCTGGAAGAAGTGCTTGCGGCCAGACCAACTGCAGATTTTGATGCAGCGCGTGCAGCCGGTGCGATCACCCCTGTACGCTTTACCACGCTGGTTTATACTGATCTTGCCCGCAGACAATAACCCCTTCTGAGCAGGAAGTGGGCCTGGCATTGACTATGGCGGGAAATCTTCCAAACTAAATTCCTTGGAAGATATGGAACAGAACTAAAAGGCAATCATACTTCTTGAATGCTTTATGCCTGAACCATGCAGAAGAAGTTCAGCTTATTCCCATCAAGGTCTCTGAAATATCCGCCATAAAATCCGGAATCACTTTCTGCCGGCCTGAAACCAGGGGCGCCTTCATTGGTCCCTCCCAACTCCAGGGCTTTGGCATGCAATGTATCAACCTGTTCGGGGGATTCCAGGGCCAGTGCCACCATGGTGCCATTACCTACAGTTGCCGCTTCCTGGTTGAAGGGTTTGATAACTCCAAACCCTGGAAGATCCATGGAAGGAGCCCAGGCAGTGTAATAGCCTTCAACATCCATCAGGCGGCCAATACCAATTTCAGCAAACAAGGCATCATAGTAAGCCTTGGCCTGTTCCAGATCATTGGTTCCTACAGTGACATAACCGATCATTATTTTTTCTCCTGTTACAGATTTTGAAATCTGGATTATCAATTATTCCAGGGAAAAATAAGTTTATCTCTCGATCATGCTTAATGCATTCAGTTTATTTCCATCAAGATCACAGAAATAGCTGTAGGCCATCTCCGGCCTACAAAGGTTTGGCATTGGCCAGACGCCAGGACTCACAAACACTCGAATTGAACATACCACTGTCGCAGTTGATGTAATCCAGGTATTCCCATACCTGACTTTGTATCAGAGTTATGTCCGTCAAAGGTCTGTCGAAAACATAAATATCATTTTCCAGAAAGCCAAGCATGTCGGAAAAGGCATTGGCACTCAGGCGACTAGCATCACCTGGAGTACTGCTTCGACCCGCCCGGTATTCAGACATCAACAGTGCCATGATGACCGGATCATGGATAAGCTCCTCGGCGCTGATGCCCGGGTAATGATTATCTCTATCCAGCAACAGTCTCAATTCTCTGGCCTGATGCATGATGTTGGTTTCAGGAGCCATTAATTCTGTGCGGAACGCCTTGAATTCTGCAGGGGAAATAGACTCTGGATTTCTGCCTGCATTTTCGTAGGCAGTGCTCATTCTGATTTGTGCCAGTCCCAGGGACAGATCTGCCCCCAGAGCCGATCCAAAACAATCGGTAAAGCGTCGTTTTTTTGTCTGATAGCGCTGATGACCATAAATGATGCTGGCCAGTAGTTCCGGAGGTAAATCATTTTTTAGCGCCTCCATTGCAATGACCTCCTGATAGCGGGAAATTGTCGCCAGGTGGTCAGGGGTGCTGGCAAACAGTCTCCCAGTACAGGCAATGGCCGTTAAAGTATCTGCTTTGACCAGATTGGCTTTTCCAGCTAGTGAAAAAAGGAGAAACGAACTCGCAATTAATCCGCTCGTCCAAAGAAATATAAGTTTGTATAGCTTCATGACTGAGAACCACCAATGAGTAAGTCGTCTCCTTTTCTCTGTAGGGGGATAGATTCCAGTGCCGTGCCTGAACAGGGGCCTTCCACACAAAGGCCGCTGTCTTTTTCAAACTTCGCGAAATGAGTCGAGCACAGGAAATAGCGGTGGTCTGTAGTAAATACATCGCCGGGAATATGGTTAAGCGGTACATCGTAATGCGGACAGGAATTCCTGAAAGCCCTGAATTCACCCGCGTCGTTGTAGATAAACAATCGGAAGGCGAAGGGTGAATCGCCACCAAAGCGAAATTCCTTAACCTGACTTTCTTCTATGCCACCAGACTGGCACAGGTAAGTGCCTGGGGCTGGGGCATGTCGTTGCTCAAACCATGCTTTCATCTGCAGTACTATAAATAAAAAAGGCCCCATTGGGGCCTTTTTAAAATTGTTACACCTATTTAGAACGGATACTTGTTTTGACCCGTTTGCATGGTGACCCATTTCAACTCGGTGCATTCGTCAATGGAGAAGTGTCCCCCTTCACGTCCGTAAGATGAGTTCTTCACACCACCAAAAGGTATCACTGGTTCATCACGAACACTTGGACCGTTAATGTGCACCATGCCGGTTTCCAGGTTCTCGATGCAGTACCAGGTTTTTTGCAGGTCATTGGTGATGACCGCTGAAGACAAACCATATTCCACATCATTGGCCAATTCGACCGCATGGACATGGTCCTTGGCTTTGATCACAGCTGCCAGTGGGCCAAATACTTCGGTTTTGAACAGGCTCATATCTGGCGTGACATCGGCTGCAACGCTGGGCTGGAAGACATTACCATCGTAATCACCACCAGCAACGATTTTGGCGCCGGCGCTGACAGCCGCATCCAGGTGCTCCTTGATAAAGGCTGGCTGAGTGGTACGAATCAATGGGCCAACAATCAAGCCTGGTGTGCGCGGATCGGCACCGTAAGAAATACCTTCCACTTTCTTGGCCAGTTTTTCCACGAATTCATCGTAGACACCTGCTTCCACAATCACGCGGGAGCCGGTCATGCAGATCTGGCCCTGATGCATGAAATTACTGAAGGCGGCGGTATCAACTGCGTAATCCACATCGGCATCATTGAGCACGATGATCGGGTTTTTGCCGCCCATTTCCAGCGCAAAGCGTTTGCCGGCAGCGGCAGCAGTAGCCCCAACTTGCCAGCCAACACGACTGGAACCGGTGAAGGTGATGAATTTCACGCGGGGATCGGTGATCAGGTCATCACCCAGTTCGGCACCCTGGGCTGGTATCACATTCAACACGCCGGGCGGGAAGCCGGCATCACTAAACAGTTCACCCAGCTTCAGGCCAATAACCGGTGTCATTTCCGAAGGCTTGAGAACCATGGTGTTGCCTGCGGCCATTGAGAAGCCGATTTTGCGTACACCCAGAAGTAGCGGGAAATTAAATGGCGCGATAGCAACGGTGACGCCCAGCGGGCGGCGGATACAAAATGATTTAACTCCCGGGTAGTTGGAGGCATAGGTTTCACCCTTGATGCGGCGACATTCTCCAGCCATGGAGCGCAGGAAATCGGGGGTATGATGCGTTTCATAACCGGCTTTGAGCATGGTGGAGCCGGCTTCATCAATCAGCACATCACGTAATTCTGCGGCACGTTCTTCCATAAGGTCGGCAGCATCAAGAAACAGTTTTTCGCGTGCGGAGGGGGGAATGTCTTTCCAGGTTTCAAAGGCTTTCTGGGATGATGCCAGTACTGCCTCAAGGTCTTCTTTCTGGGCATTTTGCACCTTGGCATAGACTTCATTGTTAGCGGGGTTCATGTCATCGCTGAATTTCCCGGAGGCCGAAGAGGTGTACTGGCCATCAATAAATAGTTGATATTCTTTCATTTTACTTATAACTCCCTTCTAGGATGTTGGTCTTATTATGAGGCGAATGGCGCCTAAATTATCGAATAGCGCAGACAGAATCAAATGGTATTTGGAACCAGGGTGATTCTTTAAAGTTTCAATTCAATAACAGGTTGAAGCGATAGGGCCGCCAGAGTGTTTGCCTGTTCTTCCAGGCTTGTGGCTGCCAGATTCATTGCCGCCTTCAGTCGCCCATGATAGGAAGAACCTGAATTGGCATGTTCTGACAAAGTCATTCCCAACCAGTGCATCACTACCAGGCCGGTCAGGTGCAGGAAATGATAGGCACCGGGGTCAACAGACTTGTTGTCTTCCTTGGCTTTTGCCAGAATCTTTTCAAGGGTAGATTCAAGTGTCTGCAAGGCACTGGACAGGCTTTGCTTAAGCGCGTTGTCTTGCGCAGTGGCGTCAATGTCCTGTCGAATAATTGCTGTCAATTCTTTTAACGTATTACCTTCATTGGATAGTACCTTGCGCTTGAGAAAATCCAGTGCCTGGATGCCGCTGGTACCTTCATAAATAGAAGCAACACGAATATCTCTGGCCAGGCGTTCCAGTGGATAGTCATTGGTGTAGCCGTAACCACCCAGCACCTGGATGCCCTGGCTGGCAATATCAAAGGCCGTTTCTGCGCCCAGAGTTTTAGCAATGGGCAGAAGCAATTCTGCCAACCGCAAGTATTGCTCAGCTGTTTCTGACTCTTCAGAAAATTCTGCCAGGTCAAGCCAGGCCGCAGTCCTGAATGCCAATGCCCTGATCATTTCACTGCGGGCAGTCATTTCCAGCAGCATGCGTTTGACATCGGCATGTTCACTGATCATGACAGCTGGTTCATCGGGCCGTCCTCCCTGAGGACGTTCCCGGGCATAATCAAGTGCACGCAATGTGGCCACATTGGCTACGGCTGATCCCTGGACGCCAACCGCAAGGCGCATGCCATTCATCATGATGAACAAGGCCTGGAGCCCCTTACCGGTTTCACCAATCAGGTAGCCCTCGGCATTGTCGAACTCAAGCACACAGGTTGGCGAAGCATGCAGGCCCATTTTATGTTCAAGACGGGAGACACTGACACCATTGAGACTGGCTGCGCTGATGTCGTCATCCTTGAATTTAGGCACAGCAAACAAGGCTAAAGCACGCGTGCCGATTTCTTCACTGGGAACACGGGCCAGAACCAGATGAACGATCTGCTCAGTGGCATCATGGTCACCGTAGGAAATCCAGATCTTGGAGCCGGATATCTTCCATTTGTTGCCTTCACCCAGTGTCGCACTGGTCCTGATTCGACCAACATCGGAACCCGCCTGGGGCTCACTGATTACAATGGTGGAAGATACTTCACCACTTAGTAGTCCGGGAACCCAGCGTTGTACAAGGGCTTCCTCGGCGTTGGCAATTAGTGCCCTGGCAGCACAGCGGACATTGATGCCCATCATGCCAAAAGCCATGTTGCTGCCATCGAGGATTTCCTGGACTGCACTTTGCACAATGTTGGGGAAATCCATGCCGTCAAAGTCCATTGGTAAACCCAGCGCAGGAAAACCCAGTTCACACCATTCCCGGAATATCTCGGGTGTTCCCGCGGGAAGGGAGACGCTGCCATTTTCCAGTTTACAGCCCTGGATATCGCCTGACTCTGCCAGGGGAACAAGTTTTTCTTCAGCAAAACGTGCACTCTGGTCAAACATCATTTCGATCATTTCCGCATCGACATGGGAGTATTTCTCCGAGGCGAGAATGGCATCCATGTCGGCGATGGTACGCAAATGAAAATGCAGGGCTTCTATCTGATCGAGATAAAGGGGCATGGGAAAATCCGGTTATAGTTTTATGTTGTTGTTCTGGTTTTATTTGCGCTGGCGAGTGAAAAAAGTTAATAACTGCAAGATATAGGATAAAAGGATAAAAGGATAAAAGGATAAAAGGATAAAGGGATAAAAATGTAAAGTTATAGTTAATGGGAATGTAACTAAAGTGGTGTTGAACTTGGATACCAGTTTTCGTCACGCCCGATGACGGTAGTATCGTTTATATTTATTGTTCCTGAAAATCTGTCCACGAATAACAATTCTTTTTGGCCGTCAGGATTAATTGTCATGATGGTGAGAATATTGGTCTGGCGGGAATAGCTCAGGTGGTAGGGAATTTGTTCAGTGCTCAGCAGCAAAGGCGTTGATGTAAAAGTTTTCAGGTCAAACTGAACCAGCCTGGCTTCGTTGGCACCCAGTTCAATGTATGCCAGTAGCTTGTTATTAATCCACTCAGGAGCAAGCAAATGGTAAGGACTGCAGTCGATCAGTTTTTCAACAAAAAGAGCATTGGTTTCTGATTGTGAAACTGCGACGGTTTTCAGTGATGAGCATGATCCGGCATTACACTGTTCCGATTGGCAAGTAGCATCTACAAATACCAGGCGGCTGCCGTCATGGGACCAGGCCAGGTGTTCGTACATGCCAGCCTCTTCTGTAAGCAGGAAGTCATTGCCATAGGCCAGGTCTCTGGCCCATAAATGAGCTTTACTGTCTTCCAGGTACCGGGGATAAACAACATAACGGCCATCGGGTGAATACACTGGAAAATCGTCAGGATTACCGATTGCCTCCAGGAGGGCTGAATTATTCAGTAATGACTGATTGGGTAATGCAGCGATTGCGTTTCCAGAAGCGACTGCCTGAGGACCATTCCCAATAAGAGGAATAAGAATAACGGCCGCAATAAGAAGACTGGCCATGGCCAGGCTTTCTGCCAGCATCTGCCGGGATACAAACCAGGCGGTGGGCAGTGCTGGTTCAGGTGTTGTTTCCCAGCGCACATCTGCGACGAGGCTGTAACCTTGCTTGGGATAGGTAGCAATAATTGCCTGCTTGCGGGCATCGTCGTTGAACACTTTTCTGAGCCTGGCAATACAGCGTTGTAATGCCCCCGGCTCGACTATCGTATTGGTCCAGAAGGCATCCAGCAGGGTCTGATGAGAGACGACTTCACCCTGATGCTGGGCAAGAAAATAAAGCACTTTGCTTACTTTGGGTTCCAAAGAGATACATTCACCATCCAGGATGATCTGGCGGCGGTCTGTATCTACGCGATAATTGTTAATAAAAAAATTGTGCACAGGGTTTATCGCAGCTCATCAGGAAAAAATCAGCTTTTTCCTTTTAAAAGTCATTGGTTTACGGCAAGAAGTGTGGAGAATATAGCAAAATTTCAGACTCCAGTGTTAAACAAAGTCAGGGGATAGCATTCATGACCACCAGATTCAGCTTAAAACCACTACACATTGCCATTCTAGTTGCTGCGGGCGGTACCAGTTCTGTCATGGCGCAGGGAGACCTGCTGGAGACCATCGTGGTCACTTCTGACAGGCAGCAGACTGAAATTAAAGACATTGCGTCCAGTATCTATTCTCTGGGCTCCGAAACCCTGGAAATGATACGTCACGTCCACATTGGGGAAGTACTCAACTCGGTACCTGGCGTGGTATTTAATCGGGGCAATGGGCAGGAATCCCTGCTTGGGATCCGTTCTCCCGTGCTCACTGGCGCAGGCAGTTGTGGGGCATTTCAGACCGCCCAGGATGGCATCCCGCTCAGGGGTGCAGGATTTTGTAATGTGAACCAGTTGTTTGAAGCCAATAGTGAACAGGCCGGAAATATCGAAATTGTTCGTGGCCCGGGCAGTGTTTTGTTTGGCGTAAATGCCTTGCATGGTGCGATCAATGTTATCAGTCCAACCCTGACCGGTGATGCCGGAGGGGATATTGCCTTTGATGTTGGGCCAAATGAATATGGCCGCATCACAGCAGGTTATAACACCGGTAGTGGTGAGCATGCTTTTGGGGCTTATTTCAACGGGGCTTCTGATGGAGGTTATTTAGATGAATCTGGCTTTGATCAGCAAAAAGTGACGTTATCACATCGCTACCAGGGGTCAGATATCACAGTTACCTCAGTACTGGCGGCTACAAATCTGAACCAGGAAACTGCGGGCTATCTGGATCGGGGGTTTGAAACCTATAAAATTTCTTCACTTAAAAAAATCAATGAAAATCCGGAAGCTTTTCGTGATGCCCAGAGTTTTCGTCTGCATAGCCGTATTGAAGGCACTACAGAAAATGGCAGCTGGATGATCACGCCTTATATACGCGATACAGACATGACCTTTCTAATGCATTTCCTGCCCGGAGCACCCCTGGAAGAAAACGGACATGATTCTATTGGTTTGCAGACCATGTATTCAGCCGGTAATGGTGCGCTGGAGTGGACTGTCGGCGTGGATTTTGAATATTCGGACGGCTTTCTGAAACAGACCCAGGCCTTCGGTTTCGGCTCATTTCCCACCGGCAAGCAATATGACTACACGGTGGATGCCGCTATGGTTTCTCCCTATGCCCTGTTGGAGTACCAAAGTAGTGATCAGGATCAACTGTCTCTGGGTCTGCGCTATGAAATGCTTGAATACGATTACGACAATCGCATGATAGATGGTAATACCGCAGCTGATGGGTCTTCCTGTTCTGCTTCGGCATTTAATCCCACCGGGACCTGTCGCTATAGTCGTCCGGGTGATCGTACGGATGATTTCGATAACTATTCATTACAACTTGGCTGGATTCATGACTTTGATGAGAATGCCCAGTTTTTCAGTAATGTATCACTTGCTTTCAGGGCACCACAGGCTACCGAGTTATACCGCTTGCAACAGAACCAGCAGGTAGCTGACCTGGAATCAGAAGAAATGGAGAGTTTTGAGGTGGGTTATCGTGCCAGCAGGGGCAATATGTCCTATACCCTGGCGGCCTATTACATGCAGAAGGACAATGTCATTTTCCAGGACAGTGGTCGCAATAATGTCGACAATGGTGAAACTGAACATAAAGGCATTGAACTTAACTCGCAATTTACCCTGACTGATCAGTTGAGCTTGACTGTGGTCGCAAGTTACGCGCGCCATACTTATGAAGCCAATGTGGCGCCCAGAGGAGTATCAATACTGCTTGATGGCAAGGATATCGACACAGCACCAAAACTAACCGCCAATGCCAAACTCAACTGGACCATTAATGCCAACAACAACATGAACCTGGAATGGGTGCATATGGACAAGTATTACATGGATGAATCCAACACCCATGAGTATGAAGGCCATGATTTGCTGAACCTGCGCTACCAATATGATTCAAATAGTAACTGGTATGCTTCTGCAAGAATCACAAACCTGCTGGATACAGATTACGCAGAACGCGCTGACGTGAATGCGTTTTCAGATTTTACCGGTGACCGTTACTTTGTTGGTCAACCAAGAAGTGTTTACTTTACTCTGGGTAGCCGGTTTTAATACAGGAGCAAGGAGCAAGGCTCTAGGGAGTTAATTGAATTCAGTCAGTGCAAAGTCGATATTTTTACTAAAGGCAGGCTTAAAAGCTTGACAAAAAATTTCTGGAAATCATGATTTCCTTGCTCCTTGCTCCTTGCTCCTTGCTCCTTGCTCCTTGCTCCTTGCTCCTAAATCACTCCCTGTTCCTTCAACACATTGATCACCTGTTCAATACATTCCTCAACATCCAGTTTATGGGTTGGCAGTATGAGGTCGGGGTTTTCCGGCTCCGGATAGTCAAAAGAAATACCTGGAACGTTGCCTGTCGGTACGTTTTCTTCTGCGGTATATAGCCCACTTGGGTCGCGCTGTTTGCACACTTCCAATGGTGGGTTCAGATAAATCAGAATACAGTTTTCTTCACCGATGACGCTGATCATGTGTTCCCGTGAATCCAGGTTTGGAGAGACAAAGGCAGCACAGCAAATCAATCCTGAATCATTCAGGTACTTGGCAATGAAAGCACTGCGGCGTAAATTTTCAGCGCGACCATCAGCATCGTGTGGTAAATCCTTGCTGATACCCAGACGCATTTGTTTGCCGTCCAGTACCGTGCTGACACGTCCCAGATCAAATAATCTTCTTTCCAGGGCGTGAGCCAATGTGGATTTACCGGATCCTGACAGGCCGATAAACATGACGGTCACTGGTTTTTGCCCGAAGCGTGCAGCTCTTTCTTCGGTAGTGACGTGAGCCGAGACAGTACTAATATGTTTACCTGTGTTCTGTTCATCGGCAATCATACCGGCCGCCACCGTGACATTGGTCAGGCGATCAATAATGATAAATGAACCGGTTCCCGGATTGCCCTGGTAGTCATCAAAATAGACGGGCTCATTCAGAGATACATCACACAAGCCGATTTCATTCAATTCCAAAGCAGGCGCAGGGCTGGTTTCCAGGGTGTTGATATTGACCTTATGCTTGACGGCGGATATCTGGCCACTGGTCGACTTGGTGTTGAGTTTGAAGTCGTATTGTTTGCCCGGCAGTAATGCCTTTTCATTCATCCACACAATATTGGCCGAGAATTCGTCCCGGGTTGTGGGCAGGTTGTCTGAATGCACAATCATGTCACCGCGGCTGATATCTATTTCATCTTCCAGGGTGAGCGTAATGGCCATCGGGGTAAACGCCAGTTCCAGTTCTTCATCGTAGGTCACAATGGACTTGATGGTGCTGGTTTTGCCTGAGGGCAGGGCGGTAATGTGGTCGCCTTTGCGAACAACGCCGGATGCCAGCGTGCCGCAGTAGCCGCGGAAATCCAGGTTAGGACGATTCACGTACTGGACAGGAAATCGAAAGTCATCGAAGTTCCGGTCAGCACTGATTTTGACGTTCTCCAGCATCCACATCAGAGTCTCACCGTCATACCAGGGGGTGTGTTCGCTGGCATTAACGACGTTATCGCCATTTTTGGCCGAGATAGGAATAAAGGTCAAATCCGGAGTATCCAGGTCTTTGGTGAAATCCAGGTAGTCCTCACGAATCTTGTTAAAGACATCTTCGCTGAACTCCATCAGGTCCATCTTGTTCACGGCAACAATCAGATGTTTGATACCCAGCAGAGAAGTAATAAAAGTATGACGGCGGGTTTGGGTTAATACACCATGTCGGGCATCAATCAGGATAATGGCCAGTTCGCAATTGGAGGCGCCGGTGGCCATGTTGCGTGTGTACTGTTCATGGCCCGGTGTGTCGGCAATAATAAATTTCCGTCTGGCCGTGGAAAAATAGCGGTAAGCGACATCAATCGTGATGCCCTGTTCCCGTTCGGCCTGCAGGCCGTCGGTCAGTAGCGCCAGGTCAAAGTTGTCATCAGTAGTGCCTGATTTCACACTATCAGAACCGATGGCATCCAACTGGTCCTGGTAAATCATTTTGGTGTCATACAGCAGGCGACCGATCAGCGTGCTCTTGCCATCATCCACACTGCCGCAGGTCAGCAGACGCAAGAGTTCCTTGCGCTCATGTTGGGCCAGGTAAGCATTGATATCGGTACTAATGAGTTCTGACTGATGAGACATAACTTTCTTTAAATTATCTGGTAGTGGTGAAACATTAAATTTGCGCTGCTTTATCAAGTTTACTGAGAACTTCGAAGATAAAGGATAAAAGTCAGATTTACTTCCAGCCTTCCAGAGACTCGACCTTTATCCTTTATCCCTATATCCCGCTTTAAAAATACCCTTCCTTCTTTTTCTGTTCCATCGAGCCGGTAGAATCTTTGTCGATGGTGCGTCCTTGCCGCTCCGAGGTTGTCGCCATTAACATTTCCTGAATGATTTCAGGCAAGGTTGTAGCATCAGATTCTATTGCCCCTGTTAGTGGATAGCAGCCCAGGGTGCGAAAGCGTACTTTTTTCATGACGGCTTTATCCGCCAGTTCCTTGGGCACCCGATCATCATTGACACAAATTTCCGTGCCTTCATATTCCACTACCGGGCGCTCCTTGGAAAAATACAGATCAGGCAGGTCAATATTGTTGAGGTGAATGTATTGCCACACATCCAGTTCGGTCCAGTTTGAAATTGGGAAGACCCGAATACTTTCCCCTTTATTTATTTTGCCGTTATACAGGTTCCATAATTCCGGGCGCTGGTTTTTCGGATCCCAGCGGTGATTTTTATCCCGGAAAGAGTACACCCTTTCTTTTGCTCTTGATTTTTCTTCATCCCGGCGTGCGCCACCGAAAGCGGCATCAAACTTGTATTTGTTCAGAGCCTGTTTCAGTGCCTGGGTTTTCATAATATCGGTATGCTTGGCACTACCATGCGTGAAGGGTGTAACACCGGCGTCAACACCTTCCTGGTTTATATGAACAAGGAGATCAAGGCCAAGGCGTTCAGCCAGATTGTTGCGAAACTCGATCATCTCCTTGAACTTCCAGGTGGTATCTACATGCAACAATTTGAATGGTAGTTTGCCAGGATAAAAAGCCTTCAGGGCAAGATGCAGCATCACGGCAGAATCCTTGCCGATGGAATAGAGCATCACCGGGTTCTCAAATTCCGCTGCAACTTCGCGAATTATATGAATGCTTTCAGCCTCAAGCTGCTTGAGGTGAGTAAGCTTGTGTTCAGTCATCATGGTTTGAATAATCAGGTCAAAAGCTAATCCCGGACGGATTTAATCCGGGACAAATTGGGGCGCAAATTATACGGGAACATGGCTCTACGAGCCAGTCACAAGTTTCAAGTCACAAGCCACAAGTAACGACTCGTTGACTTGCAAGAATTTTACTTTGTTTAGGTAAAACTTGGGATTTCTTATATGTACCGATTTTCTGAGGACAGGAATATATATTCTCAGGTTGACGGGTTCTTACTTGTAACTTGTAACTTGTAACTTGTGACTTTTTTTAATCCGTAATACGCGGAATTGATTCCGGAGAAACGTCAACCTTGTCCAGTCCATAGTCTTCGGACAGATGTCCTTTCTGGTCGGGGCTGGTTTTGGCAGCATAATCCCGTGGTGGGGAAGGCTCTTCTTCACTTTTCTCGCTAAAAGTATCCCTGGTCAGGGCTTCCTGGGCTCGGGCCGAGTGAGAGAGCTGGTCGGAAATATATTCAGGGCAAAGCGCCTGGGCACCGGTTGCCATGTGACGATAAACTTCGCGATAGCTGTCGGTAAGGTTGTTGAGCAGGGTGGCTGAATTATTAAAATGGGCGTGCACATTATCCTTGTAGGTTTCGTGCTCACGCTCAAGAGCTTCAAGTTGATCTTCCAGAAGTTTTACTTTTGCTTCATCAGACTTGAATGTCTTGTAGACTACCGCGCCAACAATTAGTCCAATTGCAAAAGTGATCAGACCGATCAGCCAGGTCATAGTGCTTTTCCTATTCTAAATGAAACTAACAATGCGAAGTGGATTGAGATAATACTTGGATACATGCCAAGGATTATACCTATAATTAGTGTCATGTCCTGTCACTACAACAGAACTTTCTTACTGGAGTAATACCCTGACACCCACCGAACATTATTCCCGTGATCTTGCAGAGGGCAACATCCTTCCGGACAAGGCGCAGGAAGAAGCAATTTTAGAGTTGGACCTGCTATTCCATCACCTGGTTGGATACTGGAACAGGCCGGCCGGCCTCTTCAATACGTTCTTCAGCACTGTCTTCAGCAAGAACACAAAGAAGTTACAGGAAATTCGCGGCCTGTACCTCTGGGGCGGGGTTGGGCGTGGCAAAACCTACCTGATGGATATTTTTTTCCAGTGCCTGCCAGGCGAACGCAAAATACGCATGCATTTTCATCGCTTCATGCAGATGGTTCACCGCAGTCTTTACAATAACAGGGGCAAGGAAAACCCACTTGAACTGGTAGCAGCAGAAATTTGTGAAAGGGCAGATGTCCTTTGTTTTGATGAGTTTTATGTCAGTGATATTGGTGATGCCATGATCCTGGGGAATTTGTTTGATGCCTTGTTTGCCCAGGGCATGGTTCTGGTGGCGACCTCCAATATTATTCCCGGGAAGTTGTATGAAAGGGGCTTGCAGAGGCAAAAGTTCCTGCCAGCCATTGCCTTGATCGAACAATATACGCAGGTGTTAAATGTTGATGGGGGTACCGATTACCGTTTACGGACCCTCGAAAATGCTGGTATTTATCACAGCCCCCTCGGGGAAAAGGCTGAACAAGCCATGCATGATTGCTTCAGAAACCTGTCCAGGGGTGCGGCAACTGAAACAGATGGAACAATTGAAATATTAGGCAGGGATATTCCGGTTTTCAGTTGGACGGAAGGAGTCGCCTGGTTTGATTTTTCAAGTCTCTGTGACGGGCCACGCAGCGCGGCGGATTACATTGAGATATCCCAGCTGTTCCATACTGTGCTGGTGTCCAATGTGCCGGTTTTTGATCAGCATGGTGAGGATATGGCACGACGCTTTATCTCCATGGTGGATGAGTTTTACGACCAGAATGTAAAACTGGTCTTATCGGCAGCAAGCCCTCTGGAAGACCTTTACCAGGGCCAGGATCTTGGTTTTCCTTTTGATAGAACCCGATCCAGGCTCCTTGAAATGCAATCCGTGGAATACCTGGGTCAGGAACATCTGCCCGATGCCCAAGGACCCCCTGATTAAGCTAAAACCTGCGGATTTCACCAGCCAGGGGGAAAAGGGCAGGTAAATACCAAAAAAAGCCAAGGAATGCTTGAATATACGGGGCCTCGCCGGTAGAATTCGCGCTCCCTCATTTCGGGGATGTCCTGGTAGTGTAATTCCGGGTCAATAAGATGCTCTATTCCTTACAAGTCTGCATAAGATAAGAGTAAGTAAGAATAAGAACAGCCAGGCAACAAGATTATTCAGGTCAAACAATGAAGACGATTTCAATGAACAAGGAAACCGCCCAAAATGACTGGTATGTCATTGATGCGGAAGGAAAAACTCTGGGTCGTATGGCGGCAGAGATAGCCCATCGTCTGCGTGGAAAACACAAGCCTGAGTATACGCCTCATGTGGATACCGGCGACTTCATCGTTGTTGTGAATGCTGAAAAAGTCCATGTAACGGGCCAGAAAGTCACTGACAAACTGTACCACCGTCATTCTGGTTACCCCGGTGGTTTGAAGACGCGTACTTTTACCGAAATGCTTGAAAAGGCCCCGGAAGATATTATCAAGCTGGCTGTAAAGGGTATGATGCCTCGCACTCCACTTGGCCGTGCCATGTTGAGGAAGCTGAAGGTTTACACAGGTGCACAACATCCACACGGTGCCCAGAACCCGGCCGCATTGAACCTGGCTGAGCGTAAAGCGGGTTAAAGCGGATTTAAACGGATTTATACGGATTAAAAGCAGGTTAAGAACAGAATCGAAGACCGTACCACTCAAGCTTAAGCTGAGAATTACAAAAGAGAAAAATTGCTATGGCAGCTACTCAATACTATGGAACAGGACGACGCAAAACCTCTACTGCGAGAGTTTTCCTGACGTCCGGCTCCGGTGCTATCACTATTAACAACCGTAAAATTGACGAGTTTTTTGGTCGTGAAGTGGCCAGGATGATTGTCCGCCAGCCGCTTGAATTGCTGGAAGTGACTGAAAAGTTTGATGTTAATGTGCGTGTTGCAGGTGGAGGAAGTTTTGGCCAGGCAGGCGCCATTCGCCATGGTATTACTCGTGCCCTGATCAACTTTGATGAAGAAAACCGTTCGCCACTGCGCAAAGCAGGTTTTGTAACCCGCGATGCCAGGGAAGTGGAGCGGAAAAAAGTCGGTCTGCGCAAAGCCAGAAAGCGTCCACAGTTCTCGAAACGTTAATGATTTAATGCCTGTATTTCAGGCCTTAAACTCAAGCAAGAACAAAAAGCGTCTGAAAAATTATTTCAGGCGCTTTTTTTTGATTTTTCAAGGATTTGAGGCTAATAAACGGCCTTCCCATCTTGATAAAAACGGGCCAATTTAGTAGTATGCGCGCTCCGTCAATTGCCCCTAATTCCAGCCTTTTTCGGCTGCTCTCCGGCTCTTGAATCGCCGGTTACACTAAGGAGAACCCGAACGTGAGTGATGGCCCAGCTCATGCCGTAAATAGCAAACGCAGAAGATTTCTGATTGGTAGCACTACTTTGGTAGGCGCAGCAGGCGCGGCAGGTGCTGCAGTACCCTTCGTTGGTTCCTGGAACCCCAGTGCGCGAGCCCTGGCAGCAGGTGCTCCCATTACTATAGATATCGGTCGATTGAATCCAGGTGAATTGCTTGGCCCTATGCCTGCATGGCGTGGGCAACCTGTTTATGTTTTTCGCAGGGATGACGCCATTCTTGATGGTCTGAGTTCGCGTACTGATCACCTTGCAGACCCAAATTCTGAAGAAGCTGATCAGCAGCCTGAATATTGCCAGAACGATTACCGCTCCATTCGGCCGGAATTGATGGTGATGGTTGGCTTATGTACTCACCTGGGTTGTGCTCCGATTATGAATGCGGAAGTTCAACCACAGGATTATGACCCCGAATGGCAGGGTGGCTTTTTCTGCCCATGCCACGGTTCCATGTTTGATATGGCAGGTCGTGTCTACAGCGGTGTTCCCGCTCCTGACAATCTTGTTGTCCCGCCCCATTACTATGAGAGTGACAATGTCATAGTTGTTGGCCTGGATGGAGAAAATTCCTGATGTCTGAAGTGGATATGAAAACTCCAAAAAGTACCGGCCTGATGGGTTGGATCGATGCTCGATTGCCTGTTACCAAGACAATCGAAAAGCATATGACCAAGTACTATGCGCCCAAGAATTTCAATGTCTGGTATGTGTTTGGCATTCTGGCAACAGTAGTACTGGTCAACCAGCTGCTGACCGGCATCTGGCTCACCATGAATTATGTCCCCAGTGCCGAGGGAGCCTTTGCCTCAGTTGAATACATCATGCGTGATGTAGATTACGGCTGGATTCTGCGCTACATGCATTCCACCGGCGCGTCAGCATTTTTTGCCGTGGTTTACCTGCACATGTTTCGTGCGCTGATGTATGGATCCTATCGAAAGCCCAGGGAGCTCATCTGGATCTTCGGCATGACCATATACCTGGTGTTGATGGCAGAAGGCTTCATGGGTTACGTCCTGCCCTGGGGCAACATGTCCTACTGGGGTGCTAATGTCATCGTCAGCCTGGCCGGTGCCATACCTGTTATTGGTGAAGACCTGATGACATGGATTCAGGGTGATTTCCTGATATCCGGTGCCACCCTGAATCGATTCTTTGCCCTGCACGTTGTGGCACTGCCACTGGTGCTGGTCTTCCTGGTGTTTTTGCACCTGTTGGCCCTGCATGAAGTGGGCTCAAACAATCCTGACGGTATCGAAATAAAAGAAAAGAAAGATGAAAAAGGTATTCCGCTTGATGGTATTCCTTTCCATCCTTATTACTCCGTGCATGACCTGGTAGCGGTTGTTGTCTTCCTGTTTGTGTTCTGTTTCATCCTCTTCTTTATGCCGGAAATGGGTGGATACTTTATTGAATATGCAAACTTTACTGAAGCCGATAACCTGAAGACGCCGGAACATATTGCTCCGGTCTGGTATTTCACGCCGTTTTATTCCATGTTGCGCGCTGTCACCTATCCTCTATTCGGGGTTGATGCGAAATTCTGGGGTTTGATTGTTATGGCTGCGGCCATCGCTATCCTTTTTGTTCTGCCATGGCTGGACAAGAGCCCAGTGAAATCCATACGCTACAAAGGCTGGTACAGCCGAATTGCGTTGCTACTGTTTGTCGTCAGCTTTGTCATTCTGGGTGTGTTGGGTGTTTGGGCGCCGACTGAATCAAGAGCTGCTCTATCCCAGCTTTGTACCGTGCTTTATTTTGCCTATTTTATTGGCATGCCCTGGTACACACGCAAGGAAGCAACACGTTTACCGCCTGAGCGAGTAACGGGTCGCTTTATCAGCATTCCACAACTGATTCTTGCCATTGCACTGATTGTGGGTCTCACTGTGTTTCCGCTAATGGCGGTGGCTGCTGAAGCTGAAGTCGAACTTGAACATGTGGAAATGGATTTGACTGACCAGGAATCCCTGCAGTCAGGTGCCCGCACCTTTATCAACTATTGCATGGGTTGCCACTCGGCTGCCTATTCCCGCTACAACCGGGTTGCAGCAGATCTGGGCATTCCGGAAGAGCTGATGGAAGAATATATGATCTTCAATGAAGACGCTGAGATAGGGGATCTGATGGTCAGTGCCATGTCTGAAGATCTTGGCAACAATGCCTTCGGTATAGCGCCACCTGATCTAACTCTGGTAGCGAGGGCAAGAGGTACCGACTGGTTATACGGTTACCTGACCGGGTTTTATGAAGATAACAGCAGGCCTTTTGGTGTTAATAACCGGGTCTTTGCCAATGTGGCCATGCCCAATATTCTGGAAGGTTTACAAGGAATTCAGCATTGTGAGGATGCAGAACATTGCGATCATCTGGTGCTTGAAGAAGGTACAGGCAGCCTGAGTGAAGAGGAATTTGAAGAAGTCGTTTACGACCTTGTTAACTTTCTTTACTACATGGGTGAGCCTTCCCGCCTGGACAGAATGCGTATTGGCGGATACGTGTTGTTATTTCTTTCTTTCCTGTGGGTATTTGCCTGGTTGCTTAACCGGGAATACTGGAAAGACGTAGAACATTAAGTCCCTGTTTATGGTCAAAAGTGGGCCAACGTTTGTGATTGTTAAAACAATCATGTCGATTATCTTTTTTTGAGGCGAGATTTTATGGGAGTTGTCACTAAACGCTCTTCAATGCTTTTTTACTCTGACGGAACCAGCCAGTACAGCCACCGCGTACGAATTGTGCTCGCAGAAAAAGGCGTTACCGTGGATATTGTCGATGTGGACATTCACGAAAAACCCGAAGATCTTGCTGATCTGAATCCCTATAACAGCTTGCCAACACTGGTAGATCGCGACCTGGTATTGTACGAACCCAATATCATGATGGAGTATCTGGATGAACGCTTTCCTCATCCTCCTCTGTTTCCTGTGTACCCGGTGGCGAGAGCACAAAGTCGTCTCTGGATGCACAGAATAGAGAAGGACTGGTGCGAACTGGTGGATAAGCTTCAGGCAGAAGATGGCACACCGGCACAGCTGGAAAAAGCCAGGAAAGAATTAAGAGAGAGTATTGTTTCCATTTCTCCTATTTTTTCTGAAAAGCCTTTTTTCATGAATGAAGAATTCACCATCGTGGATTGCTGTGTTTTGCCGATTCTCTGGCGTTTGCCTGAAATCGGGATCAAACTGCCTGACACCAAGGCCACAAAACCACTGATTGAATACAGGGATCGCTTGTTTACAAGGGAATCAGTGTTGGAAAGCCTGTCTGAACAAGAAAAGGAAATGAAACCCTTATAACTGAGCGTCTAATTCGGCTCACATGTGGCTTGGTGGCTTGTTCTTAGCATGTAAGTAGTAAGTAGCATGTTAGCCGCACCATTAGCATCTCATTCATAAGAAGGTAAGGGGAGGTTCCAATGCTGGCGCACCCCTGAGGATCAGATTCCATGACAATGACTTCTCACCGTCCATATATGATAAGGGCGTTAAACGAATGGATTCTTGAGAATAGTTGCACGCCCTACATCCTGGTCAATGCGTATGCAAAAGACGTCCAGGTCCCCCAGAATTATGTCAAGGATGGCCAGATCATCCTGAATATTTCCCCCTCCGCTGTTCAGGAGCTGGTAATTACAAACGACGGTATTGAGTTTAACGGACGCTTCGGCGGTATACCGACACGGGTTTATGTGCCGACCCTGGCTGTTCTTGGCATTTACGCCAAGGAGAATGGACAGGGCATGATTTTCGACACTGATGATCCCATTCCTGAACCTCCCGGTCCTGGTTCAAAACCTAAAAAAGAAGAAAGTGAGAAATTAAAACCCGGTCGCCCTGACTTGAGGATAGTTAAGTCGTAGAGGCCGGGCGCCGCTTTCAATTGCAGAATGACGGCCTTTTTAAGGAACCTTCCTTTTATCAGGAAAGAATTGGCGTTGGGATGATGCCTGGGCGTCATCCCACGGGACAGACTTTGGTTCAATCAAGTCTTAAATCTGCTGAGAGCTGGTTGTAATACTGAAGGTACGAAAACAATTAAACACTATAGTCTGTCCCTGCCGGACCTTAATTAATATATTCGAAGGCGCGGACTACTTTTGTAACCCCTCTGGTATTGGAAACCAGATTCACAGCCACATCAGCCTCTGCCTGCGTAAGTAATCCCATCAGATAAACCACGCCGTTTTCGGTGACCACTTTAGTACGCATTCCGCTTACTTCACCATCAGCCAGCATCAGGGTTTTAATTTTTGCTGAAAGCCAGGCGTCATTACTTCGGGACAGGAAGGTGGTGGCTCCTGATACTTCCAGTTCGTTGTAGACTTCTTTTACTCTTGAGCTGGAAGTGCGGGCAACACGTGTTGCCAGGTTTTTGATGTCCTGTGAAGGTACTTGTCCTACCAGCAGGACAGTGCCATTGAAGCTGACCACGTTAACATTAGAATCCTTTAATTGTTCATCGGCTGCATTCATATTTACCTTGATAGTGGTTTCAATACTGTTGTCATCAATGGCGGCTCCCATGGTGCGGCGGCCACGATCTTCCTGAATGCCATCGTCACCGGTGGTAGCGCTGATAACTGTCGCGCAACTGTTTAACAGGCAAAGTATGCTGAAAATAAATCCTAATCGTAACAAGGAACTCATTGGTCACCTCCGAATAATTGAGTATCAATCAAATCACACAGGCAATGAATAACCAGCAAATGAACTTCCTGTATGCGGGCCGTGCTGGTCGAAGGAACACAGATTTCAGTATCGCCTTCTTTTAAAAGCTCCCGCATCTTTCCACCCTCCTTACCGGTTAACTGAACCACGACCATTTCCCTGTCATGGGCGGCATGGATAGCCTTGATGACATTGGGAGAATTGCCACTGGTAGAAATGGCCAGGAGCACATCGCCGCTTTGTCCCAGCGCTCTTACCTGTTTGGAAAAGATTTCTTCAAAGGAATAATCATTGCCAATGGAAGTGAGGGTGGATGTGTCAGTAGTAATAGCTATTGCTGGCAGGGGCGGGCGTTCCATTTCAAAACGATTGAGTAATTCCGCCGAAAAATGCTGGGCGTCACCTGCTGAGCCCCCATTGCCGCAACTGAGGATTTTTTTCTCCTTCATCAAAGCCTGAACCATGGAATTGGCAGCTTCAGTAATAAAGGGGGTCAGCGCTTCCATGGCCTGCATTTTGGTTTCAATGCTGGCAGTAAAGTGCTGTTTGACGCGTTCCTGATAATTCATGAGATTCCAGTATTATAAATAACCACTTTTCAAAAAGCATTTTTAATCCACTGGAAATCCAGTTTGCTTTCGTTGCCAGTAATACCAACAACATCAAACCGGCAGGGCATTCTGTTAGTAAGACCGTTTTTTTGCAAGAAATGTTGAGCTGTGAGACGAATTTTATGTTGTTTGTGGAAATTAACTGTCGCTAGCGCAGAGCCGTGAGAGCTGCTTTCCCTGTATCTCACTTCAATGAATACGAGGGTGTTTCCATCCCTGGCAATCATATCTATTTCCCCGTATAGGCTGGAATAATTAGCCTGGAAATCTTTCAGCCCCTGTTTTTGCAAAAAACGCCTGGCCTTATCTTCAAAATAGCGGCCTTTTTGTTGTCGATTTAAGGTCTCAAAAGAACGTTGTGACATAAGCAAAAAGAGTTGTGACAGAAAAGGAAGCAGGGTTTGCAGCAGTGCTTTGAACACTCAGCCCTCCATGGCTGTGAGCAGGATGTCAGGGTATGGTCTGGGCAAGCCCGTCAGCAACTTTAGCCCAGCTCAGCTCTCTGATGATGTTGCGGCTGTCGCCCAGCTTCAACAGGCCGGTAGCCCCGTATATCTGGCTGTCGGGCACCGTTTCCAGTTGTTTCAAGCGGGGGTATAACCTGAAGGCATCTATACCAAAAGCCTGCAGCCTCAGAGTGAGCGCACTATTCTGGGGGAAAAGGGTGGTGGCCTTTTGTTTCAGGTCATCATTAAAGGCAAGCAGCCAGGGGCTGTCACCAAAAATAATACCATTGAGATCAATATCTACCAGGGGACGGGGCAATCCGGAATAAACGTCCTGGCTTGCATAAACCGGTATGTCCCCGGCATAAAGATAGGCAAGTGTTGGATGTATCTGTCGTGCCGGTCCGGGGTCGGCGATCAGGAAGATCATGTCGATATCCATACGTCGTCTTTGCGTAAATACCAGATCTTCGCCAATCAAGTCGCTGATTCTTTCTTTCCTTGCTTCACTGTCATCAATATCCAGGATACTTTCAACAATGTCCGTGTAATTTTCCTGGAATTCTTCCTGGGCCACGATATGTCCGCCCAATTCCTGCCAGCGCTTGATAAAACTGCTGCGTTTGCGCTGGTAATAATCATCTCGTGAAATGGCGGGGCTGAGAATGGCCGCATAACGATGCCCGTCCTGCCAGGCTTTTTCCGCGATCTGGATGGCTTCATTTTCGGGAGACAAGGCAAACTGAAACAGGTTGTTGGAGAGCGGATAGGAACCTTCTACATTATTTAATGCCAGTGTAGGAACTGGTAAAGACCCTTCGTTTAGCAATCGTGCAACCTGCTCTTTTTGCAAAGGACCAATGACCATCTCGGCACCCTCTGCGATGGCCTGGTCGTATAAGCTCAAAATATTATCAGTCTCTGACGTGTTATAGAGGTGCAGGGTGGGGACCTTGCCGCCAATTTCCATAACATCGTAATAGGCGCTCATAAACCCATCCCGGATCACGATGCCCGCTTGTGTATTCAAAGGCAGCATCAGGGCGATAGTGCCAGGACGCTCGGCAGCCATGGTTTCCACAAGTTGTAAGGCTTGTGGCAGATAAACCGAGGCAGGATGTCGGGTCCATGTTGATTGCCATCGCACCAGTTCAACCAGCTGGCGGTCAAGGTTGTACTGGTAAGCTTTGCCAATCACGGCAAGTTCATACCAGCCCTGGAATTCAAAACGCCGTTCGGCATTAGTCAGTGCCTGTAAAGTTTCAGGCTCTAGAGCAGTCAGGGAATTCCATATATTTTCATGATTTAACGGAACCAGGCTCAGGGGAATCAATTGATCAGCGTGAATTCTTTCCTGGGCGCTTTCCAACATGCTGCCAGCATCGGCATAAAGTTCCGCACGCATTAGGCGTACAGACATTTGGCGATTATCAGAAAGTTGCGGCAGGAAATCGAAGCGCGGATTGGTAAGTAACTGCAGGGCTAACTGTGGCTGGCCATATTCCATGTGAAGCTGCGCGCGCAACATCATGATATCAATACCCAGTTCCAGCGGAATAGTCTCTGTTTCCAGAGAACTCAGTAACAAAAGCGCGTCATTATCCCGCTGCATGCTTCTTAGCAGTTGTGCTGCCTGGTATAACACCTGTTCTTTTTGCGGGCTGACTGCGGCTGCGCCTTGCGCAAGCAGCACTTGCAAGGCTTCCTCATCACTATCTACCGCTGCACGGGAAAAACCGGAATTGGATTGCTCAGGGTCTGTAACCGGGGTGGTAGCACAGGCAGACAGGAATACCAGGGGAATGATGATAAAAAGGACCTGGTATAGTCTGGGCATTGTGGGGCTAAGCACTCGTTTTATCTGCTTCATCTTGCTGTTAAGAATAGTATATTTTACCAGTCCTGTAAGTAATCATAGCGATACACTCATACTCTCTGGCATACCCTGCTGGCTTACATTCAGTATAGCCTGCTATTTCTCTTAATAGTTTGTTCGCCTGCAGGCAGGATCAGGCAGTAATAGGTGGGTTAGGCAAGGCTGGCAGGGTAATATTGGTCTCTCGCAGAAGTGTGACCTGAACCACAATGAACTGGAGAATACCTTGTGGAACTCAATGATGCTGGATAGCATGAAAGTATGTTATAAAATCAAAGCCTTAACAACGAATCAGAAGCAATATTACCTGCGCTTGATATCCCCGAGTCACTGAATTACATCGCAGTGTTCCTGACGCTGAAATGTCATCTGAATTGCAGCTATTGCATCAATGACCCGCAACAGGGTAGCGACAGGAAAAATATTTTCAAACAGGAGAAAGTTTCCCTGAGTCCGCTCGAATGGGCCAAAGGACTGGGACGTCTGAAGTTACATGACGATCTCCCTGTCACGCTCCAGGGCGGCGAACCCATGATCTATGGGAAAGGAAAAGGCGTGGGGGAGCTGTTGGAGCTGCTGCCCTTCAAATTTGATTTGTTGACAGCTTTTCCCTTTACCCCTGATTCTGGCCCTGACCGGTGGTGCGGAAAGCCTGGTCATAGCACATCTTGTCACAGTGATTTTTTTACTGCTGTCATTTGTCATCCTATATGTTTGGGCCAATCAGCTTCAATTTACCCCCTGGCAATCCCTGGCGCTGGCTCTGGCTGTAGCAACCACACATTATGTCTATTACCAGGCCCTTGAAATCCACAGTGAAAATTTCTACCTGTTTTTTACCTTGCTACCTGTCCTTCTTGTCACTCTTGAGGAAAGCAGGGGCAACAGTAGTGCGGGACCTGTCATTGTTTCAGCGGCCTTGTTAGCGGGACTCGCCATACTGGTCAGAAGCATAGGGATAACCATGATTCTGGCTTTTGCTTTTTATTCAGTCATACGGTATCCATGGCGTCAGAGTATAAAATTAATCGCGCTTCTCCTTCTGCCCTCTGTTATCGCCCTGATTTTTAATTTCAAGACTTCTGAAAACGCCAGTTATTTCGACATGCTGTCCGGGCAGATTGAAGTCATTGGTGGCTTTGGAAATTACCTTGCCTTTCTGCTCACGCATTTTCTGGACTTTATCTTTGGCTGGCATCAGTTGTTCCGGACGGGTCGAGGTTTCATCCAGGTGCTGTTAATCATTATTGGTGTAGTTTGCCTTGCCGGTATGTTCGTGAGGTTGCGGGAAAGAAAACTGGATGCCTACTACTGCCTGGCATACCTTGGCATGCTGATGGCGTGGCCTTTCTCCCAGGAACCCTCACGTTATTTGTTACCTGTTTTCCCCGTGTTACTTATTCAGGGTCTGTACCTGTTAAACACGCTGCGTTTACCACACATGCCTTATTTCCAAGCAGCCTTTGTCCTGTTTCTTTTGTTCAATAATATCTATCCACTGTTATGGACGATGGATCGTTACATGGAACCCATCCCGGATGAATATGCGAGCTATAGAAATAATCTTATCTGGTATGAAGATGTTGAAAAGGGAAACCAGATAGGGGTTTTGGTGAGAGCGTCAATCACAGATATGATGCTGAATGTGTCAGCCGAGGTGGCGGATGATGATTGTATCTTAACCACCAAACCACCTATTTTAAGTTTTTATACGCAACGAAAAGCAGTGGAGAGCCCGGCGGAAAATTTGGGAGACCAGGATTTTCTGGACGCCTTGGAAGCGTCAGGCTGCGGCTATATTTTGACTATGCCCTATACATCAATTTCTTTTGCTACTGTCAATTATCCTTTAGAGCGGTTGGATGCGTTAGCCGCACCGGTCATGGCGGCAGGTGTAAATGGCGTTCCGGTCGCTTATCTGATGAAATTGAATAGCGAGCCATAAACCCTGATCTTTGGCTTTCAATAATGGATAATACAGCTCAGAATTAACCAATCACTTGCAGGAATACCATGGCACTCACTCCGTCCAATATGCTCCCCCTGGGTACCAGGGCGCCTGATTTTTCCTTACCCGGAACCACTGGCGAAACCGTTTCATTGTCAGATTTTGACAGTGCAGAATTGCTGATGGTTGCTTTTATCTGTAACCACTGCCCCTTTGTTAAACATGTTCGCTCACAATTGGCCGCACTGGCTGATGAATACCAACCCTCGGGTGTTGCCTTTGTTGCGATCAGTTCGAATGATGTGCAGGCCTATCCCGATGACAACATGGAAAACATGCGCAAAGAGGTGGAAGAGGTCGGTTATCACTTTCCTTATCTGTTGGATGAAAACCAGCAGGTAGCCAGGGCCTATGATGCGGCCTGTACGCCGGATTTTTACCTGTTTGATAAAAATCGACAGCTCATCTACCGGGGTCAGTTGGACAAAAGCCGCCCAGGCAATGACATCCCGGTTACTGGCGAAGACTTGCGCGCAGCAATGGATACGACCCTGGCTGGCGGCATCGTTCCAGAGGAACAAAGCCCCAGTGTTGGCTGTAATATCAAGTGGAAGCCAGGCAATGAACCGACTTGAAAAACATCAGTCCATGATTGAACTGAGATGTTTCCATGATTGAGAAGGGATGTCTCTATATCGTCGCTACACCTATTGGCAATCTGGAAGATATTACTCAACGTGCTGTTTCAGTATTAAGTGAAGTGGATGGCATAGCAGCAGAGGATACCCGTCACAGTAAAAAACTCTTGCAACATCTTGGTATTGATACGCCCTTGTTTGCTTTTCATGAGCACAATGAAAAGGGCACAAGTGATTCGTTAATCAATCGTCTGGCAAAGGGAGAAGCTATTGCGCTGATCAGTGACGCAGGGACTCCGCTGATATCAGATCCAGGTTATATCCTGGTAAGGCAGGCAAGCCTGGCCGGGATCAAAGTCATACCTGTCCCCGGTCCAAGCAGCATACTGGCGGCACTTTCCTGTAGCGGACTTCCTACTGACCGTTTCGTGTTTGAAGGCTTTTTACCGGCAAAAACAGGAGCGCGGCAAAAGCGCCTGAAAGAATTGTCTTTAGAAAGACGTACCCTGGTGCTGTTTGAAGCACCGCACAGAATAGTGACTTGCCTGAAAGATATTCAAAAGATTCTGGGCTCTGAACGCGAGACTGTTCTGGCGCGAGAACTGACAAAAAATTATGAAACCTTTTTGCATGGGCCTGTAGAAACTGTGTTGGAACAAGTGGAACAGGACAGCAATCAGGAGCGCGGAGAAATCGTGTTGCTGCTTGCAGGTTCGGAAAAAAAAGGCGATCTGGATGAACAATCCATTCACCTGTTTTCAACCTTGCTTGAAGAATTACCGCTGAACCAGGCCTCAGTCCTGGCGGCAAAGATAACCGGTCTGAGCAAGAAAGTGTTTTACCAGTATGGACTGGAACTGAAACAAAGTGACTAATTGACCGCTCTTTTTACCAGTCCCGAATTCAACCAGCTGCCAGCATGCCTGATAATAAAGTGGCTATTCCCAGGAAGGACATAAAGCCGGCGATATCAGTGACTGTCGTCAGGACAATGGAAGAAGATTGCGCAGGATCAAGGCCAAAGCGTTTGAGCAGAATTGGAATTACGGCCCCGGCAGTGCCTGCCAGTGTCATGGAAATAATCATGGCCAGGGCCATTACAATAGCCAGGCCTAAATTTTTGCTCCATAGGTAAACTCCCGCTGAGCAGGTAATGGCGATACCGACACCATTGACAAAGCCTGCACCCAATTCCTTGATCATGACCTGGAACCAATGCCGCATGGTGATTTCACGTACAGTCAGTCCACGCATGGTCACTGCCAGGGACTGCGCTCCGGTATTCCCTGATTGCCCGGCAGCGATGGGTAATAACACTGCCAGCGCTGTAAATTGGGCAATAGTATCTTCAAACAAGCCGACAACGGCGGATGCCATAAAAGCCGTAAGCAGATTGATTTGCAGCCAGGGCTGACGTTTTTTTACTGCAAAAAAGCTGCTTGAAAGGGCTTTCTCATCCTTGCTGGCGCCCACCATGGTGGCCATGTCAGTGGCAATGTCTTCCCGTACTGCATCAAGTAGCCCCTGACCTCTGATAACACCGACGAGTCTGTGGTTGACATCCACAACCGGCATAACTGCCACGTTAAACTTCCCGAGCTTGTCGGTAACATCTTCCATGCTATCCATAACATTAACAAAGGTAGCGACAGGTCGAGACAGGTTGGAGAGTTTCTCGTCACCACCTGATAAAACCAGCCTGTGGATATCCAGGATGCTGTCCAATTGCATATTGTCATTCAGAAGAAACAGGTGCTTGATATTGCCAGTAGTCTGACGTCGCAGCAGGTCCAGGGCTTCATCCACAGTAAGGTGGCGGGAGCAGGCGGAAAAATCCGCACTCATCACCCGGCCGACAGAGTTTTCCGGGAAATCCAGTAAGGATCTGAATTCGTTGGCAGTAAGCTTGTCCATCAGATTGAAATATTCTTTACGCTCTGCATCCGTCATGGCGTTGAGCTGGGTAATGGAATTGCTGGTATCCATGTTGATGAGAATATCGGCTGATATGGGATTGGCTATTTCCTTGATGATTGTTTTTGCGGAACCGGGGGACATCCGGTTCAAGACCCCGGCAATAATATGGGGCTGTTGTGAGGACAATATATCTATACTTTCTTTCGGCGATAGTTTTTCAAGAGTCCGCGCTGCACTGTCAGGATAGTCCAGTAGAAAAGCCTTGTTGAGGTTTGCTACCGGTTCATCAAAATTAACCGTTGTTTGTTCCATTGGTGCCTACCTGATTATTTGTATTCTGATTCCACAGCATCGCTGACTGTATTGAGAAGAGCTAACAGTGACTGGCCATAGACTTCAAAGATACTGCTGATTGGGTCTGTGCTTTTGTTACCTTCATGGCTGACAGACTGTTTTTGTTTGAGGGCCTGTCGCAAAGTATGGTGTTGCAAAATCCCCAGCAATTTTTCTTCTCTGCTGGTGACGGGCAGGACATCAAAATAGTCCCAGGATCTATGTTCCCTGGATTGGGCCAGCACCATTTGTGCTGGCAAAGAGGGGCAGGATTTATCCATGACAGTCGACACCAACTGGTTTTCGTTGGCTTTAAGGACGTCGAGGAACTGGGTTCTGCCAAGGTACGTGCCCTCCCTGTCTACGACGAAAATATATTCGCTGTCATCGTGTTTCTCGCCAGCCATCAGGTACTTCAGTACGTTTTTGCATTTTAAATCACCAGCCACAGCTAACAGGTGTGGTGACATCCAGGCACCGACAGTATTGAGAGGAAACTCCAATAGCAATTCTGTGCTTTTATGCAAGTAAGATGGTAATTCCTTCAAGATATTGTTGCGTGATTCAGTATCCACTTGCCTGAGAATATTTGCTACAGCATTGGCGTCCATGGTGGACAGCAAGACCGACGCTTTTTCCGGGGTCAAGATTTTAAAAAGTCTTGCCGCATAATCGGGCATCATGTACTTGAGCATTGGAGTAATGTAATCAGGAGGGACGGCAGCCACCATCCCGGCGACTGCTTCAATACTACTTCTTTCAATAATTCTGTTTGCAGACTGTGGATGTTCAGCAATAAATTTCAGAGCAAAATTCAGTTCTTCCTGGTTACTCATTGTTAGTCTCGATCAGGTTGCTCAGGATTTTTTGCTGGTCTGGATGACGCTGATTTGTTCATGGAAGAACTTTGCCGGAATGGTGGCCTGACCCTCCGGTGTTTCCAGGACGATGAAGGCCTGGGAGAGTTCGATAATTTGCCCTTCCAGGTCGCCGATCCGGATAGTGTCACCTACCTGACAATAACGTCGGGTGTATTGAGCACCAATGATATTCGCCACCATATTGCGCGCACCCAGGCTGAAAGCCAGTGCAGCACCTGCCAGCAGGATGGCTACTGAGGCAACGATGATATTGCTGAGGAAATCAATATTCAGGCCAATCTGCTCGACCCCGATAATAATAGAACTCAGTATGATGATGATTTGAACCGAGCGCGCCATACCTGCACTCTGGGTGATCCCGGCTTTATCGGCTGCTGAAAAAATAGTAGAGCGGGCGAGGTTGCTGAGTAAAAAGCCACCCAAAATTATTACCAGGCCGGAAACCAGACCTGGAAGATAACTGACGATGCTGCTTAACCAGCCAGTAAATAATTCCCACCCCAGAAGATTGGCACTGACAGCCAAAAAGAAAATCATCACTATCCAGAACACGGTCTTACTGATGATGATGGAATACGAACTTTGTATTTTTTCCCGGGTGATGTTGTCGATTTTGGTAAATTTGGAAAACAGGGAGTCCAGGCTCTGAATCAGTTTTCGCGTACTCAGGCTGAGGGTGTGCGCAATCACCCAACCCAGCAATAGCACGCCAACCGTTGCCAGTAATTGTGGAAAAAAATTTAGAACCTGTTGGGAAAACTCGGAAAAGGTTTCGTTTATTGCGGCCTGCCAACTAAACTCTGAATCTGTGCTGTTTGCCATGATTTTTTTCCGCTAAAACCTGAAGGGTGTTTTTGCTTCAGGTTTTTCTTTCTTCCAATTCTACAAGATGTTCGCCAACAGCTTCTGAATCCTCAAAGGAAGCAATATTAAATAGCGCGTCGCCCTGATTGACTAAAGGTATCATTGTCATGCCTATAATGATGCCTGTTTTGGTACTGGATACTGCTACGGTTTCGTCACCATAGGGATCGGACAACGTACCCAGCAGATCGCCTTTGTTCACCATGCTCCCCAGCTTTTTCCGGATTCGAAGTGCGCCACTGTGTGGCGCTCTGACCCATTGACTGGACCTGGCGAAAAACACTTCCTTCTCTTTGCTGGACTTGACCAGCGGTTTTAACATGCCAATTGAACGCATCACAGATAGGATCCCGCTAACTCCGGTTTTGATTATGCGTTCTTCAAAGCGCAGTGCTTCACCACCTTCAAATAGTAACATCGGAATACCTAAATCTGCTGCCGCCTGGCGTAAAGAGCCATCACGCATGGAAGAATTAATCGCGACCGGCGTTCCGAATGCATTCGCCAGATCAGCAGTAACCGGATCATCCAGCATGGCTCTTATCTGTGGCAGGTTGGTGCGGTGAATGGCTGCAGTATGCAGGTCTATGCCATGAGTTGATTTTTCAACGATCTCTTTCATGAAGATATTAGCCATTTGTCCGCCCAGAGAACCATTTTCAGTTCCAGGAAAGCAACGGTTAAGATCCCGGCGATCAGGCAGATAACGGGAATTGTTGTTAAAGCCGAACACGTTGACGATGGGTACAGCAATGAGGGTGCCCCGCATTGCCTTTCTGATGAACTTTCGCGCCAATAAACGTTTGATGATTTCCACGCCATTGATTTCATCACCATGGATGGCGGCAGAAACAAACAAGACCGGTCCATCCTGCTTTCCCCTGACCACCTCTACAGGTATAACCATTTCCGTATAGTCGAAGAGTTTGGAAACCTTGATCAGGATGCGTTTCCTGCTTCCCGGAGTGATTTCTTCGCCGCCTATTTCAAGCGCTTTGTATTGCTTTGATTGCATGGTTTTACTTCTTGAATAAATAAACATTCTGGTGGCTTGAGTTAAACACATTTAGTCAACTTGATAATAGCCTGCTCGAGTTTTTACCTAATCTTTTCTGATCTTTTATCCTGGAAAGTGGAATCGGCTGAAAATGATTTGAATTTTGTCATGGCCTTGAGTACCCTGCGCACTTGAGTTGGCCGGGCAATCGCTTTTTCTGTCTGTTAAACCAGATGGAGGCAGAGGAAAGTCCGGGCTCCACAGAGCACAGCGCCAGGTAATTCCTGGGGGGCGAGAGCCTACGGAAAGTGCAGCAGAAAATATACCGCCTCACTTGCTTTAATCGGCTTGAAGGTAAGGGTGAAATGGTGCGGTAAGAGCGCACCGCATGGGTGGCAACATTCCATGGCATGGTAAACCCCGCTGGGAGCAAGGCCAAATAGGAATCCAATGGTGTGGCTCGCACTGGATTCGGGTAGGCCGCATGAGCAACTTGGTGACAAGTTGCCTAGATGAATGATTGTCCAAGACAGAACCCGGCTTACAGGCCGACTCATTTATTAATAAAAATTCATCCATGAATTTTTATATAAACGTCAAACCAGGCTATTCGCTTGGTTTGCGGCCAGGCCATCCATGGCCTGGGTTGATACTTCGACTCACTGCAGGTAGTAGTTGGAGGTTATTCAGGCTTATATGTGGTCTGATTTGTGGCTGTGCCATCCATGGCACAGCAATAGTGGCTTCGAAATTGATGGAAAGAAGCCATAAAAAAGCCAGATTCATGGATTATGCTGGCAAAGTGGCATTAACAGCTTGCTGTTAATAAGTGTCGAAACCTCAGGAAAAATGGACTTTTTCCGCAAAATAATAAAAAAAACTTCAAGGTCATCAAAAACTTAAGAAATTACTTTAAGTTTTGGGTATACCTTGTTGTAAATTCATGGTTTTACCTTCCTGCATCGCACCCTGTTTTAAGCAATTTCGGCGATTTTCGCCGCATTTAGGCTCATTTTCTACTCAAAATAGTGCGATTAAGTGCTTGATTTGTTGGATATCTCTGCCTATAGTGCGGAAAAAGTGGCACGAAGTGGCAGGATATGGGTATTTATGGGGTCGCATGGAGTTTTGAGGAACTCCGTCCCAAATCAGACCCATTTCCGGCACTTTCGTGCATTCAGCAGTTAATTGTGGGTTTAACAAACACATATAAAGGTAAAACCAGTGTTATTTCGTGGCTTGAATTCAATCAATCTCGATGCGAAGGGGCGTATGGCCATCCCTTCTCGCTATCGTGGGATTATTGATGATCACTGCCAGGGCAAACTGGTTATCACCATCGAAGCCACCGATGGCGAATGTCTCGTGATTTACCCTCTCAATGAGTATGAAGAAATACAGCGCAAGGTGGAAGCCCTGCCCAGTTACTCGGCCATGAGTAAGCGCTTGAAAGGATTGTTTATAGGCCATGCTACAGATGTTGAGCTGGATAGCAGCGGTCGCATCCTGGTGCCACCCACACTGAGATCTTATGTTGGCCTGGAAAAGAAAGTGGTTCTGGTGGGACAGGGCAAAAAATTTGAGTTGTGGGATGAAGAGTCCTGGAATGCATTGCGCGAAAGCTGGCTCAACCAGGATTCGTCCGAAGAAGAAATCCCGGAAGAAATTAAAGGGTTGTCACTGTAATCCGTGGATGAGGCAACTCATCAATCGGTGTTGTTGCAGCAAGCGGTTGATGCACTGGTCACCGACAGGGACGGGTTTTATATAGATGGAACCTTTGGCCGAGGTGGCCATAGCAGAGCAATCCTGGACAGGTTGTCCGACAAAGGCAGATTACTGGTCATTGATAAAGATCAGGAAGCTATACAAGAAGCATGCAGATTGCAGAAGCAGGATAAGAGGGTAATTGTGGCGCATCGCAGCTTTGCTGAAATAGAAGTGCTCGCTGGCATCCATGATGTCATGGGACAAGTATCCGGTGTTTTTCTTGACCTCGGTGTTTCCTCTCCCCAACTCGATAATGCCGATCGCGGTTTCAGTTTTTCCAAAGATGGTCCACTGGATATGCGTATGGATGACAGCCAGGGGATGACTGCTGGTGAATGGTTAATGCAGGCCAAAGAAGAAGAGTTGGTTAAAGTCTTTTTTGACTATGGTGAAGAAAAGTTTTCCAGACGTATCGCCAGAGCCATTGTCCAGGAAAGAGAAAAAGCAGCACTGTCGAGCACACTGCAACTGGCTGAAATCATCAAGCAGGCCAACCCTGCCTGGGAAAAGCACAAGCATCCTGCGACGCGGGTTTTCCAGGCTATACGTATCTACATCAATGAGGAATTACTGGATCTGGAGCTGGCGCTGTCTGCCATTGTCGATGTGCTCAAGATCAGGGGAAGAATGGTAGTGATCAGTTTTCACTCCCTGGAAGACAGGCTGGTAAAACAATTTATTAACAAGCAGGCAAAGGGCGATGACTTTCCTGCCGACATGCCTGTAACGCAGGATCAGTTAAATCCGACCCTGATAAAAATAGGGAAACAAATTAAAGCTGGAACCGATGAGCTGGCAGATAACGTGCGCGCCCGCAGTGCTGTGTTAAGGGTGGCAGAAAAAATAGCCTGAGCTGGCGGAGTGGGAAATGGTGCAGATCAGAACAAGGCAGGGACATATTTCAGAGGGGAAAAGCATTTTTTTGGGTCCTGGCAGCTTGCTGCTTCTGGTTTGTTTGTTAGTAGTAACTACGGCAGCAGCTACCGGGGTTATTTATTCAACCCACAAAAGTCGTTACCTGCTGAATGAATTGCAGCAGTTGGAAAAGCAGAGAAATACCTTGCAGGTGGAATGGGGGCAGTTGCTTCTGGAGCAAAGCAGCCTTGTTTCACAAGGACAAATAGAAAACCTGGCAATTGCTGATCTGGGAATGGAAATTCCTGCATCAGAGAACGTGGTAGTTGTAAGCAGTAACAGAAAGTAAGCAGTAACAGAAAGTAACTAGTGACAGAAAGTAACTGGTGAATAGAAGAGATGCACGCTAATTTTAAAAGACAACCGCTATGGAGACTCTATTTTGTCTCCATGGCAGCTATCGCTCTTCTTGGCATCATAAGCTGGAAAATAGTTGACCTGCAGATCATCAACAACGAAGTGCTTCAAGAGCAGGGTAATAGAAGAACAGTCCGCAATGATGTGATCAATGCCCACCGTGGCAATATCGTGGACAGAAACGGCCAGGCCCTGGCTATCAGTACTCCGGTTCAATCGCTCTGGTTGAATCCCCGTGAAATCATTCCTAATCCTGAGGCCTGGAGCAAACTGGCTCCAGCACTTGCCGCTATCGAGATCAATACTGATGTGCTCTGGAACCGCATACAGGACAATGCGGAAAGGGAATTCATGTACATCAAACGCCGTTTGCCGCCATCTGAGGCAAATTCAGTTCTGGATCTTGATATTGCCGGTGTGTATGCCCTGGAAGAATACAAACGCTTTTATCCGCTGGGCGAAGTGGCGGCCCATGTTGTTGGTCTTACCAACAGTGATGACGTCGGGCAGGAAGGTCTGGAACTGGCTTACGAAGACTGGTTACAAGGTAAGCCGGGCTCCAAGCAGGTGTTGAAAGATCGTCGCGGCGGCATAATCAGTGAAGTCAAAATAAACGAAGTGGCACTACCAGGTAAGGACCTTGTTCTTAGCCTGGACAGCAGAATCCAGTTTCTTGCTTATAAAGCATTAAAAGAAGAAGTAACCCGCCGTTATGCCGCGGCAGGTTCTGCCGTCGTCCTGAATGTTGCGACGGGTGAAGTACTGGCCATGGTGAATCAGCCTTCCTATAACCCCAATAATCGAATCAACCTGACTGATGATGCCATGCGCAATCGTGCCATCGTCGACCTGCTTGAACCAGGTTCAACAGTGAAACCCTTTACTATCATGGCGGCTCTGGAAAGCGGTCTCTTTGATACCACCAGTATTATCGATACAAATCCGGGGTACATCATGGTTGATGGTCTGACCAAAAAGGATCCGGTTAATTACCAGAAAGTAAGTCTGGAAAAGATCATTACCAAGTCCAGCCAGGTTGGCGCCATCAAGCTTGGCCTGGCCATGGGAGAAGTACCCATGCTGGATGTGCTCTCACGCGTTGGCTTTGGCACAGCTATTGGTACGGGTTTTCCTGGTGAAACCTCAGGTGTCCTGCCAAACCATAACCGCTGGAGTAAATCGGATATTGCCACGCTTGCCTATGGCTATGGCTTCCAGGTAACCCCGTTGCAAATGGCGCAGGCTTACATGATTTATGCCAATGAAGGTGTTCGTAAACCAGTAACGCTGTTGCAAACCGATGGGCCGGTCGCAGGAGAGCGCGTCCTGGATGCCGATCTGGTGAAAACCGTTAACTCCATGCTCGAAACAGTGGTGAGCAAATCCCTTGGTGGTACCGGTGTCCTGGCGGCAATTCCTTCCTACCAGGTAGTCGGTAAAACCGGGACTGCCTGGTATTACAACGTGGGAGGCGGCTACGACAATGAAAATTACAACTCCTACTTTGCCGGTTTTGTTCCGGCCCATGACCCCGAAATAGTTGTTGTCGTAACTATCCATGAGCCGAAGGGTGAACAGTATGGTGGTGGTCAGGTGGCTGCTCCAGTTTTCCATCAAATAGCTTCAGGTGCCATGCGCATACTCAATGTGCCGCCTGACAGCGATGATTCTTCTGTAAACAGTCAGATCAGTATGAATGGGCGTCTGCCCGCAGGTACTCAATCCACTTCCCGGGGCAGTTTATGAATACGGCGGAAATCATGGCAAGGCAAATGCTTCTGTCAGAATTACTGGAAGAAGATCTGAAATTGCCGGAAAACCTGGACGTTGAACTGACCGGCATTGAAATGGATTCAAGACAAATAGAAGCTGGTGATTTGTTCCTTGCCTATAAGGGAGCAACGTTTGACGGGCGCAATTTTGTCGACGACGTTATTGCCAACGGAGCCAGTGCAATCCTGGTTGAGGCGGATGCGCAGTGGTCAGAGATCGAAGTCAGGGAAGGTGTTCCTATAGTTCCAGTAGAAAAACTATCTACCCGGATTGGCAAAATTGCCGCCCGGTTTTTTGACTATCCCGCCGCCGCATTTTCGCTTATCGGAATTACAGGGACCAATGGTAAAACCAGTTGCTGCCAATTCATGGGCGAATGCCTGACTTTACTCGGTTACAAGAGTGGTATCAGCGGCACCCTGGGCTATGGAATCTACGGTACGCCCTATACCTATGATGAACATGGTCCGGGCACAACGCCGGATGCCATCAAGGTACAAACCATTTTTGAAGAGGTCAGAATCCAGAATGCCGGATTTATGATCATGGAAGTGTCATCGCATGGCCTGACTCAAAAAAGGGTCAATGTGAATGAATTCAATGTCGCCGTCTTCACTAACCTGAGTCGTGATCATCTTGATTATCACGGTGGGATGACGGCTTACGGTGAAGAGAAAAGAAAATTGTTTCTCAGTCCTGAACTGGAAGTCGCTGTAGTCAATCTGGACGATATGTTCAGCGCCAAGATACTCAACAGCCTGTCCAGAAATGTGAAGAGTTATACCTACAGTCTGCACAACCCCAAGGCAGATGTTTTCCCGCGGGCGCTTGAATTCAAACGCTCGGGTTTTTCACTTGACCTTGTTACTCCCTGGGGAGAAAGCCGTTTCAGCAGTTCACTGGCGGGATCTTTCAATGTCAGCAACATTCTCGCGGTACTGACCACGGTCATGGCAGTTGAGGCTTCCAAACCTGGCTTTGATTTCCAGGCTATTTTGGAAAAAGTAGCCGCCGTGTCACCAGTGCGGGGCAGGATGGAAATTCTCGGTGATCATCCTGTTTCAGTTGTTGTGGATTATGCCCATACCCCGGACGGATTAAAAAATGCTCTCGCTGCCTTGCGCCAACATTACAAAGGAAACATCTGGTGCGTGTTTGGCTGTGGTGGTGACAGGGACAAAGGCAAACGCCCGTTGATGGCTGAAATAGCCGAGAGTAGCGCCAACAAACTTATCGTTACAGATGACAATCCGCGCAATGAATCCTCAGATGAAATCATCAAACAAATACTGGCGGGACTTTCCGGCGCAGCTGACGTGGTGGTGGAAAGTGACCGCGCACTGGCTATTGACTACGCCATTCAGCATGCCAGCGAAGGAGACGTAGTGCTCATTGCCGGAAAGGGGCATGAGGAATACCAGGACGTGGGTGGTAATCGCATGGTTTTCAGTGACGTCAGGCAGGCCCGGGTCAGTCTTAACAAACGTTTTAACCAGGAATAAAGAGAAGCAACTATTGTGATTGGAAGCATGAACTTGCAGGAAGTACAGGCAGTTACCGGAGGAGTTCTCTCGGGTAGTGATGCCGTGTTTTCTTCAGTATCAATCGATTCCCGCACATTGCAGCCTGGAGATCTTTTTATTGCTCTGACAGGGCCCAATTTTAACGGCAACACTTTTATTGCTGCAGCAGCTGAAAAAAATGCCGGCGCCGCTATTGTCAGTGAAGACACTCACAGTACCTTGCCGACACTGCAAGTTGAAGATACCCGTCTTGCCCTGGGCTCCATTGGCGCCCTTAATCGTTCCCGTTCCACAGCCTGTGTAATTGCATTAACCGGAAGTCAGGGTAAAACCACCGTCAAGGAAATGACTGCCGCTATTTTGTCCGAATGCGGCCAGGTCATGATGACGCAGGGTAATCTGAATAATGATTTGGGGGCGCCTTTAACTCTCAGCCAAATTAACAAGGAACATGAATACGCGGTTATTGAACTGGGTGCTAACGGCCCGGGAGAAATAGCTTATACCGTTGGCCTGACCCAGCCGCGCATAGGGCATATCACCAATATTGCAGGGACTCATCTGGAAGGTTTCGGCGACCTCAATGGTGTTGCCCGGGCCAAGGCAGAACTCTGGCAGGGAATCCAGGAGGGAGGAGTTGCCGTGGTGAACCTGGATGATGCCTTTGCAACACAATTCATCCAGCAAATAAAAACCGATTCAAGTAAAAGGCAAATTGTCACAATCAGTGGCCAGGGAAATAACGGGGCAGATTATTGGGTTGAAGATAGTCAGCTGAATGATTTGTACAGCGCTGAATTCTCATTGCACTCTCCGGTCGGCACAAACACCATCCGGCTTCAGGTTGCAGGTAATCACAATATCAGTAATGCATTGGCTGCTGCTGCCCTGGCCATGACTGCAGGTGCCGGGCTCGATCAGGTTAAAGCAGGCCTGGAGAAATTTACCTCAGTTAAAGGCCGTCAATGCATTGTTTCCGGATTAAACGATTCAACTGTGATTGATGACAGTTATAACGCTTCTCCTGCTTCTTTTTATGCGGCTATAGATGTTCTTGTTAATGCTGAAGGACCTTCAATAGTTGTCATGGGTGACATGGGTGAGCTGGGCAGTGAAGCAGAAACCGCGCACCAGGAAGTTGGCAGCTATGCACAACAGCAGGGCGTTGATCATTTTATCGGCGTTGGTGAGCTAAGCAGGTTGGCGGTATCAGCCTTTGGTGAAAACGGCCTGTTCCTGGAAGACCGTAGCAGCTTTCTGAATGTCATTACCCCGTTGTTGCACAAGTCTGTAACTGTTCTGGTTAAAGGATCAAGAAGTCAGGCCATGGAAAAACTGGTTGAACAGATCAGGGCGGGTGACAAATGAATTCGATTAAGCATTCCTGCATCACATTTTGCGAACAGGAGAGGCATCTCTAATGTTGCTATTTTTAACTGAATACTTGTCGCAGTTTAATTCCGACTTCCAGGTTTTCCAGTACCTGACTGTTCGGGGCATATTCAGCATTCTGACTGCCCTGGCCCTGTCTTTGCTCATCGGCCCGACGATGATCAATCGGCTTAACTATCACCAGATTGGTCAGGTAGTACGTGATGACGGCCCAGAAAGCCATTTGAGTAAAGCAGGCACTCCAACCATGGGGGGTGCGTTGATCCTGGTTAGCATCATTATCAGCAGCTTGTTATGGGGTGACCTTAGAAATGCCCATGTGTGGGTGGTTGTAATTGTGACTGGCCTGTTTGGGGCTATTGGCTGGGTAGATGATTACCGCAAGGTGTTTGAGCAGAATCCAAAAGGCTTATCCCCGCGCTGGAAATATTTCTGGCAATCGCTCATTGGTTTTGTTGCTGCTTTTTATCTCTACTCGATTGCTTCAGTGCCTGCTGATACGCAGTTGTTCATTCCCTTCTTCAAGGATTTTGCGCTGGCACTCGGGCCATTTTATATCGTAATTGCCTATTTCATGATCGTGGGATTTAGCAATGCAGTGAATCTTACCGACGGTCTGGATGGTCTGGCTATTCTGCCAACGGTAATGGTGGCGGCGGCCCTGGGCATCATTGCCTATTTAAGTGGGCATGCAGGTTTTTCTGTGTATCTGAATATCCCTTACATCGCAGGAGCAGGTGAGCTGGGAATTTTCTGTGGTGCTTTAGCGGGCGCCGGTCTTGGCTTTCTCTGGTTTAACACCTATCCCGCCCAGGTCTTCATGGGCGATGTCGGCGCACTGGCACTCGGTGCAGCCCTGGGTGTGGTGTCCGTAATTGTCAGGCATGAAATCGTATTAATCATTATGGGTGGAGTTTTCGTGGTGGAAACCCTGTCCGTGATATTGCAGGTCGCTTCTTTCAAGTTGACGGGCCGGCGAATTTTTCGCATGGCACCACTGCACCATCATTTTGAATTGAAAGGGTGGCCTGAGCCAAGGGTCATTGTTCGCTTCTGGATTATTACGGTCATCCTGGTGTTGTTCGGGCTGGCCACATTGAAATTGCGATAACAGAACAAAAGAAACAGCTATTAATAAAATCATGCGTACAGAAACAGAAAATAAAGTGAAAGTTGTAGTCGGTCTTGGACAGACCGGACTTTCCTGTGCGCGTTACCTTTCTCGATGCCAGGAAGATTTCAGGGTGGTAGACACCCGAAAGAATCCGCCTGGACTGCATCAGCTGCAGGCTGAGTGTCCTGATGTTGAACTCGAACTAGGAGAGTTCAACGAAGCAACACTGATGAATGCTGCCCAGTTGATTGTCAGTCCAGGCGTGGACCAACAAACGCCGGCACTACGCAAAGCAATTGAAAGCGGTGTGCCGGTTACAGGCGATGTGGATATTTTTGTCAGACAAATAGAGGCACCCATTGTTGCCATAACCGGCTCCAATGCGAAAAGCACGGTAACTACTTTGGTAGGTGAAATGGCCAGGGCAGAAGGTATCGATGTCGCGGTTGCCGGCAATATTGGCTTACCTGTACTGGATTTACTGGCAGAGAAGTCTGCGAGTCTATACGTACTGGAGCTTTCCAGCTTTCAGTTGGAAACTACGACAAACCTTGGTGCAGAAGTCGCAACGGTATTAAACCTGTGCCGGGATCATATGGACCGCTATGCCTCGATAGAAGAATACAGACAGGCCAAACAGCGTATTTTCCAGCAGTGTCACCAGGCTGTAATAAATGACGATGACCCCATGACCATGGCTGAGCTGCCCGATACAACGCAGCAATGGCATTTTGGACTTTCAGGAAATCCAGCCAGTGAGTTCAGCGTTGTAGAAGAGGGTGCCACTGAGTTTCTAAGTTTTAACAGGCAGCCCTTGATGCCGGTTTCAGATATCAAAATATCGGGTACTCATAATGTGGCGAATGCCCTGGCGGCATTGGCTTTGGGCCATGCCGTAAATATTTCCATGGACACCATGCTGGCGACTCTGAAGACTTTTCCGGGTTTGCCACATCGCTGCCAGTGGATTGCCGAAAGAAATGGGGTGAGCTGGTACAACGATTCCAAGGGCACCAATGTTGGGGCCTGCATTGCTGCCATCAAGGGGCTTGGCGGTCAGGGAAAAATAATTTTATTGGCCGGCGGTCAGGGCAAGGGTGCTGATTTTTCAGGCTTGAGCGAGCCCTTGTCTGCATTTGCCAGGCTGGCGATTCTGTTTGGTGAAGATGCGGCGCTAATAGATGAGGCAGTGAAGAATGCGGTGATGACAATCACTGTTTCATCGCTTGAAGATGCAGTGCGATTGGCAGACAGCAAAGCCGATGCTGGAGATGTAGTGCTTCTGTCACCGGCATGCGCCAGTTTTGACATGTTCAAAAACTATGAAGAGCGTGGTGAAGTATTCATCCACTGCGTTAAGGAGTTGCATTGATCATGCAGGCGGTGATGCAACAGCAACGACAGCAGCAGCCTTACTACGGCGATCCCTGGTTGATCATTCTTACCTTGTTGCTGATATTTTTCGGCTTGATCATGATGACTTCCGCTTCTGTAGAAATAGGCGCCAGTCTTTATGGTGATCCGTTCTATCACTTTAAAAAGCAACTGGTGTTTCTGTTCCTGGGCATGATTGGTGCAGCGATACTGGTCAATATACCTGTTTACTGGTGGGAAAAAGGCAGTTATTTCGTGTTTTTCCTGGCACTGCTGATGCTATCTCTGGTGCTGGTACCAGGAGTTGGTCATACCGCCGGCGGCGGTACCCGCTGGATCAATCTCGGCTTTATGACTTTGCAGGTGTCTGAGCCGGCCAAGATTTGTATCGTGTTTTTCCTGGCAGGCCTGCTTAGTCAGCATCACGATTTCATCTGTGGCAGCCTGAAAGGCTTTGTTGTGCCTTTCCTTTTGATGCTGGTTCCTGTGGCTTTATTGTTGATGGAGCCGGATTTCGGCGCAGTAGTGGTCATCATGTTAGCGGTGATGGCAATGATTTTTCTGGCTGGTGCCAAGTTCTGGCATTTCCTGCTGGCAACCTTGCTTGTAACTGGTGCCGGGGCCGCGATGATATTTACCTCTGGCTATCGCATGCAACGCGTTATGTCCTACCTGCAGGCACTGAAAGATCCCTTCCATGAAGACATTGTATTTGGTTCCGGATACCAGCTGGCCCAGGCCTTGATTGGTTTTGGTCGAGGCGAATGGTCAGGTATGGGCTTGGGTAACAGCATTCAGAAAATGTACTTCCTGCCCGATGGTCACACCGATTTTATTATCGCCATTATTGCCGAAGAGCTGGGAGTTATTGGAGTGCTTGCCCTGCTTTTTCTGTTTGCCGCGTTAATTTCCCGAGTTCTGGTTATCGCCAGAAAAAATGAACGTAACAATAATTTTTTTGCTGCCTATGCGGCTTATGGACTGGCTTTTATTTTTATCGGGCAAGTGGTGATCAATGTCTCAGTCAATATTGGCCTGATTCCAAACAAGGGTCTGACCTTGCCCTTTGTCAGCTCAGGGGGTTCGAGCTTGCTGACCTGTATAGCGATGGTGGCTTTGCTGGTGCGAATAGATATCGAAAACCATCTGGATGGGACAAACAAGACTTCTGCCAGGACTGAATTATCAGCCTGAAACTGAAAGTGATGAATATGGAAAACGGAAACAGGAAAATACTCATTATGGCTGGAGGCACAGGCGGGCACGTGTTTCCTGCCTTGAGTATTGCTGAGTATCTGATTTCCAGGGGTGTTCAGGTTGAGTGGCTTGGTACACGCAATGGGCTGGAAGCTTCGCTCATTCCTGCCGCCAATATTCCCTTTCACTTTATTTCCATTGCCGGTCTCAGGGGCAGCAGTATGAAGCGCAAGCTACTGGCCCCTTTTGTCATTGCCGTTGCTGTCATGCAGTCAGTGGTTAAAGTGCTGAAAATTAAACCTGGCTGCGTGCTCGGCATGGGTGGCTTCGTTACTGGCCCCGGGGGGCTCGCTGCCTGGATGCTGCGCAAAAAACTGTTGATACATGAACAAAATGCTATTGCTGGTCTTACTAACCAGATGCTGTTTCCTTTTGCAGCAACTGTCATGGAAGCATTTCCGGGGGCATTTGAGCGCAAGCAGGAACTGACTCAAAACTCCTTGCTTAAAACCTTGATAAAACCAGGCAGCACCATAGTGGTTGGCAATCCGGTCAGAAAAGAAATTTCAGAAACCGGATCAAGCCGTGCACGCCAAGATAGTGCATCTATACCTGATTCTTCAGGTGAGCGCCTGCGCATTCTGGTTATCGGCGGCAGCCTGGGGGCAGCAGCAATCAATAAAACACTTCCTTCCATGCTTGCACTTATACCGTCTGATGAGCGCCCCGAAGTGCTGCATCAGTGTGGAAAACGCAACCTGGAAGAGACGCAGGCCTGTTACCGCCAAAACCAGATTGACACTGGCGGCAGCATTGAAGTGAAAGCATTTATAGATGACATGGCGAATGCTTATGCCTGGGCTGATCTGATTATTGCCAGGGCGGGTGCCATGACGGTGTCAGAAATTGCAGCTGCCGGCCTTGCGTCAATCCTGATTCCCTACCCCTATGCTGTCGATGACCACCAAACTGAAAATGCAGGGTATCTGGTAAGGGCTGGAGCAGCAGCAGTGATACAACAGGATGAATTAAATCCTGAACGTTTGCTGGCTGCAGTAAACAGGTTCAGCAGCGACAAGGATTACCTGGAACAGGCATCACGCAGTGCTCTGGCTGCAGCGACACCGGATGCTACTGAGAAAGCGGCGCAGTTATGCATGGAGGCCTGTTATGTCTGAGCCTAACCTGCATCCTTCCCGTTCCGGCATGATTCCGGAAATGCGCCGTATCCGCAGAATTCATTTCGTGGGGATTGGTGGTGCCGGAATGAGCGGTATTGCCGAGGTTCTGTTAAACCAGGGCTACAACATCACCGGTTCAGATATCAGTACTTCAGCTGTCACTGAACGTTTGGAAACACTTGGGGCAACAGTCTTTATCGGTCATAAATCCACCAACGTTGAAGGTGCGGATGTGGTTGTTGTCTCTACAGCTGTTGACAAGAGTAACGAGGAGATTGTTGAGGCCATCAACCAGCGCATTCCCATCATCAGGCGTGCAGAAATGCTGGCAGAGCTGATGCGCTACCGGCATGCAATAGTCATAGCCGGGACCCATGGCAAAACTACAACGACAAGCCTGGTAGCGACGTTGCTGGCCCATGGCAACCTTGATCCAACCTATGTCATTGGCGGAATTCTCAATGGTGCCGGCACCAATGCCAAGCTGGGCGCAACCCATATCATGGTTGCTGAAGCAGATGAAAGTGATGCCTCATTTTTGCATTTGCAGCCACTTGTTGCAGTTGTCACCAATATCGATGAAGACCACATGGTCACCTATAACGGTGACTTTGAAAAACTGAAACAGACTTTTGTTGAATTCCTGCACAACCTGCCTTTTTACGGCCTGGCCGTGCTGTGTATTGACGATCCGGTCATTCAGGAATTGCTGCCAAGAATTTCCCGACCTGTACTGACTTATGGTCAATCGCATTTTGCTGATTTTTGTATCAAGGATGTTGTGCAAACGGGAATGGTTACGCGCTTCAAAGTGCAGCGCCCTGATCGTGAAGGCATGCTTGAGCTGTCTCTGAATATGCCGGGAATTCATAACGTGCTTAATGCCACCGCTGCTGTGGCGGTGGCAACCGATGAAGGGATGAGTGATGAGGATATCGTCGCAGGTCTGGCCAACTTTAGTGGGGTCGGCAGGCGTTTCGATATCAAGGAGCCGCTGTCAATTGCCACAGGCCAGGTGATGCTGGTTGATGATTATGGTCATCACCCGACTGAAGTTGCAGCAACTATCAAGGCAATCCGTGATGGCTGGCCTGAAAAGCGTCTGGTCATGATTTATCAGCCCCATCGCTACAGCCGTACCCATGATCTTTACGACGCTTTTGTCGATGTGCTTTCTGAAGTCGACATGTTGTTACTGCTTGAAGTGTATTCAGCAGGTGAAGATCCCATTCGTGGTGCTGACAGCAGAAGCTTGTGTCGCAGTATCCGGCAACGAGGCCAGATTGATCCTGTATATGTGAAAGATCAGGCAGACATAAAACGTTTGCTAAACGATGTCCTTATTAATGAAGACATACTGCTGACCCAGGGTGCAGGCAGCATTGGTTTACTGACTAAAGAGTTGGTCAGGGACGGGCTGGGGCATGCATGAACAACACGCTAAAAAGGAATATGGCAGGGTGGCTGTATTGATGGGTGGAGATTCTGCAGAACGGGAAATTTCCCTGTTAAGCGGTCAGGCAGTGCTTAACTCACTGTTAAGCAGCGGAGTGGATGCAACAGGCATAGATGTGAAAGGCAGTGAAGTTTTACTTGAATTACAACAAGGAGCTTTTGATAAGGTGTTAATCATGCTCCATGGCAGGAAAGGCGAAGACGGAAAAATGCAAGGTGCACTGGAAATAATGAATTTGCCCTATACCGGTAGTGGTGTGCTGGCCTCTGCACTTGCCATGGATAAAGTGCGTTGCAAAAGACTATGGCAAAACCTGGGACTCAATACCCCGGCTTTTATTGAATTAAGTGACGACTCTGATTGGCAACAAATTGTGGATGAGCTGGGAACTGTTTTCGTCAAGCCGGTAAAGGAAGGATCAAGTATCGGGATTTCCCCGGCCAGTAATGTAGATGAACTCAAAACAGCCTATGCCCTGGCTCGACAATATGATGATGCCGTAATTGCAGAGCAGTTTATCGATGGTCCGGAATACACGGTGGGGATTTTGGGCGACAAGGTACTGCCATCTGTAGGCATGCAATCAAGTAATGAGTTTTATGACTATAACGCCAAGTACTTTTCAGATGAAACAAAGTATTTCTGTCCCAGCGATCTTGATCAGGACTCTGAAGAGTTACTCGGAGTGATGGCAAGGCAAGCTTACGAGGCTGTGGGATGTTGCGGTTGGGGCAGGGTAGATGTGATGCGGGATAGCAAAGGGAAATTCTGGTTGCTGGAAGTAAATACCGTGCCAGGAATGACAGATCACAGCCTGGTACCCATGGCCGCCAGGCAAGCTGGAATCGATTTTGATGCACTGGTGCTGGAGATTTTGTCCAGTGGTGAGTTGAACAGGGAGAGGGACTGATCATGCGCATTCTCAATCCAGGTAAAAAACGTGGCAGTAAACGCGCCGGAGCCAGCATTAAAAGAGGTAAGCCATCACGAACTGGTAAGAACCTGAGCAGGGCAATGGTTTTTAAATGGCTGATGGTGTTTGCGTTAATCGGTATTGGCGCTTACGGCGCCTTGACTACTCCCAGGATGATGGAGTCAGTGAGCCAGCAGCGTGTAGAGCAGGTAATTATTGAAGGAGAGGTAAATTTTATCTCGGAGCAGGAAGTGCTATCAGCTGTGAATGACTATATCAGCGAGAGCCTGCTCCTGGTTGATATGGAAGATATAAAAGTGGCTCTGGAAGACATGCCCTGGATCAGGACAGTGACTATCCGTCGTGAATGGCCGGACACACTGGTGTTGAACATTATTGAAGAAAAGGCAATAGCTCGCTGGGGTGAAAACAAACTACTCAATCAGGATGGGGCTATTTTTTCACCTCAGGATATTACTGGCCTGGAAAACCTGGCGATGCTTTCAGGACCTGGCGGTTCGGAGCGCAAGGTGATGGAGCAATACTTGTTGTTCAACCAACTCCTCTACCAGCGCGGCCTCAAAATTGCCGAACTCATTTTGAATGAGCGCAGTGCCTGGAAACTCATTCTGGCCAACGGGGTTGTCGTTAATGTCGGCAAAACCGAGGTCATGGAACGTATGCGAAGACTGGTCGGATTCGTTGATCCGGTTTTTATAGAACAAATGGTTGCAATTGAATCAATTGACTTGCGCTACGCAAGTGGAATTGCAGTCAAAAATAAATCAATTAAGACTGAAGAGGTTGTCTCGCTATGACCAAATTCCAACAAATGAATAAAAAGGAGTTGCTTTCCATGAGTAACTTAAGTGGTGGTGAAAACATGATTGTGGGCCTGGATATTGGCACCTCCAAGGTTGTGGCAATCGTTGGTGAAATTAATGCTGAGGGTGGATTGAATATTGTCGGCATTGGCAGACATAAATCCCGGGGCTTGAAAAAAGGCACTGTGGTGAATATCGAATCCACGGTGCAGTCAATCCAGCGTGCAGTGGAGGAAGCAGAATTGATGGCTGGCTGCCAGATTCATTCCGTGTATGCAGGTATTGCCGGCAGTCATGTCCGCAGCATGAATTCCCATGGCATCGTGGCTATTAGAGACAAGGAAGTCTATCCCGCTGACATCGAAAGGGTCATTGATGCGGCCCAGGCGGTTGCCATTCCGGCGGACCAGAAGGTGCTTCATATATTGCCCCAGGAATACATCATTGATTCACAGGAAGGAGTGAAAGAGCCTCTGGGAATGTCCGGAGTTCGCCTGGAAGCCAAAGTTCACCTGGTTACTTGTGCGACCAACGCGGCACAGAACATTGAAAAATGTATCAAACGTTGTGGTCTGGAAACTGATGAAATCATTCTTGAGCAACTGGCTTCCAGTTATTCCGTACTGACAGAGGATGAAAAGGAACTGGGTGTCTGTTTGGTCGATATAGGTGGTGGAACCACTGATATAGCCATATTCACTGAAGGGGCGATCCGTCACACAGGCGTTATCCCTATCGCCGGTGACCAGGTCACCAATGATATAGCCATGGCACTACGCACTCCGACTGATCATGCCGAAGAACTCAAAATCAAATATGCGTGTGCCTTGTCACAGCTGGCCAGTGCCGATGATCTGATCAAGGTGCCCAGTGTTGGTGAACGTCCGCCCAGGGAGTTATCCCGCCAGGCGCTTGCCGATGTGGTTGAGCCCCGCTATGACGAACTTTTTCATTTAATTCAGGTAGAAATCAGGCAAAGCGGTTACGAGGACATGTTGGCAGCCGGTATGGTCTTCACCGGTGGTACCAGCAAGATGGAAGGGGTGACCGAACTGGCAGAGGAAATCTTCCATATGCCGGTTCGTATTGGCATGCCCATGGAGGTCAGCGGGCTTGTCGATATCGTACGCAATCCAACGTATTCAACCGCCGTAGGTTTACTGCTTTACGGCGTACAACAGGCCCATGAAAGGGAAGGCAACGTGTCCCGGGAACCTGGAATAAGCCTGATGGATCGGGTGAAAAGTATTTTTAGCAGTGACGATTAAACAGTTTTTTAACTTTAAGGTGGAACCATCCCAAGGGGGTAAGTATGTTTGAAATCATCGATAATGTTGCACAAAGTGCAGTCATAAAAGTAGTAGGAGTCGGCGGCGGCGGTGGCAATGCAGTCCAGCACATGATCAAAAACACCATTGATGGTGTTGAGTTTATCTGTGCCAATACTGATGCCCAGGCCCTGGACAAAATGGATACCAAGTTGAACCTTCAGCTTGGTGGTGCCGTAACCAAGGGGCTTGGGGCAGGTGCAAACCCTGAGATCGGTCGTCAGGCCGCTTTGGAAGACCGTGACAGGATTCGGGAAGTTATTTCCGGCGCCGACATGGTCTTTATTACAGCCGGCATGGGCGGTGGCACCGGTACAGGTGCGGCTCCGGTGGTTGCCGAAATTGCCCAGGAAATGGGTATTTTGACGGTAGCCGTCATTACCAAGCCCTTTCCTTTTGAGGGTCGCAAACGCATGGCCATCGCTGAAGAGGGAATCAGGGAACTTGCAGAGCATGTTGACTCTCTAATAACCATTCCCAATGAGAAGTTGATGGATGTCCTGGGTAAGGGGTCAACTCTGCTGGATGCCTTTGGCGCGGCAAATGATGTCCTGGGCGGGGCTGTTAAAGGCATCGCTGATCTGATTATGCGTCCAGGCATGATTAACGTGGATTTTGCCGATGTCAGCACAGTCATGTCAGAAATGGGCATGGCAATGATGGGAACGGGTTACGCCAGGGGTGAAAATCGTGCTGTTGAAGCTGCTGAAGCGGCTATTCGGAGTCCTTTGCTGGAAGATGTGAACCTGCAAGGCGCGCGCGGTATCCTGATCAACATCACCGCAGGTGAAGACCTGACCTTGGGCGAATTTTCTGAAGTTGGCGATACCATTTCAGAATTTGCCTCTGAACACGCCATTGTGGTGGTTGGAACCGTAATTGACCCTAGCATGAAAGATGATATCGCGGTGACAGTAGTGGCAACGGGCCTTGGTGGAATGCAGATAGAAAAGCCGACCAAGGTTGTCGACAATACTGTCAGAAATCCCAGGACAACAGCGGATTTCCATAACCTGGACAAGCCTGCAGTGCTGCGTAAGAAAGAAAGCGACAGAATCAAGGCGGAAGGCGAAGGTGCTCATGAGGAGCGGCGGCCCTTGCAGAAAGCGGTAGGGGCTGAATCCGATATGGATTTTCTGGATATTCCAGCGTTTCTGCGTAAGCAGGCAGACTAGCTGGATGGGCAGTATTCTGGAACAGAGATACAGAAACTTGGCTGCTATTGGTGAAAATGCATGTTTTTGTTAAGATGCGCGTTTTCCGCACTGTCGGGCAGAGATTCCCGCAGGCTATCAACTCAAACTGAAGATCTGGTGACAGATTGCATTATCAGTAGGAGTAAAATAGCAATAGAAGCTGTAATAATAAGAGTCGTACGAAAGGACTTCGGGTGCTACTTGTCTTAAGCAGGTGTTAAGAACAAGTCTTGGGAGCAGGTCTCAAGAACAAGCCTTTAGTTCCCGTTGGAACAGAGAGAGCGATCATTGATTAGGCAACGTACTTTAAAAAACGTCATAAAAGCGACAGGTGTAGGGCTGCACACAGGTCAGAAAGTCTATTTGACCCTCAGACCCGCCCCTGTAGATACTGGAATTGTCTTCTCTCGAGTTGACCTGGACCCGGTAGTCCATATACCGGCCCTGGCTGAAAACGTGGGTGAAACCACCTTGTCATCCACGTTAATGAAAGGTGATGTGCGAATTTCCACCGTCGAGCATCTCATGTCAGCCATGTCAGGGTTGGGTATCGACAATGCCTATGTTGAAGTCAGTGCATCAGAAGTGCCTATTATGGATGGCAGTGCAGGTCCTTTCGTGTTTCTGATCCAGTCTGCGGGAATTGAAGAGCAGGAAGCGGCAAAAAAATATTTCCGTATAACCAAGGAAGTCAGTGTTGAGCAGGGCGATAAAAAAGTCAGCCTCAGACCCTTCAATGGTTTCAAAGTCGGCTATACCCTCCTTTATGATCATCCGGTACATCGCAAGTACACCAAGGAAGCCTTTGTAGACTTTTCCAGCACCTCCTTTGTGAAAGAAGTTAGCCGGGCAAGGACTTTCGGCTTCATGCATGAGTTTGAAGAGCTCCGCAACCGTAATCTTGCCCTTGGGGCAAGTATGGATAACGCCATTGCTGTTGGCGATTACCGGGTGCTGAACGAAGATGGCTTGCGCTACGAAGATGAATTCGTCAAACACAAGATCCTGGACTCCATAGGAGACCTGTATTTACTGGGGAAAACCCTGATTGGCGAGTTTCGTGGCTACAAATCCGGTCATGCCCTGAATAATGCTTTATTAAGAAAGCTTATAACTGCTGAAGATAGTTGGGAAATCGTTACCTTTGACGAAGAAAACGAAGCCCCAATTTCCTACCTCAGACCTGTATTTTCCAGCTAAATATGGTGTAATCCGACCCTTGAATTTCAATCTGGGTCACTATGACTCCTTTTAGTTACTGGTTGTTGTAAGGATTTCTGTAAGCTGATGAAAATAATCATCGTTGATCAAAAACATGGTGAGACCAAGTCCCTGGTCCTGAAAGGATGGATGAGGGTTGCGCTGTCTATTTGCCTGCTCGGTGTTCCAGTCATTCTTGGCTATTACGGCTACCATTTTTCCGCCACCAGAAATGCTGACTTCTATAAAGATGAGGCCAGCCAGGCCTGGATGGATGACCTGAAATCCCAGAAGGCTGATATCGACCAGATTCGTCTTGATACACTGGCTCAGCTTGAAGCCCTAACTCTGAGAATGGCTAATTTGCAGGCGAGATTACTCAGGCTGGATGCATTGGGACAACGGTTGACTGAAATTTCTGATCTGGATGATGGAGAATTTGATTTTACCCAGACTCCGGCCATGGGTGGTCCAGCTGAATTAGAAGCAGAAGATATAGATCTGCCTGACTTTATCCAGGCCCTGGATAACCTGACCAGAGAAATTGAAAACAAGCAGCAGCAACTGGAACTGCTGGACTCCCTGATGGTAGAGCAACAAATTCAGACAGAGTCATTCCTTTCCGGGCGTCCTGTAAACCGCGGTTGGATATCCTCTCCTTTTGGCCGTCGCATTGACCCTTTTACCGGCAAACTGGCCTGGCATCAGGGTATTGATTTTGCCACTGGTCGCACGGGTGTGGATGTAACAGCAGTAGCCTCAGGTGTTGTGACCTTTGCCGGTGAAAAGCAGGGCTATGGCAACATGGTCAAAGTGAATCATGGCAATGGCTATGAAACACTCTATGCCCATGACGAGAAACTCCTGGTGAAACCAGGCGATATTGTTAAAAAAGGACAGATCGTTGCCCTGTCGGGTAATTCCGGTCGTTCTACAGGTCCGCATGTTCATTTTGAAGTACATAAAAATGGTCGTGTAGTTGATCCTTCTTCCTACGTACATCGCACCAGCCGATAATAATCAATCCCGTTTGTTCACCGTGAGCTTCTCTCAAAGTTCATAGTTGCTCACGCGTTTTACCTTGATGGCTGCTCTTTTGGCCCTATATATACAGTAAATAATTCAAGAATCAGTTTATGCTTACTAAAATATTTGGCAGTAAAAACCAGAGAGAAATTAAAAAGCTCTCCAAGATTGTTGACAAGATCAACGCTTTTGAAGCGGCGGTTCAGGCGCTTTCAGATGATGAACTGAAGGCTAAAACCCTGGAGTTCAGGCAACGCTTTGAAGAGGGAGAAAGTCTGGATCAAATTCTTCCAGAAGCATTTGCAGTGGTCAGGGAAGCCGGTGTGCGAACACTGGGCATGCGCCATTTTGATATGCAGATGGTCGGGGGAATAGTCCTGCATATGGGCAAGATTGCCGAAATGCGTACCGGTGAGGGTAAAACCCTGGTCGCTACTCTGCCTGCCTACCTTAATGGTATGACTGGACGTGGTGTCCACCTGATTACCGTTAATGAATACCTTGCCCGTCGTGATGCCGGCTGGATGGGACCTTTATATGAATTTCTCGGTCTGAAAGTCGGTGTGGTTGTACCGGGACAGAACCCTGATGAAAAGCGGGTTGCCTACGAGGCCGATATTACCTACGGCACGAACAATGAGTTTGGCTTTGATTATCTGCGCGACAACATGGCTTTTCGCTTGCAGGATAAGTTCCAGCGCGAACTTGCCTTTGCCGTTGTCGATGAAGTCGACTCTATCCTGATTGATGAAGCCAGGACTCCGCTGATTATTTCTGGCGCCGTTGAAAACAGCTCCAAAAGATATATTGATATCAATGCCCTGGTACCCCTGTTGAAGAAAGCAGATAAGGCCCCGGAAAAATCCCAGATTGAAAGACGCATAGAGGGCGACGATGTCGTTGATGGTGATTTCATCGTTGATGAAAAAAGCCGTCAGGTGGAATTAACCGATCCGGGTCATGAAAAAGTGGAAGGTCTCCTGGTCTCCCGAGGGATGTTGCAAGAAGGGGAAAGTTTATATTCGGCTACCAACCTGACGCTCCTGCATCAATTAAGTGCCGCTTTACGAGCAAATTATCTTTTTAACAAGGAAGTGGAATATATTATCGAGGACAATCAAATAGTGCTGATCGACGAACATACAGGGCGCACTATGCCCGGACGGCGTTTGTCTGAGGGTTTGCACCAGGCTATTGAGGCCAAGGAAGGTGTTCCTATCCAGAATGAGAGCCAGACATTGGCATCAACAACATTCCAGAATTATTTTCGCTTGTATGACAAGTTGTCCGGTATGACGGGCACGGCAGATACCGAAGCCTTTGAATTTCATCAGATTTACGGGCTTGATGTAGTGGTTATTCCAACCAACCAGCCCATGGTAAGAATTGATGACAATGACCTGATCTACCTGACCACTCAGGAAAAATTCAAGGCCATAGTTGAAGACATCAAGACCTTTCGCGACAAGGGTGCTCCGGTGTTGGTGGGAACAGCCAGTATTGAAACATCTGAAGTACTGTCAAAATTTCTGAACAAGGAAAAAATCAAACATAACGTCCTGAATGCCAAGTATCACGAACAGGAAGCTGAAATTATTTCCCAGGCAGGACGACCAGGCACGGTCACTATTGCTACCAATATGGCGGGTCGTGGTACTGACATTGTGCTGGGTGGACGCTGGGAATCGGAAGTAGATGCGCTCAGTAATCCCTCCCAGGAACAGATCGATAAAATCAAGTCGGAATGGCAGATCCGCCATGATCAGGTGATTGAAGCCGGAGGCCTGCATATTATCGGTACGGAAAGGCATGAGTCCCGTCGCATAGATAACCAGTTGCGTGGACGTGCTGGCAGGCAGGGGGACCCGGGATATTCCCGTTTTTACCTGTCACTGGAAGACAATCTTATGCGGATTTTTGCTTCAGATCGCGTGGGCAATCTCATGCGCAAGCTGGGCATGGGTGAAGGTGAAGCTATAGAACACACCATGGTTTCAAACTCCATCGAAAAGGCCCAGCGTAAAGTAGAAGGACGCAATTTCGATATTCGTAAGCAATTACTCGAATATGATGATGTTGCCAATGACCAGCGCCAGATTATTTATCAGCGTCGCAATGAATTAATGGAAACTGATGACATTAGTGACGTGATAGAGACCATGCGTGAAGATGTAGTCAATGACCATATCAGTTTTTACATTCCACCCCAGAGCATTGAGGAACAGTGGGATATTGCCGGGCTTGAGCAGTCCCTTGATGCTGAATTTGGCGTAAAACTGCCTGTGCAGCAATGGCTCGATGATGACGACACACTATACGAGGATTCCTTACGCAGCCGAATTCTGGATGCGATTGTTCAAACGTATGAAGAAAAAAGTACGCAGGTCGGTGACAATATGCGCGCTTTTGAAAAGCAAATCACTCTGCAAATTCTTGACACCTTATGGAAAGAGCACCTGGGTCAAATGGATTCGCTGCGTCAGGGTATTGGCTTGCGTGGTTATGGCGGAAAAAACCCGAAGCAGGAATATAAGCGTGAAGCATTCGCCCTGTTCGAAGAGTTGCTGAACAATCTGCAGCATGAAGTCATCAAATTCCTGACTCTTGTTCAGATCAAGCAGGACGAATCTGCTGATGCCATTGAAAGACAGCGTCTGCAGGAACTGCAGAAAGAGCGGTCAACGCTGGTCTATAAACAGGCCAATGCCATGAGCCAGGATGCAGAAGGTGGCGGACAGCAGGGACAGCCCGAGCCCCAGACTCCCTTTACCCGACAGGGTCAAAAAGTTGGGCGTAATGAACCTTGTCCATGCGGCAGCGGCAAGAAATTTAAACAGTGTCACGGGAAGCTCAGCTAGAGAGAAGAGACAAGAGACAAGAAGAAATAGCAAAGTATTGTAGGTCGGCATGGGCTCGCAGAACCGTTTGCCGACAAAGGAATTCAAAGGATAAAGGGATAAAGGGATAAAGGGATAAAAGATAAAGGATAAAAGATAAAGGCGCGGATTTCAGGAGCATGGGATGGACAAGACCTTTTTCTTTTATCTCCTGATTATTTAATAAATTATTTGAAGCAGAGAAAGTTCACATGGCTGTAGGTAATGGAGATTTAGGCGTTCTGCATCCCGTGCCCGGTGTTTCCATGGCGGCTGTTTCTGCCGGTATCAAGAAAGCGGGGCGCCTGGATTGCGTGCTATTTTCGCTTGGGGAATCCGCAACAGTTGCTGGCGTGTTCACGACCAATGCCTTTTGCGCTGCACCTGTCACTATCTGCAAAAACCATCTTGCCAAAACCAATCCACGCTATTTTGTGATCAATACCGGCAATGCCAATGCTGGCACCGGGCAGTCTGGACTGGATGCAGCGCTGCAGGTTTGTCTTGAAATCGCAGAATTGAAAAACCTCCCCGTCGCTGCGGTACTGCCATTTTCCACAGGTGTTATTGGCGAGCAGTTACCCGTCAGCAAAATAACTGATGTTATTCCTGATGCCCTTGAAGCCTTAAGTCAGGATGCCTGGCTTGATTGTGCGACAGGGATTATGACGACGGATACGCGGCCCAAGGCAGTATCTGCAAAAATAGAAGTGGATGGCAAGCCAGTTACCATCACCGGGATTGCCAAGGGCGCCGGGATGATCAAACCCAATATGGCCACTATGCTTGCCTATGTCTTTACCGATGCAGAAATAGAACAGGAATGTTTATCTACCTTGCTGAAGCAAGCAGTTAATACCTCCTTTAATCGCATCACTGTAGACAGTGATACCTCTACCAATGATTGCTGTATGTTGACGGCGACTGGAGAGAGTGGTGTGCATGTAAATCATGAGAGCACCGAGTTTATTAAAGCCCTTTACTCCGTTTTTGTCGGGTTGGCACACGCACTGATCAAAGATGCCGAGGGAGCAAGCAAGTTTGTCACCATTCGGGTCGAGAAAGGGGCAAGCAATGAAGAATGTCTGCAACTGGCCTACACGGTGGCTGAATCGCCCCTGGTAAAAACTGCGCTGTTTGCCTCTGATCCCAACTGGGGCCGTATTCTGGCTGCAGTGGGTCGCGCCGGGATCGACAAGCTGGATATCAATAAAGTTACGACCTACCTGGGTGATATCTGTATTGTTGAAAAGGGTGCAGTATCTCCCACCTATACTGAAGCTAAGGGGCAACAGGTCATGAATCAGGATGAAATCATCATCAGGATTGATCTCGGGCGAGGCGAGCAGTCGGAAACTGTCTGGACCAGTGATTTATCCTTTGATTACGTCAAAATCAATGCCGAATACCGCACCTGATACCCTTTAAAATCCTTAAATATTACCATCTAATACAGTGGGTTATAAGCCTGTATCATACTATCCCTGTAACTTTCCCTGTAATCAAGGCAAGGGGGCTTCTTCATAGGGGCGGGGTAGGGCGCATGGCTTCGTAGATTTTTACAGTATCTGCCCAGATACATCAGAGGCTTTTTTTAAAAAAGAAGTCGTCCAAGACCGTCCCTGCCCAGATACAAAAAAGGGGTTTTCAAACGCAAACTTTCTGTGGCTTACTTCTTTCATTTTTATCTCTATCTGCATATCATCACTGGCCTAATTTAGATGATTGGGAAAAAATCCTTCAATGAGCGAATACACAAAGATATATCTGGAAGAGAGTGAGATACCTACTCGTTGGTATAACATAGTTGCTGACTTACCCGAGCCTCCACCGCCAGCTCTTCACCCTGTTACGAGACAGCCAGCTACTGCAGAGGATTTTGCTCCACTGTTTCCATTGGCCTTGATACAGCAAGAAGTAAGCCAGGAACGATACATAGACATTCCGGGTGAAGTTCTTGATGTATACAGGCTATGGAGACCTAGCCCACTTTTTAGGGCCCGCAGGCTGGAAAAACTGTTGGATACCCCCGCCAAGATATTTTATAAGTATGAGGGAGTGAGCCCGGCTGGTTCTCACAAACCTAATACTGCGGTGCCTCAGGTTTGGTATAACGCCCAGGAAGGAATAAAAAAACTGACCACTGAAACCGGCGCGGGCCAGTGGGGTAGCTCATTGGCGTTCGCATGCTCTCAGTTTGGGCTGGAATGTGAAATCTGGCAAGTCGCAGCTTCCTATAGATCAAAACCTTATAGAAGGACCATGATGGAAATATGGGGAGGTAAAGTCCATGCCAGTCCCTCAGAGGTGACAGAATATGGAAGATCGCTGCTTGCAGACAATCCAGACCACCCAGGATCATTGGGTATAGCAATTTCAGAAGCCGTCAGTGAGGCCGTCGTTAATCCCGAGGTCCGTTATGCGCTTGGCAGCGTTCTAAACCATGTTCTACTCCATCAGACCATAATAGGCGAGGAAACTTTGTTGCAGCTTGCTAAGGTTGGTGAAACACCTGACATTTTGGTAGGTTGCACTGGCGGCGGGTCTAATTTTGGAGGACTAGCATTTCCATTTCTCAGAGAGAAAATGGCAGGAAAGATGAATCCAGTAATTCGTTGCGTCGAACCCGCAGCCTGCCCTACGCTCACGAGAGGCGAGTATCGTTATGACTTTGGCGATACCGCAGGGCTTACTCCGTTGATGAAGATGCACACATTGGGCCACTCCTTTATTCCTGAACCAATACATGCTGGCGGTCTTCGATATCATGGAATGGCACCACTAGTGTCACATATTTATGAGCTCGGACTGGTCGAGGCTATTTCTATACCTCAAGTCGAATGTTTTGATGGGGCACTAAAATTCGCAAAATCAGAAGGCATTGTTCCGGCTCCAGAGCCCACTCATGCTATAGCTGCAGCAATACGTGAGGCGCTTGCATGTAAGGAATCTGGGGAAGAGAAGACCATCCTAACCGCACTCTGCGGCCATGGCCACCTCGACCTTGCCGCGTATGATAAGTATCTTCAAGGGGAGATAGTTGATCTTGACCTGACCGATCAAGATATCTCCATGTCCATGAAAAATATACCAAAAGTAGATTAGTTGCCGCCCAGGTAAGGAGAAAATTAATGGTTAACCCATGTCTTGATAAAACGAAATCCAGCGGGAAGCCATTTTTCCTTCTATCTTCAATTTTTTTAGCGGTTAGTGGTCAAAGTGTTCAAGCACAAAATGAAAGTACGGGTGCAGAGCAAATACTAGAAGAAGTTGTAATTACGGCCAGACGTCGCGAAGAATCTCTGCAATCAATACCAATGGCTGTCTCGGCATACAGTGGTGAATCCCTTGTATACAGGGGAATAGAGCGACTCGACGAAATTAGTCGTTTTACACCAAACCTTAGCTTAGGGAATAACCCAAGCTTTGGTGGGGCATCCAACTCCGCAGCAATCTACATGAGAGGCATTGGCCAGAAAGAATTTCTACCCACTACCGAACCAGGAGTTGGTCTATATGTGGATGGCGTATACGTTGCCAGATCAGTGGGAGCTCTCCTCGATATAGTCGACATAGAAAGGTTAGAGGTTCTCAGGGGGCCGCAGGGAACACTTTTTGGAAGAAATACTATTGGCGGGGCGATCTCAATCGTTACAAAGAAGCCAGACCCCACGATGCCAAGGGAAGGGTCGGTCTCTCTAAGCGCTGGTACAAACAACCTAGTTAATATTAAAGCCTCCTACCATACACCAATTAGCGATACCCTGGCAGCAAGACTCTCTTTAGCCTCATTGACCCAAGATGGATATGTAGTGCGCAGCGACGGGGTCGACCTTGGCAATGACGACACGATAACTGGTAGGGCATCATTCTCATGGGTGCCCTCTGATCGACTTAGCGCCGATATCAATATCGAGATGACTAGGGATAGAGAGAATGGCCCCGCACTTGAACTTATTGGTATTGATTTCACCGACCTCAGTCAGCTAAATGGTGTTGTCTTGGCGCCGCCACCCCCGATGGCATTCATCCACAATGTTACAGCGGCGGCGGCTGGCCCAGGTATGCCATGTGCAGTTACCGATGTGGCAGGAAACGGGATCACATCAAACCCTGGCATTTCTAATTGCTACGATAATAGGTATGTAGGCGCAGACAGAGCAGATAGAGGAACTGCTCCAGCATTTTCCAAGACCGATCTGCTTGGCATCTCTGCCACCGTGAACTACGACATATCCGACACGCTTAATTTCAGATCAATCACCGCCGTGAGGGACCTAGAGTCAGAGTTTGCTAGAGATGGAGATCACTCCCCTGCGCGGATTTCACAGTTTTATGATGACCTTGAGCAGAAACAATTTAGTCAAGAACTACAACTATTGGGCACGTACAATCGGATGAATTGGATTCTTGGCTACTACTATTTTAGAGAAGATGGTTTCAATTCAAATATCCTTGATTTCACTGTATCAAACTTCAGATCGGGAGGTGAATTTGATAACTCAGCGTCGGCTTTATTTGCGCAGGCAAACTTTGATATTACAGATAAGGTTCACCTAACCCTTGGGGGAAGATATACCGATGAGAACAAGTCCTTTCTGCCGGATCAGATAATTTTTCAGAATTATTACGCCGGCTTCAGCAAGTTAGTGCCTCCGGGAAACCCATTAGCTGCCCTTGATGCTCCCTTTCTTCAAGCAGGGGGGCGTATCTTGCCACTTTTAGAAAAAGAGATTGAGATCTCTGAGTTCACACCGATGGCCAGCCTATCTTTTGACCTGAATGATAATGCCATGATCTATACCACTTATTCTGAAGGTTTTAAGTCTGGGGGCTTCACGCAACGCGTCTTTCCGCCTATAGTCCCTGGCTTTACTGCCCCCCCAGGTACGCCAGATATACAGCTAATTCCAACATTTGACCCAGAGTTCGTAAATGTCCTAGAGGCAGGTTTCAAGTCCACGCTTGCAAATGGGAAGGTAAGGTTAAATGGATCCATATTTGATACAGACTACGAGGATCTTCAGGTTCAAGTATTCAACAGTGTCGCCCCGGTAACTCAAAACATAGGCAAAGCAAGTATAAGTGGGGTAGAACTTGAGCTACAGGCTGCCCCAGGCCATGGGTGGCTAATTGAGGCCAGCCTAGCAAAACTTGATGCTAGCTATGACACAATTGACACGAGTATTACTCTCATAAGTAAAAATAATAAATTTGAAAGGGTCCCAGAAACGACCGCCGCACTTGGCGTTTCAAAGGAGACATCGCTTCGTAGTGGTGGCTCACTCACAGGAAGACTTGACTGGGGATATAGAAGCGAGACCTATAATGACGCGTATAATTCTAAAATCTTGAAAACTGACGCCTACGAGCTAATAGACGCAAGCCTGAGCTGGGTAAATGCAAATTCAGATCTTAAGGTGGTGCTGGCAGGTAAGAACTTGGGTGATGAAAGGTTCATGGTGACCGGCGTCTACGGCACAGCGTTCCAATCATTTGAGGCAATGTTTGATCGTGGCCGTCAATGGCGACTCGAGATAAAGAAAGACTTCTAGAATTCTATTTTGTGAACGAAATTTGGATTATCTATAGTGGCCAGAGTTGAAATAGTAAACCCAGCTGAGATTAGCGACCCAAGCATTGATGCAATTTTTGACTGGGTCACGAAGATGGAGGGTAGCGTACCTAATCATTTCCTAGTTGAACTTAATTTTCCCGAGTATTTTGTGGCAAAGCTAAGCTCTACAAAAGTTCTCTGGGAGTTGGGCGAATTAGCGATAGATGAGATTCAACATATTGGAATCCTAGTATCTAAGGCAAATGGCTGCCCCTACTGCACGGCAGCCTTCTGCACAATTCTTAACTATGGCCTGAAAACCGAGTCCAACTACATTAAGGAGGTAATAACCAAAGGTATTGATGTCGTGGACAGCGAAAGGCTGAGAGTGATTCTAGAGTATGCTCTGAAAGTTAATTTGAACCCTAAGGATATTGAGTGCTCAGATATAGAATCTCTTAAGTCAGTTGGACTTACGGACAAGGGGATCGTTCAGCTGACACACTTAGTAAGCGATTTTGCCTCATATAACAGGCTCAACCTTGCTTTAGACACAGATTACGACTACTTGGAGATTTGGAAGAACATTGCATTCGGGCGGTAGCAGGCAATCTGCTCGTTTACAACTAACCACTCTGACATCTTGATTTCTCTATTATCAGATTTTATTAATTTCGGCGGGCACGAAATTTCAACCAAGTTTCATATGCCAAAGCAGCAAGCGAATGAATTAGTGCCCAGGCAAGCACTCGCCACAATCCTCGAAAAGGGGGGTGATGCTAGACTCTCATGTTAAAACGATTCTCAAATGTTCTACACTTCATAGGGACTGGCCCTTTTCTTGGCTTTTTCCTGTTGCTGCTCGCTGTTTTTTCTAGCAATCGTTATATATTCTGTTCCCGGTGAAGCAATACTCCTAGACTTTGGAGCTACACAACGGCACCAATATGCTGTCAAGCCCTTGTTTTTTCTTAAGAGAAACAGGGGTTTGCGCAGCCTTATCTTTTAATTCCTGTCATATTTCCTGCCATGTCCCTTGTTTGCCGCTCCTCTACTCTGGTCGGCTTAACAGCGATGGTGGTGGCGCCATAGCATCAGACAGTCACTGTACATGCCGAGATATAATTTCCTACGCACGAAGCCTACCCACTAAGAAAACCTCCTCCAGCGTCTCTGTACGCACTCCTAAACCCTCTCCAAAGGCCTATCGCAATCACCTAGCCGGGATCTAAACAGGCACGGGGGAGGGGCTGTTACAGTGTCACACAGTTACTGTACCTGCCCAGATACAAAAAATGGGTTTCCAGACGTTTCTGAGTGAGTTATTGTCGTACT